>Ga0068858_100007696_pt1 | contig 10402 bp, 4 predicted proteins | sample KBSSwiS12_FD_66589 | JGI IMG/M metagenome (GOLD analysis project Ga0068858, IMG submission 66589) | Switchgrass rhizosphere microbial communities from Kellogg Biological Station, Michigan, USA - KBS Switchgrass S1-2 | ecosystem: Host-associated > Plants > Roots > Rhizosphere > Soil ... | reverse complement strand
CCCGCCTTGGTCCAGGCGTTGACGTTCTGAATCGACGAGACGTGCGCGACGATTGAACCGTCACCGACGAGCGGCTGAAACGCGTACTGCAGTGCATCGGCGGTGCCCCAGACGTCGGCGCCGGCGCCGGTCACACTCAGCGCGCTGGCGGACGTGACGGTCGTCGATCCGCCAACGCCGACGGCGCCGATATCCTGATTGCTCCAGCTCGCGCCGGCCCCCGCCGCCTGCGATCCGGTGAAGGTCTGACCGCCGACCACGATCGTTGCCGCACGCGCGGCGCCGCTGTTGGCACCGGCGGCGACCGCGACGGTGCCGTTGCCGCTGCCGCTCGCGCCGCTGGTTACCGTCAGCCAGCTCGGATCGCTGCTCGTCGCCGTCCACGAGCACCAGCTCGGTGTCGTCACGCTGAAGCTGGTCGCATCGCCGTTAGCGGCCAGCGATGCCGAGGCCGGCGATAGCGAGAACGAGCAGCCGGCCGCCGCCTGGATGACGCTGCCGGTTTGATCCGCGACCGTGACCGTCGTCGATCGCGTCGCGCCGCTGTTGGCGGTCGCAGACACCGTGATCGTGCCGTTGCCGCTGCCGCTGGCGCCGCCAGTCACGGTCAGCCAGCTCGGATCCCCGGCAGTCGCGCTCCACGAACACCAGCTGCCGGTCGTCACCGAGAAAGTCGTCGACGAGGCACTCGAAGCGATCGACTGGCTCGAGGGCGACAGGCCGTACGTGCACGCCGCCGCGCCCTGCGTCGCGGTCATCGTCTGACCGCCGACGGTGATGGCGCTGCTGCGCGCGCCGCCGCTGTTGGCCGCGGCGGCCACCGAGAAGCTGCCGCTGCCGGTCCCGGAGGCGCCGCTCGTGATCGTCAGCCAGCTCGGATCGCCACTCGTTGCGTTCCACGAGCACCAACTATTCGTCGTCACCTGCACGGTGGCGGTGTCGCCGGCCATCGCAAGAGTGAGACTGCCAGGCGCCACGCTGAAGCTGCAGCCGGCGGCCGCCTGCGTGACGGTGAACGCCTGGCCGCCGACCGTGACCGTCGCGCTCCGTGCGCCGCCGCCATTCGCCGCGGCGCTGACGTGCGCGGTGCCGTTGCCCGTGCCCGATGCGCCGTCGGTGACCGTCAACCAGGTGGTGTCGTTGCTCGTGGTGGTCCACGTGCAGGCGTTGCCGGTCGCGACGGCGAAGGCCGCGGTCCCGCCGCCGGCGGCGATCGACTGGCCGCTTGGCGTCACGGAATACACGCAGGTCGACTGGCCATTCAACGTGACCGAATCGACCGCCGCGGTCGTGGTCGCGTCCACGTTGTGGCTCGTGACCGCGATCCCGACGAACACGTTCGCCGCCATCGGGATCGTTGTCGTGCTGCCGACTTTCGTCCACGTGACGCCGTCAACTGATTGATACGCGCTGAACGCGTTGCCGGCGCGATCGAGCCGCACCCACATCGGCGGGTTCTTCAGCGTCCCGCTCGTCGAGACGGTGGCGCCGTTGGTCGCGGAGCGGCTCTGGAACGTCGGCCCTTTCGACGCCGATGCGAGCATGTACGCGTCGGCGGCGCCCGGTGCCATCGACTCGCGAATCATGACGCCGGCCTTGGACCATGCGTTGGTGTTCTGGATGCTCGCCACCCGCGCGACGATCGAGCCGTCGCCGCTCATCGGCTGATAGACGTAGTGGAACGCATCCGCACTGCCCCACACGTCCGCGCCGGCGCCGACGATGCTGAACGTCGACGAGGAGCTGTTGAAATCGGCGTAGCCGGGCAGGCCGACGGCGCCGATGTCCTGCTGCTGCCAGGGTGCCGGAATCGGCGGCGGCGGCGGTGGACCAGGGGGCGGACCAGGCGGCGGCGGCGCGCCGTCGAGCGTGCTGCCGTAAATGGTCCCGTCATTCAACGTCCCGCCCGGAGCCGTCGACATGAACGCGTCCGGACTCAGAACGATCTGATCCACGATCGCGCCGTCGGCGCGCTGCTGCACCTGCAGCGTATGGATACCGGTGCTCGGAAAGTAGATCAGCGTGTCGCTGGCGCCGTTGTCGGCCCAGCCCCAGTTGTTCAGCGACCCGGATGGATCGGTCAGGATGACTTCGGCGCCTCCCGACGTGCCGATCTGATAGAGCGGCGATCCGTACTGATCGATGGAGTCGTTGAACTGGACGCTCACGGAGTTGTTCGACGTCGAGTTGCTCTGGGCCCGCAAGCGCACCCACAGGTGATACGCGACGCCGGCGGGAGCGGAGAACGTGGTCTGAAAGTAGTTGGCGGGCGCCGCCAGCGGCGGGTCGAGAATCGACTGTCCGTGGTTCACGTTCCAGAGCGCGCGGCCGCCCGCGGCCGTCGAATCAGTCAGGAACTGCCAGTTGCCGACGAGATTCGCTGCCGGAACGTCGGTCGCGGTCCACAGCACGATGGTCGACGCCCCGGATGGATCCGACGGGGGTGGCGGGGGCGTCCCGGCAGTCGTGAAGCTTGCAATGGGCCCGGACTTTGTCAGGCCAGCCATCGTCTTCGAGACGATCTTCCAGTAGTAGGTCGTTCCCGGCTGCAGCAGCGGCAGGACCCATTTCTGTGTGACCGTGGGCGTATCAGGATCGGTCGGTCCTAGCTGCCGGTTCGCCGCGAAGAGCGGCGGGTTTGGATCGGTGCCGAAATAGATGTCGTAGACCTGTCCCCAGGGGCCGCCGTCCCACCGGACTTCCAACGAGCGCGGCGCGCCGACGGTGCCGTCAGCCGGCGACTGATACGCCGGCGGATCCGGAGGCAGCGGCGTGAACGGCCCGGTCTCGATCGCGCCGTTCGGCGCGGTGTTGTTCCACTTGCGCTCGAACTGGTCGACGAACCACTGATACATCCACGGCTTCGTCGTGAAGTAGTTGTGCTCCTGCTGCTGGTTCGCCGAAGGCGACGTCCAGTTCGACGAGCCGAAGACGGCCATCCCCTGGCTGTACATGATCACGAGCTTCTGATGGTTCAAGCCGTCGTGAGCGCGGACGCGCAGCGGCACGCCCGCGGCGTACAGCCGATCCATGTTGTAGGAGACCCACTGCCGCGCCGGATCGCGATATTCCTTCGTCTCGCCGATCAGCCGCACCGGCACGCCGCGCTGCATCGCCGCAATCATCGCGTTGGTGTGGCGCTCGTCGGTGATGCGATACATGATCACGTCGATCTTCTGCGTCTCGGCGGCGTAGCGCTTGAGGATCCGCAGCGCGTAGTCCTCCTGCTGCGGAAAGTTCAGCCCCGGATCCTTCGTGTAGATTGGATAGAGACGGGCCAGCGGACCATTGATATTCGCGTAGTTGGCGTAGTTGGTCGTATCGAGCCAGAGGTTGTCGTACTCGGTCTTGAAGCTGTTGACGATCGACGGGTCGTCGGAGAAGTAGATCGACTCGTCCTCGTAGTCGCTGTACGGCGATTGATAGACGAACGCGGTCGGCGTGTAGTTGGCGCCGTCGAACTCGACGACGTTCTGGCCGGCGAAGACCATCGCCTTCCAGTGCAGGATCCCCGACGCCGTGCGATAGCGGATCGGGACGCCGGCCTGCTGGAAGGCGGCAATGATGTCGGAATTGCCGGGGTAGGTCGGATTCGCGCGCGGATCGACAAGGAGCCGGACGGGAACGCCGGCGGCCCAGCGATTCAGGACCTCCGTCTTGTAGCGTGCGTCCTGCATGAACCAGAACGCGACGTCGATCCCCACGTTCTCCGCGCGGATGTAGTTGATTAACGGACTGCGGCAATCCTCGTACGCCGGATCGCAAAGCCGTTCAGCTGCCTCGAGCCGCCCGGCCAGTGCCAACGATCCCAGGGCCAGTACTGCTGCCAATCGCCACAGTCGTCTCATGGGCGACGAGCAGTGCCATACCTGTACCGTATCAAGTTTTCGTGACGGGAAGCTGAAACTCCTAACGATTTGAAGAGTTGTTCGACTTCTTACGGACGCGCCTTGCGAGCGGTTTTCCCAGAAAGACCAACGCGCTTCCCGCGATGGACGTCGCGCGACCCACTCCGTTGACGCACTCCTTAGTCCGCTGACGCGCACGCGGCGACAACGATGGACGCACTTCTCGAGTGGAGCCGAGGTCAGGACAACAAAATGTCAGTTATTGGCTCGTTCGAGCGCCTGCCCTCAAACCGAGGCCCCCGTCTCAGAGGTTTCGTCTCAGAGGTTTCGTCTCAGAGGTCCCGTCTCAGAGGTTTCGTCTCAGAGGTTTCGTCTCAGAGGTCCCGTCTCAGAGGTCCCGTCTCAGAGGTCCCGTCTCAGAGGTTTCATCGTTCGCTGCCGCGCAATCGTTGACTACTCCACGACGTGGTGCGTCACCGGCAGAATGACGGTGTCGTTCTTCGCGCTGCCCGGTCGCACGCTCCGGTACTTCACCGCTGACAGGACGATTTGATCGACCGACACCCCGTCCTCGCGGATCTGGATCCGCAAGCGCTGTCCTCCTCCATCGGGGAACCGCAGGAGGCCGCCATTGAGGTTCACCGCGCCCCAGCCGTCGTCTTCCCAGCCCCAGCCGGAAATGCCGCAGCCCGAACACTCCTCGAGGTTGACTGCGAGGCCGCTGGTCGTCCCGATGCGGTACGCGGCTTGTCCCGCCGCGTTGACCGACCCTGAGAACTGCATCCAGATCGAGTCGTTGCCGGTGCCGTTGCCCTGCGCCTTCAGCCGGACCCACAGCTTGTAGGACTGCGTCGGGTCGGCGATGAACGACACGTCCACCCGGTTCGACGGATTCGCGACGACGGCCGTGACCTTTGGCGCGTTCGCGTTCGGATAAAACAGCCGCGTGCCGTCCGCTGCCGTCGCATCGGCGACGCGCTGCCAGCCGCCGGCGAGGGCCGACTCCGGTGCTGCCGGGTGCAGCACGATCTCTGTCGTCGGCGTCACGGTGATCCGGATCTCGTCGGTATCGTCGCCGCCGCGGCCGTCGCGCACCGTCAGCGTGAACGTGTAGGTGCCCGGTGGCTTCGGCGGGAACGAAGCGGTCACGGAACGGGAGAAGACGGCGCCGGTGTCGTCGCGCCACTCGTACGTCAACCGATGGAGATCCGGATCCGTCGACTCGCCGCCGAACAGCGATCCATCGTCCTGACTGAACTGCGCGTCATAGACGAACGTGCGGTCCTCGCCCGCGTTGGCGACCGGCGGGTGGTTCTGCCCGCCGCGCACGTTCAGGATCGCGTCGGAGATCGTGACGGCATCGAGCAGGCCGTCGCGATCGAAGTCGACGGCAATTCCGCCTGGAAGCAGCATCGCGAACGGCGCCATCGGACCGAACGTGCCGTTTCCGATGCCCGGCAGCAGCGCGCCGCCGACCGACAACAGATCCGGATGGCCGTCGTTGTTGAAGTCGCCGATCAGCACGCCGGACGGGGTGTCGAACGGCGGCGAGGTCGAGTACTCCACGGGCGCCGCCCAGCCGCCACCCGTCTGCAGCACGACGAACGCACGGCCGCCCGACTCGCTTGCGATGTCGGGACGGCCGTCGTGGTTCAGGTCCCCGACGGCAAAGCTATCGGTCTCGAACGGAAGGTGAATGGTCGCACTCGAGGCAAAGTGCCCCATGCCGTCGCCGAGGAACACATCGATGGTGGCGGGATCGAATCTCGAGACGATCGCGTCGATTCTCCCGTCGCGATTGACGTCCGCGAGTTGCAGGTCGGTGCCGAAGCCGCTGACTGGCGTCTCGACCAGCACACCGCCTGCCTGGCGGAGGACCGCGACCCGGGAGCCGGATCCGTCGACCGCCAGCGCGACCAGGTCCAGCCGCCCGTCGCGGTCGACATCGGCGACACGCAGCGCCCTCAAGCCGTCGACGCCGACTCCCCACGCGAACGTGAACCCGCCGCGGCCGTTGCCGCGGTACAGCTCGACGCCGTGGAAGCGACTGTTTGCGGCGGCGTCGAACCACTCCAGCGCGAGAAGCGCGTCGGTGTGGCCGTCGCGATCGTAGTCGCCGACTTCGACGTCGAACACCGTCGCGTCCTTGTGAGCCGGCAGGTTGACCGTCGTCTGCCCGTCGAGCAGAACGACGCCGTGGGAGAGAAGATCGGTGTGTCCGTTCTCGTTGAAGTCGGCCGCGAGCGTGCGCCCATCGAGGAATCCGCCGTCGAGCGTCTGGCGCTGGAACGCGAAGCCGGTCGGCTCGAACGGCGTGCTGTTCTCGAACACCGTCAGCTGCGGCGCAAACTCGGCCGCCACCGCGATGTCGACGCGTCCGTCGTGGTCGAAGTCGTCGACCATCACCGGACGGGCGCCGGTGCCGGCAGGCATATCCGCGGACCATGACGACGGCACGACCGAACCCGAGATCGAATCGCCCAGCAGCACCGTCACCGTATTGCTTCCGCGATTGCTGATCGCGAAATCGGGATGACCGTCGCGATTGAAGTCGCCTGAGCTGATGCCACGAGGCGCGTTGCCGGTGGGAGTGCCGCCAGCCATCTCGAGACCCGACTCGCTCCCCTTCATGATCGTGGTCCTGTCCGAATCCGTCGAGACGACGACGACGTCGAGCCATCCGTCGAGGTCGATGTCCGCGACTGCCAGCACGTTCTGCTTCCGTCCAGCGTAGAACGAGCGGCGCGTGAAGACCCCCGAAGCGCTGCCATAGAGCACGTCGAGCGAGTTCGAACCGTTGATGGCGACAACGACGTCGACGAATCCGTCGTGATTGAGATCCGCGGCGACGACGTCCTGGGGCTGCGGCCCCACCGCGGTCTGGCCGGCGCTGGTGAAGCCTCCCTTACCGTTGCCACGCAGCACCGCCACGGCGCCGCTCTGGTAGTTGGAATACACAATGTCGAGGATGCCATCGCGATTGACGTCCGCGAGCGTGACGCCACGCGACTGGCCAATGGTCGCGATGGTGTGTGTGGTCGCCCGGCCGTCGCGGCCCATCAGCAGCACCTCGAGCGTTCCGCCGCCGTTGTCCGGCGTCGTCACGACGAGATCCGGAATGCCGTCGCGATTCAGATCGCCCGCGGCGATCGCAAAGGGTCCGGTCCCGACCGGGGTTTCACGCGCCGCCAGAAATCCTCCGGCCGGTCCGCCATTCAGATAGACCGCGACCGTGTTCGGGCCGGTATTGGCGGTCGCGATGTCCATCCACCCGTCGCCGTTGAAGTCTGCGGTGACACCTCCGCGCGCGCCAATCGCCGCGGCGTCGTTCGTCCGTGTGAAGGTTGGAACTTGAAATTGGGCGTCTGCGGCAAGCGGCACGCACACGAGAACACAGGTCAGCAGTATCGTTGCGGGACGCATGCGGTTTTCCTCAAAAGAGTAAGGAGAGTGCAACTCGCGGTGGGGAACGCGCATTTCGGACGCCGGGAGACGCGTGTAGCAAGCCGACGACCACTTTCACGATGGCGGTCGGCCTGGTCGTCCGGCTGCTGCCTGGGATCAGGAGGGTTGGTGGGAGACCGGCGAACGCAGAGATCGTCGCGCAGTGGATTTACGTCCCCTTGTCATTCCCTTTCGCCTGCGCGCACTGGCGCACATGGCTGCTCTGCATGCCGGAGATGATCCCGTCCGCGTGCGCCGCCTTGGCCAGATCGTCGACGCACTTCTCGAAGTTCTTCGCGCCGGACGTCGTCGCCGCACACTGCCCGAACCAGACCCGCGTCTGATCGGCGAGCAGTGCCCCGTTGCCGATGAATTCGTTCGGCACGCGTGTATCGCAGCCATTGACGATCACCGTCGCGTCCTCCTGGCCGTCGAGATCGGCGTCGGTGAACCAGCCCATGTCGTGCATCTCGGCCGGCGTGAAATCGAACGGCGCGATCAGGTTGTGCGTGAGATCGCCGTTGATCGCCGGCTCCATTGACGGCCGCCGCGCTGGCCGCCGTGAGCGGCTCGCAGGCGTCCGTCGACACGCCGACGCCGTCCTGTGCGAGAACGACGTTGCCCGTGATCCCGGTGACCGGGATCGGCGCGCCGAACGCTGCCGTTCCATAGCGGCTGCCGTCGACAGCGGGAAGGGTTGGCGCATCGAGCTCCGGACGCCCGAACAGCAGCGTGGTCGGAACCGCGGCGGCGACATTGCCGCCGATCCACACGATCTGATCGACTTTCTGAATCGCCGCGAGCCTGGCGGCCGCCGTCGAGGCGAGCAGCGCCGACAACGGCGGTTGGTGTTCGGGTCGCCGCCAGGAAATCCCGCGGCAGCCAGGTCGTTGAAGTTGCGGATGCTGAATGCCGAGGCGGCCGCCCCGAGCACGTTCGCTCCGAGCGGATCGAAGCTCGCCTGGATCTGGATATCGATGTTGCTGTCGAGCGACGCGCCCCACACGTCGGCGGCGAACTGAAAGGCGATCAGCCGCTGCTGGCCTTGGTCGTGCCGGGATTGCCGCCGACCGGCGCTGCCGGCGTCGGATCGTTGAACCCTTCGTTCGGCCCGTCAACGTTGACGACGGTGATGTGCGCGCTGGCGAAGGCCGGCGCGGGCAACGCAACTACAGCGGCCGCGAACACGAGGGGAAGAAGGCGCCGGGTCGACACAGCTGTGAAGATGGTCATGGCGCTACTCCTTTCCGCTCGATTTTGGCTGCTGTGACAGGAACGTGACGGCATCGTCCAGCGAGCTGACGCACTCGACGTCGACGGTGCCGTTCTCGTTCGGCCGACCCACGAGGACGTGATCGAAGCCGTTCATCTGCACGAGCGTCGCGCCGCCCGGTACCGCCGCGGCGCTCTCGGTGCGGGTGGTCATCACCGTCAGCGTCGCCACCAGTTCGCGAGCCTCCTGCTGGGACAACTCACGAAGCTTTCCCGATTCCTTGTCGATACGAATCTTTCTGCCGGCCAGCGTGACGGCCGCATCCTCGGCACGATTCGACTCCTGGGCGTTCACCCGGATGTCACCCGACAGGATCAGCATCGCGCCGGCGACACCGGCGCAGAGCATGGCGACGCGCACTCGTCTCGTGATCATGGGAGCTCTCCTTGAAGTTGGAACGTTCCGCGACTACTCGACTGAGTCGTTTGACCGCCGGCGCCCGGGAGGGCCGAACGGTCAGGGCGACGTCGCACAATCGCCGGTCGCGCCGACAGGTCAGGTACGCGGCGGAACGATGGCACAAACGCCGCCGGCGCCCCGCGCAGATGCCATGGTCAATCAGCGATGTTTCGAGTGGAGTTGCGAAGGCAGTCGCGCGTCCAACGCTCCGTGCACACCCTTGTACGCGAGCGATCGACGCCACGGTGAATCCTCCTGGCCTTCGCATGAGGTAGCCAAAAACTGATTGACCCGCCTGTCGTGTTGAGGTCCTATTACTCGCCACGCGCGCCTCACTCAATCGGGGCCGGTTCGCGTGCGCGAGACAATCCAGTTTTTTTTGCGGAGGAGGTTTGCGATGCGTTTCCGCGTGGTGCTGATCCTCTCGTGCCTCGCCCTGGCCGGCGCGGGCGTGTCCGCCGACAACGATGTGATCGACTGCGGGCACCGATCGCTTGCCGACGCGGTCAAGAACGCCGATGCGAATCACACGATCCGCTTTACCGGCATATGCTCCGGGCCGATCGTCATCAAGAGAAACGGCCTCACGCTGAAAGGCATCGGGACCGCGGTGATCGACGGCGGAGGCGGCGACGCGGTCACATTGACCGGCGCGAGCCGGGCGACGCTCACCAACATCGAAATCAGAAACGGTTCGAACGGCATCCTCGCCGTCAACGGCGCCCATCTCCAGCTGACCAACCTGAATATTCACGACAACGCCGCACACGGGATATCGCTCCAGACGGCATCCAGCGCCGCCCTCGCCGACATCACGACGAGCCACAACGGCGTCCACGGGCTCGACCTCGAGACGGGTTCATCGGCCACTGTCACCGGCGCCCTCACGGCCTCCTTCAACCGGGTGTTCGGGCTCAACGTCAACGGGAGCGCGATCACGTTTTCCGAGGCAACCGTCGTCGCCAGCAACAACGCGCTCGGTATTCAGATCGCGACCGGCGGCAACGCCTTCGTCAACGACGCCGGAACGGTGATCACCGCGAGCAACAACCTCGCCACCGGCCTGACCGTGGTGTCCGGCGCGCACATGGTGTCGTTCGGCGGCACGATCAACGCGTCAGGCAATCCGGTCAACGGGGTCTCGGTCAACTCGAAGGCCGGTCTGGATCTCGACGCGGGGACCACGCTGAACGCCTTCAACAACGGCGACGGTGTCGTGCTGCAGGAAACGTCGGTGATGACGGTGTTCAACACGCCGCAGTTCTCGGGCGCGCCCGGATTCAGCGTCGTCAACGCCCACAACAATACGGGAACCGGCGTCCGGATCGCCGGCGGATCGACCCTGACCGTGGTGAACCAGGCGCGGATTCTCGGCACACAAAATGGCCAGGCCGGGCTGCTGGCCGACAACGGCGTCGGCCTCACCCTCGTGAACTCG
>Ga0068858_100007695_pt1 | contig 10402 bp, 8 predicted proteins | sample KBSSwiS12_FD_66589 | JGI IMG/M metagenome (GOLD analysis project Ga0068858, IMG submission 66589) | Switchgrass rhizosphere microbial communities from Kellogg Biological Station, Michigan, USA - KBS Switchgrass S1-2 | ecosystem: Host-associated > Plants > Roots > Rhizosphere > Soil ... | reverse complement strand
CGCAGTACAAGCCTGCGCAGGCTGATCGTCGTGATTTGGTGAATCCGTGCCCTTCAAAAGAGGGGCTAGCCGCTCCGAAGACATTGGGAGAAGAGCGGGACAGGAAGAGAATCGATTCTCTGGTATATACAAGCGTCGTGAGAGCGGCGCAAGGTTACCGCGAAGGTGAAAGGGAGATGGCATTGCAGGTTCATTCGTTACACTTTTCCAAAGACCAGTAGCCGCCCGTTTACTTCACTGCTCCGGTGGGTTGCGTTCGAACGCCGCCCACCGCGAGACGATCATCTAAGCCGAAGTGTGCCCGCTCGTTACAATGAAGGAAAATGCCGCATCTCGTAACCCTAATTCCCGGCGATGGCATCGGCCCTGAAGTCGCCCATGCCGCCCGCCGCGCCGTCGACGCCACAGGTGTTTCCATCGATTGGGAAATCGCCGAACTCAACGCCGCCCTAATCTTAAAAACCGGCGAGTCGCTGCCGCAAAGCGTAGTCGATAGTTTGGACCGCACCCGCGTCGGCCTGAAAGGCCCCGTCGCCACGCCCATCGGAGGCGGCTTCGCCAGCGTCAACGTAGCCCTGCGCAAGCGCCTGGATCTTTACGCCAATGTGCGTCCCGTGCACTCGCTGCCCGGCATCGCCTCGCGCTTTTCCGACGTCAAAATCGACATGGTGATCTTCCGCGAGAACACCGAAGATTTGTACTCAGGGATCGAGCACGAAGTGATCCCCGACGTAGTCACCGGCATCAAGGTCATCACGCGCGCGGCGTCCATCCGCATCGCCGAATACGCCTTCAAATTCGCCGATCAGCTGGGACGCAAGAAAGTAACCGCCATCCACAAGGCCAACATCATGAAGCTGGCCGACGGCCTCTTCCTCCGCTGCTGCCGCGAAGTAGCCGCGCGGTTTCCCCACATAAACTACAACGAGCTAATCGTCGACAACGCCTCCATGCAATTAGTGATGCGCCCCGAAACCTTCGACATCCTCTTGCTCCCAAACTTGTACGGCGATATCGTTTCCGACTTAGCCGCAGGCCTGGTAGGCGGATTAGGCATCGTCCCCGGAGCCAACATGGGCGACACGCATGCCGTGTTCGAAGCCGTCCACGGCTCCGCCCCCGACATAGCCGGCAAAGGCATAGCGAATCCCACCGCAATGATGCTTTCCGCGGTGCTGATGCTAACCCACCTGAAGGAATTAGAAGCTGCGCGACGCCTGCAATCCGCGATAGAAAAAGTGTACGCCGAGAAAAAACACACCACTGGCGACGTAGGCGGCCACGCCTCCACAGAAGAATTCACCGACGCCGTAATCCAAAAAATAGGGACGGAGCCTGATTTTCGCCGCCCACACTCCTAACCGTTTCCTTCAACCTCGCGCGGCGAAAACTCAGTCTCCGTCCCTATTTTTTCAGAGCCCCTTCTTAGCCAAAAACTCGACCAAGTCCACAACCCGCATCGAGTACCCCCACTCGTTGTCATACCAAGCCACGACTTTAACCAAGTTTCCACCCAGCACTTTCGTGAGATCCGAATCGACAATCGAGCTGTTGGGATTATGCAGCATATCAGTAGAAACCACCGGATCTTCCGTGTAAGCCAGAATTCCCTTCAGCTCACCCTCAGCGGCCGCCTTCAACGCCGCGTTGACTTCCTCGGTAGTCGTATTCTTGGTCGTCACCGCCACCAGATCCACCACCGAAACGTTGGGCGTCGGGACGCGCATCGCGTACCCGTCCAGCTTGCCCTTCAATTGAGGCATCACCAACCCAATCGCCTTAGCTGCCCCAGTAGTAGTCGGGATCATATTCAACGCCGCCGCACGCGCGCGCCGCAAATCCTTGTGCGGAAAATCCAGTACGTTCTGATCATTCGTGTAGCTGTGAATGGTCGTCATCGAGCCTTTTTCGATGCCGAACTTCTCATACAGCACCTTCACCACCGGAGCCAGACAATTGGTAGTGCAGGACGCATTCGAAATCACGTTGTGCTTAGCCGGATCGTAAGCGCTATCGTTCACGCCCAGCACAATGGTGATGTCTTCGTTCTTCGCGGGCGCCGAAATGATGACCTTTTTTACGCTGCCGCGTAAGTGCTTCACCGCATCTTTCGCGTCAGTAAAACGCCCGGTCGATTCCACCACCACCTGCGCGCCCACGCTTGACCAGTCAATTTCCGCGGGGTCCTTGGTCGCGAAAATCTTGATGCGTTTGCCGTTGACCACAATCGCATCGGCTTCCAGCTTCACGTCGCCGTGCAGCGGCCCCAGAATCGAGTCGTACTTCAGCAGGTGGGCCAGCGTCTTGGTATCCGTCAAATCATTGGCCGCGACGAATTCGATGTTCGGGTTATGCAATCCCGCCCGAACGACGTTTCTACCGATGCGGCCGAAGCCGTTAATGCCTACTTTGGTTGCCATTCATCCTCTCGGGTTTTGAATTTTGATTTCGCGCGCTAATCGTGGCGCAGCTCGCGTTGGACTTCCGCGACCACCTGGTCGCGATCGATGTGTTCCAGATCCTTGCGCAACCGCCGCAGCGCCACACCGACAATATCGCGGTGGTGCAGGCGCGCACCCAGTTGTTCCGATTCGCTCAATTTCAGCCAGATGTCATGCAGCAGCTCCACATCCTCCGGCCACAGGCGCGGCGGATGCGGACCCAGATTGACGAAGATCGACGGCCGGTCCGGGCTGATCACTTCGAGCGAGAACGCGTGCCGCGGCTCCGGCAGTTTTTCCCACGCCAAGCCGATCTGCCGCGCCAGTTCGTCCGAGGGCATGCGCGAGCTAACGCCCGTCACCAGCCGTGACGCGCGCAGCCGGCTGGCTGTATCCGCCACCGCATCGAAAGGATTCATGGCCGGCACCACCAGCAATTCCACCGGCTTGCCTTCCTTCTCCGCCAGTTCCACCACGTGACTGAACAGCTCTTTCTCGTAATCGCTGAAGATCTGGTTGTCAGCTAAATCGTACTCGCCGGCGCCGGTCGAAATGGTGCGCACCGTCATCACCACGATGTCGTAGCGCCGCAGATTGGTTTTTTCGAGCACGCGCTTCAAGTGCTCCATGCGATGGTAGTCGCGCACCGCCACCAGCACGCAGCCCGGCCGCGCGTGCAAGCTGCCGCCGTCGATATGCGCCTGATGATCCAGGTTGAACTGCTCCATCCCCTTGGGCTCGGTCTGCTTACGCCGCAAGTTGACCTTCTCTGAAATCGTGAACATCACGAACAGCCCCAGCGTGAAAGCAATGCCGTATTTGGTGGCGATTTGCTTGGTGAATAAATTGGCGATAGCCACCGCTCCCAGCACCAGCGTAGTCACGCCCAGGCCCACCGGAATCTCACGCCCGCCAATGCGGAAGTTGAGCGGAAATTTGTATTCCTGATCGGTGCGCTGGAAGCGCAGCACGGTGACGCCCAGCGCCTTCATGAAGAAACTCCACACCACGCCGAACGCGTAAGCCTCGGCCAGGATGGTCATGTCGCCGCGGCTATAAATGATGGTCGCCACCTGCAGGATGGTGATCATGTTGATCATGCGGAAGGTGGTGCCGTACTTTTTATGCGGTTCGCGGAACCAGGGGACCAGAACATGATCTTCCGCCACCCGGTTCAAGACGCCGTTGGCGCCGATGATCGAAGTATTGACCGCGCCCGACAGAATCAATCCGCCCACGATCACCACGAAAATGTGGAATCCCAGCTTGAGCAGGTAAGGCCCGCTCAGGCTCATAGCCAGGCCGCCGATCAGGTTGTTGATGTACATCGGCCGGATGCCGTCGGGAATGATCATGACGGCGAATAGTGAAATAACCCCGGTGCATAGCAAAGCGTACCAGCAGGTGAGGTTCGCGGCGATTTTGAGATTCTTCATCTTGGGCGACGCGATTTCGCGATACACCTGCGCCAGCGTTTCAAACCCGCTCATCGACAACAGCGAATGGCCGAAGGCGATGATGATCACCACCATCGGAATCTGCATCCACATGGTGCCTTTGAGCCAGCCCTCGGCGTTATCCGAAAAAACCAGGTTCGAAGGCGTGGGCGCCGGCGGCAAATGCCAGCCCTTGGTCAGCAGCAGCGTAATCGGACACCAGATCAGCAAAATGCCCACCATCACGGTGGTGATCTGCATGATGCGCAGCGCCTTGCCGCTGGATTCATGGACGCCCTTAATGTTCTGCCACCAGAAATAAATGGTGATCAAAATCCCCGCGCCCGCCGCGAATAGATTCACGTCGATGTGGTAGCTCTGGTGCAGCAGGCCGCCGATTTCGTTCAGCAGCGCTCCCAGATATTGCCCCGCGCTCACCACGCTGATGGGTCCGGTGAGAATGTAATCGAACACCAGAGCGGACACCGAGAGCTTGGCCATCACCGGTCCCATGCTGTCGTGAACCACTACGTACACGCCGCCGCGCACGTACATGCTGCAACTTTCCAGATATACGCTGCGCACCGCGAAGCTGAACAACATCACCGCCAGTACGAACCAGGGGGCCGCTTTTCCCACCGCCGCCTCGGCCGCGCCACCGGCGTAAAACATGGAGGACGCCAGATCGCTTAAAACGATCGAAGCGCCCCGCCAGAAACTGATAAAGGAAAGGGCCACGGTGGTGGCGACAACCACTTTGGGGTTGGTGATCGCCGCCGCCATCCGGCCATTTTGTGAGGACATCTGTAAACTCTATTCTAGGGCTTCGGCCCGCAGCGCGCGTAAGGGAGGAGCGTTTTACATCCCCTCGTGGAGACGAGCCGCGAGGAAATCGGGCAAACCGGCCGCGCGAATCTTCGCTGCTGCCCGATCGACATCGTAGGCGACGCGGCAGAACTCCACCGCGCGCTCCTCAGGAGAGTATAACGCGTAGGCGGCGCGTGGGTCACCGTCCCGCGGCTGCCCCACCGATCCGGGGTTTACTAAGTAGAAATAATTCGGTTCGATGCCCAGTATGCGGTCCGGAGCTATTTGGGCAACCGTCCGGCGCGCCAGCCGGAATGCGCCTTGGCGATGGGTATGGCCGAAAAACGTGAGTGGCACGCCGAGTAACTCGAGCAAAGGAGCGGCGTCCGAGGCGGTCACCACGTAATCGTCTTCGTCGGCGGGCGAGCCGTGGATCAAATCCAGCCCCTCATACGGCAGCGGTCCGCGCGGCAGGCGTTCCAGGTACGCGCGGTTTTCCGGGAGCAGGGCGTCGCGGGTCCAAAGGGTGGAAGCCTGCGCCGCGGGATTGAACGTCTCCATTCCATCCGGCGCTCCAGGATCGCCGCCGGCGCTCACCCGGTCGTGATTGCCGCGGATGATGGCGGTCACGTTATCGCGGGCCCATTCCACAATCGCATTGGGGTCCGCCCCGTAACCCACCAGATCGCCCAGGCAAAGAATGCGATCGTATTTCCCGCGCGCGTCTTCGAGCACCGCCTGCTGCGCTTCGAGATTCGCGTGAATGTCGCTGAGGATCAGATACGGCATAAGCGCACCAGTGCGACCTCGGGCGGAGCGCCAACGCGCGCCGGAATGGCGATGGTTCCGATTCCGCGGGAGACAAAAATCGAGGCCGGGCCTTGGCGGTAGACGCCGTCGACATAACGAGTGTAAAAGTGGCCGGGGTTCAGATCGGCATTGAGTATTTCCACGCGAATCTGTCCGCCGTGCGTGTGGCCGGCGATAGTCACGGCGTAGCCTTGCCGCGCCGCCACCGGAAACACATCCGGATTATGCGAAAGCAGCAGGTTGAAGGCGCCGGGAACCACCAGCTTTTCCGCGCCTGCCAGGTAGGGCCGGCGGAGGGCCTGATAGTCGACGCCCACCAGGTTCATCGCGGCGTTGCCGAAACGCAGCGGCGCCGCCGCGTGACGCAGAAAACGCAAACCCCGGCGCGCACCTTCGCGTTCCACGTAATTCTCGGCGCGCGCGTAGATTTCATGATTGCCCAGGCAGCCGTAGACGCCGGCATCGGCGCGGAGGCGCGCCAGCGAATCCAGACAATTGTCCAGCGGATCGCGATCCGTGGTGATCAGGTCCCCGGTCACCAATGCAATGTGAGCGCGGGTCTCGTTCGCCATGTCGATGGCGCGCTCGAGTTCGGCGCGGCTCAGAAAGGGGCTCAAGTGGATGTCCGTCAACTGCACCAGGCGGAGTCCGTCGAGATCCTGTGGCAGGCCGGGAACCTCCAGCTTCTGTTCGCGCAGGAACAATTGGTGGCGCTGGACAAATACGCCGTATCCCAGCACTGCCGGAGGCGCCCCGCACACGGCCGCGTAGGCGGTCCGGAAGAAACGCCGCCGCGCCGGACTGTGTCCCATAGCGACACGCGAAACCACCCACAACAGCGCATATCCCGCCAGCCAGCACAACGAAAGCAGGGCCCAGGTGACCGAAAGGGCGGTTCCCCAGCTCAACCACCAGCCTGGAAAATGCCGCGACACGCGCTGAAAGTGCAACAGGAAGGCAATCAGCGATGCCAGCATCGATGCCGCGCCCACGGCGGTGATGGCGACCCGCGTCCGCCGGCTGGCGCCCGCCGCTTTCCAGCCGAGCAGCCAGACCAAGCCCGCGGTCTGGCCCAGCACGGAGACGATGAACACCAGCAAATCGGGCAGAACGCGCAGCAGGCGATATAGCACTTCTTCCATCTTATCGGCACCATACTCTACAATCAAAAGATGTCTCTGGTTGTCGTAGGTTCGGTTGCATATGACGGCGTCGAAACGCCACACGGACGCGTGGACCGCATGCTGGGCGGAGCCGCCACGTACATTTCCCTGGCCGCGAGTTATTTCACGCAGGTGCGCATCGTCGCCGTGGTGGGCGACGATTTCGCGCAGGCGGATACCGAGTTGCTGGCCAGCCGCGGCATCGATCTCGAAGGCCTGGAGCGCGTACCCGGCAAGACTTTCTTCTGGGCCGGTAAATATACCGACGACATGAACGATCGCGTGACGCTCACCACAGACCTCAACGTGTTCGCGGATTTTCAGCCCAAGCTTCCGGAAAGCTATCAGAACGCGCGCTATCTGCTGCTCGGCAATATCCAGCCCAGCTTGCAGCGCAGTGTCCGCGAGCAGATGAAGCATCTACGCCTGGCCGGCGGCGACACTATGAATTTCTGGATCAGCGATTTCCGGTCCGAGCTGATCGAGACCATCAAGCATTGGGATTTCCTGCTGATTAACGATCACGAAGCGCGCATGCTGTCGGGCGAGAGCAATCTGCGCAAGGCGGCCGCGAAGATTCTGGAAATGGGCCCGCATACGCTGGTGATCAAGCGCGGCGAGTATGGTGCGATGCTGTTCCGGCGTGATTCCTACTTCATCGTGCCCGGCTATCTGCTGGAAAATGTTTTTGATCCCACCGGCGCGGGCGATTGTTTCGCGGGCGGCTTCATCGGCTACCTGGCCGAGCACGGTTTCAGCCTGGAAGGCGACCATATCAGCCGGGGGATGCTCAGCCGCGCGGTGATTTACGGGTCCGTCATGGGAAGCTTCTGCTGCGAACGCTTTGGCGTGGAACGCTTCCGCACGCTCACGCGTGAAGAAATCGATGCCCGCTTTGAAGAGTTCCGCACGTTCACGTCGTTCTAATCTGGCCGGCGTAGTGATGCTGCTCACGGTGATCAGTGCCGCTGCCGTGTGGTGGTGCGCATCCCATGGCTATACGCTGTATTACGGTGACGCCGAAGCGCATCTGAACATCGCGCGCCGCGTGCTCGACTCGCGGACGCCCGGTCCGGAACAACTAGGTACCGTCTGGCTACCCTTGCCGCATGTGCTGATGCTGCCGTTCGTCGCGCGCGAGCCGTGGTGGCGCAGCGGCGTCGCGGGCGCGATTCCGTCGGCCGTAGGATTCGTGGTGGCGGGCGTGTTTCTCTACGCCGCTGCGCGCCGCTTATACACTTCCGCCGCCGCTGCTCTGGCTGCTGCGCTGTTGTTCGCGCTGAATCCCAACATGTTGTACTTGCAATCTACGCCCATGAACGAGGCAATCTTCGCAGCGGCGCTGGCGGCGCTGCTATGGTCGACAGTTGCGTTCCGCGATTCGCAATCCGCTTGGACGGTGCTGCTGGTTGCGGCGGCGTCGAACGCGGCATCGCTGACGCGCTACGAGGGATGGTTTTTGATTCCCTTCGTCGCCCTATACATATTGATAACGGCGCGCCGGAAATCTCACGCACTGCTTTTCGCGGTATTGGCGGCGCTGGGACCGCTGGCCTGGCTGGCGCACAATCAGTATTACTATTCGAACGCCCTTGAGTTCTACGACGGCGATTTTTCCGCGCGAGCGATTTACGCGCGGCAGGTGGTCGCGGGCGGCGCGCGCTATCCCGGCGATCATAACTGGAGCCAGGCGATCCAATATTATTTCGCCGCTGTCACATTGACGCAAGGTTGGACTCTGCTGCTTTTAGGAGCTATGGGAGCGGTGGCAGCGCTTGTGAAAAAGATGTGGTGGTCGCTGCTGCTGCTGGCGCTTCCACCAGTGTTCTACATATGGAGTATGCATTCCTCCGGCACGCCCTTGTTTGTGCCGACACTCTGGCCGCACAGTTGGTACAACACGCGCTACGCGCTGGCGGCGTTGCCCTTGGCTGCGCTCGCCGCCGCCGGCGTTGTGGCGATCTTGCCGGCGAAGCTGCACGCGCTCGCTGCCGCGGTCTTGGTGGTGGCCGTGGCTGCGTCGTGGGCGTTGGCGGGGGCGCCGTTGTGCTGGAAAGAATCCGCCGTAAACTCGGCAGCACGCCGCGCCTGGACCGGACAAGCCGCGGCTTACCTTGCGGCCAACTATCAGCCGGGCGATGGAATCATTTATTCCTTCGGCGACCTCAGCGGCGTTTTGCGTGAAGCCGGAATTCCCTTGCGCGAAGGGCTCCATCAAGGCAACCGTCCTTCCTGGGACGCCGCGGTGTTGCGGCCCGATTTGTTTTTTCACGAGGAATGGGCGCTCGCTGTGGCCGGCGATAAGGTCCACGAAGCGGTGAACAAGTTGGGCCCGCGCTATCAATTAAAGAAGCGGATTATGGTGGAAGGTGCGCCGGCGGTCGACATTTACAAGCGCCAATGGACGCAGATCCCATGAATATCCCGTTCATAAAAGCACACGGCGCGCGCAACGATTTTCTGCTCACTTGGCGCGATGAGCTGCAGGACGAGCTCGACGACATCGCCACGGCCGCCATTGCGATTTGCGATCGCCATACCGGCATCGGCGCCGATGGCTGGCTGCTGATCTCGCCAGGCGTCACCGAAGACGCAAAAATTGAGCTGTGGAATTCTGACGGCAGCCGCAGTGAAATTTCGGGCAACGGCACGCGCTGCGCCGCGGCGTTGCTGGTGGAGCAGCATGCCGCCGGGCCCGACGTGCGCGTCTCAACCGGCGCTGGCCTCAAACATCTGCGTCTGCTCGAACGTCATGGGCACGCGTACTCTTTCGAAATGAACATGGGCGCGGCTGTCATCGAAGATCTGCACGCGACCATCGAAGAGCGCGAATGCACGATCCTCAACGTCGGCAATCCGCAATGCGTCTTTTTCGTCGACGATTTCGATTTCGAATGGCAGGCGCTGGGGGCGCGCATCGAGCGCCATCCGCGCTTCCCCAAGCGCACCAACGTGTCATTTGTTCGGGTCGTGAACGGCCACACTCTGGACGTCCGCTTTTTCGAGCGTGGCGTTGGCGAAACTATGAGCTCGGGAACGGGATCGACAGGGGCGGCCGCGGCGGCCTTCGCGCGCGGTCTGGTGACGCCGCCAGTGCAGGTTTTGACGCCCGCGGGCCCGCTTGCACTACGCTGGGAAGACGGTGCTATCTTTTTGGCGGGACCTGCCGAACTTATAGGTAGCGGTGAGTTTTTCTGGAAAGGGACTGACAGCAAGTGAGTTATTTCGAAGATCTTCAGAAGAAGATTACCTCTAAGACCGCGCATGTGGGCATTGTGGGCTTGGGCTACGTAGGCCTGCCGCTGGCCGTCGAATTCGCGACGGCAGGGTTCAACGTCACAGGCATCGACATCGATGGCAAGAAAGTCGCGGCGCTGAATCGCGGCGAATCTTACATTCAGGACATTCCCACTTCAGTCCTCGCGCCGCTCGTGAAATCCGGCAAGCTGAAAGGCACAACCGATTTTGGCGCGGTCGCGACGATGGACACCATCAACATTTGCGTTCCGACACCGCTACGCAAAACCAAAGACCCGGACATGAGTTACATCGTGAACGCATGCCAGGAGATCGCTAAACATTTTCACGCGGGTGTGTTGATCATCCTCGAATCCACAACTTATCCGGGCACCACCAACGAACTGATGCTGCCCATGTTCGAGCGGCCCGGCATGAAAGTGGGCGAAGAGTTTTTCCTGTGCTTTTCGCCGGAGCGCGTGGATCCCGGCAACGCCAAGTTCCAGAC
>Ga0068858_100007691_pt1 | contig 10405 bp, 7 predicted proteins | sample KBSSwiS12_FD_66589 | JGI IMG/M metagenome (GOLD analysis project Ga0068858, IMG submission 66589) | Switchgrass rhizosphere microbial communities from Kellogg Biological Station, Michigan, USA - KBS Switchgrass S1-2 | ecosystem: Host-associated > Plants > Roots > Rhizosphere > Soil ... | reverse complement strand
AAGGACGGACCGGCGCCACGTGAGCACCAGCGGCAGGTAAAAGCGTACTCCCGGTGGGTGCCTGCGGCTACCGGCCGTGCGCGGCAAAGCTTGGAGGAGTCTGGCGAGATGAGCGAGTCAAGCGACGAGGAAGCGGCCGAGCGCCGCAGGCGGCAGAAAATCCAGCGCCAGCTCGATGAGGCCCTGGCGGCGAGTTCCCCGGCGAGTGACCCGGTGTCAATCGTGACTTCCGGCGATGAGGAGGACTGGGGCACGGAATCGCAGGCCCCGGCCCCGCCGCAGGACAAAGCCCCCCCGGCCAAGCGCTAGCCTGCCCGCCGTGCCTACGGCGCAGTCAGCTCCAGCGTATTGCCGCTCTGGTTGATCGTGGTCAGCACGATCGGCCGGCGCCAGACGCGGTGCAGGTAGTCGAGTACCTTGCGGCTACGCTCAAGATCCAGTCCGCGACCGTCCACGGAACTGTCGTGCGTGAGCTCGAGGGTGCCGTCGTTGCGCACGTGCGCGGCGGAGACCACGGGGGCGCCGAAGTTGTATTTCGGCCCGAGGATCGCCTCGTGCAGGCCGGCGAGGTCGAGCTCGAGCACCTTCACCTGCCCGTCGGCGCGGGCGTTGTAGCGGAACAGCCCGAGCTCCTCGGCCAGCTCGCGCGTGAGGTGATTGCGCACGAAGCCAAAGTCGTCATCCTGCTCCATGATGCGGCGCGCCGCCTCCAGCCCTCCGGCGCCCGCGATGATCTTCTCCCACATGGCGAATCCCAGGTGATAGGGATTGATGTTCAGTGATACCTGCGCCTCGGCGGCGATGGGGCGCACGACATCCGAGTGACACTTGATGGCATCGACGTACGCCTGCTGCGGCACGAAGTCCGCCTCGCGCAGCAGGCGCGCGTGCCAGTAGGAGGCCCAGCCCTCGTTCATGATCTGCGTGGCGAACACCGGGTAGAAGTAGAAGGACTCCTCGCGCACCGCCAGGAAGATGTCGCGCTCCCAGCTCTCCATCTCGGGCGCGTAGTGGGCCACGAACCACAGCAGGTCGTGCTCCGGGTGCGGAGGCACGGGCGCACGCTTGCGGATCTCGGTGCCCGCCGCGCCCGCGGCCGGCTCGAGCGCGGCGAAGCGTTTGCGGAAGACGTCATCGACCAGGACCTTGGGCGGCTCGGCATATTCCGGATAGGGCGGCCGCCGCAGCGCCTGGTCCACGTCGATGTGCTGCTCGAGCGCCAGCGCCGCATCGAGGGCTGCCTCGACGCGCTGCGCACCGTGCGCCTCGATGGCCTGGCTGATCTGGCGCGCGTGGTTGGCGGCGTGCTCCACGATGCGCTCGCTCACCTGCTCCTGGCAGCGGCGGAACAGCAGGTTGTTGCGCGAGAAGTCCGCGTGCCCGAGCACGTGGGCGGTGACCAGGATGTTCTCGGCGAGCCCATTGCTCTCGGCAAGATAGGCATGCCCGGGGTTGCCGGGGAAAACCACCTCGAACAGGCGCGAGTGGCCCATGTGGCGCTGGATCAGCTGGTAGATGTAGCGCACGCCGAAGGACCAGTGCGGCATGCGCACCGGCAGCCCGTACACGGCGATCTCCATCATGAAGCTGTCAGGCACCGCCTCGAAGTCGACCGGATGGAACTTCAGGCCCGAGCGGGCCGCGAGTTCCTCGATGCGCCGCACGTAGCTTTGCCAGTCGCCGCTCACGAGCGGGGCAACTCCTGGTTGTGCGCCGTGAAGAAGTGCTTGACCGCGCCCCAGACGTCATCGAAGTCATTCAGGGCGTAGCTGTCGGCGGCGCAGCCGGCGGCGTGCAGTTCCGCGAACAGGCGCCCGGTCTCGGTATCCAGCTGGCGGGAGACGCCCGAGGAGACCTCCACGTAGCCGCTGTAGCAGGTATCGGCGGTGATCGAGGCCAGTGCCTGCCGCGCCTCGGCGGTATCACTGACGGCGTTGTCACCATCGGAGGCGTAGAAGAGGTAGATGTTGCTGCGCCCGGGGTTGTAGCGCGCATCGATGATCTCGCGCACCTTGAGCAGCCCGGCGGAGGCCACCGTGCCGCCGCTGCCGCTCACCTGAAAGAAGTCCGGTTCGTTGAACTCCCACGCCTCGGTGGTGTGCGCGACGAACACCGTCTCGAGCGAGCGGTACTCGCGCCGCAAGCCCTGCACCACCCAGAAGAAGAAGGTCTTGGCGAGCTTGCGGTCGCGGTCCGACATGCTGCCGGAGACGTCCAGCATGAAGAACACCACCGCATGCACCGCCGGCTGCTTGCGGCGTGACAGCTGCCGGAAGCGCAGATCCTCGTCGGTGAAGGTCGGCGTGGCGCCCGGGGTGCCGCGACGCTTCACCAGCTCCTTGAACGAGCGCCGCCGGTCCAGGCGCGAGCGCGCCCCGCGCCGGTCCCAGCCCTCGCGCACCCAGTCGCTCTCCTCGGAGGGCCCGGCGCGCGCCTTGAGATTCGGCAACTGCATCTCTTCCCAGAGCCAGTCGACGATGTCATCGACCTTGAACTCGAGCAGCAGCTGCACGCCGCCGTCGTCGCGTCCGCCCGCGCCCTTCTCCCCGGGGCTCGGGTCGCGCGACGGGTCTGCGAACACGTCCCCCGGCTTGGCCTTGCCCTGACCCGCACCCTGCTGCTCCTCGGGGCGCCGCAGCCGGAAGTGGTAGTGCTCCAGCATGCGCACCGGCACCCGCACCGTGCGGGCGCTCTCGTTGATCACGTCGCCGCCGGCGATGATCTCCGGCAGGTTGGCGCGCACCGCCTCGCGGACCTTCTCATCGTGACGCAGCCAGTCGCGGGCGCCACGCGAGAAGAGTTCATACCATTTTCCCCCGCCCGGTTTGTCGCGCTTACCGCTGTCCTCGTCCATGGGCCTCGCTCGCACCCCTTAATGTGTGGCGCTAAAGTGCTGCTACTCCTGGGCGAGCAGCGTGGTGACGTAACTCAGTGCCTCCTTGGCGCTGTGCTCGTCGTAGCCATATTCGTTCACGAGGCGCTCCTGCACCACCGAGATCTTCTGCCGCGCTTCCTCATCGGGCCGCGCGGTGGAGGTCACCAGCCGCAGCACGTCGCGGCGCTCCTCGAACAGGTACTGCTCGATCGCCTCGCGCATGCGCGCGTGGCTGCCGAGCTTGAACTTCTCCCCGGTCTTGAAGGCGACCATCGCCTTGCGCACCACCTCCTGGCGGAACGACAGCTTGCCGGAGTCGGATACCTTGATCTTCTCCTCGACCGAGCGCAGGAAGCGCTCATCCGCCGCGCGGTTCTCGCCGGTGATCGGGTCGGTGACCTGGCGGTGATCGAGGGACGCCTCGACCTCGTCCAGATACTTCTCCAGCAGCTGCTGCGCCTCGGCCTCGAAGGAGGCGAACATCGCGCGGTGCACGTCCTCCTTGACCCAGCGGTTGTAGAACTCCTTGCGCGCCGTGACCAGGTGATCGATCCAGGCCTTCTTCTGCTTGGCATCCATGCGCGCGTCGTTCTCGATCGAATCCTTGAGCGCGAGCAAGAGCTCCATGCTGGTGAGGCTGTGCGTGTTGCCGCGCGTGATGGCGTTCGAGATGGCATTGATGACGAAGCGCGGGCTGACGCCGTTCATGCCCTCGTCCGGGGCTTCGGCGCGCAGGCGCGAGACCTCGCTGTCGGCGACACCCTCGACGGTTTCCCCCGAGTAGAGGCGCAGTTTCTTCGCCTGATCCAGTCCTTCGCGCTCCGGCTTGACGAGGCGCGTCAAGATGCCGAAGACGGAGGCGAGGTTGAGCACGTGGGGGTCCAGGTGCACGTTGCGGAACGCCGGTGCGCCGGATACCAGCTTCTGGTAGATGCGCGATTCGTCGCGATAGGAGAGCGCGTACGGAATCTTGATGATCACCATGCGGTCCAGCAGCGCCTCGTTCTCCTTCTCCTGCAGGAATTTGTGGAACTCCGCGAGGTTGGTATGCGCGAGGATCGTCTCATCCAGGTGGATGAGCGGGAAGCGCGAGACCTTGACGTTCTTCTCCTGCGTGAGCGTGAGCAGCAGGTACAGGAACTCGCGCTTTACCTTGAGGATCTCGATCATCTCGAGCACGCCGCGGCTGGCGGCGTACACCGCGCCGGACCAGGACCAGGCGCGCGGGTCGCCCTCATCGCCGATCTGCGCCACTTTGGCCAGATCCACCGAGCCGACCAGGTCGGCGATGTCCGCGGTGGTCGGGTCGTGCGGCGCATAGGTGCCGATGCCGACGCGCGAGGCCTCATTGAGGAACACCCGCTCGACCGGCACGCGCACGAAGTCCCCTTCGAACTCGCGCTCGACGAAATCGCGCGCCCACGGCGACAGCTCGCCCTGGATGTGCACGCCATAGCGCTCGCGGAACTCCGCCCGCAGGCTCGTGGGAATGAGGTTCAGCGGGTTCTCGCGCAGCGGCGAGCCGCGGATCGCGTACAGCGCGCCCTCATCGGTGCGGCTGTATTCCTCGAGCCCGCGCTTGAGCAGGATGGCGAGCGTGGACTTGCCGCCGGAGGGTGGCCCGAGCAGCAGCAGCAGGCGCCGCCCGACGTCGGAGCCGGCGGCGGCGGCCTTGAAGTAGTCCACCACGCGCGACAGCGGCTCGTCGATGCCGAACAGCTCGCGCTTGAACAGCTCGCGCGCGCGTTGGTTCTCGGTGGCTTCGGGGGGTGCGGCGCGGCCGTGCCAGCGCAGCATGTCCCAGATGTACTCGTGGCTGGAGCGGGCGAGTGCCACGGCGTTGCCGGGGAGGATCGTCCCGAGGAAGTCTCCGAAGGTGCCTTCCCAGCGCTGCGCGCGGTGCAGGCGACTGAAGGAACTCAGCGTATCGATGAACTCGGCAGTACTGCCTTGGGAATTCTGGTCACCTGCGAACGGTCGCATCGTCCTTTCCCTCCCGTTGAGCTCTTAGTCCACAGAGCCGGGCGCCGGCGATGCCGGCGCTGCCAGCGGGTCTTAACTTAGTCCGAAGTCCTCGCACAAAAGGTGATCGCCTTCGTATCCTGCTCCTCTTATTACGTTAAGACGGTCACAGCAACAGATTGTTCACTGCGCGTCGCGATCGCGCCAGCCCCAGAGCGCCTACACCGCGGCGCCCGCGTACACGTCATCCTTAAGTGGCTGATTGCAAAGCTCCGACGCACCGCCCTGGTGCGAAAGTGCGCCGGGAGCGCACCCCGAAGGCGTGCGCGGGCGGCGGCGGCGGCCGCTCCCGGGGCTGCCGCCGCGCCGCCGCCGCAGCAGCAAGCGCGCGGCGCGAGCGAGGCCAGTTGCGGGTGCCCCCCACCGCAGCTTGCAGTTCGCCTCTGCGGCGCACGCATCAGCTGTGCCAGCGGCGGCGGGCTGTTGCGCAAAGCGAGCAGTGCTTCAAAGGTTTGGTGACCGGCGTCGCACGCCCCCGACGGCCGCTTGCGTTATTGTGAACTGACGCACTGCGCTATCGCAGTGGCTACATATCCTGCAACGGCGGGAACTTGCGCGCCTTGGCAGAGCCTCGTGTGCCGCGCGCGCCTGCTCACGCGAACGGAGAATTCGCTGCTGAACTGATAGACTTTGTTGGAGACACGCCCCGTGGCCAGTGCACCTGCCTCCCGCAGCACCCAGACTGCGAACTCAACCTCGGGGAGCGCGAGCTCTCAGCCCGTGGTCGACGTCACCGCGGTCACCACCCGCGATGATTTCCTTCTCGAGCTCGGCCAGACCCTGGACAACCAGGCCGCCGTGCGCCCCGTGGAAACCCTGGAAGCCGCGCTCGAGGCCCTCGGCGCGGGCAAGCGCGCCCAGTTGCTGGTGATCGACGCGCGTGCCGTGGCCAACGTGCGCGCGGCCGTGGATGCCGCTGCCAGCAGCGCCCCGCGTGCGCTGGTGCTGGTATTCGCCGAGGCCGCCGCGGAGAAGCAGGTGGGGGCCGCGCTCAAGGGCAGCAAGGTATTCGCTGTGCTGTCGACGCCGGTGGATCCGCGCAAGACCCAGGCGGTGTTCGAGGGCGCCATCGCGGAGGCCGTCGCCGCCCGGGGTGCCGCTGCGAAACCCCCCGCGATTGCCACGCCGGCCGATCTGACCATCGGTGCCTTCCGCGCCGCGGCCGCCCCGGAGCGCGCGCAGGAGGGACCGCCCGACAAGACCCGGCTGCTGCTGCTCGCGGCGGTCGTCGCGCTCGCCGCCGCCGGCGGCGGCTTCTGGTATTTCACGCGCAGCCCGAAGGCGGTGGCGCCGCCGGCCGCGCCGGCAGTCAGCAGCAACGCCCCGGCTGCCCTGGCGCCTGCCGCCCCCGGCGCGGGAGCGCCCGAGGCCGCCCCTGCCGCGGAGCCCGGGGCCGACACCTCAATCGTGCAGGGCAAGGTCGATGACCTGCTCGAGAAGGCGCGCCTGGCGATGCACGAGCGGCGCTTCACCGAACCGGCCGGCGACAACGCGCTGCTCTACTACCGCTCGGCCGCCGCGGCGGATGCCAGCAACGCCGAGGCGCGCGATGGCCTGCAGCGCGTGGCCGGGGTGCTGGCGGGACGCTTCGAGGAGGCCGTCAACGCCGGCCGCTTCGAGGAGGCCGCGCAGACACTCGCGAACTTCAAGTCCGCCGCCCCCGCGGATGCGCGCGTGGCGACTTTCGAGCAGCGCTTCTACGCGGGTGCCATCGCCAAGGCGCTCGCCGACGGCAACCTCGAGCGCGCCGCGGCCCTGGTGCGCCAGGCGCAGCAGGCCGGCACCGCTGCCCCCGAGCAGCTGGCCAAGTGGCGCGCCGACATCGCCCGCCGCGCGGAAGACTCCAAGGTCACGCGCCTGTCCGGGCTCGTGGCCGATCGCATCCGGGAGGGCAAGCTCACCGACCCCGATGACAGCGCCAAGATCTACCTGCAGCAGCTGCAGGCGGTGGCGCCGACGCACCCGGCAACGCAGCGCGCCGTGCACGATCTGGGCGGGGCCTACCTGCGCAAGGCGCGTGACGCGGCGCTGGCGAAGAATTCCGTGGAAGAGGACCGCTGGCTGAACGAGGCGCGCGCGGCGGGCATGAAGACCGCCGAAATCGCCGCCTTCCAGCGCGATCTGAGCACCACGCGCCAGAAGGCGCTGCAGGCCGAGAGCGAGCGTGAATTGCAGCTGGCGCGCGAGCGCATACGCGACGGGCGCCTGACGGACCCGGCGCAGGACAGTGCCGCGTATCATCTGGGGCTGGTGCAGACCAACGACCCGAACAACGCCTCCCTGGCGGAGGTCAGCCGCGAGTTCACCGGCAAGCTCCTGGAGCGGGCACGCGCCGCGGTGGCCCTCGGCAAGCCGGCCGACGCCGACATCACCCTCGCCAAGCGCTTCGGCGCGGACCCGAAGGACATTATCGCCGTGCAGCAGGCCCAGAACGCGCCCAAAGCGCAGGCCGCCATCGATCCGGCGATCCTCGCCGCGAACCTGAAGCGCCTGCGCTCCCCCTCCCCTGACTATCCGCAGAGCGCGCTGGCGCAGAAGATCAGCGGCTCGGTAACGTTGCAGTTCACGGTGAGCACCAGCGGGGAGCCGCGTGATGTTCGGGTGGTGGAAGCGACCCCCCCGGGAGTGTTCGACAGCGCCGCGCTGAACGCCATCAGACACTGGCGCTACGCGCCCACCGTCATCAACGGCACGCCTGTCGAGGTGCCGGTGCGAACCCTGATGCGGTTCGAACTGCCCAAGTAGAGAACAGGAGAGTCCCACGATGAGCCTCGCAGGCACAGAGCGCCGTCGCCAACTCGTGACCGCCGGTATCGGCACGGCGCTGACCCTGGTAATGGGCGCCGTGCTCATCATGGGTTTCCGCCTCGCGACCCACATGCGCGCGGATATCAGCGCCCTGCAGACCGCGAGCACGCTGCAGACTTACCCGGAGGAGATCTCGCACCAGCTGAACTCGCTGCGTGATCGCCTGGAGGTGCGTGCCTACTCGGGTCAGGCGCTTGCCGACCTGCAGACCACCGTCAAGCGCTTCGACTCCGAGCTCAAGCAGATGAACGCCAGCGGTGAGGTGGACTCCCCGCAGCTCGGCCGCGCGCTGCTGCTGTGGCACCAGTACGGCCCGGTACTGGATCCGGTGGTGGCCTTCAACGGCCAGCCGTACGTGGATTCCGACAGCGGCGGCAGCACGCTGTCGCACGACGGCCGCCAGCACTACGCGGAAGTGAAGCGCGCGCAGCTGTTCGCCAGCGACAACGCGCGGGCCCTGCAGGCGCAGATCTCCAGCCTCGCCGCCACCTTGCAGCGCACCTCCTCGGATTCCGCCGCGCACCTGCGGGCGCTGCTGCTGGCCGGCGTGCTCGCGGCCCTGGTGCTCGCCGCCGCGGCGGCCTACTTCCAGGTGACCCGCGCCCGTCACGAGCGCGCCGCCCGTGACGCGCAGGAGCAGACCCGCGACATCCTCAAGACGGTGCGCGAGGGCTTCTTCCTGCTGGACGCCAACTACCGCATCGGCTCGGTGTGGTCGGAAGCGCTGACCCGCATGTTCAGCCGCCATGACTTCGCCGGCCTGTCCTTCGAGGAGCTGCTGCGGGACCTGGTGCCGGCGGCCACGCTCGCCACCGCCACCAAGTACATCAAGCTGTTGTGGGGCGACCGGGCCCACGAGAACCTGATGAAGAGCATCAACCCGCTGGGGCAGCTCGAGATCACGATGGAGAACGGGCACGGTGGCAAGGAGACGCGCTACCTGCAGTTCGACTTCCACCGCGTCATGGGGCCGGAGGGCATCAAGCACGTGCTGTGTGCCGTGGGCGACATCACCTCCAGCGTGCTGCTGGCCCGCGAGCTGCACGATTCGCAGGAAAATGCCAATGCCCAGCTCGACATGATGCTCGGCATGATGCACGTCGACCCGCTGCAGCTGATCTCATTCCTCGATACGGCCGAGACCGGCCTGAAGCTGGTCAACACGATCCTCAAGGAACCGGCGCGCACCGACGCGGAGTTCCGCAAGAAGCTCACCGGGCTGTTCCGTGAGCTGCACTCCATCAAGGGCGAGGCCTCGGCACTGAACCTCAAGAGCATCGCGAGCCGCGTGCACGCGCTCGAGGACATGGTGAGCGATTGCAAGAAGCGCCCGGAACTCTCCGGCAACGACTTCCTGCCGCTGGTGCTCAAGCTCGACGACCTGCTGGCGCACCTGCGCAGCGTGCGCGAGATGGCCGCGCGCCTCACGACGCTCAAGGTCAGCCCGGCTGCCAGCGAGCACTCCACCGCGACCACCGGCACCATGCCGCTGGCGCGTGCTCCCGAGCGGCCGGCCGAACGGCCGCAGCCGCGCGCGGTCGAGGACCTGTCCCCGGCGCTGCAGTCGATGGCCGAGCGCCTCGCCCAGGACCACGCCAAGCGCTTCAGGCTCTCGCTCACCGGCCTCGGCGAGGTGCCGTCGGCCTACGGCGCCACGATCAAGGACTGCCTCATCCAGATGCTGCGCAACGCGGCGGTGCACGGCATCGAGTCCCCGGAGGTGCGCCGCGGGCAGTCCAAGGAAGACACCGGGGTGGTGCGCGTGGACTTCCGCAAGGCCGGCGAGGGCTACGAACTCATCTTTGAGGACGACGGCGCCGGTATCGCGCCGGACTCGCTGCGGGCCGCCGCCGTGCGCCAGCAGCTCATCACCGAGGAGGAAGCCTCCATCATGGACACGCGCTCGACCATGGCGCTGATCTTCCGGCCGGGCTTCTCCACGCAGGACGGGGTCTCCATGGATGCCGGGCGCGGGGTCGGCATGGACGTGGTGGCCCGCAGCGTCTACGCCCTCGGCGGCAAAATCGGCGTCAGCACCCACCCGGGCAAGTTCACGCGCTTCAAGATCGTCCTGCCCGCCACCGACGCGGTCGGCAGCACCGCGGTCGCGTAAGCCGCAGCCATGAGCAGCAACGGAACATCGATGAACGGCAAACGCTCCTTCAAGCTCATGATCGTGGACGACTCGAACATCATGCGGCGGCGCATCGAGCGCTCGCAGCAGTTCGAGGAGCTGGAACTGGTGGGTACCGCCGGCAACGGCGAGGAGGCGCTGGAGCTGTTCCGGAAGACCGACCCGGACGTGGTGACCATGGACCTGACCATGCCGCGCATGGACGGCATCGAGTGCATCGGCAGGCTGGTGCAGCTGAAGCCGGCGATACGCATCCTCGTGATCTCGGCCCTGGCCGACAAGGCCACCGCGGTCGAGGCCATGGAAAAGGGTGCGAACGGCTTTCTGAACAAACCCTTCACCGACCGGCAGCTGAATGAAGCTTTTGCCGAGCTGATGCGCTAGGCTCGCCAAGGGACCACCACAAATGCTGTACGAACAGGAGCTCAAGACCTTCGTCGAGGGGACGACGAACTTCTTCGAGGTCGCGGCCCAACAGCCCGCCTCGATCGGCTCACCGTACCTCATGGAAGGCTCCCCCTCGGTGCACGAGTACACCGGCATCATCAATATCTCGGGCAAGCGTG
>Ga0068858_100007690_pt1 | contig 10405 bp, 9 predicted proteins | sample KBSSwiS12_FD_66589 | JGI IMG/M metagenome (GOLD analysis project Ga0068858, IMG submission 66589) | Switchgrass rhizosphere microbial communities from Kellogg Biological Station, Michigan, USA - KBS Switchgrass S1-2 | ecosystem: Host-associated > Plants > Roots > Rhizosphere > Soil ... | reverse complement strand
ACTTTCCACGGCCGCGGGCGAAGGCGGCGGTGCTCGTGCTGCCACAGTGGAACGCGGGCGAAGACGATCACGTCGGCCTGTCGCGCCTCGTGCGGATGAGCGGCATGAGCGCGCTGCGTCTCAGCCTGCCCTATCACGATCGCCGCATGCCGCCGGAGCTGCGCCGCGCGGACTACATCGTGAGCGCCAACATCGCGCGAACCGTGCAGGTGTGCCGTCAGGCGGTGCTCGATGCGCGGCGCGCCGTCGCGTGGCTCGCGGGCGAGGGGTATGAGCGGATCGGCATTCTCGGCACGAGCCTCGGATCGTGTCTCGCGCTGCTGACCACTTCGCACGAACCGCTGATTCGCGCGCAGGCGCTCAATCACATCTCGCCGTACTTCGCCGACGTGGTGTGGCGCGGGTTGTCGACCGAGCACGTGCGGGACGGCCTGAACGGTCACGTCGAGCTCGATCTGCTCCGCGCGTTGTGGAAGCCGATCAGCCCGCGCTGGTACCTCGAGCGACTGCGCGATCGACGCACGCTGCTCGTCTACGCGCGTTACGACCTCACGTTCCCTGTCGATCTCTCGGAGGATCTCGTCCGCGAGTTCCGCGAGCTCGACATTCCGCACGAAGTGTCAGTCCTGCGATGCGGGCACTACAGCTCAGGCCTCGCGCCGTTCAAGTTCGTGGATGGATGGGTATTGACGCGATTCCTGAAACAAGCGCTCTGACGTTACAGATATTTCAGGAGTCCCCGGAGCGCGTCGAGGATGAGGTTGGCGAAGTCCTGAACGAGCGGCGTGACCTCTCCTTCGTTGACGGCGTTGGCGACCGTCACCGGATCAGTGAGCAGGATCCAGACGGTCGCCACCGAGAGCAGGATACAGATCACAGCAATCGCGCCAAAGACGCTGACGCTCCACGCCTTCATGTTGGTCACGTGGTCAATCGGCGATCTGGTCGCTGGCCTTTGTTCAATCGGGCCAACCGTTGGCCAGATGAGCCAAATGCCCAAATGACCAGATGATCAGATGACGAGACGACCAGATGTTATCAGAGGGCGTCAGTGGACAGGATCACGGGCTCCCCGAAGCCGAGCAGTGGAAGGTCAGGCCCGATCACGTCGAGATCGCCGACGATGAGCGTGAGGAGGCGCGATGGGTCGACGTGCTCCGCCATCACGCGGGTGACGTCCGCCGGGGTCACGGCCTCCACGCGCGGCACGAACTGCGCGAAGTAATCGTCCGGCAGGTCGTACAAGGCAATCTGGGTGGCCGCTCTGGCGATCTGTTCCGCGGTTTCGAAGTTGCGCGCGTAGCCACGCGTGAGCGCGGCGACGCCGAGCGACAGTTCCTCTTCGGTGACCGGCCGCGGACCACGAATCGCGGCGATCTCTCCAATCGATTCCAGGATCGCGCGGGCCGTGGCGGCCGTCTGCACGCTGACCTGCAGCGCGAACGGCCCGGGCATCCGCCGGAAATCGAATGCGGTCCGCGCGCCATAGGTCAACCCTTTGTCTTCGCGCAGATTCAGGTTGATGCGGCTGACGAACTGCCCGCCGAGCACCATGTTGGCGGCAAGCAGCGCATGGTAGTCCGGCGTGTTCCGTGCGACGGCGACGTGGCCGATTCGGAGCTCGGACTGTGGCGCTCCGGGCCGCGGCACCACGAGGAGCCTTGCGGCATTCGCCACTGCCGCGCGCGCGTCGCCAGGAGCGGCGTCTCCGCGGCCGCCCGACGCAGTCTGCCATCCGTCGAAGGCCTCGGCGGCGATGCGTTCGATCTCCCGGTGTTCGCAGTCGCCCACGGCGATGAGCGTGGCGGCCGCCGGTCGTATCGCCTCCGAGTGGAACTGGCGGACATCGTCGACCGTGAGCGTCGCGACCGTCTGTTCGGTGCCAATCGGCGTGTGGCCGTAGGGGTGAGGTCCGTAGAGCAGACGGATGAACGTGCGGTCGGCGACGGCGGTCGGCACGTCCCGAAGCTGCGTCAGGCGATGAAGACGCAGTTGCCGGACCCGCGTGAAGTCGGCCTCCGTCAATGCCGGACGGGCCACGATGTCGGCGAGCACCCTGAGGGCGCGATCGGCAAACTTCGAGAGGGACGTGATCGCGACCATCGCCGCGTCGGATCCGATATCGGTGTCGAACTGCGCGCCGATCCTCGCGATCGCCTCGTGCATCTCGATCGCCGATCGGCCGCCGCTGCCCTCGTCGAGCATGTCCGCAGTCAGCGCCGCGAGCCCTTCCTTGCCGTCTGGATCGCTGGCAGAGCCCGATCGCAGGAGCAGCATGAACGACACCAGCGGCACCGCGGTGTGCCGCACGCTCCACAGGCCCAGCCCGCCAGGGAGTACTGATTTTTCAATCGCGGGAAACGTGAACGAGCGGGACGGCCCCGGCTCGGGCAGCTTCGAGCGGTCGACTGTCGGAACCGTGGAGGGGTTCCCCGCCATGCTAGTTTCCCGTCTCCGACACTAGGACACCACGGCCGGCGACGAGTCCGGGATAGCGAGATGGGTCCGTCCGCGCGGCACGATGCTCAGCGACACTCGCGGCGCTCGACACAGATACGTGGCGGCCACCTGCTGAAGCGACGCGGCCGTCACGGCCTGGTACCGTCCGAGATCGCGGTCGAAGTACCCCGGATCGCCGACGAAGACATTGTAGGCGTTGAGCTGATCGGACTTGCCGCCGAAGCCGCCGACGGTCTGCAGCCTGAACACGAATTGGGCTTCCGCCTGTACGCGACCGCGATCCATCTCTTCGTCGCTCGGACCGGCCTCGGCGAGCCGCGCGATCTCGTCGAGCACAATCGCTTCAATCTCGGGCAGCGTGTGGCCGGGGGCCGCCGTGGCCGTCACCTGGAAATAGCCCGCGATTTCCCGTGAGCTCTGTCCCGCCGAGACATCGGTCGCGATCCGCTCGTCGAACACGAGCCGTCGATACAATCGCGACGTCTTGCCGTTGGCCAGCAGGTCGGACACGAGATCGAGCTCCGCGTCGCCGGCGGCAAACATCGCCGGCGAGAGCCACGACATGTACAGCCGCGGCAGCTCGACGCGATCCTCGAGCACGATCCGGACGTCGCCGGCGAGCGCCGCCTGGGCGACAACGGGTTCGGCAGGCGGCCCCGGCTCGAGGTCTCCGAAGTAGGCCCGTGCCAGCGCCAGCGCGGCTCCGCGATCGATGTCGCCCGCGATGGCCAGCGACGCGTTGGCCGGATGGTAGTGGCGGCGGAAGAACGCCTGCACCTCTTCGAGCTGCACCGCGTGGAGATCGGCGATCTCGCCGATGGTCGTCCAGTGATACGGATGGTCGGAAGGGAACAAGGCCGCGAGAAGCGCCATCGACGCGAGGCCGTAGGGCCGGTTCTCGTAGTTCTGCCGGCGCTCGTTGAGCACGACGTCGCGCTGATTCGAGAGCTTCGCCTCGGTCAGGGCCGGGAGGAGATAGCCCATCCGGTCCGACTCCATCCACAGCGCCAGCTCCAGCCCGCTCGTCGGCACCAGTTCCCAGTAATTGGTGCGGTCCGCGTTGGTCGATCCGTTGAGCGACGCGCCGGCAGCCTGCAGCGGATGAAAGTAGCCCTTGTCGTAATGCTGCGATCCCTCGAACATCAGGTGCTCGAACAGGTGCGCAAACCCCGTGTGCCCCGGCGACTCGTTCTTCGAGCCGACGTGATACCAGAGGTTGACGGCGACGATCGGGCACGACCGGTCTTCATGCAGAAGCACGTCAAGTCCGTTGTCGAGCGTGTCTTTCGAAAACGGGAGTCTCAAGTTCTACCACCGAGCTCACCGAGCACACCGAGCATGGTGATTTCTCGGTGTGCTCGGATTTTTCGGTGGTGATGAAAGAGGCTGCCGCGGGTCAGCATGGGTCTACCTCACGATCGTGAGCGGGATGGTCGTCGGGCGATTGTAGCTCGCGACCGAAATCTCCGCGGCCATGCGCTCGGCCGCACCCATGAAGGCCAGCGCCGCCGGCGAATCAGGCTCGGCGATCATCAGCGGCACTCCGCTGTCGCTGCCTTCGCGAATCGGCTGATAGATCGGAATCCGGCCGATGAACGGCACGCCGAGCTCGCCGGCCATCTGCTCGCCGCCGCCGTGGCCGAAAATGTCGGACTCGTGCCGGCAGTTGGGACAGGCGAAGTAGCTCATGTTCTCGAGGATGCCGAGCGGTGGAATGTTGAGCTTCTTGTACATCGCGATCGCGCGCCGGCTGTCGGCGAGCGACACTTTCTGCGGTGTGGTCACGACGATCGCGCCCGCGACCGGCACGGTCTGGCTGAGCGTCAGCGCCACGTCGCCGGTCCCCGGCGGCATGTCGATGACCAGATAATCGAGGTCACTCCATCGCACTTCGCGGAAAAACTGCTGAAGCGCGCCGTGCAGCATCGGCCCGCGCCAGATGATCGGCGCATCGTCTTCCGTCAGAAACCCCATCGAGATGACCTGCAAGCCGAACTTCTCCGCCGGCACGATTTTCTGACCGTCGGTCGTGAGCTGCGTCTTCATGCCGAGCATGATCGGCACGTTGGGGCCGTAGATGTCGGCGTCGATCAGGCCGACCTTGCCGCCGCACTTCGCCAGCGCGATCGCCAGGTTGACTGCGACGGTGGTCTTGCCGACGCCGCCCTTCCCCGCGCCGACCGCGATGAGATTCTTGACGCCGGCGACCGGCGTGCGCGTCGAGTCGCCGCCGACGGCTTCCCGCACGCGCGCGCTCATGCGCACGTCCACGCCGGCGACGCCGGGCACCTGCATGACCGCGGCGCGCGCCTGGTCGCGCATCTGATCCTTGACGGGACACGCCGGGGTCGTCAGCTCGATGGTGAACGACACCTGGCCGAGATTGACCTGGAGATTCTTGATGAATCCGAGCGCGACGATGTCGCGGTGAAGATCCGGATCCTGCACGACTTTCAACGCGTCGAGCACGGCGGCTTCCGAAACGGGCATGAGCCAAGAATATCGGCTTTGCCGCGTCAATAACAAGGATGGTACACTCCCGACCAATCCATGAACGAGCCGTCACCCAATCGCGCCGTCATGGTCGTACTGGCCTATCTCTGGCCGCTGGCACTCGTGCCGCTGCTGGTCGAAAAAAACGATCCCGAGGTTCAGTGGCACGCCAAGCACGGTCTCGTGCTGATGGTGGCGGAGATCCTCCTGCTCGTGGCGTTCGGCTTCGTCACCAGCCTCATCAGCCTGGCCGCCTTCGGCCTCGGCTGCGTGCTGTCGCTGCTCGTGATCTTCGTGTGGATCGGCATCCTGGGGATTCATGTCACCGCGATCCTTCGCGGCCTCAACAATCGGCGCCTGATCATCCCGGGAGTCAGCGAGTACGCGAATCGCTTTTAGCGGGCCCGCGGCGTGAATCAGTGCTGGACGGATCGGTCGTCCACCGCAGAACCCGCAGAGCTCGCCGAAAGCCATCGGGCCAAAGAATCTCTGCGTGATCGGCGTGTTCGGCGATTGTCGTGGCGTTCATGAATCAGCGTCCATACGCCGGTGTTGTTCTACTCGTCCTTCTGGCCGTGCTCGCGCTGACCGCGCAGCCGCTGGCGCTGGCCGCGATACACGGCTACCAGCACAGCCTGGCGCCGGTGGCCGCGCGAATCGGTCTGCGCTGCCGGTTCACGCCGACGTGCAGCCGCTATGCGGAGACGGTCATCGCGCGAGACGGCGTGATACGGGGCGGCTGGAAAGCCATCCGTCGCGTCGCCCGCTGCGGACCATGGACAGCTACGGGGACGAGCGACCCTCCGTGAGAGCGAAGAGCCGTTTTCCGTCCTCGTGCAGGAGCACCCACAGCGCGTACATGCCGAGCGCGGTGCCGTACGGGAGGAGCACGAGATCGATCGATCCGAGCATCAGCGCCGCCAGCCGGGCGCGGGCATTGAGACGACGCAGCCGGAGGCCGACCGCGATGTGCGCGATGCCCCACACGAGCGCGATGACCGCGAGCGTCGTGAATGCCGCCGCCGTCAGGCCCGCGGCGATCTGACCGCCGGCATCCCGCCGGCTGGCCGAGGTGATGAGCGCGATGGCGCCGACGCCGAGTGCCAGCGTCGACACTCCAATCAGCGTCGTCAGCAGGCCCCAGATGATGAAGAGAAGACCGACGAAGTCGACGTGCGCGGACCTGGATGCCATCTCGGCGGCGGACGAATCAGAAATCGCGCCAGGCGGCCCCGGCGATCGCCCCGGCGAACGTGGTGGTCACGCCGCTGAAGATCGAACCGCGACGCGGACCTCCACGCGCACGGAGGCGTGCGGCGAGGTGACGCGGAATCGAAAGCGTGCTCCATCGGCGACGCCGGCCGGCAGCGAGACGCGCACGTGATGCTGGAACAGCGATTCGCCGGTGCCCGCGCACCGATCGCACCGCTCGCGCCAGGTGCCGCCGCGGCCGCTGCAGATCGGACACGTGTGGCGCATCGGCACGTCGAGAGGGACGCTCAGGCCATGCCGCGCTTCGATCGTGGACAGCCGGAGCTCGGCGGCGAGCACGTCGGTGCCGGCGTCTGCGCCGAGAAACGCCTCGCGCATCCGCTCGACGACATGTCCGACGGACGGGAAGTCGATCGCAATCTCATCCGCAAAACACTCCCGTGTGCCCACGGGACGGGCGGCATGCCAGGCGGCGCGTAACGAATGATGGCGAAACGGCTCGCGATTCACGATGACCCGCTAACGATAGGAGCCGCCTCCAGACTTGTCAAGGCAGCCCCCGAGTGTTAGCGTCAGCATCATGTCGTGCCAGCCATGAGAGAGTGCCCGCTCTGCGGCGGAACGATGCGTCTGACAGAGCGCGAGGTCGTCGTGCAGGTCCCTGGCAACCCGAAGCCGAGCACGACGCGGTCTCAGGAGTGGGTATGTCCCGACTGCGACTACTTCGAGGAAGCCGACCCGGAAGGAGCGTGAGGAACCGGCGCCCGCGCTAGCGCGCGCCGATCGTGAGCAGCACTTCTTTGCGCAGCGTATCTTCGAACTCTTCGAACTTCAGCGCCGACTCGCACTCGTCGCACAGGACCTCGAGCACGGCCGGACGGCTTTCGTCGGACACTTCCACGCGGCCATCCTCCAGGTGCACGACGTGCATCTGAAGCGTCTTGACCTGAAAGTTCCGATCGTTGCCGCAATTTGGACAAGTCAACGTCACGGGGACTCCCTTACCCACTCTCGGGCTTGCGAAACAAATACCAAACACCTGATTCTATGAAATGGACTCAGCCGACGCAACGAGATTTCCTCGAAAATCGGCGGTTCATCGCAAATTCGGCCCAAATCTGATACATTTTGGTTCCAAATGGCTTCCGATTCCGCACCTTCCGAAGTGCACAGCGCCGCCCGGGGCCCGCATTGGATATCGTGGGTCACCCGCCCTGGTAATGACCAGCCCGACCGGTCGATCGTTCTCGTAGGCGCGACGAAAGCAGAAGCCGAAGCCCGGGCGCGGGGTTGGATCGAATCAATTTACAATTCCTGATTCTTCAACCGTCGGGCGCAGTGTGCGCAGCGCATGGGCCTTCCCGCTGACCGCCACCCACGTCAGCGTGTCGATCTCGTCGGCACTGGCCGCGGTCTGAACGAACAGACGTGGGAACGGCTCGGGCAGCACTTCGCCCAGGCTGCCGCGTCCCATCCGGCACACGCCGTTCTGCACCGTGGCCGCAAGGTAGAGGCGATCCCGCGCCCGCGTCAGGGCGACGTACAGCAGCCTTTTGCTTTCCTCGCGCTCCCGCGCCTGCGTTTCCTCGTCGGCTTCGGACTGAAAATCGGCGATCGCGACCGAGGGGAATCCGGCGGCCGAGGTGGCGACACGGATGGGCGGGCGCACCGCGCCCGTCCCGCGGCCGATGTTCACGACGAAGACGATAGGAAACTCGAGACCCTTCGCCGCGTGCACGGTCATCAGGCTGACGGCCTCTACCGCATCGATCGCGGCGTTCGATTCGTCCCCCACTGCCAGCTGATCCAGGTGATCGGCGATTCGGGAAAGCGTCGCGTAGCCACGGTTTTGAATCCGGCGGACCAGCCCGCGCAGCTTCTTCAGATTCTCTCTCGCCTGCAGGCGACGGGGGCCCCGGATTTCGAAGTGATACGCCGATTCGCGCAGGACCAGATCGAGCAATTCCGCAGGCGTCAGCCGATCGACGCGCGTCAGCCATCGCGCGACTGCCAGCCGCGTTTTCGTCAGCACGACGCGGTCTTCTTCCTCGAGCCGTCCCTCGGCCTCGACCATGCCCGTGCCGATGATCGCAGCCGACAGATGCGGCGCGAGCGCCATGACGGCGTCGTCCGACAGCCGGATCAGGCGGGACCGCAGGAAGGCAGCGGCTCGCAGATTGGACGTCGGTTCTGCAAGAAAGCGGAGTACCGACATGGCGTCCTGAATCTCGTCCGCCTCGAAGAACCCGAGCCCCTTGTACACGTAGGTCGGCACCCCGCGCCGTTCGAGCGCTCCCTCGAATTCGCGGTGGCTCTCGCGCGAGCGAAACAGGATGGCGAGATCCGCCGGCTGCGCCGCGCGCCGGACGCCAGTCGTCCTGTCGCGGACCGTCGCGTGCCCGATGAGGCGGACGATCTCGTCGGCGACCGCTTCCGCGCACGACCGAACCGTCGGACCGGCCACAAGACCGAGCGATACGTTCTCTGGCTCCGGGCTCCGGACTCCAGGCTGCGGACCCCCCGCTCCGGGCTCTTCCCCTGAAGCCGGAAGCCTGAAGCCCGGAGCCGGCGGAAACCGTTCGTCGTCGCCGTACGTAAACGCATATCCGCGTCCATCGTTCTCGGGGGCGTCCGACCGGACCGCGTCGAAGACATCGTTGACGAAGGCCAGCAGCGGTGGCGTCGACCGAAAGCTCACCGAGATCGCCCGCCGCGCGCTCGGTCCGCGCAGCGCGGCGACAAACTGTGCCGCTTCGTCGAGGAGCGCCACTTCCGCGTCGCGGAATCCATAGATCGACTGCTTCCGGTCGCCGACGATGAAGATGGATGGCGGCAGCGCGTCGGCCGACGCGCCGAGTCCTTCGCTCCAGCTGCGAACGAGCTGCGCCACGAGCTCCCACTGCGCCCGGCTCGTATCCTGAAATTCGTCGACGAGCACGTGGTGGTAGCGCGCCTCGAGCCGATAGCGGCTGCGCGCGAACTCGTCCATCTGCTTCAGCAGATCGACGGCGCGCTCGAGCACCCCCGAAAAATCGAGCAGCGCGCGGGCCTCGAGGGTCCGTTGATACTGCGACACGACGATGGCGAACATGCGCCAGACGCCGCGCGACAAAATGACGTTCAGATCGCGGCGGAACGCGCGAATCGCGTCGGACACGGCGGGCGCCAGTGCCGCAGCCTCCTCACGGTGGCGTTTCCAGGCGGCCTCGGAATCGCAGTCCGCCCCTTTGAAGCCGGTCCCCATGAAGCGGTCGCCGCGCGGCTTGCCTTCCTGGGTCAGGAAATACGCGCGCAGTCGATCGACGAACACGCGGAACGCCGCCTGTTGGCCGGCACCGGTGAAATCGTGCGTGGGTGTGCCGCACAAGGCCGCGATGTCGCCGGCCAACATCGCAAACTGCGGCTGTCGTGCCGGCCCTGTGCGGAGGAAGAGCGCCAGCCCGCCAGGCACCCCTCCGAAAAGAGCCGTGAGCCGATCGGCCGCCGCCCGGCACGCGACTGCAGCGGTGAGATTCCGGGGTCCGCTGGCGAGATATCGGCGAAGCACATCCGGGGCGACCAGGCGCCGGCCGAGCAGCGCCGCGAGGCCCGCACGCAAGCGACGTTCGCCGAGCTGCGCAAACACGAGCGCCACGTCGTCATCGTCTTTGGCGAGCACGCGACAGATCCGAAGCGCGCGATCGAGCGATTCGCCGACCAGCCGAGGGATCTCGGTGTCGTCCGCGAGCTCGAACGACGGGTCGACGTCGGCTTCGAGCGGAAATTCGCGGAGAAGGGCGAGGCAGAACGCATCGATGGTCGAGATCGCGATCTCGCCGAGGCGGCCGCGGAGGTCGCGCCAGCGCGCCGCGTCGATCTGGGATGTTCGGGCGGCCTCCTTCAACCGCTCGACGATGCGCTGCCGCATCTCGGCCGCAGCTTTGCGGGTAAAGGTAATCGCGAGGATGTGCTCGGGGTCGACGCCGGCACGCAGCAGGTTGACGTAGCGCTCGACGAGGACGCGCGTTTTCCCGGTGCCGGCCGACGCTTCCAGGACAACGTTCTCGGCCGGATCGACTGCAAAGCGCCTGGCCTCGGCGTCTGGCAAGTCGGCGGTCGCCACTCGACTGTCGTCAGTCGGCAGCCGGTCGCCGTCAGTCGGCTGTCGTCGGTCAGTCGTCAGCCGCCGGTCGTTTGTCGTCAGTCGGTTGTCGTCCGTCGCCCATCGCCGGTCGTCAGTCGATTGTGGACGATCGACTGG
>Ga0068858_100007688_pt1 | contig 10406 bp, 9 predicted proteins | sample KBSSwiS12_FD_66589 | JGI IMG/M metagenome (GOLD analysis project Ga0068858, IMG submission 66589) | Switchgrass rhizosphere microbial communities from Kellogg Biological Station, Michigan, USA - KBS Switchgrass S1-2 | ecosystem: Host-associated > Plants > Roots > Rhizosphere > Soil ... | reverse complement strand
TGGGTTATCAATCAATCGTGTTTGCAGTTTTTGCGAAAACGTTTGCGATTACTGAGAAGCTGTTGCCCGAAGATCGGCGCATGAAAAGATTCTACGAATTGGTTAATCTCGAACGCGGTCTCGTAGTGGGCGCCGGCGCATTGATTCTCGGAGCAGTTCTACTATTCGCCGCTGTAAATCAATGGCGAGTAAACAATTTCGGATCCCTGGATTATTCTCACACCATGCGGTTTGTAATTCCGGGCGTCACCTTAACTGCTCTCGGTTTTCAGACAATTCTTTCAGGATTCTTCATTAGCATTCTCGGGATGCGTCGTAAATGAGCGTCCTCGGTAACCTTCATGGGGGTTACGTACACGCCAGGCGTGTGCGTGTTCTGCGTCGGTCCTTTATAGAATTAATTCCTCAACAATCGAGTGTGCTTGATGTAGGCTGCGGCGACGGCATGCTGGGCAGTTTGATCATGGCTGATCGACCTGACTTGCAGTATATGGGTATCGATGTGCTCGTTAGAGATGACACGCGGATTCCAGTTACTGCCTTTGACGGATTACATGTTCCTTTTCCGGATCGGAGTTGGGAGTTTGTAATGTTTGTTGACGTCCTGCACCACACTGAAAATCCAATGATTCTTTTACGCGAAGCAGCCCGAGTGGCTAAAAAAGGCGTGTTAATTAAGGATCACCTCCTCGATGCGTTTCTGGCTGGACCAAGATTGAGATTTATGGATAACGTCGGTAACCGCCGTCATGGTGTCGCACTTCCTTTTAACTATTGGCGTTACGAACAGTGGCTGGCGGCCTTTAGCGAGCTGGGGCTTTCGGTAAACTCGTGGAACGGAGATTTAAGACTATATCCGGGTCCCGCCGACTGGCTATTTGGAAGATCTCTTCATTTTGTGGTGCGACTCGATCTTAAGAAAGAAGCGTGAAAGCGAAACGATTATTTATCCTGATCTTCGTCTTCGCCACGGCTCTTCGTCTGGCGTACGGAATACTTGTGTACCGGCACGTACTTAGTGCCAGGAGCGCCGACTTTGTGGCTCTTTGGGATTATGATGCAATCGAGCATGTACTCATTGCGAAGGCATTGATCGAGGGCAAGGGCTACGTCGTCGACTCGGACGCGGATCTTACCAACAAGCATCCTCGTCTAATCGGTGGACCGGCTTTGTTCAAAGCGCCGCTCTATCAGTATCTGTTGGCCGGAGTGTTCCGAATCTCAGGCTTTTCGTTCCTTCTCTTATTACCTCTCCAGGCTATGTTAGGCGGAGCGCTCAGTGTTTTAGTCGCCAAAGTTGCCATGAAGGCTTTTCCCGGCTCTGCCCAAGTGGCACTCTACGCGGGTCTTGCGGCGGCAACACATCCAGTACTCGTTAACACAGCCTCGCAGCCATATAACGAGACAGTTTTCTTTTTTCTGTTTTTCCTTTCCATATGGCTGTTTCTCTCGTGGTTGACTTCGCAAACCTGGTTGAGTGCGGTTGCATTCGGAGTCACGTCAGGTCTGGCAACCTTGACGCGAGAATCCATGGTTTTGCCGTTCGCCGTTATGGCAGTATTGGGCGTGGTGTACTGTTGGCGTCAACCACGAAGCGTGGCTGGCCCGCTCGTCATGGCTGCCGCTGCCGTCATGACAGTTGCGCCGTGGACTCTACACAATTACAACCAGTTTGGTGTTGTACTTCCGGTCTCGAGTATTAGCGGAACCTCAATTGGTATTGGTAACAACGAATGCGTCACAGCCGGTTCGTTGTTCACACCATTCGATGGTGATGTCGCTTGCCCACCGTTGAACGTGCAACGGGAAGCTTTGCTGAAAGAAATGCCCAAAGAGCCTTTGACGGTTTGGAATGACCGCGCCTATGCACGTCTGGGTCGGAATTTCATTATTCAACATCCGGGAGAATACTTGCGACTGTGTTTCCGGAGAGCGTGGACGACTTTTCTTCCGTATCATCCACGCCAGGCTTTAGGTGGAATAAAAGCGTTAGTACTGATTTTGTACTCTATCCTGGTTATAGGAGTGGGCTTTGTTTCACTGTTGCTGAGTATTTGGAGAGGACAAACAATTGCGGCAAGGGTTCTCATGTGGGTAGCACTGTCAACTTATATCCCGCTGGTTGCAATTTATGTTTCGGCGGATTTGCGATATCGCGTTGGAACAGACTTGCTACTCGGCTGCTTTGCGGCTTGGGGATATTCAGTTTTGGCGACATACGCTATGAGACGTTTGCTGCCGAACTCTAATCAACTCGCTGCGGACAATAATTAACGCTCGGAATCAACTGAATGAGATTAAGTATCTTTGGACTGGGATATGTTGGCTGTGTCTCGGCGGCATGTTTTGCGAAACAGGGACACGAGGTTATCGGCGTTGATGTAAATCCAACTAAAGTCGATATCGTGAGTCGTGGTAACAGCCCGATCATCGAAGCTGGTATTGACTCGCTGATCGGTGAAATGGTCGGGGCTGGAAAACTCAAGGCAACAACCGGCACAGTGATGGCAGTGCAGTCTTCTGAAGTGTCACTCGTTTGTGTGGGTACACCGAGCAACGCAAACGGAAGTCTTGACCTTTCATATGTGACTCGGGTGTGCGAAGAAATCGGCGCCGCACTCAAACAGAAGAGTACCCGTCACATTATTGTTATTCGGAGCACAATCCTTCCCGGTACTGTCGAAAACGTTGTCGTGCCTTCACTCGAAAAATATTCCGGACTCAAAGCGGGAGCGGGATTTGGTGTTTGTATCAATCCCGAGTTTCTGCGGGAGGGCTCTTCTATTTCTGACTTCTATGCTCCTCCTTTTACGTTAATTGGCGCTGACGATGAACAAACTGCAAACACTGTCCGCCAATTGTATGCGGGAGTAGATGCTCCAGTAGTTGTGACTTCAGTAAAATCCGCTGAGATGATCAAGTATGTGAGCAACTGTTTTCATGCGCTGAAGGTCAGCTTTGCAAATGAAATCGGGAATATTTGCAAGGGGTTGGGAATTGATAGTCATGAAGTCATGGAGATCTTTTGCCGGGACACCAAGCTCAACATCTCACCGCATTATTTGAAGCCGGGATTTGCGTTTGGTGGCTCCTGTTTACCAAAAGATCTGCGAGCAATGAACTACAAAGCCAAGCAACTCGATGTTGAGACGCCTATCCTGTCCGCGATTCTGCCGAGCAATAGACTCCAGATCGAACGAGCCATCGAAATGATTTTGCGCTCGGGCAAAAAGAAGGTGGGCGTACTTGGCTTCAGTTTTAAGGCCGGCACGGACGATCTGCGCGAATCGCCAATGGTCGTTTTGATTGAGTCGCTGATAGGCAAGGGATTGCAACTGGCGCTATATGAACGGCATGTAACGCTTGCGCGACTCTTTGGGGCCAATAAAGTCTACATCGAACGAGAAATTCCGCATATATCGCAATTGATGAAAGCGACTGTTTCTGAAGTGCTTGATACCTCGGATTGTATAGTCCTCGGAAACAAGGCGGATGAGTTTACCGATATCAAGTCTAAGCTGAGAGACGATCAAGTCGTAATAGATCTCGTTCGGATGTTCGACAGCAGCTCGATATCGGAAAACTATCAGGGGATCTGTTGGTGAGAGTTAATTTGACGACCGTGTAATACGTTGACCTTAAGCCTGCGACGAAGAGTTCTTCTACTACTAATCTCCATTGCCTTACTGTGGTTGAGTGCCTGGGTGGCTGCGCGGATACTAATTGTCAGCGTTCCACTTCAACAAGCGGATGCCATCGCCGTACTCAGTGGAGGCGCAGCCTATAAAGAACGAACGAGATATGCAGCGGAACTCTACCGAATGGGCCGGGCACACAGAATTGTCTTGACTAACGACAATAATAAAGGCGGCTGGTCTGCCGTCGAGGAACGCAATCCTTTCTTTTATGAGTTGGCGACCGCGGAGTTAGTGCGGCTCGGCGTTCCCAAAGACAGAATCGATATCGAGTTCGAGCCAGTTGATAGCACCTACACTGAAGTGAAAGTGTTACGGCGCTACTCCGAGTCGAATGGCCTTAAGTCCCTGCTTGTTGTAACCTCAGCGTATCATTCACGCCGAGCCTGGTGGACACTGCGCAAGGTTTTTGAGGGCAGCGGTACATCACTCGGAATTGAATCGGTCCCCCCCGGATCACAGACTCCAAATCCCGCGACGTGGTGGATACATATCGCGGGTTGGAACGCTGTTCCCCCCGAATTCCTAAAAATAGCGTACTATTGGATCAGCCTCCATGACTGCTGAAATGGCGTAAATCCGGGCAGAAGTGGTAACAGCGAGGAATTAATGCTTTATTAGGCTTGGGTCTGCTTCAAGAAAAAGATGAAACAGCTTTGTGTAAAACCTAATCCAAGGCGTGGCAACGGAGCTTCGCGAGGGTTCATTCTGGCGCTCATGGGATTGGCGCTTTGTTTGTTTTCCGCCGTGGAGACCAAGGCCGATCCGTTGATGTTCAGTAATGTAGTGGCGTTGCAGAATGACATCCGGGTCGATCTTTTTGCGAATCCTGGCACAACAATATTCGGGCCGCAGATCAGCTTTCTCGTGGACATCACCGGAACAATTCCAGCTAATGGTCAGTTGCAAACGCTGAGAATCACCTTCGCGGAAGCAGGTCAAGCGGCGATTGTTCAGGAGTTCTCGATTCCTGCTTTTGGAATTATTCCACCGCCCTTCACCCAACTGTTTACAGTCTCTACCGTGGGCACGAATGCCGCTACGCTCACGATTGACATCCTCGGCAATTCACCGGATTTCAGTATTCCTGGCGGAGCCAGAAGTGGTCAGCTAGTCGATTCTTTTACTTACACCTTCAATGTCGCTGAACCGGTACCCGAGCCGGCAACGCTCACCCTATTAGGCGCCGGCTTGGTTGCACTTGCAAGGCGACGCCGCCGCCGGAGAAGCGATTAGAGTCCGCCCCCCTCAATCCTTGTTATGTCAGGTAACAACAGTAAGGTGGGAATAGTAGTCTTGGTTCTTACTGGCTTTATAAATCTCATCATCCTTGTCCTGGTAATGGGTTGTGGGCTAAGCAAATCAGCCGGTCAAGGGGGACGACCTCGTAGGGTTGGTTCTGAGAGTGCTCGTTCTATTACTGTAAAATCAGGTGGTAATTTGCAGGCCGCTCTGGACGCTGCGCAGTTCGGTGACACAATCATCCTCGAGGCGGGAGGCGTTTACAAAGCCCCCAAGGAGCGACCCTTTATCTTACCTGCTAAAAAGGGAGGTACAGACACTGAGGCAGATTACATTACAATTCGAACCTCGGCTGTAGACTCTCTCCCCGTGGGTCGTGTATCCCCGGCAGATAAAGCTAACATGGCGAAGATTGTTGCCACTGGTCCTCACGGCGCACTCACCGGCGCACAGGGCTCAAAGTGGTGGAAAATCGTGGGCATCGAATTCGTTAACCAGTCCGACGGATCTGAGGCTCAGTTTTGTTATACGATGATCACCTTTTCAGGACCACAAGCAGGTACCCTCGATCCAAGCAATTACGGTTCTCACATAACAATTGACCGTTGCTACATTCATCCACAGGAAGATGGCACAACAAACTATCACCGAACCGCCGCTCATGCGATCGTTTGGAACGCTGGTTCAGTTAGGATCACCAATAATTGGATTTCTGGATGGACGGGCGTCTACGCTCACGACCCGTCACAAGTTATCGACACCATCGCTATCGACAACAGCGCCGCAGGCGGACCATTCAACGTCGACAATAACTATCTTAGTGCTCAGTTCAACACAGTCTTTCTCGGTGGCGGAGAAAACGGCTCTCCTAACGTTGCCACAATTTCCGCCGGCGCAACTTCCACCAGCGCCACTTTGTCGCAGGTATCCAACCTTAGAGTTGGAGACAAGATCGCTCTTGAGGTAGGTGCTGCGGGAGGAGATCAATATGCTTGTGGCACAGTGGAGACGATAGTTGGCAATACTGTTACCTACACAAAACTAGTACGCAATGAGGGTGGCGAGCAGTACGTGGATTCCTCGCGCGCGCCGCTTGCCGGCGGGAAAGCGAAGTGGCGTGGCTTCACCATTCATGATTTCACATTTACACGCAACACCGTTGAAATCGACGCAAATGCGGCGAGATGGATCCAGGAACAGACGAAGAGCAGACCAAAGGCCTACATCGAGATTAAGTTACTGGAAAAAGGACTATTTGAGGGAAATACCTTCCAGGGATGGCCGACAGGGATCCTGATGACCTTAAGGAACCAGAACGGGTTCAGTCCGTGGTCAAACGTAAAAGATGTCATCATCCGAAACAATCTGTTCAAAGAGTTCTCGGCATTGCTAATTTGTCAGCTTTTTAGCGGAGACCGTCTCAGTGAAACTGGATCCAATATTGAACTTGTTAACAACCTCGCATTTGGACCGATACGCAATTCCATACATGGCATGTTTCCAGTTGCCCTATATACGTCATTTGGGCAGGGAGTGCCGCTTACTGTCCGTCATAATACAATCATCAATCGCCAGGATACCGATGGTGGTTCAATGATAATCGGTTTGGTGCCCATGAAGGGTGCGATCCTCGAAGACAATATTATGTATTTCAACACGTATGGGGCTCAGTGTGCTGTTCCCGGAAATGCATTTCGTGCTTGCTGGCCCGACCTCGTAGAAGGCAAGAACGTGCTTATCGGCAACGCCAGAGCCACTGCGGAATACGTAACAGGCCCGAAGGGTAATTTCCGCAACAGCTACTACAGTGCGACGGAAGCCGCGGTAAGATTCACTGATCCAGCGAACAACGATTACAGCTTAAGACAAGACAGCCCTTACCGGAACGCTGCAACTGATGGAAAGGACGTTGGAGTGGACTTTGAGGCTTTACGAAAGGCACTTGGTGTAAGCAACTTCTAAAAGGAGCCGAATTGACTCGGACTCGTGCAAACTAATGACGGAATTGAAACAGCTAGCAAAGAAATCAAAAAACCTGATAATCGCGGCAAAAATTGTCGACAACTGGCGCATGAAACGCAGATTCGCGGCCGGTAATACAGAATCGCTACATGGCGCCACCCATAGCTTGTTCTTTACGAGTATTTCCGAAAGCCTCGATTACATCAACGTCCAGTTTGAAGACTACCTGAAATACTCAGGACTGACGGTGGACCAACTCAAGGGCATGCGTATATTCGAGTTGGGTTTTGGAGACAACGTTGGCGTGGCCCTGAAGTTTATCGCCGCTGGCGCCGAGCGTGCCGTGTGTTTGGATAAATATTATTCAAAACGAGATCTGGGACATCAACAACAAATCTATCGGGCCTTACGTGAAACGCTGAGCGATGGAGAAAAAGCGCGATTCGATCAGGCAGTCAATCTCGAGACTGGCATAGACCTTACTGCTGAGAAGTTACTTTGTATCTATGGTACTGACGTCGAAAACGCAAATCAGTTACTCGAGACGGAGAAATTTGATCTGGCGATTTCGCGTGGAGCGATACAGGACATCTACAAGCCTGACGCAGCGTTTGCCGCAATGGACCGAATACTTGTCTCAGGCGGTTACATGTTGCATAAGATTGACCTCAGCGATCAGGGAATGTTCAGAGACAACGGAATGAATCCTCTGACCTACCTCACCATCCCCGAATCTGTGTACCGGCTGATGGCGATTGATTCAGGCAAACCGAATCGAAAGTTAATCAGCTACTACCGCCGAGTAATGGACGAGCTTGGTTACGATACGAAACTTTTAGTTACAGGAATCATCGGTGTTGGCGTACCCGGAAAGGGCGATCGTCACCCCCACAAAGAAAAAGTTGAGTTGAACGTCGATTATCCTCAAGCCACGCTGCAAATGGTTCAGGAGATCCGTTCCCGTCTCGTTCCACCATATCGGGCCATGACTAATGAGGAGCTTATTATCGACGGTATCTTTATGATTGCCCGAAAACAGCGATAGCGAAAGAGCGAGGCTGAGAAATTCTTTATGGGAGCATTCGATCCGGGCCGTTTTACAAAGTTTGCATGGTCTTTACCGTGGCTTGTCCGTTATCCTTTTTGGCGAGCGAAAAACATCGTCAACAGGATGACTGATCATTCGCATCCGCTACATCTGATCTTTGTAATCGCAAATCATTTTGAGCCGGGATACAACGAAGAGCCGAACAATCCTGGAACTTTAGGTATTACTTTGAGTTGGGACGCTCAAATGTCAGTCCTTGAGCGCTGGTGTAAACAGGCTCGAATGGCCGGAGAGACGGTGACCGATTCCGATGGCACACCGCTACGGCACACCAACTTTTATCCTGCGGAACAGTACCACCGCGGGCTACTTGATAAACTCGCGGAGCTCCAATCCGACGGCTTCGGCGAAGTTGAAATACACCTTCATCACGGAGTAGAAGCCCCGGATACAGCAGAGAATCTGCGGCGCTCACTAACTGAGTTCCGCGATATTCTCGCCGAAGAGCACAATTGTCTTTCTCGATTCGAAGGCGACGAACGGCCGAGATATGCATTTGTGCACGGCAATTGGGCGCTGGGCAATTCTAATAGCGGTCGATATTGCGGAGTGGATTCGGAGATGCAGATCCTGGCGGAGAGCGGCTGTTATGCCGATCTCACGCTTCCTTCTGCACCCGACCGTTCACAGGTACCGCGGATCAACGCTATCTATCAATGTGGTTTCCCGTTGGATGAACGCACACCTCATCGTAAAGGACCGGCTTTGAAAGTCGGTGACATACCGAAGTTGCCGATTATTTTTAGCGGGCCGTTGATTTGCGATTTTAATCGATGGCGATACGGGTTGCCGCTTCCGCGATTTGATAATGGAGTTTTGTCGCACAAGTACCCGTTAGGGCTGGAACGGCTGAAGCACTGGCGTAGCGCCAACATCGGCGTGCAAGGGCGGCCGGACTGGATCTTCATCAAACTTTTCTGTCACGGTTTCCTGCCGGGAGACGAACCGGTCGTCATCGGAGAAGATTTTATAAAGTTCTTCGGAAATGTGGTCGAACTCGGCGAGCAGAGTAAAAGGTTCAAAGTACATTTTGCTACCGCGCGAGAGGCATTTAATATGATAATGGCTGCGCTCGACGGCCGCGACGGCGAACCGGGCCTTTATCGAGACTACCGCCTGCGATCAATCATGTCAGAGGTTACTTCCTCCTGGATCTCACAGCGTCAGGAAGTTGTCTAGGGTTTTCCGTAAATCAAGGGGGAGAGAAACAGGTTCAGGAATCAAGGGGAGACTATTGCGTGATCGACACGAGCGATAATCTTCTAGCTGACGATCTGGCGCCGAGGCGTTTCGAAGAGGTCACTCCTTGGACCGTCGATCAGATACTTGCCGAACTGGAAACAAATGGAATTGTGGTGCTGCCTAGCTTCGTCGCGGGCAAACAGTTGGAGGCCATGCAGCGGGCGTTTCATGCTCGTTTGAAACGCGTTCGCTGGAATGACTTTGAGGGCTATGAACGGGAACGATTCCGGCACGTTGTCGAGGACCTCCTCACGATAGACCAGGGATTTGTCGACGTTGGCATTCATCCAATCGTGAAGGAAACGCTGCGCCGGTATATCGGAAAAACGTTTGAGCTGGTTGAAGTCAAAGGCTGGAGGTCCATACCCACCCGCAGAGACTTTCATGGTTGGCATGGTGACGCGTGGTACGACCAGACAGTTATTGATTACATTCCGAAGGAGGTAAAGCTTGGAGTATATCTGACCGATGTTAGCAGCGGCGCGTTCAACTACATTAAGGGTAGCCATCGCAAACAGCACCCGCAATATGTGAATAACGCGACCGTCGCGTCAATGAAAGATTGCGAGATTATCGAGGTTGAGGGTCCAGCTGGAACGGCTTTCTTGTTTGATACCAGTGGTATTCACCGGCAAAGTGTTCCCATTCTTCAGGCTCGTGAGGCTTTGTTTTACGATTACCACGACCCTTCAGTCAGACTACCGCCAAACAATGTAAACTACCGTTATCATCCTCTTATATTGAATGCTGCTTTCCTGGGCAATCTAACCGTCGAAGAACAGCGCATTCTCGGGTTTGGCAACAAGCAAAACTTCATACCGGCGCACGAGAAACCAGGTAAGCATATGATTCTCCAGCGGGTGTTTACTTTCGCCTTTGATATCGAACTACGGGCTCAAAACTTTCACGAACGTCTGGTAGCTCGGCTGAAGCGCACTTTCAAGCGCTAGATAATAAAGCCCCAATCTCGTAAGGACTGACGGACAATGCGGCAGCTCACTGACAGTTCTGTTCAGTCTCATTCGTATGCGCAGGCAAAGACTCCAGCCAAGCCCGCGGTAAATGCGGTCGTGTCCCTTCTTGGCCTGTCCTCGAGATACGTCGGCGGCAGCGAAAGCTATCTACGAGAACTCTCATGGCAACTCGGAGAAAATGGA
>Ga0068858_100007687_pt1 | contig 10407 bp, 10 predicted proteins | sample KBSSwiS12_FD_66589 | JGI IMG/M metagenome (GOLD analysis project Ga0068858, IMG submission 66589) | Switchgrass rhizosphere microbial communities from Kellogg Biological Station, Michigan, USA - KBS Switchgrass S1-2 | ecosystem: Host-associated > Plants > Roots > Rhizosphere > Soil ... | reverse complement strand
CGGGACCGGCGGCCAGGTCGTCGCCCCGCCCAGCGTGTCCGGGCGGGGCCCGTACCGAGAGTTGACCGTCGGGGTGGACGTGGCGGAAGCGCCGGCCTGGCTCTATGCCCTCATCCACCCCGGGACTCGCGAACGGTCCCCTCTCGCGGCGCCGGGGGCCGGGCCGGCAACGCCCTACGATCCCGGGGCGTACAGCGAGACGGAAGCGCGCCGCGTGCACCTGTACGCGGTCGCCGCGGTGGAGGCGGAGTGCACCGGAGCGAGACAGGCCGTCCCGGGAGAGCGGAACAACCTCGCGTTTGCAGCGGCATGCAACCTGGTTGAGTTGCTGAACGCCCCGTGGGCGGGACTGGACGGTCCGGCCGTCGCGGCGGCGTGGCGGAACGCCGTCGAGGCGACCGGACTCGACTCGGTCGAGACGGAGCAGATCTGGCGCTCAGCCGTCCAGCGTGTGCAGGGCCGAGCGCGGACGTACCCCACGCTGGGCGGGACGGCGTACGCACCACCGGGCGGCATGGTGTTGCCGCCTTTCCACGCACCCCCGGGCAGCTGGTCCGAGCCCGGGGCGGTACCGCAAGGGCCAGCCGCGGGGGAGCGCGTCCCGCTCCGTAAACGTGGCCTGACACCGGCCCAACTGCGCGCGCTGCCCCCGCTGGAGTACCTCGTCGATGACTGGCTCACCACGGATGCGTCGAGCTGGCTGATCGGGGCGTCGGGGGTGGGGAAGAGCTTCGCCGCGGTCAGTCTGGCCTGCTCGGTGGCGACCGGGGCGCCGTGGTTCGGTCGCCAGGTCCGACAAGGCCGCGTGCTGTACGTGGCTGCGGAGGGTGGCCGGGGGATCTCGCCCCGCATCGACGCGTGGCAGGACGAGTATTGGTCCGGGGCCGACGTCGGGGAGAGCTTGATCGTACTGCCCGAACCGGTCCAGGCCACGAACCTGACGGACTGGGCGGAGCTGCTGGAGTGGGTGGCCGATGACCGTTTTGCGCTGGTCGTGCTCGACACCCAAGCGCGGGTGTCGGTCGGCATGGATGAGAACAGCAATACCGAAATGGGCATGTTTGTCGAGCGGATCGAACAGGTGCGCCGCGCTGCCGGGTCCACGGTCCTGGTCGTTCACCACGAGGGGCATCAGGCCGGCCGGGGGCGGGGAGCGTCGGCCCTGAAGGGGGCCGCTCAGACCGAGATCACCATGAGCGAAGAGAAAGCCGCGTCACGGCTACGGCTCACGGTGTCCAAGCAGAAAGACGGGCCGACGGCTACGCCCCTGCACCTGATGCTGGCCGCGCCGCGGTCACGACCGACGGCGGGCGCCCTGGTCGGCCAACCCGGCGTGTCCGGGGCACCGGGGTCGGTCGTGCTGAAACCGTGGGCCGCGGACCTGGCGCGCATCGTGGTCGACATGGAGTTGTCCGGCGCCGCGTCGAGCGTCGCCCAGATCATGGCCGCCACGTTTTACGAAGGCGTGGGCGGGACCAAGTCCGAGATCAAGGATCTGGCGATCGCAGGCGGACTGAGCAAGACCAGGTTCTATGAGGCGTTCAACCGGTTGCTGAGTACCGGCGTGGTCGGCGTGGTCACCGGTCGAGGTTCGTTCCGGTGGATCCCAGAGGACGAACGGGAGGCTGGCGAATGGACCGATATCGGGCGCGGGCAGATGGCTCGCGAGGTCCCGGCGCGATAGTTGCGTAGTCAAAAGTTGCTGCAACATTAGTCCCGTTGCCCTTTCCCACGTTGATCATTTGCTTTTCAACCAATCCCAGGTTTTCCCGCCCAGTCCAGACCGGGCAACGCTGTGAGCAGGCGTTTCCCGCACCTGTCCCACCTGTCCCAGACCCGGCCGAAATTCCCACCCGCCCCCCCCCCCTAGGGGGGCGGGAAACGGGAAACGGGAATCGGACATTTTGAAAACCTAGACCAGTTGCTATACGTGTGGAAGGATGACCCGCATGACCACGCCGTCACGTGCAACAGCGCCCGACATCAGGCCGGGCTACCCGTCCGATTTCCCCCGGCTACGTCGAGCCTGGGACTACTGCTGGATCGAGCTATCCCGGGGGGACTGGCTGGCCGCACCGGAGCTGGCCCACGCCGCCGCGAATCAGATCAGTCCCCCGCTCACTGACGGCGCCACCCGGACTGTCCTGCGTTACGCGGTCGCCGCGGGTCTGATCGAACGACAGCTGCGCATGGTGCACGGCGACCGGGGCGCGCGACGCGTGGCGTTCTACCGCCTGTGCCGCGCGTGAGCCGGTTGACCCTCCGGCCCTACCAGCACGCGGCCATTGGAGCCGTACGCGCGGCGTGGGCCGGCGGAATGCGTCGTCCTGCTCTGGTGCTGCCCACCGGGACCGGCAAGACGGTGGTGTTCGCCGAGATCGCGGACCAGGCCCGCCGGGAGGGTTGGGGTCGCGTGCTGGTGGTCGCCCACCGCAAGGAGTTGATCCGGCAGGCCGCCGCGGAGATCTCGGCGCTGTCCGGTCAGCGGGTCGGGATCGTCCAGGCCACCACGAACCAGACCGGGGCGCCGTTCGTAGTGGCCTCCATGCTGACCCTGGCGACCGCGTCCCGGCGCGCGCAGATCCGGGACGTCGGCATGGTCGTGGTGGATGAGGCGCATCACGCCGTTGCGCCTACTTACTTGGATATTCTGGAACATTACGGCGTTATCGACGGACCGAAGTACGGGCGCTCCGACGGCAAGCGCGCGGTCGGGCTCGGGGTCACGGCGACCATGTCCCGGGGCGATGGCGGAGCACTTGGCGCGGTCTGGGACGAGGTTGTGTACGAGTACCCGCTCACGGCCGCGATCCGGGACGGTGCACTGGTCGAGCCGCGCGGCATCGTGGTCGATGTCGAGGGGCTGAACCTGGACGCGGTCAAGCGGTCCGGGGGCGACTGGCAGGACAAGGCGCTCGGCGAGGCGCTGTCGGACTCGGTCGCTCCGGAACGGATCGTCGAGGCGTGGCTCACGCATGCCGCCGGCCGACCGACGGTGCTGTTCGCGCCATCGGTGGACTTCGCCCGAATCATGATGACGGCGTTCCAGGCTGCCGGGGTTACCGCGGACATCGTGCACGGCGACCAGGCCGACGCTGAGCGTGACGCTGTCTGGGAGCGCGTCAAATCGGGCGAAACGCTCGTCACGTGCAACTGCATGGTGGCGACCGAGGGTACCAACATTCCGCGATGGTCATGCGCGATCATCGGTCGGCTGACCGGGCATGCGGGGCTCTACATGCAGATGGTGGGTCGCGTCCTGCGCACGTATCCCGGTAAGCGGGACGCGTTGGTACTCGACGTGGTCGGCGTGTCGCGCCGACACAAGCTGGCCGTGCTGGCGGACCTGATCGGCCTGGAAGATGAGGCGGCGCAGACGGATCCGGACGTCGAGGTCGTCGAGGGCGAGCTGATCGAGGCGACCGAGGACGAGGGTGCCGCGGGGGCGATCCCGATTCAGTACCGCGACGGCCGACCGGTGTACGAAGAGATCGACCTTTTCCACGGATCACGGCTGGTGTGGATGCAGACGCACGCCGGAGTCTGGTTCCTACCGGTCGGTAACCGGTTCATTGCGCTCATGCCGGCGCTGTCCCGGCAATGGGACGAATGGGACGTGGTGTCTGTCGAGTCCTGGCATGGTGGAGCGGCTGGCCTGATCGAGCAGTCCATTCCGGGGCTCGGCCTGGCGCAGGCGTTCGGCGAGGGGGCGGTGACCGCGGCAGAAGCGGAGGTCGCTGCCAGGGACGCGCGGTTCCGGGGGAAGCACTCGAACGTCACCGTGGCACGGCTGCGGCGCGCGGGGCTCGGCCGGGACGCGACCAGGGGCCAGCTCATGGAGGCTGAGACGCGGGTCCATGCGAGTGCGCGCATAGATCCCATGCTGGCCTGGGTCGGTGCGCGATGATCGAGGTGTTGACGCTGTTCGTGCCAGGGCGCCCGCGCACGAAGGGGTCGCTGACCCCGATGGTGACCCCGGGGACGGGTAGGGTCCGGTTGACGGACTCTGACGACAGCAAGCATTGGCGTCGGGTGGTCACGGCCGCGGTACGCAAGGAGCGCGAACGGATCGGCCAGTACGGGCCGCGCCCGATGCTCCACCGGCGCGTACCGGTGGCGCTGGCGTTGACGTTCCTCGTGCCGGGCGACCCCATCGATCATGAGATGGGCGACCTCGACAAGTTCGAGCGCAACGTCCTCGACGCGCTCTCCGGCTGCGATGACACCTGTGGACGGTTCTGTGGAAAACATGCCGGCCTATACGCAGACGACGCTCAGGTGATCAAGCTACTCAGCGAGAAGATGGGGCCGCGGGCCGACGTGGGAGTGGTGATCCAGGCGTGGCGAGCAGACCAGTAGGGCAACCCGGATGGGTGTGTCCGGTCGTTGGGCGGCCTAGCGTGACACCGCTCATGAGTGCGTGGTTCGGACTGGACGTGGTGGACGGGCGACCGGAGCGCCGCGCGGCGGCGGCCGAGCATCTGCGCCAGGTCGGGGCGACGTTGCGCACGCAGGCCGAGACACGCGGCCTGCCGGTCGAGGTGCGCCACGTCCCGCCCCCGGAGGTGCCTGCCATCTGGGTCGAGCGCACCGACTCGCGCATCCCGACCGGGGCGCGCGACCTGGGGCGTGACGCGCGCCGGTTGGGCTGGACGGTTCGGTACTCGTACGCGAGGGGGACGGACACCGGGGCGAAGGCGTGGCCCGTGGTGGACAACGTGTGCGTGTGGCTGCGCCGCGGGCCGGACTGGGCCCGGATGACCTACATCGACGGGCGAGCCTGGCGCGCCGTCACGGGTGGTCCGGAGCGACCGATGTCCTCGTGCACGGTGACCCAGCTCCGTACCGCGCTGGGTCTGCCAGACTGAGCGGGTGGATGAGGTCGCGGCGCTGCGGCGCGAGGTGCGCCGGCTGCAACTGCAGTTGCACCAGCTGGCAGGCGCGTTCGACATCGGGCTGAGCGTGGGCTCAGACGTCGTGACCGCGCCACCGTTGCGGGTCCAGCGCGCACCGGCCGGCGTGACCGGGCTCGCTGCTGGCACGTCGCAGGACGTCGCGATCGTGTGGCCGCGGGCGTGGGCGGACCCCGCGTATTCTGTGATCATCAACATCGTGTCGAGCACGAACGCACTCGGTGCGCTGGCAGCGACGCTGGCGATCGGGACGAAGACGGTCGCCGGCTGTACGGTGACGGTGGCCAACACCAGCGCAGCGCCGATCCTTGCGCTAGGGCTCGACGTGGTCGGCATCCGAATGTGAGGACAATCTGTCATGACTTCGACCGCGGTGGGCGCCGGTCCTGATCAGGGGCAGCGCGCCGGCCCGAAGTGCGGCGCCAACAAGCGCCAGGGCACGGGAACGTGTACGCAGCCGGCAGGCTGGGGCACGGATCACGTGGGTACCGGCGCGTGCAAGTTGCACGGTGGCAGGACGTTCGCGCACCGGGCGAAGGGTGCGCAGGTGCTGGCGGTGAAGGCCGCCAAGCAGATGTTCGGCCAGGACTTCGTGATCAAGCCCATCGACAATCCTCTCGCTGAGTTCGCTGCGTTCGCGGGCCGCGTGATGGCGTGGATGGATACCATGCAGGCGCTCACTGAGAAGCTGAGCGACCCCGGGTACCAGGGCATGACGGGCGAGCAGGTACGGGCAGAGGTCCAGCTGTTCGAGCGCTCCATGGACCGGGCGAATACCGTCCTGGCGACGTATGCGAAGCTTGGCATAGATGAGCGCCTGATGCGGGTCACCGAGGCGCAGGCACAGATGATCATAAAGGCGATCGAAGCCGCGCTCACCGCGGCGGGCCTGGCGGGCGATCCGTTGGTCAAGGCGAAGCATGCGGTAGCGAAGCATCTGCGTGTCCTACCATCGTTGCCAGAGTCTTCCTGACCGAAAGGATCTTTCGTCATGACCTGTGGGGACACGTCGGCGCAATGGGTTCCGGCGCTGGGCTCGGCCTGGACCGGGGAGATCACCGATTCCAGCACGGCTGTTGAGGCCATCTTCGTCCAGCTCGATAGCGCGGTCGCCTCGGTGGTGGACGGCGTGCCGCTGGTCGGGGTGTGGGACTTCGTGGATGGTCAGCTCACCTGGACGGCTGCAACGGAGGGCATCAGCTACCGGTTCACCGTGACCGCGACCACGTGTTCCGGGGGCAAGGTCACTGTCGCCGATGGCGGCGTGGGCGACTCGTTCGGCGCTGGTCACCCGTTCACGATGTCCCGCGCGCTGTAGTCCATGCCGGACGTCCTGGGTCTGGTCGCCGGCCGGCTGGACCAGGCGTTCGACACTGAAGACGGACCGACATGGGTGATCGAGCGCGCTGGCGAAGAAGTCTGGTCCAAGCAGACCGAGATCATGCGTTCGATCGTCGAGCACCGACGGACCGCGGTCCGCTCGTGTCACGGCGTCGGCAAGAGCCATATCGCTTCCCGGATCGCGGCATGGTGGCTCGACTCGCACCCCCCCGGGGAGGCGTTCGTGGTCACCTCCGCCCCGACCTTCGCTCAGGTGCGCGCCATCCTCTGGCGCTATATCCGCCAGGTGCACCGGCGCGCCGGCCTGCTGGGCAGGGTCAATCAGACGGAGTGGCACCTAGACGGCGAACTGGTCGCGTTCGGGCGCAAGCCGGCCGACCACGATGAGGCGGCGTTTCAGGGCATTCACGCGATGTACGTTCTGGTCATCCTGGACGAGGCATGCGGCATCCCCGAGCAACTGTGGATCGCCGCGGACTCGCTGACCACGAACCCTGACTGCCGGATGCTGGCCATCGGCAACCCGGACAATTCGCAGTCTCACTTTGCCAAGGTCTGCGCCCCGGAATCTGGCTGGCACACCATCGGGATCTCGGCGTTCGACTCGCCGAACCTGACTGGCGAGCCGGTGAGCCATCGACTCTCGCGCCTGCTCGTGTCGCGGGAGTGGGTGGAGGAAAAGGCCCGGGAGTGGGGGATCGACAACCCGATCTATCTGAGCAAGGTCATGGGGCAGTTTCCTCCGGACGACCCGACCAGCGTGGTTCGGGCGTCCGACGTCGCGATCTGCCGGCTGGCGACCGACGTAGCCAGGGCACCGAGTGAGCTACTGCCGGTCGAGCTGGGCGTTGACGTCGGGGGCGGGGGCGACGAAACGGTCATCCGTGAGCGCCGGGGGATGGTGGCGGGCCGGGAGTGGCGCCACCACTCCGACCGGTCCGAGGAGATCGCGCCGTTGGTGTTGCTCGCGATCCGGGAGACCGGGGCGACGGCGGTCAAGATTGACCGTATCGGGGTCGGGGCCGGCCTGGTCGGTGAGCTGCGCAACATGCGCACCGTCGGCCTGCACAGTGCGCAGATCGTGCCGGTCAACGTGGCGGAGCAGGCGTACGACGAAGTCAAGTTCGTCAACCTCCGCGCTCAGATCTGGTGGGAGATCGGGCGCGGTAACTCGGAGCGTCGGCTATGGGATCTCAGCATCATGGAGAACGCCGACACCACCTGCGCGCAGCTACTCGCGCCGCGGTGGTCGATCGACACTAAGGGCCGCATCCTGATCGAGCCGAAGAAAGAGACGATCAAGCGCTTGGGTCGGTCGCCGGACGATGCGGACGCGCTGTTGCTGGCCTACTTCGTGGCACGCCGGACGTTGGGCAACTTTTTGGAGGGGCTGGGCGATGGATAAGAGCTGGTTCAAGATCTGCCCATGCGGTCACCCATGGGCGACGCACGACGTCGAGGAGTACACCGGGGATGGTACGGAAACCTGCTGTGTTGCTGGCTGCGACCAGCAGGGCTGCCCCGGGCGCGCGCAGGCCGTACCCGCGCCCGGTGGAGTTTGCGATCATCTTGAACACTGGCCCATCGTTCCCATCGTGAGTCCTGACGGACGTTCGTGCCTGATCGTCTGTCCGGTCTGCGACCTGGTCCCGGCCGGCGGGCACCCGGTGCGCGAGCCGGGCTGGTCGCGTGCCCAGTACTTCGCCGAACGCCAGGACCGCGGCGGCCCGGAGTGAGCGCGCGGCCCGTACTGTTTCACGTGAAACACGACTACGATCACGACCAGGTACGGCCGGTGAGGGGGGCGCGTGGGCTCGCGACGCAGTAACCGCGCCAGGTCGCGGCACCCCGACCTGGTCAAGGCCGCCGGCCCTGCCGGCGTGACTGCGCTGTCGCGTGGCAGCGTCTACAGCGCTGAGCAGGTGCTGGGCATCGTCCGAGCGATCGAGGCGCGTCAGGTGGGCGGACAGCTGGCCGTGCCGCTCCCGCGGCTGGAACCGCCGGTCCCGTTCGGTCCCGGCATGCCGCTCAACCCGTCCCCGATCAATCCCGTCAGTCCGATCACGGGTCGGGCCGAGCCACGTCAGTACGAGTTTCCCGTCTCGTTCAACTTGCCAGGGTTCGGCGACCGCCTCATCCCGTGGAAGGTGTTGCGCGACGCTGCGGACATGATCCCGTTGTTCCGGCGCTGTATCGAGATCCGTAAGAACGAGATCGCCACCCTGGAATGGGACATCGGCATCAGCCCGAAGGCGATCGAGCGAGCCGCGCGCCAGGATCCGGGGTCCGCCCGGAGTGACATCGAGAAGACCATGCGCGCACGGGTCGAGCCGCACATCGGCCGAATGGTCGAGTTCTGGGAAGAGCCGGACCGGCGCAACGGTCACGATTTCATCGCATGGGCGACCAAGCTCCTGGAGGAGTATTTCGTCCTGGACGCGGTCGCGATCTACCCGCGCCCGACACTCGGGGGCGGGGTCTGGTCGCTGGAAATCCTGGACGGCACGACGATCAAGCCCCTACTGGACGACGACGGTTTCCGGCCGATGCCGCCCCAGGCTGCCTACCAGCAGGTGCTGCATGGGTTCCCACGTGGCGAGTTCGTTGCGGACGGGCCCATGGACCCCGACACCGGGATGCCGGCCGGCGCCTATCCGTCCGATCGACTGATTTACGCCGTCCATAACTCCCGCACGTTCACGCCGTACGGCTACAGCGCGGTAGAGCAGGCGCTGGTAGATGGCGACCTGTACGCGCAGCGCATGATGTGGCTGAAGGCGGAGTACACCGACGGCGTGATGCCGGCCGGCTGGCTGCTGGCAGGCGTGGGACAGGCGGACTGGTCACCGACGGAACTGAAGGCGTACGAACGCCAGTTCAACGACTACCTGATGGGCTCGATCACCGCGAGGCAGCGCTTCCGGATCCTGCCCTTCGGGATGACCCCGGACCCCAGCAAGACGGACCTGGGGGAGCGGTACCGGCCGGACTACGATCTCCACCTGATCAAGCTCGTGAGCGGGCATTTTGACACCACGATTGCGGAACTGGGGTTCACCGAGCAGGGGGGTCTGGGGTCCACCGGCTGGCACGAAGGTCAGGCCGACGTCCAGGACCGCAAGGCGACCCAGCCCACGCTGCGCCGGCTGGCCGCGCTCTGTACACGGATCATGCGGCGCCACCTCGGTGTCCCGCCGGAGCTGGAGTTCCGGATCCTGGGGCTGGAGTCCGAGGATGAGGACTCCGCGGATGAGGTTGCCGAACGCCGGGTAGCCGGCGCTCGCATGACGCTGAACGAAGACCGTGACCGGACCGGCCTGCCGCGGTACACGTTCGCCGAGGCGGACATGCCCATGCTGATCACGCAGCGCGGCATCGTCTTCGTAGATGGCGCGTCCAAGCTCGCCGAGGCTGGCCAGATGATCGGTCCAGCGCAGGCCGTCCCCGTGGGGACACCGCCGGAGGTTGAGCCGGGGGCGGCGGGCCCTGCCCCCGGCTCGGCTGCGGCGGAGAAAGCGGAACTGACCCAGTACCGGCGCTGGCTGGCCAAGCGAGACGGACGCACGCCCGGCCGGCGCTTCCAGTTCGAACACCTGTCAGAGGATGATGCGGTCGCCCTGGGGGTCGATCCGACGCTCGCCGATTTCGTCGGCAAGGCGGACGGGGGTGACCCGGTCACGGCCCCAAAAGTCCGGCACTGGCCAGGGTGGGAACGGGACCTGGCCGTGGCCGAGCATTGGGCACCGATCCTGCACCGGGCTTTGATTGGGGCGCCTTCAGGGCTGCTGAGTCTCGCCGGTAGCTACCTCGGACTGGGGCTCGCCCCCGGCCAGGGTGTAGCGCTCTCATGGCTGGAGACGCGCCATTTGCCGATCGCCGAGGCGCTGCGGCCAGCCCTGGTCGGCCTATGGACGGACGGCTATTACGTGGGCTCGGTGTCGAGCCGGGCCGTGCTCGCGCACCACGGCCTGATCGTCAAGGCCGACGCTGAGCAGGTGCTCACGCTGGGCGTGGACTGGGGTGCCTGGGAACCCGGGGATGAGATCGCGGCCCGCGAGTTGCTGGGCATGGAGGGCATGGGTGACGGACTGGCCGCGCTGCTGGAACGGGCCGGCGTCATCCTGAAGGGGATCGAGGGAACCAAGCTCAACCA
>Ga0068858_100007683_pt1 | contig 10413 bp, 9 predicted proteins | sample KBSSwiS12_FD_66589 | JGI IMG/M metagenome (GOLD analysis project Ga0068858, IMG submission 66589) | Switchgrass rhizosphere microbial communities from Kellogg Biological Station, Michigan, USA - KBS Switchgrass S1-2 | ecosystem: Host-associated > Plants > Roots > Rhizosphere > Soil ... | reverse complement strand
CGTCGACGGCGCCGGCTCGACCTGTTCGCACGGCCTACCGGCTTCGCGGCCGGGTAGGCGAAGCCCGGAACGCTCTCGGTGAGAGCAGGGACCGCGGTCCAGGAGGCGAGTGGCTCGCTCGACGGCACCGTGCTCGGCCCTGCCGCTGCGTGATCACGTGGCCCGGGCCCGCCGAGCCGCGGCGCTTGCGGCCAAGTAACATCACCGGCCGCCGTATCCTGCCGTTGAGGGGTGGTGAGGGCCGTGTTCGTTCGCTTCGGCGGGATCCTGTTCCTGGCCGCCCTCGCCGTCTGGCTCTACGCCGTCCTCGACGCCGTCAGCTCCGACCGGAACCAGGTGCGCACGTTTCCCAAGGGTCTCTGGGTGACGGTCGTCCTTCTCACGTTCGTCGTCGGCGCCGTCGCCTGGCTCGTGTACGGGCGGCCGCGCGAGTCCGGCACCCGCCGGCCCACTCTCGGCTCGTCGGGTCGGACCGCCTGGCCGGCACGGCCCGACCGCGGCACCACGGCCCCTGCCAACGGGCTCTTCGGTCGGGTCAGCAGCCGACCGGCGCCGGACGACGACCCGGAGTTCCTCGCCGGGCTCGACCGGCGGGCGGCGCAGGAGCACGAGAAGCTGCTCGGCTCGTGGGAGGAAGACCGGCGCCGCCGCGAGGAACAGCTGCGCCGGGACGACGACGGCTCCGACGGTCCGGTGCCACCGGCCTGAGCCTGTGAATCCTTACGACAGGGAGGCCCTATATACCCATCCAGGCGCCAGATCATGCGAACCGCAGTTACTCTGATCGGGTGCCTGTGCTGGTCCTACTCCTTGCGGTGATCCTCGGCGTGTTCGTCTGGCGATACGTCGCCGGGCGCAAGACCGCCGCTCCACAGCTGCGTCCACGCTTCGTCGGTCCGGACGACGACCCTGAGTTCCTGCGCGAGCTGTCCCGCCGGACGCGTCGGGACGAGGACCTCCCCTAGGACCGTGTCGAGGACCGGGTAGCCGGCCTCGACAGTCCGGGTGAGACAGACACCCGGGAGGCACAGCCGTGAAGTACCTGGTCATGATCTACAGCAACCCCGCGTCGCGCGCGGTCTGGGACGGGTTCTCCGACGCGGAGAAGGCCGCCGGCCTCAAGGTGTACGCGGCGCTCGTCGAGGAGCTTGCCGCGACGGGCGAACTGGTCGTCACCGAGGCGCTCGCCGATCCGTCGCACGCCCGCCGGCCGGTGCCGCTGGCCGGGGACGGCCCGTACGCGGAGTCCAAGGAGCACCTGGCCGGGTTCTTCCTCGTCGACTGCGCGAGCATGGAGCGGGCGCTGGAGATCGCCGCACGCATCCCCGAGTCGTCGTACGGGCTGGTCGAGGTGCGGCCGACGATGACCTACGACGGGATGGACGTCTAGGGCCGGCCGGACGGCTGCGCCGCCACTGAGTTGGGGAGACTTGCCCTTAGCCCCGCGGGCCGTACGGCCCGCGGGGAAGCCGCGGGAACGCGTCGGCCACGTACGCGGCCAGCTCCAGCAGGGACGCCCGCGACGCGCCGGACAGCTCGCCGAGGTCGACCTCGGCGCCCTCCTCCAGGTGCGGGTCGTACGGGATGCGCGCGACCGCACGGCAGCGGGCGGCGAAGTGCTCCTCCAGCCGGTCGAGATCGACGCCGCCCGACTTCGGCCGCACCGAGTTGATCACTGCGACGGAGTTGCGGACCAGCTCGCCGCGGCCGTGCGCCTCCAGCCAGTCGAGGGTGGCGCTGGCACTCCGGGCACCGTCGACCGAGCCGGAGCTGACGAGCACCATCTGGTCGGCGAGGTCGAGCACGCCGCGCATCGCCGAGTGCAGCAGCCCGGTGCCGCAGTCGGTGAGCACGATGTTGTAGAAGCGTTCGAGGATTGCGGCGACCGTGCGGTAGTCATGCTCGCTGAAGGCGGTCGACACGGCTGGATCGGACTCGGAGGCGAGCACCTCGAGCCGATCGGCCGACTGGGACGTGTAGCGGCGGACGTCGAAGTAGTGCTGGATCGAGTTCGCGTCGTTGAGCAGGTTACGGACGGTCGCGACAGTCTCCAACGGGATCTTGCCGGACAGTGTGCCGCGGTCGGGATTCGCGTCGACGGCGATCACCCGGTCTCCACGCAGGCTGGCGAGGGTGGCGCCGAGCGTGACGGTGGTCGTGGTCTTGCCGACGCCGCCCTTGAGCGAGATCACCGCGATCCGGTAGCAGCCGGGCACCGGTACGGTCGCGCGGGCGATGAGCTCCTCGCGGCGCCGGTCCTCGGGCGACTGGCCCGGGTTCACCGTGTGCGCGGTGAGGTTGTAGACGGCGCGACGCCAGCCGCTCTGCGGAGTCGGCCGCCGCTCGCGCAGGAGAGACTGCGCGGTCAACTGATCCACGGTCGGCGGCTGCCCGACGGACTCGGCGGGACCACCCCTTCCGCCCGGGCCACCCGCGGCGCCGGGACCACCACCCGGAGCGCCCCACCCTCCAGCGGCGGCCCAACCACCCGCAGCGCCGGGACGACCGGCACCGCCGGAACCACCGGCAGCCGAACCATCGGCACCGCCGGGACCACCGGCAACACCCGGACGACCGGCAGCGTCACGCCGGCCGGCAGCGCCCGGCCCAGCGGCAACCTGACCGCCGGCACCGCCGGGACCACGAGCACCACCGGGACCACCCGCAGCGCCGGGACCACCGGCACCACCCGGACCACCGGCGACGCCGGGACCACCCGCAGCGCCGGGAACACCGGCACCACCGGGACCACCGGCAGCGCCGGGACCACCCGCGGCGCCGGGACCACCCGCAGCGCCGGGACCACCGGCAGCGCCGGGACCACCCGCACCGCCGGGACCACCGGCGGCACCGGGACCAGCCGCGGCGCCGGGACCACCGGCAGCGTCATACCGGCCGGCGACGCGAGGATCGCCCACGACGCCGCCACCACCGCCGCCAGGACTACTCCCAGCGCCAGGACTACTCGCAGCGCCAGGACTACTCGCAGCGCCCGCACCGCGGGCAGCGTCATGCCGTCCGGCGATCGAGGGATCGCCCACCTCGCCAAGACTGCCGGGAAGCACCGGACGGCTTGCCTCGCGGCCGCCGGGACCACCGTAGTCGGCGGCACGCCGTGGATCGCCTGCACCAGCAGGACCTTCAGCATGCCCACGGCGAGGATCGTCCGGACCGGACCGAGTTCCCGGGCCGCTATACCCGGTCGGACCGTGCGGGCCCGAACCCGCCGGATCTCCAGCTGCGCTCGGCCTATGGGGAGCGTCGCTGGCGACGCCCGGCGGGGGACCACCCGGGTGCGGCCGGCCGGGGTGGAACCCGAGGGCGTCCGGTCCACCGGCGGACCCGCCGTAGGCGGGGCCGGGTGGTGCGAGCCGCTCTGTGCCGTAGGCCGGACGGTCGCGGTCGACCGCCGGCGTACCGCCGGTGGTGGGCGACGATGGCAGCGGCAGGCTGAACTGACCCGGTCCGGGCTCAGCCGCCTTCTCCCCTGGCTCGCCCTCGGTCGGCGCCGCCCACTTGCGAGTCACGTCGTCCGGGTCAGTCACGCCAGCCTGCTCCCCCAGCCTCGGACCGCTCGCGCCAACCGCCGGCAGTATGCCGGTGGGGCGGTCACCGTAGCTACTCTGCGCTCGTGCCTGGCCCGATGGACCGCTTCCGGTCACGGTCGGCCCTTCCCCGGCGAAGGTCGGCCGGCGCAGGACTCGCGTCCCGTCGTCCACGCCGGTCCCTGGCTCGCTCAACGCCGGCTCCGGTCTGCCGTTGTCGCCGGTGGTATCGGCCTCGCGCCGCACGTACTGCGCCCCGACCGGGTGTGCGCCGGTCGCCGGACCCATCGTCCACTGTGGACCAGCTGCCGGCGGCGGGAGTGGAGCTGGCGACTCCCTGCCGGGCGCCGGCTCCGCGTTCGGTCGATCCGGCGCCGACCATGCCGTCGAGGCGCCGAGGAAGTCCACAGTGGACTGCCGCGGTTCCTCGCCCTTGAGATGGGACAGCCACTCGTCGTCGGTCAACTCCCGCCTGCCCGGCGCGGAGTCGTCCGCCGACCACCGGCTCATGACCTCCGCCAGCTCGTCCGACGTCGGCTCGCCACCGTCGTCCCGCCCTGCGGACGCCGCCCGCGCATCCGAACCCGGGAACCGACGAGTCTCCGTGCCGCCGTCGGGGGACGTCGACCCACTCCCCTCCGCAACCCCGTCCGTGCCGCTGGACCGATGCCGCGGCGACGACGTCGACGAGGGCCGGTCTACTGAGGGCCGGGCCGCGTCCGTGATCCACGACGACCCGGTCCAGTCGGAACCCGACCGCCTGGTCTCACCACGTTCGGACTCGGGCGCGGAATCGGCATGCGCAACACTCCGGCTCGTCGGAGCAGGCTGCTGAGCCTCGTCGACAGCCTCGGACCGGCCGGCAGCCGCCGGCACGGCGCCCGCGGAGCTCGGCTCTTCGGAGCCCGCCGGCTCGCTGGTTCCGCCGGCGGCGGACGACTGGGTATTCGGATCCGCCGTCCGGCCGGGGGCATCGGCTTGCGATGGCCAACGCTCGGGCAGTCCGGGCTCGAGGGACCGGACCCGGCGGTAGACCGTGTCGACCGGCGGGGTCCACAACTCCTGCTCGGGCTCGGTGGACGGAGCCCAGGGATCGGCGGACCGCGCCGCCTGCGGCTCGTGCGCAACGACCGCGTCCCAGCTGTCGACAGCGGGAGGGGCCGCGGGACGACGCTGGTCGGTCGCCCCGCCGAACCACGCCGGCGTCGACTCGGGCGGCGGGACGTGCTCCGTCCTCTCCGCTTCGCGGGCCGGCGTCAGCCGCAACCAGTCCTGCTCGGTGTCCCAACGCGAGACTGCGTCGGCGAGCCCGCGCGGACGCTCGCGGTCGTCGTCGGACGGATGCTTACGAGCGCACACCCTGGGAGCCTCCCGTCATCCGCGACCGGCGCACCGCCGTTACAGGCCGTCCAGCGTAGAAGACGAACGGCTCATACGGGCAATTTACGTTAAACCGGCATAGGAGTGCAGGCCAGACACCACCATGTTGATGATGAAGAAGTTGAAGATCATTGTGGCGAACGCGACGATGTTCACCCGGGCGGCGGCGGTCCCGCGCCAGCCCGCGGTCGCCCGTGCGTGCAGGTAAGCCGCGTACACGACCCAGGTGATGAACGCCCAGGTCTCCTTCGGGTCCCAGCCCCAGTAGCGACCCCAGGCCGCCTCGGCCCAGATCGCGCCTGCGATGATCCCGAAGGTGTAGACCGGGAACCCGAAGGCCACCGTCCGGTAGGCCATGCGGTCGAGGACGTCGGTCACGGGCAGGCGGGAGCCGAGCGTCACGGGGAAGCGGGTCGGCGTGCGGCCGGCCTCGACCGAGATCTCCCAGCGACGGCGCACCAGGTAGAGCACCGTGGCAACGAAGCTGACGAGGAAGATGCCGGTCCCGATGCTGATCGTCGTCACGTGGATGGCGATCCAGTAGGAGCGGAGCGCGGGCACCAGGGGCGCGGCCGGCGCATAGAGCACGGTGCCGGCGAGGAAGAGCAGCACCACGATCGGGAACAGCAGGAACATGCCGAGGTAGCGCACCTGCGGAAGCCGGATCAGCACCACCAGGTAGGCGATCACTGCGGCCGCGCCGACCACGGAAGCGAACTCGTACATGTTGCCCCACGGCACGCGGTGCGTCGCAATCCCGCGCAACGTCAGCGAGGTCAGCTGCACGGCGAGGCCGAGCACGGTCGCGGCGACCGCGACCCGGCCGAACCGTTCCGCCTGCGGCGTTCGGACCCGGGGCCGCTTCGGCGGCGCCGACACCGACTTCACCGCCGGTGCGCCGGGCCCTGGAGCGGCGCCGGCCGCCACCAGGACCTGCTCGGGTGAGGTCGAGGCGACCTTGCCGCGGCGGCCGAACGCGTACTCCCCGCAGTACGCGACGAGGGCGAGGCTGTACAGGATGATCGACCACGTGAACATGTGGTCGGACAGCGTCGCGAGTCCGGCGTTGACGGGCACGGCTAGTCCTTCCTGACGGGCGAGGGGTCACGGAGCTGCTCGACCACGCGGGCGAACTCCGTGCCGAAGCTGCCTGCGTCGGTGCGGGCCAGCCCCCCGACCGCGACCACACTACGGGCGTCGCGGTCCGGGCGCGCGCCGTCATCCACAGGCGCCGAGTTGTCCACAGTTTCCGAATTGGGGGTGGGCGCCGGGGTGATCCGCAGGAAGAGTCGTCGCCGGCGCACCGCGAGAGAGAGGAGGAGCCCGAGCACCACCGCGCCGGCCGCCCACAGCACGAGTGTCTGACCCGGGTCGTGGTTGACCTGGATCGTCGCCCACTGCGAGTAGCCGTCGAAGGTGATCTTCGTACCGTCGTCCAGTGTCACTGCCTTGCCGGGGATCAGCTGCGCGGTGGCCACCTGCTTGAGCGCGCCGATGGCGACCTGCCGCTGATCGATGCTGTAGACGGATTGCGGCGCACCGTCGTCGACGCCGAGATCACCGCGGTAGATCTGGATCGCCACCCCGGGATTCCCGGGCTGCGGCGACAACGACGTCAACTTCCCGTCCGGACCGAGGGCGGCGAAAGGAGCGAACGTGCCGTACAACGCCAGCTGCGGCTTCACCGTGTCCAGCAGCTTCACCGTGCCCTCGGACAGCAGGGTCCTCGGGTCCTGCGGCAGGAACGGCGCCGAGAGGTTCTTGACTCCGGTGCCGTCCGGCTTGGTGACCGTGAAGCGCGGGGCGAAGCCGTGACCCACGAGATAGACGCGCACGCCCTCCACCCGCAATGGGTGGTTGACCTCGAGGACGTCCTTGCGTGCGGCGCCGTTCTCGCCGAGGGAGTACGTGATGTCGGCACGGAACTGGGCGGGCGTCCCGTCGGGGTCGTAGTCGACGCTGAACTTGTCGAGCGAGTCGATGCAGAACGGCGCCAGTCCCGAACCGTCGACGAGCTTCCCCGGACGGAACGAGTCGTACAGCGGCACCGCGTTGCAGATGCCCGGCTGGCCCTCAGTGAGCAGCACGGTGCCTTGATAGCCCCAGAGTTTGCCGAGCGCGACGCCCACCAGCAGCACGACCAGCGCGGCGTGGAAGACCAGGTTTCCGGTCTCCCGGAGGTAGCCCTTCTCGGCGGCGACCGTCACCACGCCGCCATCCTCGACCCGGGTCACGGTCTTCCAGCCGCGCAACCGCCTGACCGAGCCGGCCGCCACCTGCTCGGGCGTTCCGCCGGCGGAGAACGAGTCGGCCGACGGCAGCCGCTCCAGCCGCCGCGGAACCGCCGGCGGTGCCGACAGCATGGCGGTGCCGTGCGCCTTCAGGCGCGGCACGACGCAGCCGATCAGCGAGATGAACAGCAGCAGGTAGGTCGCCGCGAACCAGGGCGCGGCGAACACGTCGAAGAACCCGGCCGCGTCGAGGATCTTCGACCAGCCTGGATGGTCGGCGATGTACTGGTCGACCTTGGTCGGGTTCAGCGGACGTTGCGGCAGCAGCGAGCCGGGCACGGAGGCCAGCGCCAGCAGGAACAGCAGCACCAGCGCGGTGCGCATGCTGGTCAGCCGGCGCCAGGAGTTGCGGGCGAGCGCGAGTGGACCGCCGTGCCAGGACCGGACCGGCGCCGGTTGGGTCGACAGCCCGTCCGGCTCGGCGTCGACCGGGTCGGGGCGGACCGTGGCCTCGGGATCTGCCGTCACAGCGAGGTTCCCAGCCCGGTCTGCCCGACCCGCGAGGTCAGTTGGATCGTCATCTCCCCCCAGAGACCGGTCACCAGCAGCAGGCCGAGCACGACCAGCAGCCCGCCGCCGACGTACGTCACGACGTTGGCGTGCCGGCGGACCACGGCGAGCGAGCGCACGAGCCAACGCGCGCCGACGGCGACGAGGACGAACGGCACCCCGAGGCCGATGCAATACGCGGCGGACAGAGCCGCGCCCCGGCCAGCGCCCGCCGTGGACAGGGCGAGCGACTGGACCGCACCGAGAGTCGGGCCGATGCACGGCGTCCAGCCCAACCCGAACACGATCCCGAGCAGCGGCGCCCCGACCAGCCCCGCGGACGGGAAGCGGTGGATCCGCAGCTCGCGCGAGACACCCGGGAGCCAACCCAGGAACGCCAGCCCGAGCAGGATCACGACGACGCCCAGGATGCGCTCGAGCAGTCGCTGGTGCTCGATGAGCGCCGCGCCGAGCCGTCCGAACAGGACGCCGTACGTGACGAAGACCGCGGTGAAGCCGAGCACGAACAACATCGCGCCGAGCACCGTCCGGCTGCGGACCCTCGTCCGGGTGGCGACGCCGCCACCGGCCGTCGTGCCGTCGGTGGCGGCGTTGGCCTCCGTGCCGGACAGGCCGCCGACGTACGAGAGGTATCCGGGCACCAGCGGCAGCACGCACGGCGACAGGAAACTGACCAGGCCGGCGACGGCCGCGACCAGCGCCGCGACCACGAACGGGCCGTCGACGACGAGCCGGGCGAAGCTGTCGCCGACGCCGCTCACGACTCTGCCGCCAATCGCGTCACGACGGGCTCGATGTCCTGCCGGAGCAGAGCCGAGACGTAGACCGCCGCGACCCGACCCTGCTTGTCGATGATGATCGTGAACGGGAAGCCGGCGACCCGCAGGTCGCGGAACCGCTGCACGGTCTTGCCCGGCCGGTCGAACAGACTCGGGTACGAGATCCGGCGGTCCTTGAGGAACGCGGCGACGTTCTGCTCGGTGTCGCGGACGGCGACGCCCATGAACTCCACGCCATCCGCCTTCGTGGCCGTGGCCGCGGCGCTGAAGTCCGGGGCCTCGACCCGGCACGGCGGGCACCACGGGCCCCAGAAGTTGAGCACGACGACCTTGCCGTGCTGGGCCTGCAGGTCCCAGCTCCCGCCGCCGACGAGCGCTCCGGTCACATCGGGGGCCGACTTGCGGTCGGCGACCGCGATGGTCTGGCCGGTCGGCGTGCCGCTGACGAACCGGAACTCCCCTCCGGCGGCCTGGTCGACCGCGTCGGAGCCGGTCGTGCAGCCGGCAAGCGTCAGGAGCGACGCCGTCAGCAGCAGCACGAGCAGGCGGGAATACCGACGCACCCGACGAGTGTCGCCCCCGAACCTAGAGCTCACGCACCCGGGGTGGTCTCCGGCGGCTCGGGACCGGCCGGCTCGGTGTAGGTCACCCGCAGCACCGCATCCCCGGCGAACGTGATGCTGGTCAACGAGGCCAGCCCGCACTGCCGATGGGTCGGGATGTGGGAGAGCGGCTTGCCCTCCAGCAGCCGGCGCAGAGTCCAGATCGGGAGCTGGTGGCTGACGCAGACCGCTTCATGCCCCTCGGCCGCCTCCCGGGCGGACCAGGCGGCGGCGAGCATCCGCGCGGCGATGCGCGCGTACGGCTCGCCCCAGGACGGCCGGAACGGGTTGCGCAGCAGCGGCCAGGCCGAGGGGTGCGCCCAGGCCCGGTCGCCGGGACCGAACGGCTTGCCCTGGAAGGAGTTCCCCGCTTCCAGCAGTCGATCGTCCAGGTGCACCGGCAGGCCGAGCGCCGTCGCCAGCGGCGCCGCGGTCTCCTGCGCGCGCTCCAGCGGGGACGACGCGAGGTAGGTGACGTCCCGGTCCAGCACCGCCTTCGCCGCCCGCTCGGCCATCCGCCGGCCGCGCGGGGACAAGTGGTAGCCGGGCAGCCGGCCGTACATCACGTGCTCGGGGTTGTACACCTCGCCGTGCCGGAGCAGGTGCACCGTCGTCATCGTCACGCCGGGGTCTCCTCGGTCGCAGACGCGGCGGCGCGGGCGGCGTCGGGCAGGGCGTCGGCGATCCGGTCGAGCACGGCGTCGTCGTGCGCGGCCGAGACGAACCAGGCCTCGAACGCGGACGGCGGCAGGTAGACGCCGCGGTCCAGCATCGCGTGGAAGAACGCCGGGTAGCGCCACGCCTGCTGCCGCCGGGCGGCGTCGTAGTCGCGCACCTCGTTCTCGGTGAAGAACACCGAGAACAGGCTGCCGGCGGTCTGCACCCGGTGCGGCACGCCCTCCTTGGTCAGCGCCTCCGCGACGAGCCGGGCGACCGTCGCGGCCGCGGCGTCGACGCGCAGGTAAACCTCCTCGGTGCAGGCGTGCAGCGTCGCCAGTCCGGCAGCCACCGCGACGGGGTTCCCCGACAGCGTGCCGGCCTGGTAGACGGGGCCGGACGGAGCCAGCCGGGACATGACCTCCGCCCGGCCGCCGAACGCCGCCGCCGGCAGGCCGCCGCTCATCACCTTGCCGAAGGTGAACAGGTCGGCCTCGACCGGATCCAGCCCGTACCAGCCGGTGCGGCTGACCCGGAAGCCGGTCATCACCTCGTCGAGAATGAGCAGCGCGCCGTGCGCGGTGGTGATGCGACGCAGCTCCGCGTTGAAGTCGTCCCGCGGCGGCACGACGCCCATGTTCGCCGCCGC
>Ga0068858_100007674_pt1 | contig 10425 bp, 6 predicted proteins | sample KBSSwiS12_FD_66589 | JGI IMG/M metagenome (GOLD analysis project Ga0068858, IMG submission 66589) | Switchgrass rhizosphere microbial communities from Kellogg Biological Station, Michigan, USA - KBS Switchgrass S1-2 | ecosystem: Host-associated > Plants > Roots > Rhizosphere > Soil ... | reverse complement strand
ATTACTGGTGGCTTACCGCCACCGACGGCGGCGAAGTCCCCGAGAGCGCGCGCCGCCCGGAGGTCACCACGCTGATCCCTGTCGGCAGCACTCGCACCATGGAATTCGTCGCCAACAATCCGGGCGACTGGGCCATGCACTGCCACATGTCGCACCACGTCATGAATCAGATGGGCCACGGCCTGCCGAATCTCATCGGCGTCAACACCGATGGCCTCGACCAGCGCGCCCGCAAAGCCGTCCCCGGTTACATGACCATGGGCGAGGCCGGCATGGCGGAGATGGGCGAAATGGGCATGAAAGTCCCGCGCAACAGTCTGCCCATGATCGGCAGTAAAGGCCCCCACGACTACATCACCATGGGCGGTATGTACACGAACATCAAAGTTCGCGACCACCTCGACAGCTACGACCATGACCCCGGCTGGTACGAAGCCCCTCCCGGCACCCGCGCCACCACCGCCAGTGCTGAAGAAATGCACCGCGACCTCGGCTCCGATCCTGGGACCGCATCACCAACGCTGGACGAGCACGCGCATCATCACGGCTGACGTGGCAGTACGAACGCCCGAAGGGCGCCCAAAAAACGCCGTCATCCTTGCGAAGGACCTCTGATCTCTGCCTTTCTTCATCGGCGCAGCAAGAAGACGACGCGATGTTTGTGATGATGCCCGCCGCTTGATACCAGAGCGAATTCAGAGGCTTCGCTTCGCTCAGGATGTCGGGTTCCATCATTGCCCCATCCTCTCGCGCGACCAATCGGAGCGTGACATCTGCCCCGCGCCGGGCGTTCCATTCTCAGTGAACGCGACCGCACGTATCGTGCCTCGTCCTTCGCTTGTGAACCCCCTCCGCACACTGCTGGCCTGTTCGTTGATCCTCGCTTCCACGGCCGCCTTTGCTGCGGATAGCAGTTCATCGACGGCTCCGGCTCAGCCCGCCCCGAGCAACGCCGAAAACCTCAGCAGGCTCGAACGCATCATCATTCCCAAGTTGGAATTTCGGGAAACGACGATTCGCGAGGCCATCGACTTTTTGAAGAAGAAGAGCACCGAACTCGACGCGGATGCGCCTCCCGGCGAACGCGGATTGAACATTGTGCTCAAGCTGGACGCACCAGGCTCCGGTCCGTCGGCCATCCCGGGCATCGCCGCCGCTCCGGGCCGCGGTCAGTCCACCCCGGAAGCCGCGCCCCCCGCACTCGGGAATCCCGCCGAAGCCCGCATCACCCTCTCGCTGAAAAATATCTCGATGCTCGAGGCCTTGAAGTATGTGACCACGCTGGCGAACTTGAAACTCAAGGTCGAGTCGAACTACGTGTCCATCGTCCCGCTCCACGAACCGACCGAGTCCCTCATCACCAGGGAGTGGAAAATCCCGCCCGATCTGATTCCCCGCACCCCACTTACCGGCAGTGGTCCCGGAATCGCCGACCGCGAAATCGCCAAAAACTGGCTCATCGTCAATGGCGTCACCTTCGACGGCGCCGCTACCGCCATCTACCTCGAGAAACGCAGCCGGCTCATCGTCTACAACACGCAGGACCAGTTGGACCTCGTCGACACGATCATCCATAGCGGTCAGGACGTCGGTCCCGCTTCGGTCGAAATCGAATGCCATTTCGTCGAGATTCAAGGAAATGATCTCAAGGAGTGGAACTTCGATGGGCTCTTGCGACAGTTCAATTCACCAGCCACGCAGAATGTTTTCATCAGCGGCGGCGACGTCGGACGCTCTGTGCAGGTTATTACGCCGCACGACCCCGTCATCCGCGGAACCAATGCTTCCAATTTCAAGATTACTTCCGGCCCGATCGAAGTGCTGACGTTTCCTCAGGCGAATGTGACTGCGACTTCCTGTGTCTTCACCGATCCGCAAATCCAACTGATCTTCCGTTCGCTCCAACAGAAAAAGGGCGTGAAATTCCTGTCTTTACCCACGATGACCGTCAAAAGCGGCCAACCGATGGTCGTCGAAGTCATCCGCGCATTTCACGATCTGCTGGAGGATCCACTGCCCCAAATTCCGGCGGCCTCGTCGTCCCTGGCTCCGGGGCAATTTCCCGTGGTGATGCCCCCACGGTCCTGGGGGGATAATCGCGAGCTCGACCTGACGCTGGAAGTCAAGCCGGTGGTCGGTCCCGACGGTTACACCATCGACCTGAATCTCAGCCACCAGGCGAGGGAATTCGAGGGCGACCTCGGCCAGGGCAGTCCGGTTGTCGTGACGACCCCGAATCCGACCACCGGCGCCGCGATGCAGAAAATCCTCACGCCATGCCTGCACCCTGTGCCGATCTTCAGCACCCGCAAGGAGACGCAATCGATCAGCGTCTACGATGGCTCGACGGTGGTGCTGGCTGGGCTCCTCCGCAAAGGCGTCCCAGAGGAGGGGAAGCATGAGGACATCTTGCTCGGCAGTGTGCCTTTTCTTCAACCGCCTTTCCGCTCCACTCCCGGCCACCCCGTCCAGGTCCGCTTCCTCGTCTTTGTCACCGCCCGGCTGGTCAACGCGGGGTCCGGCCCAGTCGGGGCCGACGAGGAGACGGAACCGGTCATAGAGAACAAGCCCACCGCGCCGTCGGAGGTGTTGCCCCTCATGCCCAAGTAAGCGTGGCGCCGCAAACTTTCTGCCGCCTCTCTCCGCTCTCTACGTCTCCGCGTTTCAATTTCGCCCTTTTCTCCTCCTAGTCACACCACCTCAAACCGAAACACCTCCACCGCATTCTTCCCCGCCTTCGGAATCGGCCGCGGCTCTGGCTGCGGAAAATCATTCAAGTCCACCGCCCGGGCGCGAAACTCATACTTGCCCGGCTTCAAGTCGCGCAACGTCGCGAACCACGAAATCATGCTGTAGTGCAGCGGCCACGTCATCGGCCGCCCGGTCGTCGCATCAAACCCCAGCACTTCGTTGGCCGCGACTCCCGGCGGCAGCACGCGGCTCCAGTCTTCGGGCGGCGTTTCCAGTTCGCATTCCACCCACGGCCCGGCGCGGTAAGTTTGATCATCCTGCACCACCGGCGGTGTGCCCGGTTCCACGCGACGCAGCCAGTATTCCACGCGCTTCAATCCCGAAAGCCCGGAGATCGCCAGCCCCGAGACAAACACCGGCAGCCCGGCCGGATATTTCTCCGGCGCCTGGTCGATGTAGGCCGCCGTTTTCAGGTGCGACTCGGGATCGTTGTTCTGGTTCGCGTAGGTGTCGTTCGCCTTGAAGTCATTCGTCACCGCGATGTACTGCAGCCACTTGATCGACTTGAACCCGTGCGCCCACGGCACGATCAGCCGCACCGGTCCACCGCGCTTCAGCGGGATCGGCTCGCCATTCAGTCGATACGCGAGAAACGCCGGCAACTCCCCCGGCGGCGTCTCCATTGCTTGCGTGTAGCTGAGCGAGGACTGGAACATTTGCTGCGGATCCTCGTTGTGAAATCCCCAGTAGTAGATACGGCGCGCGTTGCGCATCGTCCCGCACAGCCGCAGTACTTCGCGCAACGGCACGCCTTCCCACAACCCCTGGCCCAGCGGTGCGGCAATGTTCAGGCATTGCATCGCCTTGAGAAAACGCACGCGGTGCTTTTTGCCCAACTCCTCCAGTGCCGGCAAATCCAGCGCCGTCCCGTTGGCGAGGGTGAATTGTTTGCCCAGCGTCGCGGGCTCTTTCACGTGCTCGTCGGTGAAAGGATCGGCCACGATCTCCAGCCGCCACGTCTCCGTGGTAAGCCGCGCTTTCAACAGCGCTTCGCCGGCCAGCGTGAACGGCTTGGGGTTCCCGCGCGACACATCCTGAAAATCCTCCGCCAGCGTGAGCAGCGGATGCGGCGCGGGCCGCGCCACCGCTGCCGGAACATCCTGCGCCCGGGCCCGCCCCACGAGATCCCCCGCCAGCGCGGTTGCCGCTGCGGCCGACGTCGCCCGCATGAATTCGCGGCGCGAGAGCGATGCAGGGTCGGGGGGACGGGGCATGGCGATAGTATGATACCCCATCCCTGTTTTGTATAGCGCCACGATCGCAGGTGTAGGACGCGTTTCCCCACGAGTTAGGCTACCCCCCGGGGCGTGAGGACACCCGCCCCTTCACTTCCAGCTACGCTGCGTATCGACCCGAATATCGCTTCCGCCTAGGACGACTTGGACATCGCCGTATGGATCTCGGCGATCGCGGCGTTGATCTTGTCGAGCATGCGCTGGTGATCGCCCCCTTGCGCCAGTGCGATGGCGTCGTCGACAATGCCGAGGGCCTTCTTGCGAAAACCGGCCTTGTTGCGTGCCGCATGGCTGAGCGCCTCCTTGGCGGAATTGAGCAGGGCAACCGGGGCGTCGGATTTTTTGGCATCCTGCAGGAAATGCAGAGCTTCTTCCATGTGGGGCTGCTGGTCCTCCGGCTGTGCTCGCAGTACGCCGAAGTTGACCAGAGAGAGTCCACAAAGCAGCAGGATGAGTTTGGAGGCGAACGTCTTCATGTGGGTTGGAGTCTGGGGTTTCAGGATGTTCTCTTCGGAACGAACGACGTTATAGCAAATCTGTTAGTTTTGCCCAGCCACCATCGGGCGAAGGCCGGTGTGATTGTTCATTTTGCGGGTGAGACATGGAGCTTCTCCAGCAGGAACCCGAAGATGTCCGGATGCTTCACGCCTGCCGCCCCGTTGTAGTTGAACTCATACTCGACCCCAACTTTCTTCAGCTTCTCCACCAATCCGGCGCCGAAATTGGCCGAGTGTGGCGGATCTTTCCACGGCTCCCCAAGGGCGACTGGCGAATCGTAGAAGAGATAAACCGGTGGCGCTCCGGGCGAGACCAGTTCGTAAGGCGAGAACTCCCGAATCCACGGCATGAGTTGATCGCGTTGATCGAGAAACGCCTGGTAATTCGGCAACGAAAACGCGTGGCCGCCGTATTGGTTGTTGGGAATCCAGGCCGTCATCTGTTTCGGATCGAGCGATGTCTGCGGGACGAAGGTCACGGCGCAGCACAGTCGCGTGGATTCGCGGGCGATGGGATCGGCGCTCTTCGCGTTCGCCATGTCGGCATGATAGGCGAGCCACAGGGTATTGAATCCTCCCGCCGAACCGCCGCAGCCGGCGATGCGCTCCTTGTCGATGTTCCACTCCTTGGCTTTGCTGCGCACGAATTGCAGCGCCCGGGCGGAATCCTCCAGGCAGGCTTTCACCGGCGGCTTCACCCCGTCATTGATCGCGTCGGGAAGCAGGCGATACTCGATGGAAACCACCGAGATCCCCGATTTCAGGCACGGCACGAGGAAGTCGGGCGTGTTCTTGTCCCCCGACATCCACCCACCGCCGTGAATGAAAAAGAGCAACGGCGTCGGTTGGCTCGCCTCCGCCTGGTAAAAGTCCAGCACCTGCCGCGCGTGCTGCCCATACGGCACATTGGCCTGCGTGGGCTTGGGCGTCGGCGGTGTCTCGGCATTGACCATCCCCGCCGCCACGGCGAGGAGCAAAGAAGGGATCAATCGTAGGTTGAGCGTCATGAATTGGATGGAAGACCTTAGTTATATCGCCTCCCGTTTAAAAAAGCCCGTGCTGCGTGGGCTATATGGGTTGTGTAGCGGAAAATCGTCAAAGTTCGCCCAAAAATCCCCATTTCCCGCGTTGCCGCACACCCCGATCAACCCTGCCCGCCCAAGGGGCGCGCCCGAACTTCCTCGAGGTGCGGAGACTTCACTTTCTCCAGCCAATCGACGAGCGATTGCTTCAGCCGCGCGGCCACTTCCTTGTTCGCCGCCCGATCCGCGTCCGTCGCGAGCAGGTTCTTCAACTCATTCGGATCGCTCTGGAGGTCAAACAACCCATCGCGGGCGCGAGCCGTGACCCCGCGTCCGAACATCAGCTTCCAGCGCCCATCGTACACCATGTAGCCGGGCACTGCCGTGCCGTTCCACTCGGAGAAAGTGACCCGGTGCGCGCTATCGTCCTTCCCCTCGATGAGCGGCCGCAGCGTCGCCCCTTCCGACTCGTGACCCGCGAGTCCGCAGTAGTCGAGAATTGTGGAGAAGAGATCGATTTGCGCCACCGGTGCGTCCACCACCTTGCCGGCGGGAATCACACCCGGCAGGCGCACCAGCAACGGGATGTGCGCGGAGCCTTCGTAGAAGACGAATTTGCTGAACATCCCATGGTCGCCCAGCATTTCGCCGTGGTCGGCGGTGAAGATGACGAGCGTGTGGTCGCTGAGATGCAACTCATCGAGTTTTGCCAGCAGCTTGCCGATCCAGTCGTCGTCGAGCGTGATCAGGCCATAGTAGTCCGAGATCATCTGCCGCACCTTGTCCTTGTCTCGATACCCAGGCGGCATCAGTGACCGGAAGTAAGGGGACTCCGCCCGCGTGTCCTCGATACTGGCGGGCACCGGCATGTCTGTCGTGGGATACATCCCGTAGTATGGTTTCGGCAGCACCATCGGCGGATGCGGCGGCCCGATCGAAACCGTCAACGTAAACGGTCCGTCTTTGAGCCGGTCGAGCGCCTCAAGGCCATCTTTGACTGTCCAGGCCGTCATCGTGTGCTCCGGCGGAACGTCGAGGCAGCCATAGGAGAAACCCTGGCCGACTTGCGCGTCTTTGCCGGCTTCGCGGTTGTGCAAGAGCTTCTGCACTTGCTTTGGCGGCAGGCCATACGAGCCATCGAGCGGGTCGGGCCGGTAGGGACGGTTGTACATATTCGAGAGCTGCTCGCCTGGTTCGAGCGGGCGCAGGGGAACGTGTTCATCGAGATACTTCAGAAACGCCTGCTCTTCATTCATCTCCGCGCGCGATCCCGGCGGTTTCTTGCCATTCGTCCACCGCACGCCGTTGGCGTAGTCGAGCGCATACTTATAAGGGCTGTGCCATTTGCCATAATACTCGCCGCGATAGCCCTGCTTGATCAGGGCTTGGTCGAACGTCTCAAACGTCGGCAGATCCGTGCGGTCGATCTCCTGGTTGGTCAGAAGATGGTTCGAACTGCAACTATGGCCGGTGAGAATGACGGTGCGCGCCGGCACGCAAACGGGGCACGACGAATACATCCGCGTGAAACGCGCCCCGCCCGCCGCTAGCCGGTCGAGATTCGGCGTCTTGATGATCTTGTTGCCCATACTCCCGAGCGTGTCCCAGCGCTGCTGGTCGGTAATGATGAAGAGGACATTGACCGGGCGCTTCGGGGCATCCGCGGCCTGGATTCTGGCGGCAGTGAAGAAAAGGAAAAGAATGAGCGAGCGGGGAAACCTGGCAACCAGGCTGCAGTGAGCACTGGGATTTTCAATTTTCATTTTGTGAGAGGGGTGCAAGTGTGACACCACAACACCGAAACTGGCTTCCTGTTGCGAAGGCTGCTGCGGCTCATTGTCATGAATCGTTTTTCGACCAAAAAGAAATGGCGGCGGCTTTCCGAGAAAGGCGAGGCGTTGCTCAAGCAATTGGAAGGAGATTCCCGAAGTTGGCTCGGTCGCGGCCCGCGCATCGTTAAATCATTGCACACACTGGGGGAACTCGGAGAGCCGGCGGCTATCCCTGTCATCGTCGATTTTCTGCTCGATAGCGATACGACCGTCGCACGCGAGGCTTCGAGGGTCGTGCAAAAATTGCTCGGTGGTATTCCGCTGACGCTATTGCCTGCTCTCGATGAGCGCGTCCGCGCAGAGAATCTCTGGGCAGCCGTTGGGAATCACTGGCGAATGGTTCCCGGTGATCCGTGGGCGAGTCTCACTGCGACTGCGCTGGACGCCGCCACGCGGAATGGCGAGAATACGCTTTTGCTCGGCCTGGCTTCCTTTCACAGGAATGGGCGCGTGCGGGAGAGGGCGGTGAGCCGTCTGAACCAGCAGGTGAAATCGGGCTTGGAAATCCCCTTTCTGCTTCTGCGGCTGAACGATTGGGTCGACGTCGTACGGAATGCCGCCGAGCAGGCCATCGGGCGGCGGCTCATCGTGTCGTGCCGGCCTGCTATTCTGGAGTGTCTCCCGCTCGTGGCTCGTCTGAGTGGGCGATATCGCTCCAGGCGGTCCGCGATGCTGGCTCGGATCCAGACTTTCCTCGAAGAAGATATTTCCGCACTGGCCGCCGCAGCCACCGAGTCGCGCGATAGCGGCGCGAGGCATTATGGGCTTTTGCTCGCGTGGGCGGCGGCGAGTGCGAAGGGAGAGGCGGCGCAATGCGGGGTTATCGAACAGACCCTGGAATGCGAAAATCCAGCCGTACGACTCAAGGCGGCAGTGTGGCTGGCGAATATCAAGACGCCGCTCGCACTATCGCGGCGATTCCTGCCGGGATTGCTGCGCGACCCTACTTTGGCCGTGCGTCGCGTGGCATTTGGTTGGTGTGCAACCCGGGAGCCGCAGGCGTATCTGGAACATTTGCGCGCTGCTTTGTTGGACCCAAGCGCGGTGATACGCGCCGTCGGCCAATTTTATCTGCCGAAACAAGAACCAATCGATCTGCGCCTTTTTTATCGGGATAGTGTTGGCACCGCCGACCAGCGTCTCCTGAAGGCGGCGCTGGGTGGGCTGGGAGAAACGGGACGACCCGAGGATGCCGATTTGCTCGTTCCTCTGTTGAACGCTCACGCGATTGGAGTTCGCAAGGCTGCATTGGCCGCGTTGGCCAGACTGGCCTTGAAGGAGCATCTGGAGCTGTTTGTCAAAGCGTTGCAGGATGATAGCCCGGGAGTAAGCCGCGCAGCGCGCATTGCCTTGGAGCCAAGTGCTTCCATGGTCGGCAGGGAACGCCTGACGGCGATTTTCGCCGGCGCAGTGCACCACCACGTTCGTGTGCAGGTGCTTTCGCTTGGCTATCGGCTTTCAAGATGGGAAACACTTCCTCTGTTAGTTCAGGCCAACGCGGAGCCGGATGAAGCTTTGAAGATCATGGCCGCCGACATGTTGCGTGCGTGGTCGCGCGGTCATAACACGACGTACTTTGTGGGACCGAGCGAAGGCCAGGTTGCCCAATTTCGCGCCGCGCTCACGGCCTACGGAGCCAGGCTGCAGCCAGAACTCGCGCGGCAACTCAGAACTTTTGCGTCGTCGCTCTCGCCGCTTCCCAATGCGAGTGGACGATAGACCGGGCGGGTTCAGGGCTGAATGGGGATCTCTGCCGGGACGGGGTGACGATTCTTGAGCAACCGGCCGCCTTCGCCGACGAGGCGCAGGTACCAATCGCTGGGCAATCCCTCGTAGCCGACAAAATACCCTTGCGTGGGCGGAGCGCTCGTGACTTTGAAAATGGCAGTGCCCTCGTCGACCTCATCGAACATGGCTACGTAGATGGAGTCCGCGCCGAGCTTCGAGAGGGCGTGCAATTGCTCCCACAGAAACTTGCCGCTGCGCCGGGGGATGTTCGTCGTGCCCGGCGCTTTTTGTTGCAGGTTGTCCCAACTGAAACCGGCATAGACGACGGGCAGCCAGAACACGCCATTCTGGTCGCAGGTGCGCTTGTCGTCGGCCCAGTAGTCGATCGCGGCGAATTTTTCACCGCGCGAATTGGTCGGCGCATTGCCGACGTTCCACGGCGAGTAAGCGCCGAACTTGCGGAAGAAAGCCTGCCACGCGGGATCGGTATTGCGCCGCCAGTCCCAATCGCCTCCGCCGGCGAGGAAGGCGGCATACGGCCCCGGTCGCTGGAAAAAAGCGATCAGCTTTTCCGCGACGTCGGCGGTCATGTGATTGGACGGATTCTGCCAGTAGAAGCCCCAGATCTGCACCACGGGCAGGCCCTGCTCGTGCAGATAGCGCGGGTTGGCGGTGATCTTTTCGTCGACCAGTCGGCGCCATTCCGTGGTGAGCAGATCGAAGATGCGATCGGCCGGCGTGCCGGCTGCGTCGAAGGAAATCGCCCACACGCGACCGGTCTTCTCGGCGGCGTGCAACACATGGTCGAGCACGCGGCGGCGCGACTCATAGCGGTTCTCGCTCGGCGCGCCGGGCATATCGAGCAGGAAATGCTGGAGGTAGACGCCATCGATGCCGTAGTCGCGCATCCACTCGAAGTGCCGCTGCACGGTGGCGGCATTGTCGGAGCTGAACAACTCGGCGGGCGAGCCGTCGGGCAGGGTGAAGCCGGGCGCGGCGTAGCGCTCGTCCCTGCCGAATTCATGCACGTCCGGCCACATTTCGAAGGTCAGCGACGTCGGGGTAATGGGCCCGCGGCTGTAGTGGATCCAGCCCATGTTGGCCGCATCGCCGGGGCAGCGGAACCAACCTTGGTAGCCACACATCACCTTCCGGTGCATCGAGGACGCATCGACCACGCGCGATGCTTCCTCGCGTGACCCAGCGGTAGCGGCGGTGCGCGTCAACTCGCGAGTGTGCCCGGTGTCGCGCTGTTGATGCAGCATCGCTTCCAGTTCTTTCACGATCTCGGGATGCTGCTCGCTCACGTCGTTTGTTTCCTTCGGATCATCCTGGAGATTGTAGAGCTGCCGCATCCCGA
>Ga0068858_100007673_pt1 | contig 10425 bp, 7 predicted proteins | sample KBSSwiS12_FD_66589 | JGI IMG/M metagenome (GOLD analysis project Ga0068858, IMG submission 66589) | Switchgrass rhizosphere microbial communities from Kellogg Biological Station, Michigan, USA - KBS Switchgrass S1-2 | ecosystem: Host-associated > Plants > Roots > Rhizosphere > Soil ... | reverse complement strand
TCGGATTCCCCGCGTTGGACACGATGTAGCGGCCGGCCGTGTAGTTGATTGCCACCGACGCGAGCAGAAGCGCGACGTACTGATAGTTCCACCAGCCGTAGAAGAAAATCGAGCAGGCGGCGAGCCAGCTGATGCGCGCGCGCGGCGCGTAGCGGCCGAGCAGGTAGTAGCCGACCAGCGTGATCGGCAGAAAGCCCAGCAGGAATGCGTAGGAGTTGAAAAGCATGGCTGGTGGCCGATCAGGGCGCAGGAATGGACGGCTCTAGCGCGAGCTGTCGACGGCGAAGGGGTCGGGCAAGCCGAAAGTCAGCGCGCGGGCAGGTACTGGGCCAGGAACGCGGCGACGCGGCGGTAGAAATCGTAGCGATTGGCCTCGAGCTGGAATCCGTGACCCTCCTCCGTGTAGACGACCCACTCGACGGGTGTGCCCTGTGCCTTCAGCGCGTCGCGCATCTTCTCGCCATGGACGAGCGGCACGCGATAGTCCTGCGCGCCGTAGGCCATCAGGACGGGGGCGCGGATCTTCGCCGCGTTTGCGAGCGGCGACGCCGCCTTCAGCATCGCCGCGTCCTTGTCGGGGTCGCCGATCATCTCCTTCGCCGTGTACTGGATGAAATCGGAATAGGCGTAGTCGGCCCATGCAACGTCGAAGAACAGGTTGATGTCGGTGACGCCGACGTAGTTGACGCCGCACTTCCACCGTTCCGGATCGCGGGCCAGTCCCATCATCACCGCATAGCCGCCATAGCTCGCGCCCATTATGCATGCCCGTGCAGGGTCGACGGTGCCGCGCTTCGCCAGCCAATCCATCCCGTCGTTGAGGTCGTCCTGCATTGCGCGTCCCCATTGCTTGAATCCCGCCTCGAAGAGCTTGCGTCCCCAACCGCGGCTGCTGCGGAAATCGGGTTCGAGGACGGCATAGCCGAGCGCGGCCAGATAAGCCGCTTCGGATTCCCAGCCCCAGTGCCCGCCACGCACCCACGGTCCGCCATGCACGAGAACGACGAGCGGCAGATTCTTCGGCGGAATGCCCTTGGGCAGCGTCACGTAGGCGGGAATCTCGAGTCCGTCGCGTGCCGGGTAACGGACGGCCTCGCGTGCCGGCATGGCCTCCGGTTTGATGGCCTTGCGCGTGGCGGCGACCAGTTCGAGCTTGCGGCGCGTCAGGTCGAGCAGGTAATACGACCCCGGATCGCGGTCGGAATACGAATAGACGAGCACACGCGGCGCCTCGCCGCGCGTCAACACGTTGACGTGGTCGGGCAGCGATGCGTCGACGGTCGCCTGCAGCCGCGCCCAGTCGTCGTCGAACCAGGCCGTGCCCGGCCGCTCGGCGTCGTACCCGACGCCGACGATGCGATTCTTCGTGCGGTCGAAGCGTACGCCGCCCTCGATGTCGGCGTTCGGGTGGGCGGCGAGAAGCTCGCCGAGCTTGCGATTCGCCGTGTCGTAGCGATAGAGGGCCGTCGTATCGCGACCGATATCCGCGGCGACGATCAGGGTGCCGTCGCCGTCGAAGGCGACCGGCGTCATCCGTCCGCCCGTCGTGCCATAGGTTCCGATCTCGACCCACTTGGCGTCTTCGGAGGGGCGCCACCATACGTGCGTGACGGTTCCCTTGTCCGAGGTGACGGCCGCGCGGACTGCGCCCTTGGTGTCGGCGACCCAGCCGATGACATCGCCGGGCTTGTCGAGCGACTTCAGCGTCTTCCGGCCCGTTGCCGTGTTCATCCGGTAGACATCCGGATACTGCGCATTCACGTCGTTGGATATGACCAGGATATCGTCGGAGCCGTCGAGCAGCGGCGACAGCATGCGCGCGTAGCGATAGACGAAGCTGTTCCCGTCGATCAGCTTCTTGACTGTCGGCGCGAGCTCGCGGAAGTTCGTACCGTCACGATCGATCGCGAACAGCCCGCCGCCGCGATCGTCGCCCAACCCTGCCTGCAGGTCGGCAACGGTGAACACGAGACGATTGTCGTTGACCCAGTCGAAGCGGACGATATCGCCGCCGTCGAACGTCGACAGCGACGAGAGCTTGCCCGTCGCGATGTCGAGCACTGCGAGGCTGCCCCGCCCACGCGACGGAACGATCCCTGCAATGTACTGGCCGGAGGGCGACAGGCGCAGCAGTCCGTATTCGGCAAAGCGGAAGTACGGCTCCGGCGGCACCGCGGCGGGCGCTCCGGCCGCCGTTGCCACCGCAACGGGAAGGCCTTGCATGAAAAGGACGACGCACGCAGCGCGCGCGATGAGCTTCCACATTCCCGATCTCCGATCCCTTGTCACCACGACGCCGATTTTACCTTCCGCTCACCGGGCCACGCGACGCCACGCCAGCGCGTAGGCCTCATAGAGCGCGTAGTAGCTGCCCTGCAGTGCGGCCGCGCTCGGGACGAAATCCAGCAGCGCGGGCGCGTGCCGCGGTGGCAGGCGCGTCGGCGCGGCAATCGTCTCCACGCCCTCCGCAGCGAACTCGGCGGTCGTGCGCGGCAGGTCGAAGCTGTGCCCCACCAGCAGCACGCGTCGGATCCCATCGGCACGCAGCAGCGCCGCCGACATCTGCGCGTTCTCGCGCGTGTTGCGCGAACGCGTCTCGACCCAGCGTACCGGCACACCGTACTCGTCCTGCAGCGCGGCGCGCATCAGCGTCGCCTCGGGCACCGTCCTGCCGCTGACGGAGCCGCCGCTCACGAGTATCGGCAGGCGCGTGAGCCGCGCGAGCCACGCGGTGTAGCGCACGCGCTCCAGCGTCAGGCTGTTCATCGTGTCGGTGCCGTACTCGGGCGCGTCGCGGCGGATGCCGCCACCCAGCACCACGATCGCCTGCGCGGACGCCATTGCCGCCGCGTCCGGCACCGGCGACTCGTCGACCCAGCGCGCGAGCGCGACGGCGACCACCGGGAGCGACAGCACGAACAGGAGGCCCACGCCGAGGACGGTCAGCGAGCGTCCCAACTGCCGATGACGCGGTGTGAGCGCAAGTCCGGCGAGCGCGAGAATGAGCGGCGCCGCGGGCGGCAGGATCAGCGCCTTGAGCAGCGCCTTCCAGCTGAAGAATTCGTCCATCGCGCCGCGTCCCCCTCTTGCGGCCCGCGGATCAGCGTGCCTTGTCGAGGAGGCTCTTGAGATGGCGCGCCGGCACGGCGTAGGTAATGCCGGAAGGTTGTGACAACACCGACTCCTTCGTGCTCCTGACCAGCACCATGTTGATGACACCCACGACCTCGCCTGTGTCCGGGTTGTACACCGGGCTGCCGCTGCTGCCCGGATACGCCGTGGCGTCGAGCTGAAACACCGGGAACGAGCCGGTGGAGAGGCGCCGCACGGTCGCGGGATCGAGGTCGGCGGCGCGACCCTGCGGAATGGCGATCGGCGTGACGACCGACACCATTCCGCGATGCGTCACGGGAAACGGGCCGAGGACCGCGCCAATCGGAAACCCGGTGAACAGCACGTCCTGGCCTTCCTTGACGTTGTCGGACTCGCCTATCCGCAGCGCCGGCAGCGGCGCCCCGTTGACTTTGAGCAACGCGAGGTCGACCGCAGGATCGACGGCGATCTGCCGTGCTTCGCGGGCCTGGACATCGTCCTTCGGGCTGCCGTCCTTCGCTGCGCCCGGCAGCAGGATGGCGATCGTTTCGCGCCGCGCCGGATCGAGGAGCGGCGGCAGCACGTGCGCGTTCGTCGCGACGAGCGTGCCGTCGCCGACGACGAAGCCCGTGCCGAGGAACTGGAATTGCGGCGAGCGCGTCTTGTCGAACGTCCCTATCGCGACAACCGACCCGCGCACTTTTTCGATGGTGGTCGCGCGGTCGGCGGCGCTGGCGTCCGGGCCGGCGGCCGCCCACGCGAAGGCGAGCGCGGCGACGGCGATGCGCGCGGCGGAACCGGCGTGAGCAAATTTCATGTCGACTCCTAGAGCGCGGGCGAGTCCGGACGTGCGAGCATCGGCGACGGTGCAACGACGCGCGGATCGTACGGGTGCGAATCCTTGCGGAACAGTCCGAGGACGCGCCTCACGTATTCGCGCGTCTCGGGATACGGAGGCACGCCGCGATACCGGTCCACCGTCGCTTCGCCGGCATTGTACGCGGCGGCCGCGAGCGCGACGTGTCCCTTGTAGTACGCGAGGAGCCAGCGCAGGTAGGTGAGCCCGCCACGCACGTTCTCGTCGACGTTGTACGCGTTGCGCACGTTGAAACGCACCGCCGTTTCCGGGATCAACTGCATCAGGCCGCGGGCATCCTTGACCGAGCGCGCCGTGGGCAGGAAGTTCGACTCGACCGCGATCACGGCCAGCGCGAGCCGGGGCTCGATGCCGAAGCGCGGCGCGACGCGGGTGACGGTGTCCGCGATCTTCTGCTGTTGTGGCGAGAGCGCGAGAAACGGGTCCGGCTCCTCGAGCGGGGCCAGCGACGGTGGTCGTTCCGGCGGCTTCATGCAGTCCGGCAGCTCACCACGCGCGTCGCCGAGGCGCTCGAGCATTTTCTGCGCGTACGCATGGCCGGAATGCGCGGCAAGGTCGAAGAAGGTCGCGGCGATTGCCTCGTCATGCGGAACGCCGCGGCCGTTCGCATAGATCCAGCCGAGGCTGTACTGGGCTTCGGCATTGCCGTCCCGCGCCGCCGTGCAGTAGAGGTCGAATGCCTTGCGCGCGTCGCGTGGAACGCCTTCTCCATGCTCGTAAGCCAGCGCCTGCGCGAGCAACGCAGTGGTCACATCGTTGGTCGCCGGTTGCGCAGCGGCGAGTGTCGCCAGCGCGAGCGCCAGCGCCGCCACCAAGGCTCGTGGCACGCCGCGCCGACCATTCCCGGTGGCGCGCTCAGTCAGCCCCATGGACATGCAACCGCTCGCGCGGCGCCCCGGCCGCCGGGGGCGCGTCGTACCAGGGCAGCGCTTCGGCAAGGCCGGTGCGGGCGTCGTGCGTCGGCGCGTAGCCGAGGAGGCGGTGGGCCTTCCCGATGTCGGCCTGCGAATGACGCACGTCGCCCGCGCGCGTCGGACCATAGACCGGCTGCGGAATCCGCAGTCCCGGATGCCTGGCGGCGGTAAGGTCGCGCAGGATTCCGAACAATTCGTTGAGCGACATCCGCCCTCCGGCGGCGACGTTGTAGACCTGGCTCACGGCCGCGGGATCTTCGACGGTCGCCGCCAGCAGGTTCGCTTGCACGACGTTGGCAATGAAGCAGAAATCCCGGGTGGTCTCGCCGTCGCCATTGATCGTGATCGGCGCGCCCGCCAGCATCGTCGCGACCCAGCGCGGAATCACCGCGGCGTACGCGCCTTCCGGATCCTGCCGCGGGCCGAACACGTTGAAGTAGCGCAGACCGACCGTGAACGGGCGATAGCAGCGGTCGAAGACATCGGCGTAGAGCTCGTCCAGATACTTCGTGACGGCGTAGGGCGACAACGGCCGGCCGATCTTGTCCTCGACCTTCGGAAGGTCTGGGTGATCGCCGTAGGTCGAACTCGACGCGGCGTACACGAAGCGCCCGACCTGCGCATCCCGCGCAGCGACGAGGAGGTTGAGGAAGCCGGTGGCGTTGGCTGCGTGCGTGCGCAGCGGATCCTCGATCGAGCGCGGCACCGAGCCCAGTGCGGCCTCGTGCAGGACGACGTCGATCCCGACGCAGGCCGCGCGGCACGCCTGCGGGTCGACGATGTCCGCCCTGATGAACGAGTGGCGCCGCCATGCTTCGGCGCCGACGGATGCGCGGACTTCGTCGAGGTTGCGCTCATGGCCGGTGGAGAAATTGTCGAGGCCGACGACGTGCTGGTCGAGCTTGAGCAGCGCCTCGACCAGATGCGAGCCGATGAATCCGGCACTGCCCGTCACGAGCCAGCGCAAAGGGCGCGCACGCAGCGCTTGCGTCACGCTCGCGAACGCGGGCGCGGGCGTGGTCATCACAGTCTCCAGACCTCGAGGCCGCGCGCCCGCAACGCCTTCGAGTCCGCCTGGCTCTTGACGTCGACGTAGAGGCCGCCCGGCTCCAGCGCAGCGACGAAATCGTCCACAGGACGGCGCTTGAACTCGGCGTGCGCCACGGCGGCGACGATCGCATGCGCGCGTGGCAGTTCGCCCCAGGGCGTCAGCCGCACACCGTACTCGTGCAGCGCCTCGGCGGAATCGGCCACCGGATCGTGGACGTGCACGGAGACTCCGTACGAATCGAGCTCGCGGATGACGTCGATCACGCGCGAGTTGCGCAGGTCCGGGCAGTTCTCCTTGAACGTCAGCCCCAGCACGCTGACGCGTCCGCCCTTGACCGGGAAGCCGGCGCGGATCATGTGCTTGACGGTCTGCTCGGCGATGTACTTCCCCATGCCGTCGTTGATCCGCCGCCCCGCCAGAATGACCTGCGGGTGATAGCCCAGCCGGTCGGCCTTGTGGGTGAGGTAGTACGGGTCGACGCCGATGCAATGGCCGCCGACGAGGCCGGGACGAAACGGCAGAAAGTTCCACTTGGTGCCGGCGGCCTGGAGCACCTCCATCGTGTCGATGCCGATCTTGTGAAAGATCAGCGCCAGCTCGTTCATCAGCGCGATGTTGAGGTCGCGCTGCGTGTTCTCGATGACTTTCGCTGCCTCCGCGACCTTGATCGACGATGCCTTGAACACGCCGGCCGTCACGATGCTGGCGTAGATCGCCGCCACGCGCTCCAGCGTCTCCGGCGTGTCGCCCGAGACCACTTTGGTGATGCGCGTGAGCGTGTGCTCCTTGTCGCCAGGGTTGATGCGCTCGGGCGAGTAGCCGACGAAGAAATCCTTCTTCCATTCCATTTTCGCGTGGCGCTCGATCACCGGCACGCAGATCTCCTCCGTCGCGCCGGGATAGACCGTCGATTCGAAGACGACGACCGCCCCGCGCTTGAGGTTGCGCCCCACCGACTCGCTCGCGCCCAGCAGCGGCGTGAAATCGGGCTGATGCGCATCGTCGACCGGTGTCGGCACGGCGACGACGACAAAATCCGCCTCGCGCAGCGACGCGGCATCGGTCGTCACTTCGAGACCCTTCGCCGCACGGAGCTCGTCGGACGATACTTCACCCGTGGGATCGTTGAACTGCCGGTACGCCGCAATCTTGGCGGCGGAGAGGTCGAAGCCGATGGTGCGATAGCGCTTGCCGAACTCGACGGCGAGCGGAAGCCCGACGTAGCCCAGGCCAACGACGGCGATGGTGAGGTTGGGGACAGTCATTTTTGCTCTTGCGCGATCGGGCGTTGGTCGATTCGGACAGCGCGGCGGATTTGCCGCTGCGCTGCTCCGCAGGGCATCACTTTCCGGCCAGCAGTTTTTCGGCGTCGACGCGCGCAGCTGCGCCGGGCTGCAGTTTCAGCAGGGGCTCGAGCGCGCGCTTCGCGCCGTCCTTGTCGCCGCCCTTGAGCAGTCCCTGCGCGTAGTGGAGGCGAAGCTCCGGATTGTTCGGCGCGAGGTTCGTCGCGAGCTTGAGGTATTGCGTGCCGCGCGCGACGTCGCCCGTCTTGACGAGCGTCCAGCCCAGCGTATCGACGACGCTCGCGTTGAAGGGCGCCATCTGGTACGCACGCTCGGCGTATTCGCGCGCCTTGGGATCGCCTGCTTCCGACAGGAGCCATGCGAGGTTGTTGAGCGCGGCAGGATTCTCGGCGTTAGCCGCAAGGACCGCACGGTAGCGCGCCGTTGCGCCGGCGTAATCCTTCTTGAGCATCAACTGCTCCGCCATCACTTCGGCGATCGTCGTGTCGGTCGGGTGATCCTTCGCCCATTTGTCGGCGAGCGCCGTTGCCTCGACCGCCCGGCCCGCATTGGTGAGCGCAACGTACTGCGACGCGGCAAGCAAGGGAATGGGTTGGCGCTTGAGACCCTCGCCGATCGCTGTCGCGGCCTCCGTCCACTTCTTCTCCGAGGCGAGCACCTCGCCTTCGACGGCCCAGCCGAGCGCGCGATCGGGCATCTCCTTCTGTAGCTTGCGCGCTTCGGCGAGCGCCGCCGACGTTTGCCCCGCCGACAGCTGCGCCTTGGCCAGGACCGCCCATGCCTGCGACGAGTCCGGCTGCAAAGCCAGCGCCCGGCGCGCCGTCTCGACGGCCGCGGAATAGTCCTTGGTGGCGAGCTGAATCGAGGCGACACGGACTATGATCGGAACGGACGAGGGTTGCAGTTGCGACAGCCTGATGTAGGTCGACAGGGACGCATTGACTTCATTGGCGGCGAGCTGCGCCGCTCCAAGCGCATCGAGAACTTGCGGATCGTCGGGAAACGCCGTCTGCGCAGCGACGGCCGCTGCCAGCGCGCCGCGGGCGTCCTGCAAACGCTGGTAGTAACCGATGAGCGCGAGCCGCGCGCGCGGCGATCGTGGATTGGCAGCGATCGCCTTGTCGATCACTGCCTTCGTGTCCTCCGGGTTCCCACTCGTCAGCGCGGTCAACTGCGCGAGTGCGAGCAACAGCTCCTCGTTCGTCGGCTCCTTGGCGATCATCGCTTCATAGCGCTTCCGCGCGTCGTCACCCTTCCCTTCCTGGATGTCGAGCACCGCCAGGTTGTAGGCGGCAGCCGCGCTGTTGGGCACTTTCGCCAGTACCGCCTCGAAGGCCAAGCGTGCATTCTTGTTGTCGCGCTTCGCGAGGTAGACCGTACCCTTGAGCGTCTGCGCGACCGCGTTGTCGGGCTGCTTCTTTTCGAGATCGGCGATGGCGACGAGCGCCTGGTCGTACTCACGCCGCTGCACATGCGCCAGGATGAGCGCAATGTCGGACTGATATTGACCGGTTTCGTTCTTCGAAATCGCTTCGAGGTCCTTGAACGCGCGGTCTGTCTCGCCCGTTGCCAGCCGGACTTGCGCGAGACGCACCTGGCTCGTCACGTTGTCCTTGTCGATCCTGGACGCGCGCTCGTAGAATTCGCCGGCCTTCGCAATGTTGCCGGTGGCGATATTGGCTTCGGCCATCATGCGAAGAACGTCCGGATCGGTAATGGTGCCTCGCGCGAGCGGATCAAGCGTCTGTATCGCTGCGACGGGCTGCCCGTCGCGCAAATAGGCCGCAGCGAGCACTTTGCGCGTCCCCACATCGTTCGGCACCTTCGTAAGGACCTTGCGCAACGATTCCTCGGCGCCCGCATAGGACTTCAGCTGTACGTCGGCCAGGCCGGCAAGATAAAGCGCCTGCGGATTCTCCGGCGCCACGGCAAGCACCTTCTGCAGAAGCTCCTTGGCTCGCTGCGGCTCGTTTTTCGCCATCGCGATCAACGCGTCGGCATAGACGGTGGCGACTTCCGTCGGCGCAGCCGCCTTCAACTTGTCGAGCTGCGTCTGTGCTCCCTCGAGGTTCTGCGTCGCGACGAGTTGCGCGATCAGCGATACGCGCGCGGGACGCGACTCGGGATGGGCCGCGACGAGCCTTTCGAGCGTGGCCGTCGCGGCGGCGCGGTCGCCGCGCCCCAGCTGAATCTGGGATTTGGCGTACAGCGCATCCGCGTCGGTCGGCGAGGCTGCGAGTGCTTTCTCGAGATAGTCGTCGGCTTCGGCAAGATCGCCGCCTTGCGCAGCGATTTGCGCCTTCCCGACCAGCGCGCGCGCGTCGCCGGGCATCTCTTTCAGCACGGCGTCGAGCATGGCGCCGGCTTCCTTGGGCTTGCCAAGGCTCAGGTTGGCGAGCGCCAGCGTTGTCCCGAGGTCGGTGCGCGCCTGCGCCGACTCGAGCTTCGTCGTTCCGAGCTCACGCAGCAGCGGCTCCGCCTTGCCCTCAGCGTACATCGCACGGGCGAGGAGCGGATAGGCTTCCTCCGTCGAATACTTGTAATCGAGGGCCTTGCGCGCTTCGGTCTCCGCACCGACCGGATCCGGGAGGTCCAGCAACGCCTTGGCAAGGAGGAACCGTGCCTCGCCATTGTTGGGCGCGCCCTCCAGCGCATTCTTGAGCTGGACGACCGCGGAGCGGTTGTCGCCCTTCGCCATGTAACTCTTGGCCGAGGCGATGTAGGTCGCAGGATCGCTGCGACCGCACGCGGCGAGCGCGAGCACCAGGGCCGCGCAGAAGACGAGGCGGAAGGAACGGTTCGAGTTGGAGGTCATGGCGGTTCTTTCTACGTGACGCGAGGGGTGCCGGGCTAGCGAAGCCCGAAGCGGTCCATCAGATCGTACAGCGTCGGCCGACTCACTCCCAGCAGCTCGGCGGCCTTGCTCAGGTTGCCGTTGACACGCGCCAGAACGCGCACGACCGCGGCGCGTTCGGCCTCGTCGCGCACCTGGCGCAGGTTGAACGCGGTGGCGTCGTCGTCCTTGACGGCGAGACCGACATCGGCGGCGCTGATCTTGGCACCGTCAGCCATGATCACCGCGCGCTTGATGACGTTTTCGAGCTCGCGCACGTTCCCCGGCCACGGGTGCGCCTCGACCGCGTCGATCGCGTCGGGCAGCAGCGTCATCGTTCCGCGGCGCTGTTC
>Ga0068858_100007669_pt1 | contig 10428 bp, 9 predicted proteins | sample KBSSwiS12_FD_66589 | JGI IMG/M metagenome (GOLD analysis project Ga0068858, IMG submission 66589) | Switchgrass rhizosphere microbial communities from Kellogg Biological Station, Michigan, USA - KBS Switchgrass S1-2 | ecosystem: Host-associated > Plants > Roots > Rhizosphere > Soil ... | reverse complement strand
CCTTAATTTCCGGCTTCCTAGCCCAAAGGCAACCGTAAAAGATGCAGAATTCGATCAAGATCTTGCCGTGAAAAGTATTCAATCTCGACTTTTCCTGAGTCCGCCTTGCCAATAATCCGGACTCGCGTGCCGACATGCTGCTGCAAGCGCTTTTCCAAATCAGCGAAGATGGCTTCGTTTGAAACAGCCGCGGCCTTCTTCTTCGTTGCCGGCTTGGTTCCGCCGCGCATCGACTCAATCAGACGTTCCGTGGCGCGAACCGTCAGGTTTTCCCGGCGCACCCGTTCGGCGGCGACCATCTGTTCCTCTGCGGTGCCAAGGCCCAGCAGCACTTTGGCATGACCAACACTCAAGTCACCCGTACCAACCCAATTGCGGATCTGCTCGGGGAGCGTCAGGAGTCGTACGGCATTGGCAACCGTCACCCTCCCCTTCCCGACTTGCTGCGAGACCTGCTCCTGGGTGAGGGAAAATTCCTTCATCAATCGCGCGTAAGCCTCGGCCTCTTCGATCGGGCTGAGATCGGCGCGCTGTAAATTTTCGATGAGCGCCAGTTCGAGCACATCACGATTGCTCGCCTCGCGCACAATGACCGGCAACGTTGCCAGCCCAGCTTCACCCGAGGCGCGCCAGCGACGTTCGCCTGCGATCAGCTCATATTTCGCGCCAACCTTGCGCACAATAAGCGGCTGAATGATTCCCTTTTCCTTGATCGAGTCGATTAACTCATTCAATTCCTCGGGACGAAAAACTTTGCGCGGCTGCAGGGGACTCGGGACGATCTCCGCGCGCGCAACCTGGCGAATTGACTCGCCCTTCTCCACCACCGGTTCCGGCGCGGCGAGATTACTCGCGCCACCCATCAACGCGCTGAGTCCTTTTCCTAGTGCAGATTTGGCCATGTGAGCCGGTGATTGTGAATGCTCCGCCTCGGCATGACAAGGAGAACTGCGCAGCAGCGCCAATCTTCTCAGATGCCCGTTTGTACTCAGGTGCAATCCACTTGCTCCCGCCCCCGACGTAGACGATACTTAATCTTGTCATATTGAATCCCGTCCGAATCGAGGGAGTCATCCTGGCGACTATCAACTCGCCATTACCTTCAGTCCCCCAAAAAAAACGGCCGAAACTTAACCCACGCCGAAAGAAAAAACATCCTCATGAAAACTCCCCTCATCATTATCCTGACCTTGTCAGGTGCCCTCCTCACCCTGTCAATCGGCCAAAGCCAAGCGCGCGAGTATACCAGCAGTCGTGGAGGCACCGCTTATGTGGGAGCCAACGGCGTCGCCGCCAAAGGTGCCAACGGCAACTCATACGCTCATAACAATAACACCGGCAATAGCGCCACCGGCACACAGAACGCCAATGGAAGCACCACCTATCATGGCTCCAACGGCGGCACGGCCTACAAGGGCCAGAACGGATACGCGTACAATGGCGCAAACGGCAACTACGGCGCAGGCAATTACCACGGCTCCAGCGTCAGCGGTAATTCTTATTACGGTAATTCCTACTACCACTCAACGATTCCGTCCGGTTACGTAAATGTCTATCATGGCGGATACCAGTGCCACTATGTCGGCGGAGTCTATTACCGCCCGGTCTTTTATAATGGCACGCGCGTTTACGTCGTCGTCCAATAGGTCGTCCTCATCTTCTGACCAGTCAATCGCTGCGATGCGATATCGTATCGCGGCGGTTGCTTTCTGGCAGCATCTATCCAGAAGTCAGGCGATCCAGGATAATTTCGATGTCGGGAAACAAACCACGTATCGCCTCTTCCTCTTTTCTATTGGAAACATAAAATCGCTTAAGCTTGGGTAGTTTTTGAAGGCATCGAAAGTCTTCAATGGTCAGTAGGGGACAAAAGCGAAAGGCCACTTCCTCAATTCCCTCGTGTTCGGCGAGTACTTCGATGTTTTTTAAGCGACGTGCCTTGCAGACTCCCACCTCTCTGATTTTTACCTTGGGGTGAAATGCGGGAAGCGCTTCCATACCGTTACAATAATTCATCCAGAGAACTTCCATGCCGGAAAACCCCGAAATAAAGCCGTAGTCCCGCACATGCCGTTGATCAAAGCCAAGAAGGTCGATATGCGGGGCTGAAGTTTCCGGAACGGATTGTATGTTTAATTTCCCGGGATTAAAGATAGCCAATTTTTGCAGGCTCGCGGGTAATAAGGCATCTTCAAAAGTGAGTGCTGGGAAATCAGACAGTTTCAGATTCTTCAGATTGTGGAGATGGCTTAATCCGCAAATCGTACCAATCCCGGTCAAGGGTATGGCCTGGCCACGATCACGTCCCTGTCGTCCACCGTCGATATCAATGTGCTCTACTAATTCCGGCAAAGGCACGGACGAAAAATCAATCTTTGCCGACCGATCCGGGCGCACAAGCATACTGATATGCGTAACTTCCCCGCAGTACCGCAAAAAACCAAACCCGGGAAAATCATCCTTGAAGTTCCAACATTGGATGTAAACGCCTCCGTTTCTTTCCACATTTGCCAATTCTTCAATTGGTCGAGTAGCGGTCGGACCAAGGAAGGTGTCGAGATCTATTCTCATTGGCCCCTCAAAGAGTTCATGTCTAGCGCAGCGACATCAGGAGACCCGCTTCTTCACATCCTCCTGCACTTCGTTCCACCATGATTCAAGAAACGCCTTGCGCTCTGTCTTGATGGCATCGAGATCGCCGGTCGCATCGGCGCGGGTGAAGAAATAGAATTTGATCTTCGGCTCCGTACCGCTGCCACGCACGGCCATGCGACTGCCATCATCGAGATGGAACAGCAGCATCGTCTCCTTCGGAATTTTCTTCCCGTCGGCATCGGTGAAGTCCTGCTTGCCGAAGTCATCGATCTTGGTCACCGGTTTACCCTGATAGCGCTTCGGCGGCTCGCCCCGGAATGAGGCCAGAAGCTTGGCGATCTGCGCAGCGCCCTGCGCGCCCTCGAAGGTCAGCGTGCCGAGCCGCTCCGTATAGAAACCCATCTCCTTGTAAATGTTGTCGAGGTACTCCGCGAGCGTCAGCCCCTTCGACTTCGCCCAGGCCGCGACCTCCGCGAACATCAGCACCGCCGCGTTGGCGTCCTTGTCGCGGACATAATCGCCGCCGGTGTACCCGTAGCTTTCCTCTCCCGCAAAAATCACAAAGCGGCTCGCGGTCAGATGCGCACTGCGCTGTTCAGCAGGCGTCAACTTGTTGAAAGCGGGATTCGCATGCGCCAGCTCGTAATCGTGCATCTTTTCACCGATGTACTTGAAACCGGTCAGCGTCTCGATGCAGCCGACACCGAAATGCTCCGCGATTTTCTTCTGCAGATCAGTGGTCACAAAAGTCTTGATGATCACCGCGTTTGCGCGATTGCTCTCCGTGAGAATTCCCTGCGCGATCATCCGCGAGGTGCGGTAATACGCCAGGATTGAGCCGATCATGTTGCCCGTGAGCAGTACCATCTTTCCGCTCGCATCGCGCACCGCGACGCCCATGCGGTCCGCGTCCGGATCGGTCGCGAGAACAACATCCGCCTTTTCGGTTTCCGCCTGCTTGATCGCCAATTCGAGCGCCTCGGCATTTTCCGGGTTTGGCGATTTCACCGTGGGGAAACGACCATCACCCGTGCTTTGATGCGGCACCACAGAGTAGCGAAATCCAAATTGATCGAGTAGCGCGGGAATCTCGCGAATGCCCGTGCCATGAAGCGGCGTGTAAACAAACTTGATCTTGTCGCGCACCTCGAGAATCGCTTCCTGTTCCAGGATGAGGCTGCCCACCGCATCGCGGTAGATGATATCCATCTCGGTCTCAAGGATCGTCGTCTTCCCGGGCTCCTTCACCGTTTTCAATAACGCCGGAAGAACAGAGGGATCTTCCGACATCTTGGCAAAATGCTTCGTCACGCCCGAGGCATGTGGCTCAACCAGCTGCCCGCCGTCCTTCGAGTAAAACTTCATGCCGTTGTCGTGCGGCGGATTATGACTGGCGGTGATCATGATGCCCGCATGCGCGCCGGTGACACGTGTCGTGAATGAAAGCTGCGGCGTCGACCGATCTTCCGGAAAAAGAAACGCATCAATCCCCAGCGCGTTCAGAGACTTCGCGGCCGCCTGCGAAAATTCATCCGAAAAAAATCGCGTATCATGCGCGATCACTACGCTCAGCTTTTCTCCCGGATAACCTTCCAGCAAATAGGCCCCGAGCGCCGAGACCGCACGGTGGACGTTGCCGTAATTGAGCATGTTCGTCCCGGTGCCGGGCAGTTCTGGACGACCTAGAGGCTCCGGCTTGCCCGCCTCGGCCTTGGTGATGATCTTGCCGATCGTGCGTCCTCGCATGCCGCCGGTGCCGAAGGCGATGTCACGGAAAAAACGGTCGTCGAGCTCCGTCCAAGCCTGCGCAGTCAGCAACTCATCCACGCTCGCACGGTCCCGGTCGGTCGAGGCGGGATCGCCGTAAACGCGAAGAATGTTCTCTTGGGTGGAGGGTAGAAGCTTCGTCTTGGCTTCCGCGGTGAGAGTCAGCGGGGATGAGTTCGGCATAAGGTTATTATAAGATGGGAAAGCATACCGTAGGCCAGAGGAAAAAGATGCGGATCGAAAACTTCGTGCTACGTTCCGGTTAACTTTATGGCCACACCTACCGCTATCTCCGGTTCCACTCTTATCGATCATCTTAACTGGCGCTATGCGACCAAGATGTTTGATGCCACCAAAACCATACCTTCCAATACGTGGAAAGCGCTTGAGGAAGCCCTGATTCTCACTCCCTCTTCGTTCGGCATCCAGCCGTGGAAATTCATCGTCATCACCGACAAGGAAATCCGCGAGAAGCTGCAGCCGCATTCCTGGGGCCAGACGCAGGTTACCCAGTGCTCGCACTATGTGGTTTTCGCCACCATCAAGAAAATCGACGAGGCGTATATTGACAGCAATCTCGTGCGCTCGGCGGAAGTTCGCAATGTCCCGGTCGATTCATTGGCGGGATTTCGCAAGATGCTGACCGGCACGCTGATTCAAGGCGGCTATGGCACCGCCGAATGGGCCGCGCGCCAGGCCTACATCGCGCTCGGTAATTTCATGACCTCCGCCGCGCTGCTGCTGGTCGATACCTGCCCGATGGAAGGCTTCGTCCCTGCCGAGTACGACAAGATTCTTGGCCTCGAAGCGAAGGGCCTCACTTCCATCGTTTGCTGCGCCGCCGGTTATCGCAGTGCAGACTGCAAGTACGCCTTCCTCCCCAAGGTCCGCTTCCCCGCCAGCACGATGATCGAGCATATTTAAGGAACCTCGCCTGGCACCTTCATGTCCAAACAGCTTTTTGATGCCTATGCGTTCTGCCCGATCTGCGGTACGGGTGATCTGAAGCGGAGTGGCTCTTCACTGACTTGCGGCAAATGCGGTCATCGGGAATTTAACAATCCGATCACGGCGGTTGCAGTCTATCTATTCGATGCCAAGGATCGCGTGCTCCTGATCCATCGCGCCAAGGAGCCTGCCAAGGGCAAATGGGCCCCTCCCGGCGGCTTTCTTGACGTCACCGAAACGCTGGAGCAGGCCGCAGCGCGCGAAATCCTCGAGGAAACGGGGCTTGTCGTGAGTGAGCTGCGCTATCTCGCTGCTTTTCCCAACAACTATCTCTACGGCGGGTTGAGCCAGCCGGTCTGCGACGTTTTCTTCACCGCCCGGACCCATTCAACCGTGGTGAAGTTACAGGAAGATGAGGTCTCGGACTATCGGATGGTCGAGCTATCGGAAATCGATCCGGACGACCTGGCTTTCGATTCCATGCGCCTCGCTCTGGCCGTTTTGCGGTCGCGATAAACAAGGGTTGGGTGCGCACATGAAACCTCGCTTCGCCTACGACCCCGCCGAGGCCCTCGCGCATCTGCGCGCGAATGACGAAATCCTTGGCGCGCTCATCGATCGGGTCGGTCCTTTCCTCATGGAATTGCGGCCCGTGAAAAATCTCTTCGAAGCGATGATGAAATCGATCATCTACCAGCAAATCCATGGGGCTGCCGCCAAGGCGATTCATGGACGTGTGGTCACCGAACTCAAACATCACGGCGGCGTCACACCCGAGGCTTTATTGAAAACTCCCGAGGCTGACTTGCGCAAAGCCGGCCTCTCCGCAGGCAAACTCGCCGCGCTGCGCGATCTCGCCCTCAAATGCCAGGACGGCACCGTCCCCACGCTCAAGGAAGCGCACAAGCTCACGGACACCGAACTTGTCGAGAGGATCACCCAGGTCCGCGGCATCGGCCCGTGGACGGTTCACATGCTCCTCATCTTTTATCTGGGTCGGCCCGACGTCCTGCCCACCGGCGATTTCTCCGTCCGGCTCGGTTTCAAGAAGCTCTACCGTAAACGCAAGGACCTCACGCCAGATGCGATGATCAAGCACGCCCGCAAATGGCAGCCCTATCGCTCCATCGCCAGTTGGTACCTCTGGCGTTCGCATGAGGTGGAGTGACTCTTTTAAAATCCGTCATCCTGAGCTTGTCGAAGGATCAGTTCGGTTGCCTTCCAAGGTAGTCTTCGACTCCCCATCGGCGGCGTTTTAATTTTAGAGTGCATCCATCAAAATAACCTTACCGGTTTTTCCATCAAAAACGGCTGTCTTTGAGCCACTGTCACCTCCAGTGCTCTCAACATGAAGATCTCCACCATCAGCAATAAATTTTTCGATGTGAGGAGTTGTACGCGCGTACGGAAACAGATTTTTACTCCAAAGCACTACGCCCTCAGGTGTGAGCGCGCTGACATGACATTGATCTGACTCTAAAAAAAAGATGATCTTTGTTTTGGCATCGACAGCAATTATTGGCACAGGCTTTGTGGTCGTCTGTTGATTATCAGCAACGACTGTCAGCTCGAAAAGCAGTCCTAAGATTATAATTTTTAGAACGTTTTTCATGTAAATTCAATCAAGCCGACCCAATCAATATCCCGACGATAAAGACAAGCACGCCGCCGACCACGACTTGAAACGCGGCGGAGAGCAACGGCGTATCCATATAGCGATGGCGGATCCACGCGATCACGGCCAGCTCCACCGCGACGATCGCCACGGCTACTGCCATCGCGACGTGAAAATCGCCGATCAAAAACGGCAGCGTGTGGCCGATGCCGCCCGCCGTCGTCATCAGACCGCAAACGGTTCCGCGTGCCCAGGGATGACCGCGCCCGCTGAGCACCCCGTCGTCAGAAAGCGCCTCCGCAAAGCCCATGCTGATACCCGCGCCCACCGAAGCCGCCATGCCGACGAGAAATGCGTCGCGACTCTCCTTCGTTGCGAAGGCCGCCGCAAAGACCGGTGCCAGTGTCGAGACGGAGCCGTCCATCAACCCTGCCAGCCCCGGCTGCACGATCTGGAGTACGAACCGCCGCCGCTCCGACTTGTCCTCCTCCTCGCGCGCGCCGGACGCCTTCTGGTTTTCGTCCATCTCCTCCGCAAGTTCGTAGTGCTTCTCCTCCTCGGCGGCGAGATCGCCCAGCAACTGGCGCACCGTCGCGTCGCTCGTCTGCTTGATGGCCGCCGTGTAAAAATTGCGCGCCTCGCTCTCCATGTTCTCGATCTCGTTCCGGATCATCCCGATGGTGAGATTCGCCGTGATCCAGAGCGGCTTGCGCGTGATGAACCCCTTCACGTCCTGTCGGCGAATCAGCGGGATATGCTCGCCAAATTGCCTGCGATAAAGCTCGATCAACCGATGCCGGTGACCGTCCTCCTCATCATGCATCGCCAGAAGTGACTTCGCCGTCTCCGGATATTGCTTCCCAATCCGCTCCGCCAAGTCGGCGTAAATGCGACCGTCCTCCTCCTCCGCCTGGATCGCCAATGCCAGGATTTCCGATGCGTTCAGGTCTTTGAGCGTCTTGGCCATGAATCCATTATTTAGCGGTCATCCTAATCTTGTCGAGAGGACAGGCAACCCTCAACTTGTAAAACTCAGTCACTTCTGGCAAATTACCTTCATGAGTTTTGCCGAAATGAAAGAGGCGCTCGTTACCCTGTCTGCTGAAGAACGCGCAGAGTTGCAGGAGCATCTTCATGCGCTTGAGGAAGGTGTTTCCATCCGGGAATTGCGCGCGATCAACGCAGCTTTGGACGAAGAACTCAAGAATCCTTCTCCAGGGCTGACCTATGAAGAAGTCCGCGAAAGCATCCGCTCCCTCAAGCCGGGCGATGTCGCTTAAGCTCGAAATCAGGACTCGGGCGAAGCGCGACCTTCGATCGATCGTTCTTTATATCGCAGACCAGAATGAAGACTTTGTTGTCGCCCAACGATTTGGTCTGCACCTTTTGGATCGCTGCAACAGCCTCTTGTCTGCTCCCGGCAAAGGAACGCCTTATCGTCCACGCCCCGGCATCGGCAAATTGAACGAGGGGGCTTACAAAATTTTCTATCAAGTCACCAAAACTCATGTCGTGATTTTAAGAATTTGGGACGGACGTAGAGGGAGTGATCCTCGCTTAGGCTTGCGAAAACCCTCTTGCGCCTGAGCGCAGTCGGTTTATGCTAACCGGAACAACGGGGAGCCCGCTGGGGCTGAGAGGTTTGTGCTGTCCGTGGCGCGAACGACCCGACGAACCTGATCCGGATCATGCCGGCGGAGGAATTGTCGTACTGCCGTGCAGTGCGTAATCCCCTCCCCGACCAGTCCGGCGACTTGGAGACTACCTATGATTCAGCCCCTGAACCCGAACGACGCCACCGCCACGAAGCCCAAACGCAAACCGGGCAAATCGAAAATTCTCAAGAGCGTCACCAAGCCGTTTCCGAATTCGCAGAAAGTTCACATCGAAGCTCCCGGCGGCAAAGTCCGCGTCGCGATGCGCGAAGTCACCCAGGCGCAGACCAAGGATTTCCAAGGCAACATCACGCAGAATCCGCCCCTGCGCGTCTATGATACCTCCGGGCCCTATACCGATCCCGCAGTCAAAATCGATTTCCGCAAAGGTCTCCAGCCGATCCGTCAGGAATGGATTGAGCAGCGTGGCGACACCGAGACCTACGCGGGCCGCGAAGTTCAGCCACGCGACAACGGCTATCTCACCGCCGGTCACGCCGAGTTCGCCAGCCAGCGCGAAACCAAGGGCCAGCTCCAACCCTTTCCCGGCCTGAAGCGCGCGCCGCGACGTGCTGTCGATGGCGGCAACGTCACCCAGATGTACTACGCCCGTAAAGGCATCATCACCCCCGAGATGGAATACATCGCCACGCGCGAGACTTTAGGCCGTCAGAACAGCGCGGGCAATTACGTGCAGACTGATCTCCGCCATCAACATAATGGAACCGGCTTCGGCGCGCGTGTCAATAAACACACGATCATCACGCCCGAATTTGTCCGCGAGGAAGTCGCCTGCGGTCGCGCCATCATCCCCGCCAACGTGAATCACCCCGAAAGCGAACCAATGATCATCGGGCGCAATTTCCGGGTGAAGATCAATGCCAACATCGGCAACTCCGCCGTCGCTTCGTCCATCGAGGAGGAAGTCGAAAAGATGACCTGGGCCATCCGCTGGGGCGGCGACACCGTGATGGATCTCTCCACCGGCAAGAACATCCACGAGACGCGCGAGTGGATCATCCGCAATTCCCCCGTGCCGATCGGTACCGTGCCGATTTATCAGGCGCTCGAAAAAGTCGGAGGCCGCGCGGAGGAACTCACGTGGGACCTCTATCGCGACACGCTCATTGAGCAGGCCGAACAAGGCGTCGATTACTTCACCATTCACGCGGGCGTTTTGCTCCGCTACGTGCCGATGACTGCGCGTCGCATGTGCGGCATCGTCAGCCGCGGCGGCTCGATCCTGGCCAAGTGGTGTCTCGCGCATCACCAGGAAAATTTCCTCTACACGCATTTCGATGAGATTTGCGAAATCATGAAGGCCTACGACGTCTCCTTCTCGCTCGGCGACGGTCTCCGCCCCGGCGCAGGTGCCGATGCCAACGACGAAGCGCAACTGGCCGAACTCGCGACGCTCGGCGAACTCACGCAGAAAGCGTGGAAACACGACTGCCAGGTCATGATCGAAGGACCCGGCCATGTTCCGATGCAACTCATCCAGGAAAACATGGAGCTCGAGCTCAAGCAATGCGCCGAGGCTCCGTTCTACACGCTCGGACCGCTCACGACCGATATTGCCCCCGGCTACGATCACATCACCAGCGCCATTGGCGCGGCGATGATCGGCTGGTTCGGTTGCGCGATGCTCTGTTACGTCACTCCCAAGGAACATCTCGGCCTGCCCAACAAGGACGACGTCCGCGAAGGCGTCATCGCCTACAAGATCGCCGCCCACGCCGCCGATCTCGCGAAGGGCTTCCCCGGCGCGTCCGAACGCGATAACGCGCTCAGCAAGGCCCGCTTCGAATTCCGCTGGGAAGACCAGTTCAACCTCGGCCTCGACCCCGA
>Ga0068858_100007657_pt1 | contig 10433 bp, 8 predicted proteins | sample KBSSwiS12_FD_66589 | JGI IMG/M metagenome (GOLD analysis project Ga0068858, IMG submission 66589) | Switchgrass rhizosphere microbial communities from Kellogg Biological Station, Michigan, USA - KBS Switchgrass S1-2 | ecosystem: Host-associated > Plants > Roots > Rhizosphere > Soil ... | reverse complement strand
AGTTATCGGCGAGAGCGGGTCCGTTGCGCCGCAGAAGCCGACGGCCGAGCGGAACTGGAGCGATTTCGCGGGTTACTTCTCAGCCATCGAGCGCGGCAAGACGTCGGTCAACCTGCTGTCGTACGTCGGCCTGGGGCAGGTCCGCGAGTTCGTGATGGGCAACGACGAGCGCGCTCCCAAAACGGAGGAGCTGGAGCGAATGTCGCGCATCGTGGGCGATGCGATGAAGCAGGGCGCGTACGGCGTCGCCACCGGACTGATCTACTCGCCAAACGCCTACGCCAAAACTGACGAGCTGATCGCCCTGTCGCGGCCCGCCAGCGCCGCTGGCGGCATCTACGCGTCTCACCTGAGGTACGACGGCGAGAAGCTGCGCGAGGGGATCGAGGAGGCGATCGCCATCGGCGAAGGCGCGCGCATTCCCGTGCACGTATTTCACCTGAAGGTGACCGGCGCGAAGAACTTCGGACGCATGAAGGAAGTGATTGCCCTCGTCGACGCCGCCCGGAAGCGCGGCGTCGAATTCTCTGCCGACCAGTATCCCTACGTCGCCAGCAGCACGGGGCTCTCGCAGACGATTCCGCCGTGGGCGCACGAAGGCGGCGGTGCGAAGCTGGCCGAGAGGCTCAAAGACCCGGCGACACGCGCGAAGATCCGCAAGGAGATGGACGACCCCCATCCGACATGGGAAAACCGCCTGATCTCCGCCGGCACGTGGCACAACGTCCAGCTCGCGTCGATCCGGCAGCCGGCGTACAAGAAATACGAAGGCATGCGCGTCGACGATGCGGCGAAGGCGGCGGGCAAGGAGCCGTACGACTTCGTCTTCGAGATTCTCATCGCCCACAACGGCAACGTCGGCTGCGTCTGGTTCATCATCGACGAGGGCGATTTGAAGCTGGCGATGCAGCAGCCGTGGGTGTCGATCGGCTCCGACGGCTCCGCCCTCGCGACCAGCGGACCGCTGAGGAACGGCGTGCCTCACCCGAGGAACTTCGGCACCTTCCCGCGCGTGCTGGGCAAGTACGTTCGCGAGGAGCACGTCATCACGCTCGAGCAGGCGGTCCACAAGATGAGCGGCCTGACCGCCTCGCAGCTGCACATCGCGGATCGGGGGCTGATCAAGGACGGGCTCGCCGCCGATCTCGTGATCTTCGATCCCGCGACGGTCGCGGATCGCGCGACCTTCACCGATCCGTTCCAGTACCCGGTCGGCATCCCCACGGTCATCGTCAACGGACGCGTGGTGCTGGACGAGGGACGTCACACCGGCGAGCGGCCGGGCATCGTGATCCACGGAAAAGGGTTCGCGGGGCATTAGGGGCAGGATTGGCAGGAGGGGCAGGAGGGGCAGGATTGGCAGGAGGGGCCGGATAGGCAGGAGGGGCGGGATGGTCAGAATCGGCTGGAGGGGCGGAACTCTCATCGTCTGCGCGCTCGTTTCCGCCGGCGTTCTCTCCGCCGAACCGCTGCTCCGGTTGAGAGGACGAGTCATCGCGCCTGGCGGAGATCCGGTGACGGGCGCGGAAGTGCGCGTCGAGGCGCGCTTCGGATTTGGCGGAGCCGAGTTCACGGGCCAGCGCACCTATTCAGCGACTGCGAACGCCAAGGGCGAATGGTCGATCATCGGCTTCACCTCGGGCGCCTGGATCTTCGATGCGTCGGCACCCGGGTACCTGCCTCACGTGGTTGCTCTTCCCTTCAACGTGATGACGCCGGCCGGTCAAGGGCTCGACACGATCCCGTTATGGCAGCCGGTACTCCGTGTGACGCAACTGCCCACGGGCGAAGTGGGACGCAAACTCAAGGACGCCGAAGCCGCGGCACGCCTCGGACAAATGGATCGCGTGACGCCGGTGCTGAAGGAGCTGGGCATCGAAGGCGACCCTGACATCCTCTCCGCCCTGGGCCACATCTGCCTCATCGCCCACGACCTGGGAACCGCGCGATCGTTCTTTCACCAGGCCATCGATCGCGAGCCCAAATCGTTCGTCGGGACGCTCGGCATGGCGTCGACGGCGCTGCTCTCGAAGGACTGGGATCTCGCGGGCCGCACCTTCGCGACCGCACGTACGCTGACCAGCAACAAGGGCGAGCAGGCGTACATCACGGCCGCGATTCGAGACTTGAGCAAAGTCCATGTCACAGCACCGAAAAACTAGCGCCACAGCCTGGAGACGAAGAGCGCTGCTGCTCACGTGCGCGATCCTCGCCGCGCCAGCCCTCCACGCCCAGCATGCCGCCTTTCGCGTCAAAGGCCGCGTCGTCACCGAACGTGGAGAGCCGATCGACAAGGCTGTAGTGAGGGCCGAGGCGTTCTTCGGGTACGCCGCCGGAACGTTCGCCGGACCGCGCAAGTACGACGCGGAGACCGACCGCAAGGGTCAATGGAGCATCGGCGCGATGCAACCCGGCATCTGGCTGTTCGACGTCAGCGCGCCCGGCTACCTGCCGGAAACGGTTGCTCTCCCGATCCGGATCCTGACGACGGTCAGCATGGGGACGTCGGGGCTGGCGCTGACGTGGGATCTCATTTTGAAGCCGGCGCACGCGCCCGAAGGCGTCAAGGGAGAGCTGCTGACGCAGGCCGCCGCGGCCGCACGCGACGCCAAGGCCGACGAAGTCCGCTCGGCGCTGCAGGGTATCCCTGAGGATCCCGATGCCGAATACCTCGCGGGCGCCGGACGCGTCGCGATCCTGGCGCGCGAGCTGCCTCTCGCGAAGGCGCTGTTTCTCCGCGCCATCGAGCGCGATCCCTCGTCGTACCGCGCGACCCTCGGCATTGCCTCCATCTTCCTGCTCGAGCGCGATTTCGACAGCGCATCGCGCGCGTTCGACGCGGCGCGCACGCGCACGCATGACAAGGACGAACAGAAATTCATCAACGCCGCGCTCGGCGATCTCGCCACTATTAAGGTCAGGTAACTTGTCAGGGCTTAGGGCTAAGGGCTCAGAGCTAAGGGCTCAGAGCTAAGGGTTGAGGCCATATGGTTGATGGCGGATGGTCCGACCATCTACCATCCATCATTGGCCATTGGCAGTAGCCCAAAGCCCTAAGCCCTGAGCTCTAAGCCCTCACCCCTTAGCGATCAGCCATCAGCCATTGACGATGATCACAAAACGTTCAGACCGCCTGTTCCGTCGCGCCCAGCAGATTCTGCCGGGCGGCGTCGATAGTCCCGTTCGCGCGTTCAAGAGCGTCGGAGCCTCGCCGCTCTTCATTCACCGCGCGTCCGGCGCGCACATCGAGGACGTCGACGGCAACCGCTACATCGATTACGTCATGTCGTGGGGCCCGCTCATCCACGGACACGCACCGCGCGGCCTCGTGAAATCGCTGGCGGCCGCGGCGCGCCTGGGGACGAGCTTCGGCGCACCCAGCCCGCTCGAAGTCGAACTCGCCGAGCTGGTGCGATCGATGATGCCTTCGCTCGAGCGCGTGCGTTTCGTGAGCTCCGGCACGGAGGCCGCGATGAGCGCGGTGCGCGTGGCACGGGCCGCCACCGGACGCGATCGCATTTTGAAGTTCGAGGGCTGCTATCACGGTCATGCGGACTCGTTCCTCGTGAAGGCGGGCTCCGGCGCGCTGACGCTTGGGACGCCGACCAGTCCTGGCGTGACGCGAGGCACGTCTGCGGACACGCTGGTGGGCGCGTACAACGATCTCGAATCGGTCCGCCGTTGCTTCGACGCCAACCGCGATCAGATTGCCGCGGTCATCGTGGAGCCGATCGCGGGAAACATGGGAGTCGTTCCGCCCGCGGAAGGATTTCTCAAAGGCCTGCGGGAGATCACGTCGAACGCGGGAGCGCTCTTGATCTTCGACGAGGTGATCTCCGGTTTTCGCGCGGCGCGCGGCGGCGCACAGTCTATCGCCGGTGTGCGCCCGGACCTGACATGCCTGGGAAAGATCATCGGCGGCGGCCTTCCGGTTGGCGCATACGGCGGCCGCGCCGATCTGATGGAGCTCGTGTCGCCAGCCGGCCCGGTGTATCAGGCCGGCACTTTGTCGGGCAACCCGCTGGCGATGACGGCCGGGATCTGGTGTTTGAAAAACCTCACGCCGAAGATTTACGCCTCGATGACGAAGCTGAGCGCACGCCTCGCGATGGGTCTGGCCGACGCGGCGCGCGACGCCGGGGTCGCACTGCAGGTCAACGCAATCGGCTCGGTGCTCACGCCGTTCTTCACCGGTCGCCAGGTCCGGGACTTCGAGTCAGCGACCAGCGCGAACGGCGAACACTACGCCCGCTTCTTCCGTGGCATGCTCCGGCGAGGCATCTATCCCCCACCATCGCAATTCGAGGCGTGGTTCCTCTCGACAGCGCACACGACGAAGGACATCGACAAGACCATTGCGGCGGCGAAAGCAGCGATGCAGGAGATTTCAGGGGCAGGATAGGCGGGACGGGCAGGATAGGCGGGACGGGCAGGATAGGCAGGAGGGCAGACCGCCTGGACAGGCATTCCTGCCTGTCCAGCCCATCCTGCCTATCCCGCCGATCCTGCCCTGTGTTTTTATCGCGCGAGGTTCAGCGGCGCGTCGAGCCGCACCCTGAGCACGCTTCCCGACGGCAGCTCGACGTCATTGCCTTCGGTCGCGAGAATTGTTCCGCCGCCGCCGATCAGAATTCCGGCGAGCGCGCCCTTGCCGCCGCCTAGGATCGCGCCAAGAATCGCGCCGGCTCCTGCGCCGATGCCGATCTTCCCCTTCTCGCCCATGATCCCTTCGCTCTCGAGCGCCTGCGATACTGTCGCGCGCATCGGATACGAGCGTCCGTGAATCGTGACGCGATCGAAGCTGACGGCGAGGCTCCCCTTCCGGTCGGTTCTCGTCGCACGATTGACCGAGCTCACCATCCCTCGCATCAACGAACCGGCGGGCACCATCACACGTCCATTCGCGTCCCGCAGGTCCACCAGGGTGGTCGCGTCGAAACGATCTTCGACCTGCGACGTTTTAGAGCTGAGCCCGCTCTGGAGGCGCACGTCGAACTCGGTCCCGACCCCGATCTCGTTGGGGTTCTGCGGCCGCGACGCGTCTTCGCCCGGATATCGGCTGTCGTTCGGATACGGGGTCCCCGCGGGAACGCCAGGAGCGGAGACTGGACGATTGTCATCGCCGCGCGCGCGGTTCCGGATGTTCTCGACCCGATCGCGCACGTCCGCATACTCGCTGCGGCCAATCGGCTCGTTCTTCTGGATCTTGACCTTCAGGTACGTCGCTTCGTCGGTGGCGTCATCGAGCTCGGCCTGCAGCTGCGACGCACCACGCTCATCGACGGATCGCATTTGCGCGATCGCACGCGACGTATCGTTGATGGTGTCTTGAAGCCGCTGAATATCACCTGAAGTCACCGTTGTCTGGGCGGTGGCGTTTGAGGCCGATCCGGCAGCGAGCGCCAACGCGAAGAACAAAGGGGACGCCAATCTCATCAATCGCACATGAGCCTCCGCGCGAGGTAGTGCAAGCCGCGCGCCGATGATTTTCTGAGGATTCAGCGCTCGAGCCGTCCCCGCTGGAGGTCAAGCCTCATCACAAAGGAGTATCGTTTGAGCTCCGAAAACGCATCGGCGACGAGGAGACACTCGCATGGGTCTTTTGAACGACGCGCGCGTCGAGGCGCTTCTGGACCGGCTGCATGCGCAAAGCAGCGCGCAGGACGCTGCGCTGCAGCAGTACTTCGCGAAACGGGCGGAGGAAGGCACGCTCGACTGGAAGGGCCTCGACGCGGATGCGCACCGCTTCATGTCCGACAAGCTGGTCGCCCTCGACCGCGACAAGTCCGAGCTCTGCTATCAGCTCTGTCGCGCCCTGCGCGCGAAACGCGTCATCGAGGTCGGCACGTCGTACGGCGTGTCGACGATGTATCTGGCAGCGGCGGTACGCGACAACGCACGCGAGGACGATGGCGCGGGCGTCGTGATCGCGAGCGAGTACGAACCGGCCAAGGCCAGCGCCGCACGCGCGCACTTCGCCGAGGCAGGACTCACGCAGTGGATCGACCTGCACGAGGGCGACGTGCGGGAGATCCTGAAAACTGTCAGCGGCCCGATCGACTTCGTGCTGATGGACATCTGGACCGAGATTGCGCGGCCCGCGCTCGAGCGCGTCGCGCCGCTGCTGCGGCCGGGCGCGATCGTCCTCGCTGACAACACGACGGCATTCCGCCAGTCGTACGAGGATTATTTTGCGTTCGTGAACGATCCGCGAAACGGCCTGCGTACGCTCACCCTGCCCTATCCCGGCGGCCTCGAGCTCACGGTGCGGATCTGAGCCGCATTTCTAGAATCGCCAACCCGCGTGAACAGTCGCGAACAGACTGTGTTTCTGCTGGTCGAACCGTTGCCCGGACAAGACGACGTCGTCGTGAACGTTGAACTCGTATGCCGCCGAGAACCAGGGGGTGACGTACAGGTGTTGGCCGATCTCGAACCGATAGCCGACGCGAGGTCCGAGCCCGACGTTGTTCCTGTCGGTGCTGTTTCCGGTGGCCTTCAGCCCGAAGCGTTCTCGCGAGTAGTCCCCGTCGACGCCGACAAAGAATCCAGCCGTCCTGTTCCGGACAAAGTAGTCGAACTTGGCAGTCACGCCACGGGAGCTTTCAGTAAAGGCATCGTTGCCGAGGAAGGAGGCGGGCACATCCGCTCCAAAGATGCCGACTTGCAGCCGTTCCCGTCCGTCTGGCAGTTCACGGGCCACATGTGCCGAGAAGCCGCCCAACGCATACGCCACCGGGTCGGCCTCGATCTCCCATTGCGCGTGCGCCGCCGCCGGCACCAGAACCAGCAACGCCGCCGCCATCACCATTGTCTGCAGTCTCATATCGCCTCCGTCTGCGCCGCGCGTTCCGCGCAGATCACTGTTCGACGATATGTGCTCGATGCGAAGCCTGGAATGATTCGACATGACAGAAGAGGGGACTTTATCTGTCACGTCGGGCGAATCGAGGCGCGACCTTACCGGGCCGTCGATGGCTCGCCGGCCCCCGAGTGGGTCCTGCGGAACGCCGCTGGATGCAGTCCGGTCCATCGCTTGAAGGCGCGCCGAAATGCGCTCGGTTCGGAAAAGCCCAGGAGGAAGGCGATCTCGCCGACTGCCAGCCGGGAGTCGCTCAAGTGCCGCTCGGCCAGCTGGCGTCGCGCGTCGGCGAGGACTTGTCGAAAGCTGGCGCCTTCGTCTTCCAGCCGGCGGTGGAGTGTGCGGACGCTCATGTGAAGGCGCGTGGCGACACGCTCGAGCGTCGGCTCTCCATCGCACAGTTCCCGCGACAGGACGCCCCTGACGGCGTCGATCGCCGATTCGCCGCTCGGCAGGCTCTGAAGCGCTGCGCGGACCTGGCCCTCGACGATCGGCTGGAGCATCGAATCGGCGGCCAGCATCGGCAGATCGAGGACCTGCCTCGGCCAGACCAGCTCGCTTCGGTCGTGATTGAAGCGGAGCGGCGCGCGAAACACGCGCTGATGGTCCGATGTGTCCGCAGGCTCGGGGAAGGGAAAGCGCACCTCGGCCGGCGCGCAGTCCGAACCGGTCGCCTGGCGCGCGACGACCAGCCAGCCGGTCAGGATGAACTCGGAGATTGCGCGCGGCGCGCCTCCAGGCAGCGGCAGGCGGTGACTCAGGACTGCGCGTTCACCTCGCAGCGTCAGGGCGACTTCCGCGACATCGTGATAGACGTGGTGGTACCGGCATAGCCGCTCGATTCCCTTGCCCAGAGTCGCGCTCGTCCGCAGCGCGTATTCGAGCGCGCCAAAGATGCCCGGGCGAATAGCCTCGGCCACATGAATCCCGATGCACGCGTCGCCGGTGAGTTGTCGAGCGGTGTCCCAGAGACTGACGGCCGCCGCGTGCGCGATCCGCGCTTCGGAATTGTCCAGTTCGGCCGGGTTGACGCCCACGCCGCGCAGCATCGTCGACGTGTCGTACCCGCGACCCGCGAGATAGCCGAGTACCGGTCGAACGGATCGCACCGAAACGGAAACGGGAAGAGGCCGATGACGTGCCACAGTCTGGCGCGAACGGTCAACGGTTCCGGCAGTACCGGTCATATCTCGTGAGCCACGCACTCACGATCCTAATCCGTCACGCGCTTTGTCGGCCACGTGGCGGCCGGCACGATTGCCTGAGCGCGCTGACAAGACAAGTAAGGATTTCATTGCGTAACGGTAAGGACTGTGCCCGGGTGACGACAACGACAGTAGCTCTTAGGTACTCTTTACCGAATGAGCAAGTGAGTCGGCGCTATCCTGAATATCCGCAGGAGGATGTTCATGAGCCGCACTCGTCTCTTTCTGGCTTCCACAGCAGTCATCGGCGCGGCGTTACTCTGGCCCGCTCCGGAAGGCTCCGGGAACGGGTTCCTCGAAGCGGCTGTCGGTGCGAAAGCGTTGAACAAGGCCGACGACCAGGTCGTCGTGCAGGTCACCGATTTCGTCGCCGACGCCGCCATCCTGGTCGATCGCTTCGGCATCGTGCATCATCCGTTCGTCATGGATCCGAACCTGGTGAATCCGTGGGGCACCGCGGAATCGCCGGCGTCGCCGATCTGGGTGTCGGACAACGCGCGCGGAGTGTCGACGCTCTACAACATTGGAGGCAGCAGTCCGGTGAGCGTTGCCCCGCTCGTGGTCAGCGTTCCTGCACCGGGCGATCCATTGAATACGAGCGGTGCGCCAACCGGCGCTGTCTTCAACACGAGCGCGGCCGCGCAGCAATTTAAGATTGCCGGTGTCGACCGCAATGGCGTCGCGGCGACCGCGGCAGCCCTCTTCATGTTTGCGACCGAAGACGGGACGATCGTCGGCTGGAATCCCGGCATCAATCCGCCGGGCTTCGATCCCAAACGCGCCGGAACCTATGGCATCGTCGCCGTCGATAACTCGGCGAAGCCGACTGTGGCGGACGGCGCCGTGTACAAAGGGCTCGCCATCGCCACGGACACGGCGGGCGCGACGTTCCTCTACACGACGAATTTCCGCGCCGGCACCGTGGAGGTCTACGACGCCTCGTTTCATCGAGTGCCTCTTCCCGCGGGCGCATTCACGGATCGGCATCTGCCGCACGGCTATGCACCGTTCAACATCGTTCTCACCGGCGGGAAGCTGTTCGTCACCTACGCAAAGCAGGATCGAGCGAAGCACGATGATGTGCCGGGCCACGGTCACGGAATCGTGAACACGTTCGATTTGAGCGGCCACATGCTGGCGCGATTCGCCGAGCACGGTCACCTTGATTCACCGTGGGGACTGGTGCAGGCGCCAGCCAGCTTCGGTCAATTCGCCGGTGCCGTTCTGATCGGCAACTTCGGCAACGGCCGCATTCACGCGTTCGATTCCAGTACCGGTAAGTTCCTGGGACCGGTCGTCAATTCCGTCGGGCAGAAGATTCTGATTGACGGGCTGTGGAGCCTGAGCGTCGGCAACGGCAAAGCCGGCGGCGGCGCCAACGCCGTTATCTTCACCGCCGGTCCGAACGGCGAGAAGGACGGCCTGCTCGGCAGTCTCGTCCCGGTTGCGCTTGGAACTCCCTGCGGAATACCGTGCCGATAGGCGATCGCTGACGCCGAGGTAGTGACTCGCACCGGTGTCGATTTCACCGGCAGCACATTCGTGTGCGGCTCGCACGGGCCGGGTCTAGAATACGGCCCCAGCGAGGCAGCCATGAACATCTCCCGTCGTGCACGTCTGTCGGGGACCGTCGCCGCGATCTCTCTGGCCATCGGGGCATCGCTTGCGGGACAGCCGCAGGCTCCTGCGCAACCCGCCGCCGCGCGCCCCGCGCCGCTGCATTCACCGGACATCCATCCCGACCGCACTGTGACGTTCCGCCTGCTGGCGCCGAAGGCGTCGGAGGTGACGCTCAACGGTAGCTGGGACGGCGGCACGAACCTCAAGATGACGAGGGACGAGGCGGGCATCTGGTCCACGACCATCGGTCCGCTTGCGCCGCAGCTGTGGGGCTACTGGTTCGTGGTCGACGGCGTGAAGGCGCTCGATCCGAACAACGCGGAGACGCAGCGCGATGGCGCGCGCTACGACAATCTGCTGATGATCTCCGGGGCCGAATCCGAGTGGTGGGACTTCAAGGATGTGCCGCACGGCACGGTGCAAGCGGTCTGGTATCCATCGCCGACCTTGAAGCTCGCGAACCGCCGCATGATGGTCTACCTGCCGCACGGGTACGAAACCAGCACGCAGAAGTACCCGGTCTTGTACCTGCTGCACGGCGGCGGCGGCGACGAAGATGCGTGGCTCACGATGGGCCGCGCGAACATCATCATGGACAACCTGATTGCGGCCAACAAAGCGAAGCCCATGATCGTGGTGATGCCGAACGGCAACGCGACGCAAACGGTGTCGCAAGGGTTCGGGTTCGGCCCGACGCCCGCGCCGCAGTCCGTGCAGGCGCCGGCGCCGCCGCCGGTTCAGGCGGA
>Ga0068858_100007655_pt1 | contig 10433 bp, 11 predicted proteins | sample KBSSwiS12_FD_66589 | JGI IMG/M metagenome (GOLD analysis project Ga0068858, IMG submission 66589) | Switchgrass rhizosphere microbial communities from Kellogg Biological Station, Michigan, USA - KBS Switchgrass S1-2 | ecosystem: Host-associated > Plants > Roots > Rhizosphere > Soil ... | reverse complement strand
GGGCGCTGTCCACACAGGCCAGACGCGCGGCTCGAAAACGTTCGCCGGGCGCACGGTCTGAACAGGCCAAGCGCGCCGCCCGTACCCGGCGCGCGAATCGAACGTCACGTGGAGGTTCGAGATGAGAAAACACGTCCTCACGCTGATTCTCGCCTTTGGCTTCGTCGGCGCCTTGAACTGGTCGCTCGCGGCTCAGAAAGTACCGACCATCATCACACTCAAAGATGCGCACGGGCAGCCTGTCGGGACGGCGACGCTTTCCCCGGAAAACACCGGGGGCGTGTCGATTGCTCTCGATCTGAAGAATCTGCCGCCTGGCGAGCATGCCCTGCACATCCATCAGGTGGCCAAGTGCGATCCCCCGACGTTTGAATCGGCCGGTCCGCACTTCAATCCGGACGCCAAGCAGCACGGATTGAAGAACCCGCAAGGGCCACACGCCGGCGACATGAACAATTTCACCGTCGCGGCCAACGGCACGGCCAAAACGACCCTCGTCAATCCTCGTGTGACGCTCATGACGGGAGGCAATTCGGTCTTCTCCGAGAGCGGAACGGCGCTGGTCATCCACGCCAAGGCTGACGACATGACGAGTGATCCAGCCGGCAACTCCGGCGATCGAATCGCCTGCGGGCTGATTCCCAACGTCGATGGACGATCGCTCGCCACGAACTGAAGCGCGCATCCAGCATCGATTCATCGGCGTCGTGCCAGGCACGGCGCCGATGAAGAACTGAACGTGGACCTATCACATTGAACAGGACGTACGACGCGATCATCCTCGGCACCGGCCAGGCCGGTCCCCCGCTCGCCAGACGCCTCAGTGACGCGGGCATGTCGGTGGCCGTCGTCGAGCGACACCTGTTCGGCGGCACGTGCGTCAACACCGGGTGCATTCCCACGAAAGCGATGGTGGCCAGCGCCTACGCGGCCCACGTCGCACGTCGAGCGGCGGACTTCGGGGTCGCTATTGACGGCCGCGTTGCCGTCAGCATGAAGGGCGTAAAAGCCAGGAAGGATGCCGTCTCCGAGCGCTCTCGCGTTGGCGTGGAGAAGATGCTGCGCGGCCTGAAGAACTGCATCGTCTACAAGGACCACGCACGGTTTCGATCGGCCCACGAGGTTTCCGTTGGCGACGCGGTGCTCAGTGCTGATCGTCTCTTCATCAACGTTGGTGGACGTGCATCGGTGCCGTCGATGCCCGGACTCGATCGCGTTCGGTGGATGACGAACAGCTCCGTGATGGACCTCGAGGTCGCGCCGCCGCATCTGCTGATCGTCGGTGGCAGCTATGTCGGCTTGGAATTCGCCCAGATGTTCCGACGCTTCGGCTCCGAGGTGACGATCATCGAGATGGCCCCGCGGCTCCTCCAGCGCGAAGATGAGGATGTCTCGGCTGCGATTCACACGATCCTGACGAGCGAAGGCATCGATGTGCGGTTGAATGCTCGCTGCATCAGCGTGAGCGGGGACGACGGGAGTGTCACTGTCCGCGCCGAGTGCGCCGCAGGCAGCCCGACGGTCGAGGGCTCGCACCTGCTGCTGGCGGTCGGGCGGCGACCGAATACCGACGATCTCGGTCTCGACGCCGCCGGCGTATTACGCGACGAACGCGGCTACATCGTTGTGGACGATCAGCTGCAAACGAATATCGCGGGGATTTGGGCGTTGGGCGACTGCAATGGCAAGGGCGCATTTACGCATACCGCCTACAACGATTTCGAGATCGTCGCATCGAATCTGCTCGACGGTTCGTCCCGTGGCGTCTCCGACCGCATTCCGGCCTACGCCCTGTTCATCGACCCTCCGCTGGGACGCGCGGGCCTGACGGAGTCGGAAGCGCGAGGCAGGGGCCACACTGTGCTCGTCGGCAAGCGGCCGATGAGCCGCGTCGGCCGCGCGGTCGAAAAGGGCGAGACCAACGGGCTGATGAAGATCATCGTCGACGCCAACTCGAAGGAGATTCTCGGGGCGGCTGTGCTCGGAACGGGCGGCGACGAAGTGATTCATTGCGTGCTCGACATGATGTACGCGAAAGCCCCGTATCCGGTGCTTCAGCGCGCCATGCACATCCATCCCACTGTTTCAGAGCTGATTCCCACACTTCTTGGCGAACTGTCGCCGTCGGAGGAGGTCCACAAGCCGGGGACATCCTGAATCGCGGTACAAATCCCCTCAATCCACGGTCTCTCGATCCGGGCTCGCTGTCGGTCGCTGGCACCTTCGCGCATCGCTTCGGATGAATCGAACCGATCACCGCGAGTACGACCACCAACTGACTGCGCCACTCTTTATGAAAATCGAGTGACAGGCAACCTAAAATGCCGTCATGGTCGACACGCAGGCGGATGTCGTATCGCTGATTCGGACCGGTGATTTCGCGAGGCTTCGGGAAGAACTGACGCACTGGAGTCCCCAGGAGCTCGCGACGGCCCTTGCGGCCTTGCGTGCCGACGATCAAGTGGTGGCTTTTCGGATTCTGCCGAGACGATTGGCGGCCTCCGTGTTCGAGTACCTGTCGGGCGACCAGCAGCGCGCGCTCGTCAAGGCGATGGGACAGGAAGACGTCGCCGCGCTGTTGAACCACATGGCGCCCGACGACCGGACTTTGTTTCTGAGCGAGCTGCCGGCGAATGTGACGAAGCCTCTCCTGGCCTTGCTCACACCGGAAGAGCGCGCGGAGGCCGTGACCCTGCTCGGCTATGCGCCCGGCACCGTCGGCCGCCTGATGACGCCGCACTACATCGCGGTCCGGGAAGACTGGACGGTCCAGCAGGTGCTCGACTACGTGCGGCAGCACGGTCAGGACAGCGAAACGCTCAACGTCATCTATGTCGTCGACGAAGCGGGTGTGCTGATCGATGACATCCGCATTCGTGAGTTCCTGGTCGTGCCCCTGAGCAAACGCGTCTCGGAGCTGATGGACCGTCGCTATGTGACGTTGAAGGCCACAGACACTCAGGAGTCAGCCGTCGAGGTCTTTCGGCGCGAAGACCGAACGGCGCTGCCTGTGACGGACACCACCGGCGTCCTCATCGGCATCGTCACCGTTGACGATGCGCTCGACGTTGCGGAGGCCACGGCGACGCGAGAGTTTCAACTCTTCGGCGGCTCGGAAGCGCTCGATCGGCCGTACCTGGAGATGTCGGCGCTCCAGATGGTGAAAAAGCGCGCGGGATGGCTCGTCGTACTGTTCCTCGGGGAGATGCTGACGGCGACCGCGATGGGCTTCTTCGAGAAAGAGATTGCGAAGGCGGTCGTGTTGGCGCTGTTCGTTCCGCTCATCATCTCGAGCGGCGGGAATTCCGGTTCCCAGGCGTCGACGCTCGTCATTCGCGCGCTCGCCCTGGGCGAGCTCACGTTGGGTGACTTGTGGCGAGTCATGCGGCGCGAGGTGTTTTCAGGAATGGCGTTGGGGTGCATCCTGGCCGTCATCGGGTTCCTGCGGATCTCGATCTGGTCCTTGTTTTCGACCATCTACGGCCCTCACTGGCTGCTTGTCGCGCTGACCGTATCACTTGCGCTCGTCGGCGTCGTCCTGTGGGGCACGCTGATCGGGTCGATCCTGCCGTTCCTGCTCCGGCGGCTGGGATTCGATCCGGCCACCTCGTCCGCGCCGTTCGTTGCCACGCTCGTCGACGTGACGGGGCTCGTGATCTACTTCACGGTTGGATTTGTCGTCTTGCGCGGCACTTTGCTGTGAGACGGAACCGATGGGCCGGAACGTGAAAAGAGTCTTATTTCCCCACGATATTCTCGTCGTCGCGATCGTCGCGCTCAGTCTCTTCTTGTTCCTGATCCTGCGTTTCGAAGTCGTCATTCGTCTTTGGGAAGTCGTCGGTCTCCATATCGTCACGTGTATCGACTGACGAGGCGAGGTCATCGTCATGTTCGTTGCGCATTACGACCTCCGTCCGCGTCGCTCAGATCGCGCGTCGGCGTCGACTGGCTCCGCTTCGAGGGCATCCGCAAGCATCCCGATCGCCGTTCGATGAGCATCCACTCGTCGCTCCAACTCGACGAGGTCGGCTTCTGTGAGATTGCCGCTGCCGGCCATCACATCCGGCTGCAGCCCAACCAGGTCGTCCCAGGTGCGACGCGCATCGGCAAACATGTCCAGAAGCACGCTGTGTTTTGCCATAACCCATCCTTCATGGTCACGCCATGCAAGAGTCGCGCTGGAGCACTGCCCAGCTCGGGCATGCCGGACGAGCACGCCCAACCGCCACTGTCGGAGTGAGCGGTGGCGAATACTTTGCTGGAGCAAGATGGGCAGAGGATGGACGCCAGGGTGGGGAACCAATGAGAATCGAGCGTCTGGTGGCGATGATCAATGACATCGCCACGTTTTTTGCGCCGGATCCGGAACCTGGCGCCGCCGCGCGCGCCGTGGAAAGTCACATCAGCCGGTTTTGGGACCCCCGGATGCGCCAGCAAATCATCGCGCACCACCGCGCTGGCGGCGAAGGTTTGAAAGACATCTCCCGCGCAGCCCTTGTGCTGCTCGCCGCCGAAGGTACTGCCGCTCCTGGGCTGCATGCCAACGAAGACGGAACCGGGGGCGACGCCGGCTGATCCGGCGATCTCATCGAGGCCCGCCGTCGATCAGTAATGGAACTTGTAACGCACCTGAAACCCGACCTCGCGCGGGTTCTGATAGTGCGTGCCGGCGAAAGAATTCGCAAACCCGGTCAGATACTGAGCATTGCCGATGTTGGTGACCGTCAGGCGCAGCGCCAGGTTGTCGCTCACGTCCTTGCCGACGGCGACATCCGCCGTCGTGTGCGGCGACAAGTGGTCCGGCCCATCACCCCGAAGGAAACCGGAGCCGTAGAGCACCATTGCCGATACCCAGAACCGCCGCGGCAGCGTCGCCTCGAACCCGGTGTTGAGCGTGATGCGCTGATCGTGATCGAGATAGAAGTATTCGTTCGCGGGAGGTGCGAAATCGGTCAGTCCACCGGTAATGGCGCCACGGCCCTGGGCGCTCATCACGGAGAGCGCGTAGTGCCACTGAAGACGGTTGAACAACTTCGGCGAGCGCAGCGTCGATTCGAAAGCGCGAACCCGACCAGATTCAATGGTGAGTGGGAAGAGCAAGGCCGAATTACCGAGCACTTCGTGATCGACGGCGTTTCGAGTCTGGTTGTAGAAGCCGTCGAAATCGAGAACCCACCCATGGATCGGAATCCCGTATCCGATTTCGAAGATTTGGTCCCGCTCGCCGGGGATCGGCAGGATGTCGACACCTTCCTGCAGCGCGAAGTCCAGGACCGGTCCCGATAGCGTTGCCACTTGCGGATGTTCGTAGAAACGGCCGTACGAAGCGCGGAGCACCGTGCCGCGCCCCAGCGAGAAGGCGGCGCCGACTCGCGGGCTGTTGCCGTACTCGGTCAACGTGCCGGAGAACCGCTCGAACCTGAATCCGGTGTTGATGGTCAGCCAGGAAGTCGCGCGGAACGTGTCTTCGGCGAATGCCGAAGCGACCGTCGCCCAGAGCCGCTGCGTTTCGGTCAACGACAGCCTCGAACCCGTCGTGGAGACCAGGCCGAACAGCGAGCTCCAGCGCTCGCCGAACGAGTCGGTGCCCAGCCCAATCGTGTGTTTCCCGAACGTCCGGGAGAGGTTGATGTGGCCGCCGACGTAGTGCGACGAACGGTCGTCCTGTGTGATCAGCGGATCGTTCGGGCCGCCGATGTACTGGCCCCGGTTGTAGTGGTAGTAGGGTGAAACGGTCAGCAGGGTCCCGGCATCGGATGTGCGGGCCCACGTGAAATTCGAGAAACCATCCGTGGTGCGCGTGTTGTCCTCGATGCCCAACGCCTGCTGCTCGACGATGTTCGGCACCTGGTTCCGATCGGCGCGAAACGATCCGACGAATCGAAGTTGATCTCTGGGACTCGCGTTATACAGGAGCGAGGTGAATCCCGATCCCGTCTTCGCTCCGTCGTGGAGGATGGGAATATCCACCCGTTCGAGCCCGAGGTCGGTTCGGTTGGCGTTGAGGCTCGCGAAGTAGGCGACCTTCTCGCTCGCGTCGTGGTCGCCGAAGCTGACGTAGCCATCGGCCCGCCGGTAGCTGCCGTAGCCGGCCGACACTTCGCCGAACCGATCGCCCTCGAAGCCGCTCCGCGGCACGACGTTGAACACGCCGTAGCTGCGATCGCCGAGGTTGGCCGACAGCCCGCCACGCTGCGTTTCGAGCGACGACACGTCCTTGGGATCGAATTGTGCGCCGCTGGACGCCAGATTGCTGTTCGGTACCGGCACGCCGTCGATTTGCCACGTGACCCCGTGACCGCCGCGGGAATGCAGGTGATCGTGCATCACGAAGGTGCCCGGGACGTTGTTCGTGATCATGCCGAGGCTGCCGCTGCGATCCGCGAGCGGCTGAAGCAGGATGTCGTCGCGATGCGTGAGCGTTTCGGTGCCCGACGACTCCGGGTTGATCGCCTGAATCTGGGCGGTGACGTCGACCGACTGCGCCAAACCCGCAATCGCCAGTTTCATCTGCACCGGCGTCTGCGTGTTGGCGAGGACCAGGATCTCCCGTTGCGACGGCTCAAACCCCTCAGCCTTGACCGAGGCGACGTACTGGCCGAACGGCACCGCCACGAAGGCGGCCTCTCCCTGCTCGTTCGTTCTGGCTGTCTGCGACCAGGTCGAGGCCTTCGCTTTGATCGCGACCTCTGCGTCGGCGATGACGAGGTTCTGAGGATCGCGCACGGCGACTCGAACCGATCCAAAAACCTGCGCGTGGCCAACACGGGCGATCGAGATGAGCAGCAGCGCCAGAACAAGCTGGTTCCGCGGCGGCACAGGCACGGCCTTACGTAGTCGAACGCTGTCCATATCAGCAGGCCTCCTCGGACGGCCAACGGACGTGTGCGGCCCCGCAAACCCCATAATGATCGTAATGCCGGGGCCACAGCGAGCGGCCCGACGACTTTCTGAATTCTTCGTCAGGCGCTCGTAAGGAACGTCTAAAGGTCGCGATGACGATCCATAATCGCAAGCCATGCGATCAAGACACTGGTTCTTCCTTGTCGGAATCCTTCTGTATCTCGGCGGTATCGGCTTCGTGATCGCGGGCGCACGGACGGCGCGCCGGGCGTCGCCGGCCGCGTCCACAGTCGTGACCGGGACGCCGGTCGCCAGTGTGAAGCAGATCATGAAGGGAATCGTCGGTCCGGCGGCGACGGCGATCTTCAACTCGGTGAGCACCACGGTCACGGCCAAGGGCGTGGAAGAGAAGGCGCCGCAGACCGATGAGGAGTGGGAAGCCCTGGGCAACAGCGCCGCGGCGCTGATTGAATCGGGGAACCTCCTCCTGATGGGCAGCCGCGCCGTCGACAAGGGCGACTGGGTCAAGATGTCCCGGGAAATGATTGAAGCGGGCAAGATCGCGCTCAAAGCGACCGTCGCCAAGAGCGCCGAACAGGTGCTTGCCTCCGGAGAAGCCGTCAACGCCACGTGCGACAACTGCCATGGGAAATATCAACGTGGTTCGTAGGGTACACGACGCACGAGGTGCGCTCCTCGGGCTTCTCCTTGCCGTGATTTGCGTCGCGGAAGTGAGCGCGCATGGTGTGTCGGGCAAGGACGCCGTATTCCTGCAATCGATTCAGGGCGCGGCCATCGGTCCGCTCATGTATCTCGGCGCCAAGCACATGGTCACCGGTTTCGACCATCTGGCCTTCCTGGTCGGCGTCATCTTCTTTCTCTACCGCATGAAGGACATCGTCCAGTACGTCAGCCTTTTCACGATCGGGCACAGCCTGACGCTGCTCGTCGGCGTCCTCGGCGGTGTGCGCGCGAACCCGTACATCATCGACGCCATCATCGGCTTTTCCGTGGTCTACAAGGCGTTCGACAACATGGACGGCTTCAAGCGCTTCTTCGGCTATCAACCCAACACACGGGCGGCCGTCCTGCTCTTCGGGCTGTTTCACGGCTTCGGCCTGGCGACCAAGCTTCAGGATTTCTCGCTGTCGCCGAACGGACTGGTCGCCAACATCGTGAGCTTCAACATCGGCGTCGAGATTGGACAGGTGGTCGCCCTGACGTTCGTGCTGATCGTCCTCGGTTACTGGCGCACCCGCGGCGGGTTCTTCCGCCACGCCTTCGTGACGAACGCCGTGCTGATGGCGTGCGGTTTCCTGCTCGTAGGGTATCAACTGTCAGGATATTTCCTGGGGGCATGATGGCAACGACCGAGGTGAGTGTGGCCGGCCAGGCGGTGTTGGCAAAGGAGCGCATCGCGCTGGCCGTCGGGGCGGCGCTGCTGGTGGCAGGGCTGATTCTCGTGATTGCCGTGTTGCCCGCCGAGTTCGGCATCGATCCGATCGGCCTCGGCCGGATCCTGGGGCTCACCGCGATGAGCGACGTGCAGAAGAGCCTGGACGCGTTCCAGGCGACGCGCGGCAGCACGGGAGGCGCGGCGACGATCGTGCCGCAGGATCGGCGGTATCAGCAGGAGACCGTGGACTTCACGATCGCCCCTCGCGATTCGGTCGAGTACAAGTACCGCCTGGACAAGGGTGAGGCGCTGCTGTATTCGTGGAAAGCGACCGGCCCGGTGAACTACGAGCTGCACGCCGAGCCGGACGGCGCGCCGCGGGGCTATGCCGAGAGCTTCGAGAAGAAAGACGCGAGAGATGCCGCCTCCGGCACCCTGACGGCGCCGTTCTCAGGCATTCACGGGTGGTACTGGGAGAATCCCGGCAACAGCGCGGTGACGGTGACGCTGTCGGCCGCCGGCTTCTACAACATGTCGCACGAATTCCGCAAAGACGCCCCGCCGAAAACGAAAATGTTCTAGCGTGCCTCCGAGACTGCCGAGACCGCCGACATCGCCGGACAAATCCCCGGGAATTCCCGGCGAGCTCTGTGTGGCCTGCGGTGATCTATTCATCGCTTGTCGCTGGCCGTAGAGCGCGCGCCGAGCTCGCGATCCAAATCGAGCAGCGAGCCGGCGTCATCGCCCACCAGGCGGAACCGGGCGACGATCTCCCGCGCGGTCTTCTCTTCTTCGACCTGCTCGGTCAGGAACCACTGCAGCTCGATCAGCTCGGCGAACGCCTTCGAGCGGAACGCCAGTTCGTAGAGATCGTTGATTTGCGCGGTCACGCTTTCTTCCTGCTCGAGCACCCGTTCGAAGACGTCGCCGAAGGCGTCGAACTCGATCATCGGTTGTTCGATGGCCGCCAGTTCGACGGCGCCGTTGCGCGCCAGCACGAAGTCGAAGAGCTTCATCCCGTGGTGGTATTCCTCGGCGCTCTGCAGCTTCAGCCAGCGCGCGGCGCCCGTGAACTTCTCCCGCTCACAGAAGGCCGACATCGCCAGGTACTGATACCAGGCGCTGAACTCGGAGTTGATTTGCGTGTTGATCGCGCGAAGAACGTCGGCATGCATCGTCGGAATCTCCTCTAAAAAGCCGCAGACAGCGTCACGTGGACGTTTCGCGGTGCGCCGGGCGAGATGTTGTTGTCGCCGTTGGCCGTCGGATAGTACCGGGTGTTGAGCAGGTTTTCCGCGTTGACGGCAACGCGGTAACCCTTGAGCCGATAGTAGACCACCGCGTCGACCCGTGTGAATCCAGGCAGTTCGACTGCGTTGCTGAACGCCGTGAACATTCTGGTGTGATTGAGCAGCCCGCCCCCGGCGCCCCAGCGTTTCGAGATGTCGTACGTACTCCAGAGCGTGAGCTGCGAGCGCGGCACGAGGCCAACGGCGCGCCCCGCCGGCGCCGCCGCAATGTCCTCCGTGATGCGCGCGTCAAGGTGGGCATAGCCGCCATACAGGGTCCAACGCGGCGCGAGATTGCCGGCGGCCGACACCGATAACCCATCGGTCCGTTGCCGCCCGGTCAACACCAGCAGCCCGGGATTGTTCGGGTCGGTGTTCTTCACGTTGTTGCGATCCAGCCGGAAGACCGCCGCCGACACGCTGAGGCGATGGTCGATGAGGTCGAGCTTGGCGCCGGCCTCGTAGTTCTTCGCATTCTCAGGCTCGAGTTGCGCGGTATTCACCGCCAGGCCCAGCGTCTGCCCGCTCGGCAGGAACGTGTAGCTGTAGCTCGTGTAAATCGACGCCCGGTCGTTCGGCTGAAAGATGAGCCCGGCGCGAGGGCTGGTCGGCACGTCGGTGCGCGTCAGGTCGGGCGCGCCGGGCAGATGATCGTCGACGATGACCGAAAAGCGATCGGTCCGCGCGCCGACGACGGCCTTCCAGCGTGGGGTCAGAGTGACCTGGTCCTGCAGGTACGCGGCGAAGATGTCGGACGAGGCGCCTCGATTGATGGCGATCGGCGCGCCGGCGAAATGCGCATCGCGGACCGAAGCCGAGAGCGGGACGTCGGGAATCGCCGACGCCGTGTGGCGCCACTCGTCCTGAAACTGACGGCCCAGCTCGACGCCGAAGAGCAGGGTGTG
>Ga0068858_100007653_pt1 | contig 10435 bp, 6 predicted proteins | sample KBSSwiS12_FD_66589 | JGI IMG/M metagenome (GOLD analysis project Ga0068858, IMG submission 66589) | Switchgrass rhizosphere microbial communities from Kellogg Biological Station, Michigan, USA - KBS Switchgrass S1-2 | ecosystem: Host-associated > Plants > Roots > Rhizosphere > Soil ... | reverse complement strand
CGGAACTGTCCACCGTACACGCGTCGATGATGCGCCAAAATCCCCAGTCGTACGCCGCGCGGTCTCAAATACAACTTCAGGTCAGAACGCTCGGTGATCAACTCGCCTCGCCCGCGCGGACCATCCTCCTCGTGCTCCTGGCGGCGACGGCCGTGGTGTTCGTCATCGCGTGCTCGAACGTGGCCAACCTGATCCTGGCGCGGTCGGCCCTCCGCGAAGGTGACCTGGCGGTACGTGCCGCCCTGGGAGCGAGCCGGGGCGCGCTCCGGCGTACGCTCCTGGCCGAGAGTCTCGTCATGTGCGCAGGGGGCGCGATCCTTGGCCTGATCCTGGCGAAGCCGCTCGTGGCGGTCGCGTCCCGGTACGCGGCGCGCTTTTCCGTTCGCGCGCTCGAGGCGACGGTGGATGCCAGCGTGCTGTGGCTCGGCGCCGGGCTTGCGCTCATCGCAGCGGTGCTACTCGCCTTCGTGCCACGGCTCCCGTCATCCGATCGCACCGCCGGTGTGGGCCTCGCCGCCGGCGGCGTGCGGGTGACGCCGGCCACCAATCGCCGGTTGCGGACGTTCGCCACGATTCAGATCGCCTGCTCGTTCGTACTGCTGGCGGGTGCCGGCATGCTGATCGCGACACTGACGGCGTTGCAAACAGCGAACACCGGCTACGCCATGCGACAGGTGCTGGCCATCGACGTGCCGACGTCGGCGACAGCCGTCTACGAGAAGACGCGAGCCGCCTTCTTTCCCGAGGCTATCCGTCGGCTCGGGGAATTGCCAGGCGTGCAAGGTGTGGCGTCCGGGTTGGTCGTGCCGTGGCGAGACCGCAGTTTCAGCAACAGGGTGCCGTTTTCGGTCGAGGGGTATCGGCCGGCGGACGGCGAAGAACGCCCGACGGCGCAGTTGCGGACGGTCTCGCCGGGATTCTTCGGAGTGCTCGGGGTCCCGATTCTCTCGGGCCGCGACTTTTCCGTCGAGGACCGGAGCGATACCGACCCCGTCGGCATCATCAGCCAGAGTGTGGCGCGGCGGATGTTCTCGGACGGCGCGCTCAATCGACGTCTGTGGTTCGGTACGGGAACGGCCAAGCCGCTCCGCATCGTCGGCATCGTCGCGGACGTGGACGACCAGAACGTGGTGCAGGAGCCGACTCTGACAATCTATCAACCGATTCTCGGCGGGGTGATGGGACGGCTGGCCAACCGTCTGTTCGTTCGCGCCGCGGGAGATCCCCACACACTCATCCCGTCGGTGACGCGGGTGATCCGCGAGATCTCCTCCGACCAGGCGGTGGAGCGGCCGGCGACCCTCGAGGATGTGCGTGCCGAAGTGTTGACACCGGAACGCTTGAACACCTTCGTGTTCTCGGCGTTGGGAGGTATGGCGCTGCTCATCGCCGTCGTTGGCGTTGCTGGCGTTCTGGCGTTCTCGGTGGGCGCGCGCATGCGAGAGTTCGGGGTACGGCTGGCCGTCGGTTCCACGCCGCGGGATCTGCGGACCGGCGTGCTTCGGGACGGCGTGCGGATTGCGGTCTTCGGTATCGCCGCCGGCGCGGCCGGCGGCTACGTGCTCGTGCGCGCAGCGGAGCGGCTGTTCGGGGCTTTGCAACTGCCAGGGATGCTACCCGCGATAGGCGCAGCAATCGTGCTCATCGGCGCGGCGGCGGTCGCATCACTTGTGCCGGCCATGCGCGCGTCCCGTGTTGATGTCCTCCAGGCGCTTCGATCCGAATAGGGGATTGCGATTCCGTTTCGTGAGCACGCATGCCGAAGCTGTGTGTGACGATGAGGCCGGCGCGCTGGATTCGCCCACGCTACGACCGAACCGCTACGAGTCGGCGAATAGCCGGTTCACGGGGGATTCGATGACACCCGCGCGTGCCGGAGGCACGCGCCGCCCGAACCGAATGAGCCAAGCGAAGGTGGCGAATGAGGTGAGGGCTAGAAGATAGGAGAGCCGAAATCCTTCTGAACTCTTCAAGGATTTTGGCTCCTCGGGCTGGATTCGGACCAGCAACCCTCCGGTTAACAGGTTGACGCAGGTTTTGTATCTTGTCGTCTCGTCAGCGGTTTAGCCACTCGCCGATATGTGATGTTTGGCGGTGTTCGGGAGAGGATTGAACGGAAATTGAACGAACCCTTTTGCAGAAACGGCTCCCGACTATGAGGCTGCGCTCCGGTCAGGGGCTAATGCAGTTTCCTGAGGGCGCTCGGATTCCGCCAAAGCTGGCTCTATAACCTTCGAACGGAGACGGTATGACAACCAAACTTTCCATCTCGCTCGTACTCGCAGCTCTGTCGTGTTTAGTCGCATGGACGGCCTACGCACAAACGACGAGGCAGGCTTGGACCTACCATGTTGTCGCTGTTCCACCGGGCGATACCGGGCGAGCTGAGCGAGAGCTCAACCAGGAGGCTGCTGGGGGCTGGGAATTAATCGCGGTCGACGGTGGCAACTGGTACTTTAAACGGGGGCGCTAAGCGCGTCATTCGCCGTTCTGGGCGAAGACTGTGTAGAGCGTAGAATCACCACATGGGCATCGACGAACTCGAGGCCGCCGCGCTGAAGCTCGAGCCAAAGGCGAGGGCGCGTTTGGCGGAGCGGTTGCTGAAGTCTGAAACCGCGGACAGCCTCGCACCAACGACGAGCCAGGCTTGGACCTATCACGTTGTCGCTATTCCACCGGGCGACACGGGGCGAGCTGAGCGAGAGCTCAATCAGAAGGCTGCGGGAGGCTGGGAATTGATCGCGGTCAGCGGCGGTAACTGGTACTTCAGACGGGGACGATAAAGGGGGTCATTCGTCTCGCCGGGGAGTCGACCGCGTGAGTGCCAACGCAGCGATCGCCACCGTCTCCCGCCTCCCCGACGCGTGTGCGTCGAACCTGCGCCGATGGTGCGACCCAGGGGTCGTGCGGGTCAGGGGGATCTAAAGGACGGACACCGCGGACCGGCATCCGCGGCGGGTACGCAAGCGGAGGCAAAGTCAGCGGTGTCGTCGCACTCGTGACGCCGTGCGTTCATAGCGTCTTCAGAAATGCGATGAGGGCGCGCCGGTCTTGGTCTGGAAGATCGAGACCGTACCGGTGCCCTTTCACCGGGAACGTCGCCCGATCGAACGGCTTGAACCCAGTCGGTATGTAGTCGTCGCGCAGCCGCCGCGGATCGAACCAGTCTTCCAACGTGGCACACCAGCCGTTGTGCCCGAACATCGATCGGTACCACACGCCCTTGAGCGACGGGACCTTGTAGTACCCAGTGCCGCGCCGTGTGCGCATCGTCAGCTCGGGGTCCGTTCCCACGGACGTTCGTAAGATGTCGTATTTCGTGAGATGGTCCGCCGGAATCTCGAAGCCGGCGGCCGGCGTGAGCTGGTTGTTCGTGTACAGCGGCGGAGTGTGGCAGCTGCCGCATCCGGCTCGCTCGAACACGCGTCGTCCGGCCTGCGCCAGCGCGTCGAAGCGGTTGGGATTCGGGGGCGGCTGCAATGAGTAGAGGTACCGAGCCAACGCGTACAACTGTTCGTCACTGTAGCGGCTGGCCCGCTCTGGCGTCGGTGTCTGGGCAAATCGCGGGACATCGGCAGGGACAAACCCCGCATAGCTCGCCAGGCTATCGGCGCCCTGGTTCATCGCGGCATATCGCATCAGATCGCCAACCGAGCGATGCAGTTCGAGACCGGTGCGATCCAGATAGCGCCGCTCCATGATCCCGATCAGGTCGGGCACCTGGATGCTGAGAAACGTGTTGCCGCGCTGACGAGGGCTGGTACCCGGCGGAACGGCTTCGAACACTGAGATGATCTCTTCGATCGACATCGTGTCGATACGATCTTCGGGATCGGGACGCAGGTACGGCCCGGCATGGAGCTGCTTCAGCCGGGCGCGCAGTTGAACGAGATACTGCTGCTTGTCCGGCGCCGCTTCGTTATCGGCTCTCCACCGGAAGGCGACACCGCGCTGCACAGGCAGATTGCCCTGCGCGCCCTTGATGGTGCTCCCGTCGGGCATGACTCGGGTATGGCAGAAGGCACACGAGTTGTTGCCAAGCTCCACTTTCCCTTTCGTCCGAACGATGTACTGGAACCAGGGAAGGGTGCCGTCGCCTGCGACTGGTGCCTTCGTCGCGTCGAGCCATCTCTGGCTTCGAACGTCGTCCGCGCTGATGTTGACGTCCATGACAATCGGCGCATCGAAGACGATTTCGCCGGAGCGCACCCAGTCAGCGTCAGTATCGAGACGAGGGGCAGACGCTCCGCCCCACAGAACGACGGGCTCTTCCTGCTTGAGCCGGTCGAGGTATCCGGACGGTTCGCGGCCGGGCGCGTAGACCGGGTAGCCCTTGTAAATCGGGCGGACCGGGATCCTGTAGTAGTAGTCACTCGAGACATGCCTTGGCGAGCCAGCTGGATCGGCGAGCGGGACTTCGTGCCGTGCGATCTCCTGATCGTCCCAGGTTCGCGGGATCGCTGGCCGGCCCTGTGCGGCAATGATGGCGCACGCAGCTGCACAGACGGTCGGCACTACGGTTACGGCGTTAAGCGGGCACCTCCGCATCGATTTCTCCTTGTTGGAAAGACACGAACGCGGAGACAGGAAACCGTCGCTCGTCCGCGAGAACAAGCGGCGAGTGCCTCACCTCGTAAGTCGTTGCAAACACGGGCGTCCGCGGCCGATCTCCCGCCGGTATACTCGACCCGTTCGGCAGCGTGGTCATGAGAGAAGCAGCGCCTTCGGGGCGCGTCGTTCGATTTGGTGTGTTTGAAGCCGACCTCGAGAGCGGCGAACTGCGAAAGCAGGGCCGCAGGCTCGGGCTTCAGGAACAGCCGTTTCGGATTCTCATGCTGCTGCTTGACCGGCCAGGCCAGGTCATCACCCGGGATGAGATCCGTGGCGGGCTGTGGGAAGCGGATACGTTCGTCGATTTCAATCACGGCCTGAACAAGGCGATGAACCGGCTGCGGGACGCGCTCGGCGACTCCGCCGACAGTCCGCGATTTATCGAGACGATCCCGAAGCGCGGGTATCGCTTCATTGCGCCCGTCGAGAGAATCCAGACAACGGACGCAGGCCCGGTTGTGAGTGCCGAGTCCGTCAAACCGCTACCCCCTCCCATTGTTCGAGCCACCTCGCGGAGCAAGACGTGGTTCGTCCTCGCCGCTGGCCTGCTCGTGGCCGGTGGTGTGGCGACAACGCTCTACGTCTGGCGCGCTCCGGGGCTCACGGGACGCGCCATGATGGTTCTCGCCGACTTCGAGAACCGGACCGGTGACCCGGCCTTCGATGACGTGATGAGACAGGCGCTGTCCATAGCGCTTCAGGATTCATTGCAGATCGTGACCATGCCCAATCAACGGGTCGCCGACACGCTGCGTTTGATGCATCGCGATCCGAACCAACGGCTCACACCCGAGTTGGCGCGCGAGGTGTGCCAGCGGACCGGCAGCAAAGCGGTGCTCGGCGGCTACATCACAAGCCTTGGCAGTGAGTACGTGATCGGGATCACGGCGACGAACTGTTCGAATGGCGCCACTCTCTCGGAGGAGCAGGTTCGCGCCGGGCGGAAGGAGGAGGTGTTGGGTCGGTTCGAGCCCGCCGTGGCGCGGCTACGGCAGGCACTCGGTGAATCGCTCTCGCATATCGACGGCTCCGATCCTCGCTTGCACAGCGCTCTCAGCACATCCTCGCTGGAAGCGTTCCAGGCCTATACGAATGGCGAGCGGATGGTGCTGGGCGGACGATCGCCCGTTCAGTTCTTCACACGCGCGATCGCGCTCGACTCCAACTTCGCGTACGCGCACGCTGCGTTGGGGCTGATCTACGGGGCGCTCGGCGAGACCACGCTCGCGAGCGAGTCGACACGGCGGGCGTACGAGCTGCGCGACCGCGTCAGCGACTGGGAGCGGTTCTTCATCACCGCGCAATACGAGTTCCGTGTCACGGGAGACGCGGAACGAGCGAGCGAGATCTGTGAAGCGTGGATTCAGCAGTTCCCGCGCGACCGAACCGCTCACAATCGGATGGGTGCCGCCTATAGGCAACTCGGACGCTTCGAACGCGCCATTGCCGAATACGAGACCGCGCGGATCGACGGAGGGGAACACGTAATCGATCTCCGTGACCTGGCGCTCACGTATGTGCAACTTGGACGTGCAATTGAGGCCGCCGCCATCGTTCGGCCGGCGCTGGAACAGCATCCGGACGATCGCCGGTTTCAGGTGATCGACTATCTGATTCACTTCCTCGACGGCAATGGCGCTGCTCTCAATCAATTGGCCGACGTTGCGCGGCGCAGCGTGAACGCCGAGGAAGTGCTGGTGCTGCACTCGAATACTGAGGCGTCCCGCGGTCATCTCGCGAACGCGCGAGACCTGACGCGACAAGCCATCGCGTCCGCACGTGCCCATGATCTGCCAGGCCGGGCTGGTCTATGGCTCGCGCAAAGCGCGCTACGCGAGGCGCTCTTTGGCAACGCCGAGGCCGCCACTCGCGACACGGCAGCGGCGCTCGAACTGTCGCCGGGCTGGGATGCTCGAATCATCGCCGCGGCGGCATTGGCCCGTGTCGGCGACATCGCGAAAGCCGAGAGTGTGCTGGATCCGCTGAAACGCGAACAGCCTTCAAACACGCTACTGCAGGAGTACTGGCTGCCTGCCGTCGAAGCCGATCTCGCGCTGCAAGCCGGCGACACCGCACGTGCCCTGAAACGTCTCGAGGATGCCAAGGGGCTTGAGCTTGCGGATGCTTCGACGACCGGTCCGGCCCTATATCCAGCGTACATCCGCGGCTTCGTCTATTTGAGCGCGCAGCAAGGCGCGGCAGCCGGCAAGGAATTCCAGAAGATCCTTCAGCACAGTGGCCTTGTCGGGAACCATCCTCTTGGCGTGTTCGCCCATCTGGGTCTTGCCCGCGCGTACGCGCTGGCCGGCGAGGCAATGAAAGCTCGCGCGGAATATCAGGGCGTGGCCACGCGCTGGAGGGATGCAGATGGCGACGTGGCCGTGCTGAAGGAGGTAAGAGCGGAAGCGCGGTGATCCGAGAAGTTCAGGACGATCTCGTTCTGCGGCCCCGTGCCGACGCCAGTCGTCAGGGAAATAAAGTCGCGCGGCGAAATCGGTGGAGCACGCCGGTGGTCGACCAAGACTGATTCGATTTTCACCCGGCCGAAGGCCGGTCGTCCGAGGCTCCTCGGGCTGGATTCGAACCAGCAACCCTCCGGTTAACAGACTAGTGCAGGTTGGCTATCGTGTTGATTCTTCGCGGGTTTAGCTCCAGGACGATCATGCTGTTACCCGGTGTTCGGGAGCCCGTTGATCACGGGTTGATCACAGTCGCCGAGAATAGGGCGGACGCTGAACGACGCCGCCGAAGAACGAAAGACCGCCAGTGATGAAACCCATTGCTCGGCGTGAAGCCGGCGTCAACACCACGCGGCGGTGCGCGCTCGCGACGGCTCAGCCTCTGGGCGCTCGCTAAAGGCCGGAAGATAAACCGGATATAGGCTTGGCGGCGCCATCGAACCCGAGCCGCGGTCTGAGGCATGGCCCCGTCCAGCGAGCGTTGCCGCGTTCTCATAGGAGGGGCTCCGCCGGCAACCGGCCCGTGAGACATCACGTCGAGCCCTCACGAGGAGGGGCGATGCGCGTCCGAGCTATGTTCGTCTGGTGTTCGCGGATTCTGGTCACGCTGGGCTGTGCTGTTTTACTCGGAGCGACCTCTCGAGCAAGCGGAGTTGCGTTCGAGTTCGAGCCGGTCGATTTCCCTGGCGCCGCGCTGACGGTAGCAAACGGCATCAACGCAGGCGGCGACATCGTCGGCCAGTACACGATAGGAGGCGTAAGCCACGGATTCGTGCTGAGCGGCGGCGTGTACACATCGATCGATTTTCCGAGTGCCGATCCGTTGAACCCGGTCACCTCCACCGTCGCCCGTGGCATCGGCCCGGGCGGGGACATCGTCGGCACCTATCGACTGGCAACCGAGCCAACGGTAGTACCGGCGCATGGGTTTCTGCTGACGCGAAGCGGCATGTTCTATCGCGCCGACTACCCCGACCACATCAACACGATCCCGCAGCGGATCCTTCCGGATGGCACGATCCTCGGCTGCTATCACGACACGAACACCGGGAACACTATGTTCGGGATGACGATCGGTCGAAAAGGCGTGAGCGGATTCGATATGGCCATGTCCATGCACAACGGCGCCACGCCGGACGGGAAGCGGATCGCCGGCCTGTGGACCGACTCGGCCAATCATGGCCATGCCTATCTGGTCGAGGGCGACAACTTCACGTCGTTCGACGTGCCGGGCAGCCTGTCGACCGCCGCGTGGGACATGAGTGCCCGGCGCGAGATCGTCGGCCTGTATCAGGACGTGAACCGGGTTTTCCACGGCTTCCTGGTTGACGAGTCCTGGCAGTTTGCGACGGTGGACGTTCCAGGCGCGACCGCCACGCGGATCTTCGGGATCAACTCGCGAGGCGACGTGGTCGGCTCGTATATCAGCGCGGGCGTGACTCACGGTTTCATCGGACGTCGGATCGACTGAAGGCGGCGCGCCTCCGCATCGTGACCTCGACCGGAGGCGTGCCTCCGGTCGCTGTCGCCATCACCCGCGGTCTGGGGTGGTCATGTTTCGCGGGCAGGCAGCCTGACATCCATCACATGGATGTCGACATCTCTCCGAAAGGCTATCTCTCGGCCTTCTAAGGTCCTTCCGCGGAAGAGAGACCCGGGCGACGAAGGGACGTTTGCTGCGCCTCGCCCGGAGAGCTATCCTACGCCGCATGCCTGAGGTGGCCCCTCCCCTCGGCGATTCGCCTCGACCACGGTTGGAAGATCTCGCGCACTGGGACCGTGTCAAGACAGTGTTCTTGAACGTGCTCGAGCGGCCCGACGCCGAGCGGCCGGCCTACGTGGCCGCTGTGTGCGGAGACGACGAGCTCCTGCGGCGCGACGTTGAAGCTCTGCTCCACAGCGATGGGCTCGCTGGAGAGCTTTTCGAGGATGCTGCGGCGCGCGTGCTCACCGGTGCTCCCGCTCCGTCGGATTCGTCTGAGCACCGATTGGACACAGGCTCGCGTCTGGGGTCGTACGTCATCACAGCGTTTGTCGGCGCCGGTGGCATGGGCGAGGTCTATCGCGCGCGTCACGCCGATCACGACCGGGCGGTCGCCATCAAGACGGTTCGCGCGCTGTTTCCAGATGCGTCCGAACGCGGCCGCCTGCTGAGAGAGGCGCATAACGCCTCCACCCTGTCACATCCGAATATCTGCGCGATTCACGAAGTCGGCGAGGCGGACCGCGTGCCGTATATCGTGATGGAGTACGCCGACGGTCGGCCATTGAGCGACCTGTGCCGACGAACTCCGCTCGAACCCAAGCACGCCGTCCGCATCGGCATCCAAATCGCGGACGCAGTGGCCCACGCCCACGAGCGCGGCATAGTCCATCGCGACCTCAAGAGCGCGAATGTGGTGGTCAACGAGGCGGGCAAGCCGACCGTGCTCGACTTCGGCCTCGCGAAGCGGCTGCCGGAGGGTGACCTCCGCCAGACCATCGAGTCGTTCAGCGCCAACGATGCGCTGGCTGGCACCTTGAGCTACATGGCTCCCGAAGTGCTGTCGGGCGCCGGTGGCGATTCGCGAAGCGATATCTGGGCCCTGGGCGTGTTGCTCTACGAAATGGCGGCGGGAAGACTGCCGTTCGACGGCCGAACTCCGTTCGAAACCAGCTCCGCGATCATCGTGGCATCGCCGCCCCCGATGCCTCGCCGGGTTCCGTTCGCGTTCAGGTTGGTCGTCGAGCGCTGCCTCACGAAGGATCCTGCCGCGCGATATCAGCGCGCGGCCGAAGTGCGTGCCGCTCTCGAACGCATCGAGCGGCACCATTCATGGACCCTGACCGGCCAACTCCTGATGCGGCGGCGCGGCGCCGTGGCCGCCGTCCTCTGTGTCCTCGTCGCATTGCCGGTTGCGATTTGGTCGGCCAAACGTTTTCAGGTGACATCGGGCGCGCACGCCGATGACACGGCCGTGAAGACGCTGGCCGTCTTGCCAGTCGACAACGCGACGGGTGATCCTGGCTTGAACTATTACGCCGACGGGTTGACCGACGCGCTCATTGCGGAAACAGGCGCGCTGGGGTCGGTGCGCGTTGTTTCGCGCACCTCGGCCCAACAAGCCATGGCACAGCACAACACGCCTGTCGATATCGGCACTGCGCTCGGTGCGAGCACTTTGGTGCGCGGCACCCTGCAAGGCGCCGGCGAGTCAGTCGTCTTGAACATCCAGCTAGTCGATGCACCGAGCGGACGCGCACTCTGGGAAGACCGGTTCGAGCGACCCGCGCGCGAAATCCTGGCGCTTCAGGCGGACGTGGTCGCTGCGCTCGCCGCCCGCGTGCAGATCACGATGGCGCCGCTCGCGCGCGAGCGGCTCACG
>Ga0068858_100007651_pt1 | contig 10437 bp, 14 predicted proteins | sample KBSSwiS12_FD_66589 | JGI IMG/M metagenome (GOLD analysis project Ga0068858, IMG submission 66589) | Switchgrass rhizosphere microbial communities from Kellogg Biological Station, Michigan, USA - KBS Switchgrass S1-2 | ecosystem: Host-associated > Plants > Roots > Rhizosphere > Soil ... | reverse complement strand
CATCAGTCGGTGCAGAGTAGGATTCAGCAGCATCGCCCATCTTCTGTGACTTTAGCGGACCAGCTTGTCCAGCATCGGAGTTGGCAGCAATCTCGGCAAAATGAGCCGCCAACCATGAAGAGATGATGGTGAGTCGTGCGTCTGATTGCGTGCACTTCTGACCAACGAGCTGCTCATTCACAACCAGATTGCCCATTGTGACGAAGATACCGAGTTCTCCGTCAGTCTTGGACGAGGTGTAAATAGCCCGAAGGTCAGTAACAGTGGCTGCAATCGTGGTCATCTATTATTCACCCTTGCGGACGAACGTGAAGCGATCCCGCAGACGATCAAATTCCTGAGCAGTGAGCGGAACTTCTTCGGCAGCAGGCGTCCCACTGGCTACCACAACCCAGTCGCCATTGGTGTCGATATACCGATGCTTACCAATGCGCAGCTTGTAGTAGTCGAACTTGGTACCAGCCTGTTTGCCCTCTTTGGGCTCACGAGCCGGAGCTTCAGTGGCAATAACAGCCTCAGCCTGAGCTTCCAGTTCCTGCTCAGCAGCGGCTTCAGATAGCTGCTTGGCAATCAGATCTGCCTTCGCCTTGGCTTCATCGGTGGGCGTAGTCGTGGTTGAAGGTGTAGCCGCGGGCGGATCCTTGGGTGCGGGATTCACTACGGGAGCGGTATCTTTGGTTGAAGAGTCGGCCATTTTGTTCTCCTAAGGTTTCGGGTGGTATAGTCGCCTCTATACCACCCACTAAACATCGACGTCATTCAGTACAGGGGCGCTAACTGGTAAAGTGAGCGATACCCGACTGGTTGATGATGTCGTTCCTGATGCGCGGAATCATGATGGCCATGACCTTGAAGTTCACGATCATACCGCCATGAGTTTCCCATTCGATGGTCGTCGGCTGCATGCCGTCGATCATATCGACCACTTCCGGAGCCATCATCACGAGGAGCACCTCGTTCGACGCCAGATCCTTGGACCACTTGATGTCCTCGATCTGCGGGATTTCCTTCAGACGGGCCAAGATGGTCGCATCACCGAAGGACTTATAGTCTTCACCGAATCGAACGGCAACAGCGGTCGGGATGTACATGACGTACGGCCCATACATGTTGTCATTGACCAGCGCCTGGATCATCGCCAGAGTGTCAGAGACGATATCCTGCGGATCCGCAGTCATCCAGTCACCAGTGAGCGAACCGGTATTGCGGTACGGGGCAGTGGTATACCCGTAGATCGGGTTGTTAGAACCAAGAACCGTCGCACCCTTGAAGAGGACGGTTTCGATACCCTGCGAGACCTTACGCGAAGCAAACTTGGCCTGCGTAGTATCCAGCGGAATACCTTCGTTCCGGCTCGCCATCAACGCACGGATGTTGATGTTGAAGTCCTTGTGGATGATCGGGATCGGCATGCCCTGCAGATCATAGATCACGCGGTCGTTCTGAGATTCAGACAGACCCGACATGGTGACGATAGCGTCATCCATATCCGACACACGTTCCCACTCCAGTCGAGTATGCCCAAGAGCATTCGGGAGTGAGAAGGTCAAGCCGCGGGACACCAAGTCGGCAACACCGACGAGCTGTTTGACCGCAACTTCGAGGACCGCAGTATCGAACTCAATCCATTCGCGGTAGCGAAGGGTTGCGTTGGTACGCAGTGCGGCGATATTCATGTTGTTGGCGAGCAGTCGGTGAGCGACGGAGCCAAGAGCCTGCTGGCTATTGCTCCCCAACCCAACGAGGCTGTCCTGAATCAGTTCTGGCATTTTCTTTCCTCTGCCTTTAGGTTGGATTGGTTACAGGAGGACGACCGGGATGCGAGCCATCGAGGCTCCACCCGAATTGTCCAGTGCGGTGAGTACCTGAGCGATGGGATACCCAGCAACGTACTTGCGGAGCGAGCCATCACCAGCGGACTCAAGGAAGTCACCTTCGACGACGGCAGTACCACCGGCAACGAGGAACGCAAGAACCTCACACCCAGAATAAAGGGTTTCAGCCTGCACGTAGTCGTTGACGACGTAGTTGTCGGTAATGGAGTTACCGATCAGGTCGTTCTCCACCGCGAACGTCTTAGTAGCGACGCCAGCAGCAGTGGCGTGAGCCACGAGAGTATCGGTGCTGGTACGATTCACCAGCATACCGGGAGTGATGGTGCCACCAGCGACCTTTTCGACCCGGTGACCACGCCCCTTAAGAAGGATGGTATTGGACATTTGATTCCCTTTCGTCCTCTAACCTGAGGTTGGGTTGGGGGTTACGCTGCAGCAGAGCTCGGATTGGTCTGCGTCTGCTTGCCACCACGAAGGAGGTCAAGCAATTTCGGAGGTTGGGGAACGCGATTCTCGTCAGCGTTCAGAGCACCACCATTGGCGGTGACTTCAGTCTGGCGACCCTCATACGTCGGGACCTTGGCCAGATCGACCAGGTTCTCGAGCATCGTGAGGTCCATCGCGCCAAGCTGGTTGTCGGTGAACTTGCACCGGCCAGAATCCTTCAGCGCCTTGATAGCAGCCGCTTTCTGGTTGGCATGGAGACGCAACCCCGAATTGAGAACTTCCTGCAGTTCCGGAGGAGCAGCCGCGATATATTCGGCAGCACTCAGAACCTTGGGAGTCGCAGTAGCGGCAGCGTTCGCCGTCACTTCGGGAGTCGTCGTGGTCGTGGTTTCCGGGGTAGCGGTCGTCGTGGCCGCAGCCGGAGCAGGCGTGTTGACTTCAGGCATTGGATTATCTCCAGTTGTGTTGGCCTGTGAGACCGCTAGGGTCGGATCTGACTCAGCTGCAGGCGTTTCTTCGATAGTCGCGGTAGTCACGGGGACGATGTTCGTGAGAATCATCACCTCGGTTACTTCGCTGCCAAGCGTAACGGCGTTGTCAGCGGAGATAGTGAACGTCCTTTGGAACGTATCATAGTCGTAGTCGTCATAGGAGAAGGCGGAGTAAGTGACCGTGTCGCTTGTAAACGCGATGATATACCAGTAACCGTAACCGCTCTCTTCCATAACGTCTTCGAGAGCCTCAGACAGGATAGTACGGACATCACTATCCGTCATCCCACTGGGGTATGCGTTGGCCGTAAACTTGAAGGCCTCTTGGTTGGCGAACAGCATCGGAACGTTCATGACGAACGGTTCCTGAGCATTACGCGGACCATCCGCAGGCGCTTTAACCTTGCTGTTAACCTGGATCTTCGTGCAACCACAATCGGCAGTTGCGTTGGTGGTCACGATCGGAGTCGGGGTAGGGATTGCCGGAGTTCCCGGAGCTTCAGTCTCGGTAGTTGTTGGCATGGAAGCCTCCTTGAGTTGGTACTCTGTCCAAGGAGTGGCAGCATTAACCCGAGGCGTTCCACATCCATCGTCTACTGAACAAGCACCGATCAGTCCTTCGGAAAGGAATGCCAAGTGATCTGGGATAATGTTCCGCCAGATACCTTCGTATTCCTTGCCATCATATACGCCTTCAGTCTCGTCCACACCAGTGAAGAGACCGGTTGAGACTTCAACAATCGTACCGCTCTGGATACGATCTAGTGTCGTGGCAACTTCGCCGCCCAAAGCAGCAATCTTAGCAGTGTCGAGCCAGGCTTCAACCTTCAGCTTCTCGCCATCCAGGACTGAGTTGAACACCCAACCAAACTGGACGGATTCCAGAACCTTAGGGGAAGAAGCCGAAACTGGGACACCATCTACAACGGGATGGTTCATCACAACAGGACGACCATTCCAAGCAGCTGGGATACGTCCGAACTCCTCAGCCAACGCCAATTCGGGCGCAGTTGAGTTCATTGACTGCAAGACACCTTGCACCAAAGCAACTACCGGAACAACAAGGAATTCCTTACCCTCGAACGTTTCCGTCCGTAACTGGGTGGTATCCCCTGAAGCCCGATATGCAATATAGCCAGGTGTCTTGCTCATCAATTCGCCTACGAGATCGTAGCGGTATCGGTCGCGGTAACACCCTGCAGAGAGGCAGAGATCACCGAAGTACCGGTAGCAACGCCAGTAACCAAGCCAGCTGCCGAAACAGTCGCCTTAGCAGGAGTAGCGGAAACGAACGTACACTGGGAGGTGACAACACTCGTAGCACCATCCTGCCGAGTGGCAGTAACAGTGAGCTGCTGAGTACCGGTTCCAGTGATGGCGATCGGATTGGGAGTAATGGCGAGGGACGCGATATCCCACTCATCACTGAACCCATGCACAACATCGGAGACTACGTCTCGGATGGTTGGGGAGGCCGGATTTGACATAAGGCCCTCCTCAGAACGTCAAGAGCGCTTTAATAGTGCCCGAGGTGAAGTTACCAGTCTTGCAGAAGATGCGGTAGGTCCACTTGCCCACATTCTCGATGATCTTTTCCGACGGCGCCGTGACGCTGTAAAGATCGATGTAGGTGGAGTCCGCAGAGCCAGTCTGCTTGCGCTGAACGTGGACAGTACCAACGAAGGTACCGCTGATCGAGGCGTTCACCTTTTTGTTCTGACCAACTCCGAGGCCCGTAGTACCAGTATTCTGGGCGGTCAGAGAGGCTGAAACGGTGGTATTCTGGATAGACATTGACATTTCCTTTCGGTTGTGGCTAAAGGTGGATGTCGAACTTTAGCCTACGAGTATTATAGAAGGTCGACCTTAAAAAATCACCGGATGCCTTTGAATCCTGGTGGTCTTTGTAACGGCTAGGGATATGCAGGAGCCAACGCTGTGGCAATACGATCGCTATTCACGGATGTGAAGTGTGTACCGTCAGTAGTACCAGCAGGAGGAGCAGCATGGATGTCACTATCCCTAGCAGACATGGCAGCATCTGCAGCTTCAAGGTACCCAACAGTATTCGCCAAACCAGCGCGGATAGCAGCATTAACGGAGTTCAAGGCTGCCATATTACCGTCAGTTTGAGCCGTCTGATTCGTGGTGGTTGCCCAGCTATCTGTGCTCGTCGAACGCGGTGTGATAGTCATAGAACGCACAGGACGCGGACTAGCAAGGCTGGAATAGTAGGTCTGTTTGTCGGCCAATAGCTGTGTTTGGGTCCGTCCAAGTCGCAAGTCATTGATGCCATAAGCATCGATAACCTCGCTGACAGTAGTACCAAACTTGGCCATGAGCGCTTGTAGCGCAGTCAGAGATGTACCGGTTATTGCTGCCAAGTCGGATGCTGACATTCCAGGCTTACAGAGCTTAAACCAGCCATAACCCTTGATATCCAGCATACGTCCTAAGAAGCCACTACCGTGCTTGGAATCGACAGTCGTAATGTCACCCTGACCAAATACAAGGCTGTCACCAAACTGGATCACGCTCCGGGCATTATTCTTGGCGATATCGCACAGGATGACAGCAGCACCGAACGTATTGAGGGTGGAAGTCGCAGAAACAGTGCCAGTATTGCCTTTATCGGCGACATCGTTACCATCGTCAACACCCAGCGTAGTGGATGCAGCGGGAAGCTCGATTACCGGGAATGGATTGACAGTACCACCAAGATTGACTGTACGCTCCCAGTACTTGGTATTCGGCGGAATTACGAGACCAGCGATGTTATCTGACGTGGTAATAGCGCCACCAGCAAGCGTCTTACTGGTCGCTCCTGCCCACGTAACTTGCCAGAATGTACCAGCTGGGTACTCGATATAACGCTTAAAGGTGCGACTAGCAGCGTTGGTAATGCCAAAGGTGCTGTTGAAGAACCAGCCGACATCAACAGTATGCAGATTGCTGATAGCGCCGCCAGCAGGTGATGTATGTTCACGTCTGGACGTAAAGTTGGCCGCGATTGAGCTCGATGCCGTACATGCTTGGAAGCGATTCCCAGCGATAGCACCTGAGGTGAGTCCTGCAACAGTACTCAATACGCCATTGATAGAGCGCCCAACAGGACGCTTTACGCTCCTACCGGCCGTTCTACTCAATGCCCTCATTTCGTCAATGCCCTAACGAGCGCTGTCAGCGTTGCACTTGTAGCACCGGTCAGTTCAACACGGATTTTACCGGCGGGAAGGTTGAAATCAATGGCTCCAGCAGCGGTAAGCGCGAGCGTTGAGTCCAAAACTACCCAGGTTGTACCCCCGTCGGGTGACCATTTCAGAGTGGCTGTACCACCGCCAAAACCGCCATAAACCACGAAGAAACCGTCACCTCCGGGCCAATCGAACGCAGCACTGTTGGCGCTCGAAGTTTGTCCCGTAAAGGCTGTGAACCTTCTACGGGTATTCGTGTAGTCTGCCATAGAAAGCTCCTCTAGTGTGGGGTTGTGGTGGGATTACTCCCACCACAGTGTTGTTAGGTCGTCGGAGTCGAAGAAGTATCCGGCGGGGTGGTCGTGGTGTCAGCCGGAGGAGTAGTGGTATCCGTCGGCGTAGAGCCAGTAGTATCAGCCGGCGGAGTCGGAGTGACAGTAACCGGCGGAGCGGTCGGAGCAGCAAGAGCGGCTTCCTTCGCAGTATTGCCGTCAACAGCAGCAATCGCCTGATCAAGAGCAGCCGAGGCAGCATCGATCTGAGCCTGATTACCACCAGCCTGGGCAGCATCCAGTTCAGCCTTCAACTGCGTGAGCAGTGCCTGATTCTCATTCCAACCGATAACCAGTGCATCGATTGTGTTGCTCTCCGCCTGAACCTTGGCGAGTAGCGCATTGGACTTGTCGAGAACGTCTTGGTTGGTAGCCATGATGATATTTTCCTTTCGTAGGGTTGCAATTAACAGCCGAATAATCAGCCGTTGGTGATGCTCGATCCTATCAAGCTGCGCTTGAAGTTCGTGCATTAGAGTCGCCCCAGCAGCAACAAGATCAGGACAATCACGAGCACAAAGCCGAGCAGTCCTGACGGTCCATACCCCCAATTAGCAGAATATCCCCAGTTGGGGAATGCACCAATAAGCAGCAGAACCAAGATGATAAGGAGGATTGTACCCATGCTAGTCTCCTATTTGATAGCCTGCTGTAGTAGGTAGAACATCACGACACAGGTCGCAACGGCAAGTCCTAAAACAGCGGCAATGATGAGGTTTATGAGCTCCTTTTTGGACTCCATAGGCGAGTCCGTCTGTACAGGAGCGACTGCGGCGTACATCCCAGCGACAAAAGCCAGTGTGACAATAACTCCGGGAATCACTGAATTAATCAGCCAAGGCGGATTTCCCAGAAATGTTGACACGATGACAAACACTCTTTGGACGACTACGATGGTCCAGATCATCCAAACCGTTAGGACGATCTTGCTACTATCCTTCTGAACTCCGTGGCGGATTGCGCTGATAGCAGCAGGTCCCCAGGTGTACATGATCACGAAACCGACACCTATCGCCAGCCCATCGACGATAAGCTTGGCCGTGACGTTCCCAATTGCCCAGTATAATACCACGTAGGCAAGGACCGCCAAAACCGTCAAGGTTAGAGCTACATAATTCGTGACGAGCCTTTTCATTTCCTGTTCCGCCGTTCGGTTAGTGCAGCAGCAGCTAGCTCTTCACGAATTTGGGTTGCGGTCTCGGCAATCGCTACTACGTTACCGACTAATCGCTGGCGCCAGCGGTTGATCTTGGCCTCTTTGGCTGTATCAGGCACCATAGCTGCGTCTACATCATGCAAAGTTATAGGCTGAATGGGGCGACGCTTGAACGCGTTCAAGGGGCTCTTCATAAGGTTACTTTCCCGACGCTCGGATAGCAGTGAGAACACCTTCTAAACCCATCTTGATTGAGGTTGATACATCAACGAGCATCTTAAAGTCGTCCAGACGATGCTCTTGAAGATCAGCGTTGAGCTTGCGTTCTGCGGCAATCTCAATCTTGTGAGCTTCCCTAAGTTCCTTAATTTCGTTCCGTTGTAGGACCCATGCCCAAATCAGTCCTATAACGACTAAACCAAGTACACCCTGGGAAAATAAATACTGGGAGCCCTGCGGTAAGACTTGGTCCAGCATGTCAGAATCTTTTATACTCTATGTTGACACTCAGTATACACTATTTTTGGTCGACCATCAAGAGGCACCATTAGACCTCGGTGGTCTTCTAGCCGATCCGCTTTGAAAAGCCTTATCGGAGGGAAAATAAAGTACGTAGTAGTAGCGTGCCGCGCCTTGCTAGTACCCTCCAGCCGGAGATTTCCTGACGCGCTTCTTCTTTGTCATGGGTTTGTCAGTAGCGTTGGCGACCGGAGTATCTCCACTACTACCTGACGCATTGTCATTGCTCTGTGCGAGTGCATCAGCCTGTTCAGAAGCAACCTGCATTTGCTGTTCAGGTGTCAACTTGTTGGGATCCACAGGTTCAGCAGTCGGCTGGCTGATTTCTGGTGGGAAGGTACCAGTCAGTTTGTCATCCAACACCAGTACTTCTGAGCCAGGTGCAACGATCTGACGAGCCTCCTCGATGGAGACCAGTTTCGTCATCATCTGCTGAGCTTTCTGCAGTCCAGACGCCACATTGGTGAGAGAACGTGCCTGTTGTGCGCTAGTCTGAGCACGTTCTAGCGGGTTCATCTTGAATGGTTCAGGCCAGCTAACCTCCAAATTTGCCGATGGTTCAGGCAATACAGACAGTCCTACCAGCGTCTGGACAAAAGGTTTCAGCACAGTTGGCTCTGCGAAGTTGGCGATTCTTTCCGCCACACGTTGCGACCAGTTAGCACGATCTTGCTGAGAGGCTAGCTGTCCAGCTTCAGCACCGAGCATAACACGCTGTGGAATACCACTTTGGGCGGCCAAAAGGGAGATGAGAACGTCAAAGGTACTGCGTGGATCCGCAACATCTGAGCCCAAAGACGTGACCTTAACGCCTCTAGTACGGATCACACGACGGATTTGATGCTGGTATTCATCCAACTCGTCGGAGAGAGCAGCAGCATCGTCGTCATCGAGCTCCATCTCCTTGTCGACATCAACATGCATACCACGATTGGCAGTCATCCAATAGGTTTCCGCCGAACCACCGGCAACTTTCAGCAGATCGTCCAGGGTATTGTAGATTGCCTCCAGTCTGGAGTGTCCAAACGTCAGATTTTCCAGGGTGTTATCCGCCAAGTGGAGCACTCTGGAGTAGTGGACCTTGAAGGGCTGACGGGCTTCAGAACGTACGGTATTGATTGTCCTGGACGTAAGGATGTTGCCTGGCGTCACAGTATACATAGTGGGGAGACCAAATCTCGGGTTGGAAGTGTCTGTCTCGAAGGAGTCAATGGCGACCGAGACCTCCAAATATGGCTGCAAATACGTCAGTTTCCGCGTGCCTTTCTTAGAAGCCGGCATGTCGAGTCGCTGACCATCATCAGTACCAATGACCAAGATGGAAAAAGCGCCTAGACCCGCGAAAATGTCTGCCTTCCGGAGACCAGGATATACTGGGAACTTACCTACAAGGTCTTCCCAAGCCTTATTGAAGGTAGATCCGCCATTTAAGGTGGGACCTTCCGTCCAAGTTGCATCCACAGGCGAGTTGATGATGCGCTGTGTGATGTCTTGGCGGATGTATTTCAGCAGATAATCCTGCGCAGTAATGACGTTCTTGTAGCCAAATGTGGCATACAGATTACGATTACCGCCGAAAGAGATACCTGCACGCATCGCCAAGATAGCGCGATTCATGAGGGACGCAACTGGGGATAGTACGTTCATGTCAACCTCGCATATTTGGGTTAGCGGCGGCCAAAAGTGGCGCCTCTTAAGCGTCCTGAGCCAGTCTCAGACGCCATTTTAAACTGGGCTTTGCGTAGTTCTAGTGCGTTTTGCGTTTTGGACGGGGGTTTGCTTGTGGATCGTCCCCAAGAAGCTGAGAATAGTAGACGTCCAGAGAGTTTGGAGTAGCTGGCCGATGCCGTATCCACCTGATCATCAAACGCACCAGATGGGAAAGCGTCAAATTCACGGATGAAAGGCTCATTCCAAGCTCCAGCTATGAGGAATACCTTACCTGCTTCAGCCGCAGCCATGAAAGGTTGGGCCCTAACTAGTTTGTTCGTCACGACGGGGACTGATTCCACTTTGAATTCTGGCAGAACCGTCCGTTGATAATGCTCTACAAGGGCTTTACCTGAGGCTCCAGGCTCCTGTTCGATGTAGACGGTACAGCCAGTACCATCGGCAAGTGCAGTAGCTCGTACCTTATCTTCGGCCTCTTTGGGCGAGAACTGTCCACGAACAATGTTGTCAATGTAGAAGGACAGGTTAGACTTATCGTAAGCAGCACGGGTACCGACAGTATAGTCACCACCACCCTCTGTGGCAGCGAGATCCCATGTACGTCCCCACTTGGCTTCGGTGTACAGTTGGGGTGGGAGGGTCGTAAGGATCTTGAGCCACTGGCCGTCTGTCAGCTTGGCTGTCTCGTCAATCGGCTTCTGCTGGTAGAGGGCTGAGAAGAACGGCGTACCAAGGACACCCTTCATCTCCTCCAGCTTATCGATGGGATAGCGTTCAGGGAATAGAGCCTCA
>Ga0068858_100007646_pt1 | contig 10440 bp, 11 predicted proteins | sample KBSSwiS12_FD_66589 | JGI IMG/M metagenome (GOLD analysis project Ga0068858, IMG submission 66589) | Switchgrass rhizosphere microbial communities from Kellogg Biological Station, Michigan, USA - KBS Switchgrass S1-2 | ecosystem: Host-associated > Plants > Roots > Rhizosphere > Soil ... | reverse complement strand
CCCGTTCGCGATTCAATGGGACGAAGCCGATATCGAGGGGCAGAGCGCCCGGGCGCTCTGCCCCTCGATATCGGCTTCGTCCCATTGAATCGCGAACGGGTCCACGCGCACGGCATTATTGGACATGAGCCGCCACTACCTCATGAGTTAAGCTCATCGAGCGACTGCGTGGGCATTGACCGGCGGCCGGCCGTTGGTCGCCGCGAGCACGCGCGGGTACCCCGCCGCGAATTCCTCGCGCACCGCTCCGCCGGTCATCTTGTCATCCTAGGCTTCAACGTATTTCTGTCCCGGACTGGCCGGCTCGATCACATCCTCTCCCTTGACGGTAATCGCCTTGGAGAGTTCCCAGCCGGGGTCGCCCGCCTTTTGGCTGATCTTCAATACCGAAATATTGGCGAGGCTCTGATGGTCTTCCTTGCGGAAGCGGAATGGGCCGTTCGCAGATTCGAATTCCACGCGCTCCAGCGCCACCCGCACCACGGGCGTCTCGATGCTCTTGGCGTTCTTGATCGCGTTCAGCATGGCGAGCATGGCGGTGTGGCCGTTCCACACACTGTTGTCCAGCGGTTCCTTGGTCATGGCCGCGTGGTCCTTCACGAGCTGCTTGCTCACGGCGTTGGCCTCTTTCGCATCCGGGTACCATGTCGTGGGCGTCCAAAGATTGTCTTTGGGAAGGTTGCCGCCCAGGCCTTTGGCGACGGCGATCCCCTGGCCCGCGTCCACGAACACCTTCATCTTGTTGTAAAGCCCCAGTTGTTTCGCCTGCGCCATGAAGGTGTAGTAATCGGCGCCCACCATGCCGGTGTAAAGACCTTCGGCCGGGATGCTCATCAGGCGCGCGATCTGCACCTTGAAGTCGGTGGCGGGAAACGGCACCAGCACGGGATCGAGGGTCTCGATGTCCTTCTTCAGTTTCGTCCGGTAGGCTTTCTTCAGCGCAATGCTGAATATCCGGTAATTGTCGGTGCCGAATTGGTTGTCGGGCGTCACACCGCCCCACTTGGTGATGTCGGGATGCGCCGTGGCCATGGCGTCGGCCGTCGCAAACAGGCTCATCCGGCCGTTTACCTGCGATCGGAAGGCATTGGGATTGAAGTTCTCATGGGTCAGCGCCATGATCTGCGACCCCGTGAGGATGAACAGCGCGTTGTTCTCCTGGAGCAGGTTGACGATGGCCATGCCGGGCGCCGTCAGCAGCCCGCCGACGATGAACTTGATGCCCGCCCCGAACACGTCGCGCGCCACCAGCGCCGACTCGGCAGGGCTCGCCTTGTCATCGCGCGCCACGATTTCGATCTTTTTTCCCAGCACCCCTCCGGCCCGGTTGAATTGTTCGGCCGCAATGCGCGCACCCATCAGCATGTTGTTCCCGGACTGGGCCAATGGACCGCTGAGGGGATAAATGCAGGCGATTTTCAAAGTATCGGATTGGGCAAATGCCCGCCCACTGGAACCCATGGCCAGCGCGGCGGTGCCGGCCGCCAGTTGCTTCAGCGTTTCCCTGCGTGACTGCTTGAATTTCACCTTGCCTCCTGTTCGGTTTTTCAACGGGATAAAAATACTTTAGCGGCCACGTCGTCCCGCCGCCGCGCCCACATGGCGACGACACGGCGAGCCTATTGCCTCTGCTGTTCCTTGTGGTGGTCGTGCAGCATCCTGAGGAGCGCCCGCCGGTCTACCTTGCTGCTCGACATCACCGGCAGTTGGGACGGCTCCAGGATCAGGATCACGCGGGGCACCTTGTAGGAGGCGAGCATCTTCGCCGCCTCCTTCCGAATGCCTTCGGCGTCCAGCCGAGCGCCCGGAGCCGGCACCACGATGGCGCCGACCACGGCGCCGCGCTTGTCATCGGGCACACTGTATACGTTCGCCTGCGCGACTCCCGGAATGCTCATGAGCGCCGCCTCCACTTCCCGGGGCGAAACATTGGCTCCGGCGGTCTTGATCATGTCGTCCGTCCGCCCGTGGAAGAACAGGTGGCCGCTGCGGAACGAGCACAGATCCGCCGTCCGGTACCAGCCATCGGCCTCGAAGCAATCCGCCCGCTCGCGCTTGACCATCCCCACCGTCAGCGCGTCGCCGCGAATCAGCAGTTCCCCCACTTCACCTTCGGGCAATTCCACCCGGCTGTCGACATCGACCACTTTCAGTTCCATGCCCGGCATCGCCGGCCCCATGGATCCGCGCAACGAGTCCGGCAGGTCGGGCAGGGAAATCGTGTGCGGTCCGCAAGTTTCCGTCATACCGAGCGCTTGCCCGAAGAACTGGTTTTTCGATCTGAATTTTTCAGGAATCGCCTCGGCCAAGCCGCCGCCGCGCATGGCGCTGAAATCGCGCTTCGCAAACGATGGATCCGAGATCAGGGCCCTCATCAGGTGCGGCCATCCTACGGCGAAGCTGACCCTCTCCTTTTCCAGGAAGTCCAGCAACGCAGCCCCGGTCTTTCCGCTGCTCAGCAGGGTTGCGCCAACGTGCATGGCGTTCAGCACCGTGAGCGTCAGACCTCCGACCCAGAAGAAGGGCATTTGCGTGAACACGCGGTCGCCGCGCAAGTAGGGATAGGTCGCCGCCACTTTGGCCCCCTGGCGCATGAACGCTTGATGCGTGTGCATGACGCCCTTCGGCTCCGCCGTGGAACCCGATGTGTAAATGATGCTCACGATATCGGATGGCGCCACTTGCGCTTCCACCCGCCGCAGCAGGTCGCCGTCCAACCCGGGTTCACGCGCCAGGTCCACCCGCGTGGCCCACGGCGGTTGCCGGTCTCCCCACACCCAGATGTGCCGAAGATAAGGCGCTTCTTCCAGAGAAAATGGCGCCCGCGCCCCCTTCAAATCGGGAAAGGCTTCCTCCAGGCGTCCGATATAGTCATGATGGAGATACTGGTCCACCGTCAGGAGCCACTGCAGATCGGCATGCTTCGCGATCTTGCGCAGCTCCGTCCCGGTCGCGAGCGTGCTGATGGGAACCGCCACTGCGCCCGTGCGCACAATGGCAAGCCACACCACGATGAAGTTCGCATTGCTGGGAAACCACATCCCGACGCGGGTGCCTTTGCCGACACCCGTCGCGAGCAGCTGGCGTGCAAGAAGCGCCGACTGTGCGGCCGCTTGCCGATAGCTGAGCCGGTCGTCGTCGAAGACAATGAGATCTGCATCCCCGTATTCGTCGAAATGGGCGATCAGCGACGGGATCCGCAGCTCGACGTCGGCCACTTTGTTCCAGTCCGCCACACCATGCGGATCCTGGCCATAGTCTTGTTCGAGCCGGTGCATGCTCCTCCTCGTGCGGCTATTGTTGATCGTTCCCGTTTGTTTACAGGGGTTTTATCGTTGCCGGAACAGCCTTCCCATACGTGATACTTCTATACGGGACTGCCCACGTGTTCCATGTATGTGGATGGAAATGGGCAAGGACCTGACGCTTCAGGGGACATCCCCCGCCTCAGACGATCACTTTGCGCGACTTCAGGCCGGCTATGGTCCGTGCATCGAATCCCGCGCCCTGAGAACGCGGTCGGTGTGTTCGCCGTAGGTGCCTCGAACATCGGCTGCCAGTGAGCCCGGTCGTGCGCGGCGATCTTGTCCGCGATCAGGGCTACCGTTTCATAAAGCCTTCTCCGAACGATTCAAGGCACGCCGAGCAGGGCAAATGTATCGTGTTCGGCCACGGCCGATCCAAGGCGCCTGGTGAACTCGTTGATGACCGGCTCCACCACGCGCTGCGTGATACCCCATAAGTAATAGCCATAAACAAGGTGGCAACGGTAATCGAGCCAGGCTTGTTCCCACCGCGGCGCCTTCGCGCCATGTGCCTCAAGCCGGCTGAGATAATGCTCGATCAGTTCGCGCTCGGTCCGCGCGCGCTCCTCGGGGGGCAGCACGGCGCCGATGTGATAGGCGACGTCCAGCGCCCAGTGGCCCCGCTGCAGCAACTGCCAGTCGATGAGGCCCTGCCCCTGCGCCGTTTCAAACACGTTCCCGGCGTGCGCATCACCGTGGATGGCGCAACCCGGAGCGTGCTTGCCGCGATCATGCAGCGCGCGGATGGCGCGGTAGATGCGCTGGCCATTCTTGATGCCGGCGGGCAGCGGCTCTCCGCGCCGGCCCTCGAGCAGGCTTTGCAACCGGTCGGCCGGCACTGCCTGGTAATTTGCGAAAAAATCGAGTTTTGACGTGAGCCACGGCCGCGCGTCGAGCCCGCCGCCGTCCCAATACCGGGCGTGCAGCCGAGCCAATTGGTCCAGGGTGCCGCGCGCCTGGTCGCGGGAATAGGGCTCCAGGGCGGTGAGGAACCTCGCGCCCGCCGCCGTCAGGTCGCGCATCAAAATCAGCCCGTGGCGATTGGCAGGATCGATGCCGGCATAAACGCAAGCGGGCGCCGTGACCGAAACCGTCGGAGCCACATCGAGGTAGAAGCGCGCTTCCATTTCCGAGGCGCCCGAGGCCAAGCTCGCGGCGGCATCCTTGCCGAAGAACCCCTTCATGCAGAAATCCCGAGGGGCGCTCGCCGGCGCGCCGGCTGCGTAGTCGACCTTGAACCTCACCTTGGTCGCCATGGTCTTCAAGGTCTCGACCACGGCAACCGAGGCCGAGGCCACGCGCGCGCCCGGATAGCGTGTCGCAAGCGCCTTGGTCAGCCACTCAGGCGACAAAGCCGTCTCGATATCGGTGGGGGCCGGATTTTCCATTTGCCTTTTCGACAGTTCACGCCATGTCGTCGGGAGGCGCTTGATCGAGGCGAGCCGCCAGGAATCGCGAGAACACGTTGTTGCCGGCGTTGCTCCCGGCGACGAACCTGTGCTCGAGCCTGGACTTGCGCATGGCCAGAATGGCGCCTTTGAAGGCCGCGAAAACCTCGAACCAGGGCAGATCCCGCACCTTCTGGCCAGTCCGCTCCTGCCACAAGTCAATGGTCTGCCGGCGGGTGCCCAGGCCCTCCAGGCGCTTCACACCGAGCCCGGTGCTGAATATTTCGTCCGTCACCAACCACCAGCCCAGGTCCTGCAGGGCTCCCGCGAAGCTGGCCTGTTCCCAGTCGAGCACTGCCGCCACCTCGAACCGATCGTCGAAGATCATGTTGCCTATGCGGCAGTCGCCCCACGACAGACCCTCGGGCGGCGAAGCGGGCAGGTTCTCGCTCAGCCATTGCCTCGCCGCCACATACAGCGGGGGAATGTTGCCGCCGCCCGTCCAATCCAGGGCCTTGAACCAATAGTTCAACTCATCTTCCAGCCCGGTCGCGCCGTATTCGGGCCGGCGCATGAAATCCACCTCGGCGGCCGCAATGCGGTGCACGCGCGTGAATTGATCCATGGCCGAGAGCCAGGCGCGTTCACGTTCGGGCACCGAAGCATCGGCGAGGAAACCGGAGACGTTGTACTGGGGAAAAGTGACCGGTATCCTGCCCGGCACGTGTTCCATGATGAAGAAGGGCTGGCCCAGCACCGACGCGTCCTCCTCGTCCCAGAGCACGTTCGGGACCCGCACCCAGCCCTTGTCTCGAAGCAATCGGAGCAGTCGGATCTGCCGGTCGAACGCCGGATCGAGAAATAATTGAAAATCCCCCGGGTGCAGCCGCGCCACTAAGCGCCGGCTCACTTCGCGCCCGGACTCTTGCCATCGCGCCGTGAACAGGATGGTCTCATTCGAGGTGCCGGCTCCGCGTGGGTACTCGAGCTCACCCAACTCCAAGACCCGGGCTGAGGGCATCTTGGATTGCAGCCAGCCCTTCAGCCGCGCCGCGGCGAGGCCGAAGTCGCGCATGCGGTCGGCCACGACCGGCGCCTCCGGCGTCTTGAAAAAGTCGGCCAGCCCCTGGGCAATCACCGATCGGGGGCCTCGATCAACTCGATGGCGCTTTCAGGACAAACCGCCGCACCCTTGCGGGCCAGGTCCTCCTTGCCTTGCGCAACCGGTTGGCCGTCGCTCTTGTTGTAGCCTTCGGTGTCCAGGCGAAACACGCCGGGCGCGGCCTTGATGCAGAGCCGCGTTCCGCAGCAAAGGTCCTTGCGCACCTTGATCATCAGCATGGGACGAGCCTCAGCCAAAGACCACGTGCAGCGGGCCCGGACCCCGCCCCATGAGCCCGCCCATGATCTTTCCCCTGGGCTTGGTGTCGTCCCAGCGAACATCGGGCAGGCGGTCGAAGATGGCGTTCAGCGCCACGACGATTTCCTGGCGGGCGACGTGCTGGCCAAGGCAAGAGTGCACGCCGGTGCCGAAAGCGAGCGAGCGCTGCATGGGTCGATGGATATCGAACTTGTCGGGGTCGTCCCAACGCGACGGGTCGCGGTTGGCCGAGCCCAGGCATAGGTGCAGCGCCGCCCCGGCGGGCAGTTCCATGCCCTGCAGCTTGGTGTCGCGCGTGACCTTGCGCGGAAACAAGGGATCGGTGGGGTGCCAGCGCACCGATTCCAGGATGGCATTCGGGATCAGGCTACGGTCCTTCCGCAGCTCGTCGAGCTGGTCGGGATTGTCCAGTAGCGCCAGCGTGGTGATGCCCAACTGCCGCCAGGTGGTGCCGCCGCCGGCAAACACGATCAGCCGGCAGAAATCGATGATTTCCTGCTGGGCCAGCGGCCGTTCACTCCCATCGTCCAGCTTGAGCCTCGCCTGGGTGAGGCGGGAGATGATGTCGTCCTTGGGATCCTTGCGCCTGGCGCTGATGACGCTGTCCAGGATGGCTATCGCCGCTTTCATGGACTGCGCCCTGTCCGCCTCGGGCACCGAAGGGGTGAACATGCTCTGCATGTGATGGCGGAAATCCAGGCCTTGCTCGGCCGAAAGGCCGAAACCCGCGGTCACCACGTGCATGGGCAGGCGTGCGAAGAAATCGGCGTTCAGGTCGCAGGCGCCTTTTTTCTCGATGGAGGAGATCAACTCCTCCACCGGGCCCTTGATGACTTTTTCGCCCCACCAGTTCACGGCCGCGCCGGGCTGGAAATGCGCCTGGATGACGTCGCGAAAGCGCCGGTGGCGCGAGCCGCCCATGTTAAGGATGGTGTCGCCGAGGTGCTCTCCGACGTGCATGGGCTCGTTGTAGAAATCGGACGAGAAGGTCTCGTTGTCCATGAAGGCGTCGTTCACGGCGCCGAAACTCACCGCCGTGTAATACGCCAACCCGGGCGTGTACATATGGCCCGACATTTCGGGTTTCATGCCCATGCACTCGGACAGCGTTCCCTTCATCACGGGCGCCGTGGACAGCATTTTCTTGAAGGCCGGATAGGGGTCTTCGATCAGTTCCATGCCGAAGGTGCGCACCTCGTTCTCGACCTGGAACATCTCGTCGTAGCGCTCGTCCTTCTTGGTCACGATGGAGTTCATGCCCGCTCCTCAATTCGGATTGATGCCGATGCTCTTGTAGACCTCGACGTTGAGCTTCGCCACGCGCTCAAACTCGCGTTGCGCCTGCTCGGGGGTCAGCGGATAGGTCTGGTAGCCGAACTTCTGGAAGCGCGCCAGGCTGTCCGGGTCCTTCAGCATCTCCAGGATTTCGCCGTTCAGCCTGTTCACGATCTCGCGCGGCAGAGCGTTCTGCCCGAACAGGCCGAACCAGAACCGCGCGGTGAAGCCCGGCACGGGTCCCTCGTTCAGCGTTGGGACCTCGGGAATCAGGGGGTGCCGCTGCAAATCGCTGTAAGCAATGATGCGCACCTTGCCGGCGCGGTGCGAATCCAGGGCTTGCGTGGGACTGGAGTTGTAGGCCTGGACCTGGCCGGCAAGGACGGCTGTGAAGGCGGCCGCCCCGCCCGGGAACGGCACGTTCACCCAGTTGAGGCCCTGCTTGGCTTTCAAGTCGGCGAACTCCGCGACCGGAAACGGCGACGCATCTCCCCAGTTGAGCTTGCCGGGGTTGGCCTTTACATAGCCGATCAGGTCCTGCATGTTCTTGACCGGCAGTTCCGGATTGACAATCACGGCGTAGCCGGAGCCCGCCACCATGGCGATGGTCTTGATATCGCGCAGCGGCACGAACGGCGTCGCCTTGATGACCGCATCGACGAATCCGATGGAATGCGCCGCGAACAGCAGCGTGTGCCCGTCGGGCGGCGCCTTGAGCATGACGTCCGTGGCGATGATCTGGCCCGCGCCGGGGCGGTTTTCGACGATGACCGGCTGCTTGAGGCGCTTGTCCAACCAGGAACCGACCACCCGCGCCGTGAGGTCGGTGTCCGCACCCGGGGGGAAGGGAACCAGCAGCCGGATCGGCTTGGAGGGGTAGTCCTGCGCGAACGCAAGCCCGTAAAGAAGCATGCAGACCGCCACCCACACTGCTGACAAAGCGCGAACCTTAAGCATGTCTCCTCCTCAAAAGACCGGCAAATGTCGAGTTTGTGCCCCGCTGCCGCCCGGACGCAATCTCAATATCGCTGACGCGAGCGGTAAGATCGAAACGGTATCAACGGATTCGGTTTTTCCCTGCAGGCGGCGCGCTGACATGCCCGCGGATGACGGCGTGCCTCCAGGAAACCCGGCCACGCGCGCCGCGTAGCGCGCCGGCACGTCCTCCTTGAGGCCGATCCAACGCGGCCGCTAACCGATGTGAAACAGTTTTTCCGCGCGACCGCAGATGATCTCGTTCTTCTCTTCCTCCGGCACGCCCGCAAACAGCTTGGCGATCATGTCCTTGGAGTTGGGGAACGTGGATTCCGAGTGCGGATAATCCGACGACCACATGATGTTCTTACCCCCCGGCAAGTGCCGCGTCGCAACGCCCACCGCGTCGTGGATGAAGGAGCCGTACACGTTCTGATCCATGTAGAAGCTGGGCGGGTTCTTGAGCGGGCTTTGGGTCCAATGGCGGTGGCGCGCCCAGGTCTTGTCCATGTAATCGGCCATGAACGGCATCCAGCCCACGCCCGACTCGGCCGACACGAACCGCAGCTCCGGGTAGCGCTGGAACACGCCGTTCAGGATGAGAATGGCGATGGGCTCGGCCATGGAGAACTTGGACATCACCAGGTCGGTGATGAAGCGGTCTCCCTGCATGCGCACCGTGCGCCCGCCCAAATGGATGGTGATGGGCATGCCCAGTTCGATGGCCGCCTCCCAGAATGGATGGAACTCGGGGTTGTCGTACTGGCGCGGGCTCGCGGGGTCTCCTGCCATGGCCGCCATTCCCAAGGTGCCGGCCGGCCGTTTGGAGTTCTGCTCCAGCACGTCCAAGGAGAAGGGAAACGCTGGGATGTTGACGCCGCGCAGTCCCAGCTTGTGCGCCTCGCGCATGATGCGCACCGCCTCGCCCACGTCGTGCATGGGCAGGTAGGCTACACCGAACAGCCTGGATTTGTCGTGGCTGCAGAAATCGGCCAGGAAGCGGTTGTAGGCCTCGAAGCTGGACAGGAACAGTTCCGGGTCCTTGGAACCGAGCGGGCCCCCGCCGTAGATGATGGCCGCGTCCATCCCGTCCTGCTTCATCTCGGCCAGGCGCACTGAGGCTTCGTATCCGCCACGGGCGGTCTCGGACAGTCGCCCTTCGGTTTTCCAGTTCTCCTCCTTGGTGCCGGCCAGCGCGCCGGTGATGTTCAGCTTCTTGCGCGCGCCCTCGAACACGACGTAGTCGGCATCCTCCCCCGGCTCGACGCGCGGCGCGCGCTCGCGGAACCTGGCCGGCAGGTATTCGGCCCAGAACGTCGGTGGAGGGTTGAGGTGGGCGTCGGCGTCGACGATCCGATAGGTGCTGGTCATGGTCTCGCTCCTGAATCGATTACGGTCCATTATTTGACCCTCGCCCTCGCCTTTCAAGCACCATATCGAATTGCCCGGCGCTGAGACGCTGGCGATATCAAGATACGCCGCGCCTTTCAGCCATGCTACAACGCGCCGAGGAGGAGCGCATGCAAGAACCTTTCGATTTCATCATCGCCGGCGGCGGCAGCGCGGGCTGCGTGCTGGCCAATCGCCTGTCGGAAAACCGCCAAAACCGCGTCCTGCTGCTCGAAGCCGGCCCGCCCAGCGACCGTTTTTTCGTCACCATGTGGGCGGAGGCTCGTCCATCAACGGCATGGTGTACATCCGCGGTGCGCGCCACGATTACGACGGCTGGGCCGCGGCCGGTTGCACGGACTGGTCCTGGAACGACGTACTGCCCTACTTCCTCAAGTCGGAGGATGTCCAGGGCCCGGCATCACCCACGCACGCGCAGGGCGGACCGCTGGCGGTGTCGCCGCTGCGCATCAAGCACCCGCTGGCCGATGGCGCAGGAGCAACTGCCGCCGCAGTCCGCGATGATGCCGGGGAGCATGTGGTCGATGGCGGCTTCGACGGCGTGCTCGCGGCCGGTGTGCTCGACGAAAATCAGCTTGGGCATGATGGCGAGACTTTACCAGCAACCATGTGGCAACTGAGCATTGACCGCGGCGCGCTAGCGCCTGGACTTCCTCATGCAGGAACTGCACCGCGAGGCCAACACCCTGGGCTCCAAATCGGTGTC
>Ga0068858_100007640_pt1 | contig 10444 bp, 6 predicted proteins | sample KBSSwiS12_FD_66589 | JGI IMG/M metagenome (GOLD analysis project Ga0068858, IMG submission 66589) | Switchgrass rhizosphere microbial communities from Kellogg Biological Station, Michigan, USA - KBS Switchgrass S1-2 | ecosystem: Host-associated > Plants > Roots > Rhizosphere > Soil ... | reverse complement strand
GTCCACCACACACACGATCACCGGTGCAATCGTGGGGGTCGGGGCGACTCAACGAGTCTCCGCCGTTCGCTGGGGAGTCGCTGGCAACATTGTAGTGGCCTGGGTAATCACGCTGCCGGCTGCCGCGTCGATAGCCGCGGTGAGCTGGTGGGCTGCCACCTTCCTGATGCATGCACAGTGACAGAAGGCAGCCGCAGAAGATCAAGAGGATTCCCGATGATTTCAAACATGCTGCCTCTACGTGTGCTCGGGCTCTCACTGCTGACAGGGTTGGCATTTGCTGCTGGAGCTCCCCTTTTTGGCGGAAAGCAACTGGTCGCCGCGCTTCAGCGGGGCGGCTACGTCATTCTCATGCGGCATGCCAGTTCACCTGGCAGCCCGCCCGATCCCGCGCAGGCTAATGTTGAAAACATCCAGCACGAGCGGCAGCTCGATGCCGGCGGCCGAGCCTCGGCACAGGCCATGGGAGAAGCCATCCGGCGTCTACGTATACCTGTGGGGGAAGTGCTGTCGAGCCCCACCTACCGGGCGCTGGAAACTGCACGTGTGGCGCAACTTCCGAGTCCTCGAACCTTTGACGAACTCGGCGAAGCCGGCAAAAACATGGGCCGAGATAAGGGAGGTCCGCGGGGCGCCTGGATACGGTCTCTAGTTTCTCGAGGCCCGAAACTCGGCACGAATACCGTCATCATTACCCACTATCCGAACATCACGGAGGCCTTCGCGGACCAGGCCACGGATCTTGCTGAAGGCGAAGCCCTGATATTCCGGCCGGATGGACGAGGCGGTGCTTTGCTCGTTGGACGCGTGAAGATTGACGATTGGCCCAAGCTGACGGCCGCCAGAACGGAGTGAACGAATGATCCCCACGCGGTGCTCGAATCGTCGCGAATTCCTCGGTACGGCCCGCATCAACCTGTGTAAGGTGAGCCGCCGATGGGTTCACCTGTCGCCGTGGCCGTGCCCCTTCTCATGTCCGTGCCCGTGTCCATGCTCGCCGTCGTGATCGTCCCGGTCGTGGCGATAGTGGGACACGTATTCATTGTTGTACCAATCGTCACGTACGAAATAGACTGGCCGACCGCAGGCTTTGTACTCGGCGCAATGTTTGTTCCAGTGCTTTTCATGTCCCGGAGGGACATGCAGGTAGATCGGCTCCACTGAAACATACTGCGGCGAACGGGTAACCACCACAGGCTGCGCATAAACCACAGGTGGCGGCGGAACGTTGCCTATGTTGATTTGTCCGTAGAATCCGGGTTGGCCGACGCTGATGGACACTCCCACATCAGCGGCAAATGCAGGGATTGCAGTGGCACTGAAAAATGCTGCGCACACGATTTTCTTCATGTGTTGCTCCCGGCGCCGCCGCCACCGGCGGTCAGGGTGAGCAGCGCGGCTGCGGCAATGAGCTCATGACAACGGAGCAGGCGCATCTGTGGAACCATTCAACTTCCCCCATGACTAAAGTCTCGTCGCACATTATCTGGCCGGGACTGGACGCGACCTGAACGCAGTCCACATTTCGCAAAATGCGCTGCTTAACTGTCGCATACAGGCGACGCCGTTAGGATTTTGAGCTGGCCTTTGTGGGTTGCGTTGCAGCACGAGACAGGCGCCGAGCGCGTGGCGCTCTACCGGTCGCTGTCACCGCCTTCCAGCCCAGATGTCATCTTCTTCGTCATGGAAGTTCAGCAATAGCTTTCCGAGTTTCATTCGTTGGGAACCCAGTTCTCAATCGAGGCCGGCGCAGCGGCGGCATTGATGGAACTGGTATTGCCCCACCAAGGCAGATCCTTCGTCCAGGTATAGCCTTTGCTCCAAGTGTAGCCTTTCGTCCATGTGTACCCTTTGGTCCACGTATATCCCTTCGTCCAGGTATATCCGTTTGTCCACGTGTAGCCCTGTGTCCACGTGTATCCCTTGGTCCAGGTATACCCCTTCGTCCAGGTGTACCCGTCGCCGGACACTGGCTCTCCCCACGTAGAACCGGACATGTCCATGACATAGTAGTTACCATCCGTGTCCTGATTCGCCGGCCCGCCGAAGTGCTGGGTGCCGGCCAGGTCAGCTGAAATATCCAGTCCTTGGTTTGCACACCCCGAAGCCGTGCTGTTGATGGCGTTTGAGGCGTTGATGAGGCCTGCCCCTTGTTGGAACACGCTGTAGGCCAGTGTTCCGCTTGCCGTGATGGCCGGGCTCGCCGAGGCGAGCAGGCGGCACTTGACCACATCGGGCGTCAGCGATGGGTTGGCCTGCAACATCAAGGCAACGACGCCCGATGTCACCGCCGCCGCTTGCGAGGTCCCTGACATCGTGAAGAGAGTCTGGTCTTTGTGCATGGACCCCGGATCGATCTGGGCAAGGTAGCTGTGGTACCACATCGAACCGACCATGTGCCCGCCGGGAGCCACGACTTCCGGCTTCACAAACCCTTCGAACGTCGGGCCTGTTGACGAGAACGACGCCAGGCGGTCGTCCGCGGAGTTGTAGGGAGTACCATTATCGCTGAGCGCTCCAGTCGTGATCACGTACGGTACGTTGCCCGGCACCCCGATCGTCATGGGATCGGGACCTTCATTGCCCGCGGACACCACGACGACAATGCCAGCCTTCCAGGCCGCCATGACTGCCTGATTCAGCGGATCGTCCCAATAGTTCGACTGCGGCTGCGCGCCGAATGACAGATTCAGAACACGAATTTTGTATTTCTGTTGATTGGCGACGATCCAATTCAGGCCGCTGATGACATTGGAATAACTGCCGGCACCCTGCCCGTCGAAGGCGCGAACGATGACGAGATTGGCCTCGGGCGCGATGCCGAAGGAGGTACCCAACTTGGTTACGGCACTGCCGGCTGCGATTGAAGCTACATGGGTGCCGTGGCCATAAGGGTCGGCATTTACCTTTGCTCCGTTCGATATGACGTCATAGCTGGCCACGATCCGCCCTTGCAAACCGTCTCCGCCGCCGCCCCATATTCCGGTGTCGAGGATCGCGATGGTTACACCCTTGCCTGTGATGCCTCGCGCCTGAACGGTATCGGCGCCTACCAGAAATGGATAGTTGGTAACAAATTGATTCGCTTTCCAGTTAACTGCCGTGCCGTCAGTGAAAACCATCGACAGCCAGTCAATCAGGCCATTCAAAGGCGGCTGAGGTGCCAAGGGCTTCGGAGGAGGAGGAGGTGGTGGTGGTGGCGGCGCCGTCGCTCGGGTTCCAACAGCTCGATCCTCGAATACATGCGCATCAGGAAACAAACGCAGTTTCGCAGCTTGCTCATCATTCAGGTCGGCCAACACTCCGTGAATGATGGGCAACTCCTGCTTCACCTTCGCCCCAACGCTTGCCACTTCCTTGCGGGCCACGGGCGTGGATGCGGATTGAACGATATACGGATGAGTTGGCGCCCAGGTGTTCGCACGGGTAGAAGCTGCGCTTGCGCGCTCCTCAGCTTGCGCGATTGTCAGTGCCGAGGCCACCGCGAGGACTACGGCGGCGCTTCTCAATGCTCGTTTTCGAGTATTCATTTGACCCATCTCGCGAAAGCTCGCGTGCAGAATTGATGTCGCTCATTACAGACTCCCGCTGGCGTGCGCAGGAGGACCCAGCTCCACGGGGCACGAGCGCGAATGTGACAGGAAACTCATAATTATCTGTCAAATCGAAAACTGCCAAACCCATGTCATCAGGAAGCGCTGACTGTTTGGCACGACGAAACATGTTTGAAGCAACATCCGATTTTCGCGTCGCAACAAACAGCAAATGTGTGATGTGCATGAGCGGCGGTGCGCGAATCATTCGCCAACAGCGCGGATTGCATCAACGCTCCGCCTTCGTCGCTCGTGTATCGTTGCAACATGTTTCCGAAAGCCAAACGGTTCGCGTGTGAATCTGCCTGCCTGGTTGCCGCAATCTTCGGGTTGTCGGGCACGGCGCTCGCCGTGGACGCGCCGCCCTTGATACTCGAGCATCTCACCACTGCCGATGGGTTACCCCAGGGCACCGTGTTGACCACGCTTCAGGACTCACAGGGTTTCATCTGGCTCGGAACGGAGGACGGTCTCGTTCGGTATGACGGGCACGATCTCGTCCGCTACGCCTATTCCCGCAACGCTTCCAACGGACTGCCCGGCAACTTCATCTATCAGACGGCGGAAGATCCCCAACATGACCTGTGGATAGCAATCAAGGATGCCGGGGTGGCGCGCTGGCAGCGCAGCAGTGACACTTTCAAAGCCTATCGGCACGTTGCCGGCAACGCCAATTCGCTCGCGAGTGATGGCGTAAGAGCTCTCGTGGTCGGTCAACAGGGCCGCATCTGGATCGGGACGAGTGATGCGGGCGTCGACGTGTTGGACCCCTCCTCAGGTGTAATCGAGCACCTGAGACACAGCGACAACGACTCAACCTCGCTGGCAGATGACAGGATATTTACGTTGGCCCGGGACCGGGCCGGCAACGTGTGGGTCGGCACCGAGAAAGGCCTGGACAGGTGGAACGAGCGCGGCGGCGGATTCACTCACTTTCAGCACGACGCAGCCGATTCACGAACACTGAGCGGAAATCAGATTTCCCGCATCCTGGAGGACGTCAACGGCGATCTGTGGATCGCAACTTTTGACGGCGGCCTCGATCAGATGGACCGCTCTGGCCGGGTCGTGCACGCGTTCCGCCACGAAGCAGCAAACGCGGGCTCCCTCGCAAGCGATGACATTCGTGCAGTTCTCGAGGATCAGGCCGGACACCTGTGGGTTGGAACCGCGGAGGGGCTGGACCTGCTGGACCGCCAGACCAGCACGATTCGCCATTATCATCAGAATCCCAGCGACTCGGAATCGCTACGGGATTCGTACATCATGTCTCTGTACGAGGATGCCGCCGGGCTGGTCTGGATCGGCACTCGATCGGGCGGTGTCAGCCGCTGGGATCCCCGCAGCTGGGAATTGGGTGGTCACCGCCCACAATGGCTCGACGGGAAATTGGTCACCGCCTTCGCGGATGCGGGTCCTGGCAAAGTCTGGGTCAGCTCGCTAGGCGGCGGGCTCGTGCTGTTCGACACGGGTTCCGGTGAAGCGACGGAAATTGACTCGATCCTCGGTCGTGCCAACGCGCTCGGGGATAAGAGGGTCATGGCTTTACGGCGGGACCGTGACGGTAATCTTTGGATCGGCACGATGTCTCATGGGCTCCTGGAGCTGACAGCGGGCGGCTCACTCATACCGATCCCGGTAAGGTTGGGCGACCCTCACAGCATCAGTTCCCCAGGGATCATGGCTATTTTTCAGGCACGCAATGGTGCGATCTGGGTGGGCACTCATGGTGGCGGTGCCAACATTCTGGACCCATCAACGCACAGCGTTCGCCAATTGCCACATGAGGAGTCCCAGGCAGGCGCTGTCAGCTTCGCAAACGTCAGCGCTTTCGCGGAAGATTCGCGCGGAAACATGTGGGTGGGCACCGACGGTGGCGGGCTCGATCTCGCCAGGTCCGATGGCTCCGTCATCCGGGCTTTCCGCCACGACGCCCACGACCGGCGCAGCTTGCCCGCTGACACTGTGTGGTCACTCGAGGTCGATGCCAAGGACCGTGTCTGGATTGGCACCGACGGTGGGGGATTGGCCCGCGTCGTGGGCACACCCGCCGCACCGGGCGCTATCGCCTTCGACGTGCTGTCACGCGATGAAGGCCTCCCAAGCGACACGATTTACGGCGTGCTGTCTGATGCGACAGGACAAATATGGCTCAGCAGCAACGCAGGGCTGCTCCGATACAACCCGGATTCCCTCGCCATCAAAACCTATCATCGCCAACATGGGCTGCAGGGGGAGGAGTTCGATTCCGGCGCCTATCATCGACTCGCCGACGGACGTGTCTGCTTCGGAGGTCCCGGCGGCTTCAACATCATAGATCCCCTGCGCATCACCCAGGTGCATCGATCTCCGCGCATTGCGTTGACTGGTCTGTCAGTGATGGGTGTGCCGAAGGCAACCGCCAAACCAACGTGGCTCCTCGATCGACTCACACTCGACTTCCGCGCGAACATCGTAACGTTGGATTTCGGCGTGCTGGATTTCACTTCGCCAAAACGCAATCGCATCGCATACCGCATGGCAGGACTGACTGACCGTTGGATCGATGTGGGCACACAGCAGCGCGTCACTCTAACCAACCTCGATGCAGGCGAGCACCTGTTGGAAGTGCGCGCTGCGAATGCCGACTCGATCTGGAGCGAATCGCCCCTGCGTATCGGGATACATCGCGATCCCGCCCCTTGGCGCTCGAATTGGGCCTACGGCGCCTATCTATTGGCAATCTGCGCCATAGTGGCCTACCGAATCCGATCGCAGCGCGAGAAGTTCCGGCGCGTGGTGAGACAGCAGCAACGACTCGAGTCCGAAGTCGCGCTGCGGACACGTGAACTGAGCGAGAGCAACGCACAGTTGGCTGAGGCGGTCCAGGCCAAAGGACGCTTCATGGATCGCATGAGTCACGAGCTGCGAACGCCCATGAACGGAGTCCTGGGAATGACAGAGTTGCTGGCGCGCACAAACCTGTCCGCAAACCAGGCGCGGATAGCGCAGACGATTCGCTCCTCGGGACGGGTCCTTCTGCAGATTGTCGACGATCTGCTCGATCTATCCAAAATCAACGCGGGCAAGGTAGCGCTGGAAGAGTTGTCCGTAGACGTGCTCAGCATCCTGGAAGACTGCGCGAGCCTCTTTGCAGGCTCGGTGGCGGCCAAAGAGGTTGATATCATCGTCTGTCCGCCTGAAGTGGATCGCGACGACCTCGTGGGTGACCCTTTGCGCCTGCGGCAGATCGTGATGAACCTGATTGGCAATGCCGTCAAATTTACCGCTCGCGGTGAGATTGTGATTCGTGCCGACCTGGACTCAGAGTCAGCGGGGACAGTTACCTTGCGTTTGTCGGTTTCCGACACGGGCATCGGCATGGACCCGCAAACGATGAGCAAAATCTTTACTCCGTTCACTCAGGCCGATGAGTCGACCACTCGCCGGTTTGGAGGCAGTGGGCTCGGGCTGGCAATCTGCCGCGAGCTCACGCAACTGATGGGGGGAGGTATTACGGTTCGAAGTGAACTCGACGTCGGGTCCACCTTCCAGGTCGAAGTGCCTTTGAAAACACGAGTCACCGGGGCCGCGACCCTCACGCCGCGTAATCATTACCCGGTCCGCATCTTTGCCCGACACGGTTCACTCGAAGAGTGCGTTTCCCGGCACGTGACGGCGCTCGGACTGCGAGTTGAAAAGCCTCACCTCGATCTATCCGTTCCAACCGGGATTCGTGAGATTCACATCGTCGACTCTATTTGTCTGCATACATACGAGCACAACAGGTCGCTCGGTACACTGCCCGCAGACTCTTTGCTGATCGTGTTGGCCCCCGAAGCGCAAGTCGAATCGCAATCGTATGGACCCCTATCCGTCCCGCATGCCGTGGTCTCGAAGCCAGTGCGTCGGCACGCTCTTCAGGCTGCCATCGACCTCGCGACCGGTTCCGAGTCTCTTCCGACTATTGAGGGGGCCGTTCGATCAACATTGATGGCCAGCATAGGCGCACATGTACTTCTCGTTGAAGATGAGCCTGTCAATGCAGCGGTGGCCCAAGGCTATCTCACCGCGCTCGGCTGCACCTCTGTCTGGGTGCAGAGCGGAACTGATGCGCTCGCCCGTAACGCTGTTGAGAGTTTCGATCTGATTCTGATGGATCTCAGCATGCCGGAACTGGATGGATTCGCCACCTGCGCCGCGCTTCGCGAGCGGCAACGCGGCATGCGCAGGGTGCCGATTGTGGCGCTGACAGCACACAGCTCCAATGACTACCGACAGACCGTCTTGCAAGCCGACATGGACGATATCCTCAGTAAACCATGCTCCCTGGAGCAGTGCGAAGCCATGTTGCGCCGATGGATCAACCTGGTTGAGTCGCGTGAGACGGTGCCAAAGCGGGCCGTTAATGACTGGATTGAAATCGACCAGGTCGCGGTGGCCCGCTTGAGGAAACTGCGCGCGGGAAACCACCCGGATCTTTTCGTGAAACTCATAGAGTTGTTTCAATCAGGTTCGCAGGATGTGATGGAGCAGTTACAAGCGGCCTTGCAGTCAGCGGACTCGAGCACCGCGGCAGCTTTGTGTCACAAGTTCGCTTCCAGCGCAGCGAACGTAGGGGCCTCCTCATTCTCGCGAGGTATCCGAGAGCTGGAAGAATTGTGCAAGGCTGACGATATAGCGCGCGGTCGCGAATTGTACGAGCGCTTGAGAGCAGCCTACCCGGAGCTCTTGAAAGAGTTGAGTTGTCAGTCGTTAGCGGTGGTCGCATGACTGTAGAGTCCAGCCTCAAAGCCGTTGCAATCATCGCCGACGACGAAGATCTGGGGCGCCTCCTGCTATCGGAGGCAGCCGCAGAATGCCGCTTGCAACCGCAGGCGTTTGACAATGGGCCGGATGCGCTGCAGGCAGCGCTTTCGCAGACCGTTTCGATCGTCCTCCTGGACGTCGATATGCCCGGCATGGACGGCTTTTCCGTTTGCCGAAACCTACGCGCCGATCCCCGGTTCGAGCATACGCCGATAGTGATGGTCACCGGCCACGAAGATTCCTCGGCAATCACCCTGGCGTTCGAAGCAGGCGCCACTGACTTCATCTCAAAACCAGTCAACTGGGCATTGTTGCCGCGGCGTCTAGACTACATTCTGCGCAACGCTGCTAGCGCGCGTGCGTTGGCTGAACGCGTAGTTCAAGTACGAACACTGGTGGAGGCGCTTCCCGACACGTTGTGGGTTGTCGATGCGAACGGGCAGGTGCGGTGGAGCCCTACAGACCGGATCGATGCGGCAGCTTCCGCGCTGCCGCGCAGCCTGGTCGGGGCGCTCGACACGATCCGAGCCACGGCGACCGATGGCCTACAACGGAAGATGGACTTGCGCGCGCTGGATGCCTCCGGAAACTCGCAGTCTTTTGAGGTCCGTTTCACTCGCCGTGAAGGTGGCGATGTCGTGGTGGTTCGCCAGGACACGAGTGAACGGACGGCAGCTGCAGCCCACATCGAACGACTGGCCTATTTCGATGCGCTGACTGATTTACCCAACCGCCAGAAATGCATTGAAACTGCAGAACACCTGTTCGAGGCGGCAAGGGCCGTCGGCCAGTCCGTGGCCGTCATCTATCTGGATCTCAACAGTTTCAAGCGTGTAAATGACAGCTTTGGTCATTGCGCCGGAGATGAGGTCCTGAGGGTCGTTGCCGCCAATCTAAAAAGCATGCTAACGCCCTTTCTGACAACGCATCCCGACCTGAGCCTGGCGCGTTTCGGCGGAGATGAATTCGTCATGCTGGTGCGAGATGCGGCAGCACGGACCGTCGGCATGGAGGTCGCGCGCGCGTGCTTCAACGCGTTCGATCAGCCGATCCTGTACAAGGGACTGGAGTTTTATTCGAGCCCCACCATGGGGCTCGCCGTTTATCCCGATGACGGTGCGGACGTCGGCACAGTTTTCAAACACGCCGACACGGCAATGTACCACGCCAAGAACGGCTCATCCGGAACCGTCGCCGTTTATACGGCTGCAATGAGCAGTCGACTGCGCGACTGGCTCGATCTGGAGGCGCGGTTGAGGCGCGCAGTGACCGAAGGCCTGTTGCAACTGCACTTTCAGCCGAAGTTCCGTCTGGACAACAATCGCATCGCTGGCGTCGAGGCTCTGCTGCGCTGGTGCGACCCGGAGCACGGCGAAGTCCCGCCGACTCGCTTTGTAGAGATCGCCGAAGACAGTGGTCTCGTCATCGATATCGGATCGTGGGTGATACGAGCGGCTTGTCGTCACCTTCGCAATTGGCTGGATCATGGCTGGGTGATTCCGATCGCCGTCAACATTTCGCCGAAGGAATTGCTCTACGGTGACCCGGCTGGGGTGATCGAAGCTGAAGCGGCGGCCGCCGGCGTTCCTTGCTCATTGATCGAGGTCGAGATCACAGAGTCCTCGATCGTCGAGGATTCGGTTGCTGTTCGCAAGACACTGGAGCGGTTACGAGCGCTGGGGTGCCGACTGGCGCTCGATGATTTCGGGACCGGCTACTCGTCTCTTTCCTACATCACGCGATTTCCTCCGGACCGGATCAAGATCGACAAATCATTTATCCAGAACGTCGACCGCACGGCAGGGGATGCGGCGGTCGCCAGCGCCATCCTCTCACTGGGTCAGAATCTGAACCTGGTCGTGACCGCAGAGGGCGTGGAACGCACAGGGCAGCTCGAGTGGCTACGATCACGCGGATGCAACGAAGTGCAGGGATTTCTTCTCTCCCGTCCAATACCCGCCGCGGAATTGGAGCAGCGTTGGCTGCTACCGACCTCAAATCAGCCAATCCAAACGGACGGTGATCTGGGAAAATTTCCAAGCCGGTCTCATACGTCGTGAGGA
>Ga0068858_100007639_pt1 | contig 10444 bp, 10 predicted proteins | sample KBSSwiS12_FD_66589 | JGI IMG/M metagenome (GOLD analysis project Ga0068858, IMG submission 66589) | Switchgrass rhizosphere microbial communities from Kellogg Biological Station, Michigan, USA - KBS Switchgrass S1-2 | ecosystem: Host-associated > Plants > Roots > Rhizosphere > Soil ... | reverse complement strand
ATGACCAAGACTGCGCAACTCGCGGTCTCGCGGGGATTTGCCGAGGCGGTCGCGGGAACGGGCGTCACCGTCAACGCCGTTCTGCCCGGACCCACCCGGTCCGAGATCCTGGGCGACTTCACGGCTAAGCAAGCCAAGGCCAGTGGAATCACGCAAGAAGAAGCTGAACAGGGATTCCTGCAAGCGATGCGTCCAACCACCCTCATCCAGCGCCTCGCGACCACCGAAGAAGTGGCCAACATGATCATCTATACGTGCTCTGAGCAGGCTTCTGCCACCACTGGCGCCGCGCTGAGAGTGGACGGTGGCGTGGTCCGTTTCATCGCCTGAGCTGACGAACGCCCGGGAGTACGTCGATAAGCAAGCGCTGGCGCGAGCCTCCGAAATAGACGCGAGCTCCATCACAGTGAGCCGAAGCTCGTTCGCCAGGAGGCTGGGCAGGATGAAAACGAGGCTGGGCTAGTTTGAAACGAACCCGTACTAGGCAGAAGCGAGGATGGACCAAATCTAAACAAAGACGGACCAGCTCGAAGTGAGGGCGGACCACTAAATAACGAGGCTGACCCAGCAAAAATGCAGGGTGGGCTTGTTGGCAGTAAACCCGGGCTCGGTTCAAACCGGCCCGGGCTTCCTCGGAATCAGACGAAAGCCAATCAGGTCAGGCCGGGACTGTTTTCGGTACAGCTTTCGCTCGTGCCCCAGTCGGAAACCGCGCCGATAAATCGTCCGCAATCGTTTTCGCATTCGGCTGGCCAGACAGCGCCGCTGCTTTGACACTGCGGTAAAACACCAGCGCCGCCTGATACGCCTCGCTGCCGCTCAACACCAGCGAGTCCTCCAGATTGTCGACCAGCGGCTGCAACGTGCGCAGCAGATTATTCAGCGTATCGACGCCGCGCAAATCCGCATCGAACATTGGCAGATTCAAAAACGCCGGTACCAACTCCGGATTGTTCGTCGCGTACTCGCGCGCCTTGCGCACGAACGCGAGACTCTTGTCGCCCATTTTCGGCAACTCGCGACGCGTTTCGTTCGAAAGACTAATCAGATGCGGCGCGAGCACAGTCGTTAGCGTTTGAATCGCACCCTGCACGGCTTGCAGATCGGCGGCGGCAATATTGAGTTCGAAAAGATTTTCCTGGGGCATGGCCATGTTCCTTATGAGTTGATGTTGGGAAATGCGAACACCGGAAATAGCGATGCAGATAACGACATCAACAGCACCTCCTGTGCGCGGGGCGGATTTTAAAGATGCGTTGAAAACTCGGGAGTGATGGGGTTTGCAATCTAGATAGAGTCGCCGTAGAACTAGACAGAAGCCGGACGTCGAGTTAATTTTGCTATCAACTAAGGAGAGTTGCCCACCCTCAAGACTGGCGCGGCTTCCAGACAAAAATAACGACGACGCGTCACGACTGCATGAACAGACTCATCCGCTTTTATCGGCAAAAACCAAGATCAATAGACGCGTCGGGTTTAACTGCAGAAAATACACGTGGCTGTTTATTAACTAGTTAAGCGCTAAGTACGATGACAAGAACTCAACATTTATCCAAGCGGGCAAAATGGATTGTTTACACAACAACAGCCATCGTGTTTCCAAATTTCTTTGCCTTCGTTATTGGCAGCATATTACTTGGCGGTGACGCTTTAAATGGCTATGTCAAATCTGGCCACTTTTTCGTTTGCTCTCACGGCAGTTGCAGCGAAGTTTCTGCGGCAACATGGAGCTATAGTTACTGGCATGCAATTGCAGCAATGGCAGGTATTGTCCTCGTCATGCTTGAGGTTGCCACCTTGACCTATTTAAAAGAAATCACATATGAGCACAAGTACGGCGCTTAACAAGCGACTGTGATCCCAACGCAAGACCTGCTGCATAAATAATTACATCATTCGCCACTCCAAATTATCGCGAACCATAGCGTTCAGAATGGTCACCATTTTGCGCATGCATGCTGTGATGGCGACTTTTTTGTGTTTGCCTTGGGCAACTAGCCGGGTGTAAAAACTTTTCATCACGGGGTTGTGCTGAATGCCGCACAGCATGGCCATGTAGAGCACCGTGCGTATCGGCGCCCGGCCGCCGCAAATGCGACGTTTGCCCTTCAGATTTCCGCTGTCGCGATTGAATGGCGCCAGGCCACAAAGCGCAGCGATTTGCCGATGCGTCAGCTGACCAAGCTCAGGCAATTCGCCAAGCAGCGTATAGGCGACGCCATCGCCGATGCCTGGCACGGAGCTGAGAATTTCGTAGGTACGCATCCATTCGCTAATTGATGCCACAGCCTTTTCCAGTTTCAAATTGATCTGTGCAATTTCCTTGTCGCAGATTTTCACCAAGCGGGTATGTGAAGCTTGTAATGCCTTGACGGCTTTGTGCTGCCGATTCAACTCCTGCGTGCGCAGCTCATTGAGCTGACGTTTACGTGCTAGTAAATCACGGACGTCTCGCACATTTTTGCTGGGAATTGGACGTGGCTGCGGCTGCATGACAGCGCCGAACTGAGCAATCAAATGCGATCCAGCTTGTCAGTTTTGGCGAGAACGCCTTGGGCTTTGGCAAATTGGCGTACTTGCATCGGCTGCGCGACAACCAATGGCATTTCTTTTTCCGCGCAGGCTTCGACCAACAGGCGCTCGTAACCACCAGTTGCTTCCACAACAATGCGAGCCAATTTATAGCGATTAAGTGTGGTCAACAAACGTCGAACTTCTTGCTCTGTATTGGCCACCCGCCAATGCAGATCAAGCTCATAGATAAACACATCGAGATTGGATTTTCCGACATCGATGCCGACATTGCGCATATTGTTTTGACTGTAGTTTTTGGCGATTGTGTTCATGGCTCACCCTTGCTACATTCGAGCTCGAGGCTCTTTCGACTGTCCGAGTTAAATGTGAAATCAGCGAAGCGCCCAGGCTTGTTAACGGGCTGGACGAGTCCGCGCCTTCGCAGCATCGGGCTGCTTCGCTGAAACCTGTTGCAGCAGGTTGGGCCTCACCATATCGCTTTTTTCGGAGACAGGGATGACACGAAATTCATCATACAAGTGAAGACAGTCGAACCAGCGGGTGCAGTGTGAGGAACTCATGAACATTAGGAAGTTTCAAGAAAAGGATAAATCGTCATTAATTAGTCTGTGGCAGAGAGTATTTCCGGACGATCCTTCACACAACGAGCCGTCAAAGGTTATTTCTGCAAAGCTCGCGGTTGATGATCTAATTTTTGTCGCCGAACAAAATGATCAAATCGTAGGGGCTTGCATGGCAGGTTATGACGGGCATCGTGGTTGGCTATACGCTGTCGCTGTTTCACCTGATTTCCGTCGATCAGGAATCGGTTCATTGCTTGTAAACGCGGCCATCCAACAATTAAAAATTTTGGGCTGCATTAAAGTCAATTTGCAAATACGCTCAACGAACACATCTGTTGCCGCCTTTTACAAATCGCTGGGGTTCGCAATGGAAGATCGGTTAAGCATGGGGGTACTCGTTTAACCTCGATCATCGCGCACTTACATCAGCGGCCATAAGCGCAATAAACGACTTGCATCCGTGACCTTTAGATTATTGCGCCGTATTCGGGCAAAGCGGCGCAATGCATTGCGCCCTACGCACTAGATACCAAGGAGACATCATGACTGTTAAGCGCATGGATAACGTTGGCATCGTGGTGGAAGACCTTGATGCCGCCATTGAATTCTTCATTGAACTTGGTTTGGAGCTTGAGGGGCGCGCCGAAGTCGACGGTGACTGGGCAGATGGCGTCACCGGATTGTGCAATATGCAGGTCGAGATGGCCATGATGCGCACGCCGGACGGTCACAGCCGTCTTGAGTTGTCCCGCTTCCTCGCGCCGGCTGTGGTCGCCGATCATCGCACAGCTCCAGTGAATGCTCTCGGTTATCTGCGCGTCATGTTCGCCGTGGAGGACATCGACGATACGCTCGCGCGACTCAGTAACCGAGGCGCGAAACTCGTCGGCGAATTGGTTCAGTATAAAGACGTCTATCGGCTCTGCTACATCCGAGGTCCCGAAGGAATTCTCATCGGGCTTGCCCAACAGAGTTCGTAGGGCGATTGCTAGACAGCAACCGGACGTCGAGTTAATTTTGATACCAACTAAGGAGAGTTGCCCATCCTCAAGACTGGCGCGGCTTCCGAATAAAAATAACAACGACGCGCCAGGACTGCATGAACAGACTCATCTGCTTTTATTTTTATCGACAAAAACCAAGATCAACAGACGCGTCGGGTTTATTGGCAAAAGCGGATGCGTTTGCTCATGGAAAAATCGGGGCAAATCTATTTCGATTTAGGACCACGACAACAGGGAAATTGCGAATATGAAAATACCTACGCTCATCACGCTGTTGTCACTGATCATGGGTATCAATATCTGCCATGCAAAACCCTCCGTCCCAAACGTATCGGACCAGCCCCCACGGGTGGCCGATAGTGGGGTTGCCGCGCTGGCTTTACATGACTGTCAAACGGATCTCCGCTACCTCAATCAGGTGTTCGGGTGGCAAGTCGCGTGGCCATCACAATGGGCATCCATTGTCAGTGCCGGAGCAGCGAATGACACAAACACCGCACTGACCCGCTGGAGAGAGGCACCGGCCGCGATCGACTCGGCCATCGAGATACTCCGGCGGGGCATTGGCCATCATGAGACGGCGCCGCGGCCTGTTGTCCTGCGGGTCTATCAACAGGTCAGCGATCTGACGGCGATATTGGCCCAAGATTCGTCGCCCTATCTGTTCCCGTCCCCAAGCACCGAGGCAACGCGGCAATGGAATACGATGATCAGAGAATCCATGACGCCCGCCGCGCGCCGCTTTGAAGCGTTTTTACAGAATGAATATCTACCCGCAGCGCGCACGGCGCCGGGTTTGTCAGGTATCGCCAACGGTGAAGCTTGTTTTGCTCAGACCGTGACCTGGTGGACGACGCTAAATTCCTCGACGGAAGATATCGAAACGACCGGTAGGCATTTATTGGACGAAGCGCGCAATGCGCTAGTGACCAGTGACAGTCGGGGCGCAGACTTTAGCGACATCATGGAGCGGTTACGGGCATTTCAGGCCCATAACTCGACCACCCCGAAGGAACTGATCGCACTATCGGCAGCGGCCATCAAACGGGCTGACGCCGCCACGTTATCGCGGTTTGCCCATAAATCGGGCAGCCCCATTGGGGTCGTCGAGATGCCGGCGTACGTCCAGGACTCTTTCCCTGCCGGGCGTTATGTCGCCGCACAGGGCAACGAACCCGCCACTTATAGCATCAATCCGTCACGTCCCCAGGAGCGTCGCCTGATGGCGGAAGTCATCGCCTTTCATGAGGCCATACCCGGCCATCATTTATTTGCCACCTATCCCCGGCCGGAGTCAGCGGGCTCCGACTATAACGCTGGGACCGTTGAAGGCTGGGCGATTTACACCGAATATCTCGCCGATGAGATGGGTTTGTATTCCAGCACGCTCGACCGTCAAGGCATGATCGCGAAACACCTATGGGCGGCTAGCCGTCTGTTGGTGGAGCCGGGTTTACATATTCACCATTGGTCACGTGAGCGGGCGATCCAGTTTATGCTCGATAACACCCTGCTCTCGCGCACGGAGATTGAAATCGAGGTCGACCGTTATATCGCCATGCCGGGACAGTCCTTGAGTTATATGCTGGGCGCGAACCTGATCATGGAAGAGCGCGAACGCGCCCATGCCGCATTGGGTAAAAAGTTTGATATCGCCGCGTTCCATGATGTGGTTCTCGGCCCCGGCGGCCGCCCACTGCCCGTCGTGCGTGCCGATATTCGCCACTGGGTGTCCGAGCAGTTATCAAGTAACGGCGAATCACAAGTCAGGGGCTAGGTAATTTATTGTGACGCTGAATAATCAAATCGTAGGGACGTGGGGCGCAATAGCAATAAATGAAATGCATTGCGCCTTCATGCTCTACAGCGACCTCCCCAACCGTTTTTCCACTTGTTTCTTTTCCCATTCCACGCCAAAAAATGGAATTAGGTCGAAAGCGCTCAGCGCGTGAGCGAAAAGCCATATACCCCACCCTAGCGCTACCCATTGCACCCAGAAAAATCCAAGGCGCCACGGCCATTGATAAATCACTAATTGCACGATATTAAGAACCGCCAACGCACCGACGATCACTAAATATTTAATGGCGTGACAATAAAATTTCTTTATTTTTCTTACCTGTTGTAATGCCAATGCCTCTTCCGTGCTAACACCGCTTGTCAAAGGTGAATTCATATCTGGCTCCTTATGCAACTGGTTGAAATCGATCTCAAAGACCGCCGCCAGTGATTTGAGGGATTCCGCGCTTGAGCTTTTGCCATTTTCAATCCGCTGAATCGTGCGCACACTGAGGCCGCTCAGATCGGCCAATTGTTGTTGCGACCAACCGCGCTGCAATCTCAGTTTTTGTACAAGCATTGACTATCTCCTCATTTCACTGACTTTCAGTGTCTAGAATTCTCAATCGCTTCACCACGACAAACGGACGCCAACCCCACGACACAAACCCGACAACCCGCATACATTGCGGATGTCTTTCGTTGCAGCAACTAGGCCCATAAAGACTAGACCTCGATCATAAATACACTTCTATTTACTAATTGCTAAAAAATACCCAATAAAAAACCCGGCCGAAGCCGGGTTTTTAATACAACTGACTGGGAGCAGTCGGCTTACATCATGCCGCCCATGCCACCCATTCCGCCCATGCCACCCATATCTGGCATCGAAGGTGCGGATTTGTCTTCCGGCAAATCAGCGATCATGGCTTCGGTGGTCAACAGCAACGACGCAACCGATGCTGCTGCTTGCAGCGCGGTGCGGGTTACTTTGGCCGGATCGAGAATACCGAACGCGATCATGTCGCCGTATTCGCCGTTCGCAGCGTTGTAACCGAAGTTGCCTTTGCCTTGACGCACTTTGTCGACAACCACTGAAGGCTCGTCGCCAGAGTTTTGCACGATCTGACGCATCGGCGATTCCATTGCGCGCAGCGCAACTTTGATACCGATGTTTTGATCTTCGTTAGCGCCAGTCAGGCCACGGATAGCTTCGATAGCGCGAATCAGCGCTACGCCGCCGCCGGGAACCACGCCTTCTTCAACGGCTGCGCGGGTTGCGTGCAGCGCGTCTTCAACGCGGGCTTTCTTCTCTTTCATTTCCACTTCGGTCGCGGCGCCGACTTTGATCACTGCAACACCACCAGCGAGTTTCGCTACGCGCTCTTGCAGTTTTTCACGGTCGTAATCGGACGTGGTGTTTTCGAGTTGCACGCGAATTTCTTTCACGCGCGCTTCAATATCGGCTGCTTTACCGGAGCCGTCGACAATCGTGGTGTTTTCTTTGTCGATGGTGACGCGTTTCGCGCGGCCCAAATGCTCCAGCGAAGCGCCTTCGAGATCGAGGCCCACTTCTTCGGAGATGACGGTAGCGCCAGTCAGGATCGCGAGATCCTGCAGCATCGCTTTACGACGATCGCCGAAGCCCGGTGCTTTTACCGCAGCGACTTTGATGATGCCGCGAATGTTGTTAACGACGAGTGTTGCGAGCGCTTCGCCTTCAACGTCTTCAGCAACGATCATTAGCGGACGCGATGCTTTGGCTACTTGCTCAAGCAACGGCAGCAGATCGCGAATCGAAGAGATTTTTTTGTCGACCAGCAGAATGAACGGATCGTCGAGTTCAACGACCATTTTGTCCTGCTTGTTGATGAAGTACGGCGACAGATAACCGCGATCGAACTGCATGCCTTCAACGATCTCGAGTTCGTTGTCGAGGCCATTGCCTTCTTCAACGGTGATCACGCCTTCTTTACCGACTTTTTCCATCGCGTTGGCGATGATGTTGCCGATGTTGTCGTCGCTGTTAGCGGAGATCGAACCGACTTGTGCAATCGATTTGGTGTCCGAGCAAGGGGTGGACAATTTTTTGATTTCTTCAACAGCGGCGATAACAGCTTTGTCGATACCGCGTTTCAGATCCATCGGGTTGGCGCCAGCGGCAACCGATTTCAGACCTTCGGTCACGATCGATTGCGCCAGTACGGTGGCGGTGGTGGTGCCGTCACCAGCGGTGTCGGATGCTTTCGACGCCACTTCTTTCACGAGCTGTGCGCCCATGTTTTCGAACTTGTCTTTCAATTCGATTTCTTTAGCGACCGATACACCGTCTTTGGTCACGGTGGGTGCGCCGAACGATTTGTCGATGACGACGTTGCGGCCTTTCGGGCCCAGGGTCACTTTTACCGCATCGGCCAGGATGTTTACGCCCTTGACCATTCTCTGACGCGCGGAGTCGCCGAATTTAACTTCTTTAGCTGCCATGGTTAATTCCTTCCTCTATCAAATCGGTGGAGTCGGAGACGATTACTTCTCGATAACGCCGAAGATTTCAGTTTCGTTGAGAATGATGACTTCTTCGCCGTTGATCTTGATGGCATTGCCGGCGTATTGGCCGAACACCACTTGGTCGCCTACTTTCAGGCTCATCGGGCGCACTTCGCCGTTATCCAGCGCTTTACCGAGGCCAACTGCCACGACTTCGCCCTGATTGGGCTTTTCCTTGGCGGAACCTGGCAGCACGATGCCACCGGCGGTTTTTTCCTCTTCTTCCTTGCGACGTACAACGACGCGGTCGTATAAAGGACGAATTTTCATGTCGCCAATTCTCCTGAGATCAATGAGTTAATCGGATTATGGATAGGTTCGAATCGCCGGGCTTCCCGGGGATGCACGCCAATATGGGGACGCCCTCCTGAATTTCAAGGCCGGATTTAGCACTCCATTCAAGAGAGTGCTAATGATAGTGAGGCGAAGCGGCGAGTCAAGACGGTTTTTTGCCCCGTCTAATTGGTTTGGCAATTGCTTGAATTCCGCCGAAACTGCAATAATCTGCGGCGTTTTGCCCCGAGCAGACTAACGACTAAGGCGGTTCCCAATGAATTTGAAAGATAAAGTAGTGGCGATTACCGGTGGCGGGCAGGGTCTCGGCCGCGCCATGGCGCTCTCCTTGGCGGCGAAAGGCACCAAGCTGGCGCTGATCGACTTAAACCAAGAGAAGCTCGACGAAGCCGCGCAACTGTGTAAGGACGCCGGCGGCGATGCTCGCGGGTACATCGGTAACGTCGCGAAGGAAGACGATGTAATTCGTATTTTCGATCAGATCGTGGCCGATTTTGGCGCACTCGATGGCTTGATCAATAACGCGGGCATTCTGCGCGACGGCTTTCTGATCAAGATGAAAGACGGCGAGATTCAGAAAAAGATGACGCTGGCCGAATGGCAAGCCGTGATCGACGTCAACCTGACCGGCGTATTTCTGTGCGGCCGCGAAGCCGCAGAGCGCATGATCAAACTCGGCAGCAAGGGTGTGATCATCAATATTTCGTCGGTATCCAAAGCCGGCAATATCGGTCAGACCAACTACTCAGCGGCTAAGGCCGGCGTTGCGGCAATGACCGTCACCTGGGCCAAAGAGCTGGCGCGCTACGGTATTCGCTCGGCAGCCATCGCGCCCGGTTTCATCGCTACCGAAATGGTGGCGAGCATGAAACCCGAAGCGCTACAAAAAATGGCGGAAGGCATTCCACTGCACCGCATGGGTGAGCCCGCAGAAATCGGGCAGACCGTTGTATACATTTTCGAGAACGATTACTTCACCGGTCGCGTTATCGAAATGGATGGCGGTATCCGCATCTAGTTTGCATTGGTTGCGGCTCCGCTCGGGGCCGCAATTCAGCAATTGCCCTTCACTCTTCGTAAATCGCCCGCCTCTTACCAATCGTAATTGACACCAAACAACCAAACTCTATCGAGCGCATCCGCGTCGTCGGCGGGAATATGCGTGTAATTAAAGCGAAGTTTGGCTTGCGCATTAAGACGCCCCACCACCGGCATTTTTAATCCCGTTTCGGAATCGATGCGCCAATCGCCGGCCTGATCGAATAATTGCGTCAGCGTATGACGGTGAAAAAAGCGCAATCCCAGTTTATTCAATTTGTAATTGAAATCGGTGCTTTCGCGAAAAGCGAGCGCATGGCGATCGGTATCGCTGGAATAAATTTCCTGGATGTAACCCAAGCCGGCATCGACTTGCAGCTGAATAAATTCGGTATCGAAAAACTGATAACCGACACCGCCGCCGATTAATTTTCGGCTCGATAAATCTTGAAAAACATTCCGCTCCAAACTCGCAATGCTATTCAAGAACCATTTGTCGCTGACGAAATAATCGTATTGATATTCGAACTTACGATCATCTTGCGTCTTAATATCCTTCTGTCGCTGCTCTTCGTATTTCCCCAGTATCGTGTGGCGCTGACTCTGTCGGCGCGCGGACATTTTGAAATTGAGATCGAGATCCTGCTCATCGGTGTTTCCCGCCGAATCTTTCGCGGCCACATC
>Ga0068858_100007636_pt1 | contig 10445 bp, 5 predicted proteins | sample KBSSwiS12_FD_66589 | JGI IMG/M metagenome (GOLD analysis project Ga0068858, IMG submission 66589) | Switchgrass rhizosphere microbial communities from Kellogg Biological Station, Michigan, USA - KBS Switchgrass S1-2 | ecosystem: Host-associated > Plants > Roots > Rhizosphere > Soil ... | reverse complement strand
TACTTCGACTGATCGTGGTCGAAGTTCACTTCCGGCCACTTCGTTGCGGTGTGGCATTGCTCGCACTTCTTGCCCAGGGTGCCGCCATGCGGTTCGTCTGCTCTGTGACAGTCGATGCACTCGGTGCCCAGCTTCTGGTCCTTGACCACATTGGTGTGGCACACGTGGCAGTCCAGGTTGGCGTGCGCGCCTTCGAGGGCAAACTTGAATTTCTGCAGGTGGTCGAAGTTGGTGACCTTCCACACATCGCTGTTGTGGCAGTCGGAGCAGGCGGGCCCCAGGCGGCTGACGTGCTTGTCATCCGTCTTGTGGCAACCGACGCAATCCTTTGGGATGGGGTCCTTCAGGTTGCCGCTGCGATGGCAGTCACCGCAGCCGATCCGCGCGTGCTTGCCGTTCAAGGGGAAGCCGGTCTCCCGCGCGTGATCGAACTTCTGCGAGGCCCAGTCGGCGGTTGAATGGCAATTGGCGCACTGCGTTCCCTGGCTGCCCTTGTGAACGTCATCCGGCGTGTGGCAGGCAACGCATTGCTTGGGCGTTCCCTTGTAACGCTGGCCTGCGTGGCATGCGGCGCAGGGGACTTCGCGATGCTTGTTGGTCAACTGGAAGCCGGTCTTCTCGTGATCGAACGTGTTTTTTTGCCAGGTCTTCGCATCGTGGCACTTCGTGCATTCGGTGCCGAGGTTGCCGCGGTGTATGTCGTCCTTGCGGTGACAGTCGATGCAGGTGGAGGGCGTCTTCCGATAAGGCGTCTCGGGCTTGTGGCATCCCGTGCAGGCCACCGCCACGTGCGCGTCCTTCAGCGGGAAATTCGTCAGGTCGTGTGTGAAGCCGGCCTGGTTGAGCTTGTTGATGTCAGCGTCGCGGCCGAGGTGCTCGGTATGGCAACCGCGGCATTGGCCGGTGGCTGCCTCGGGCATCCGTCCATGGTAACGGGTCTTTGTGTTGATATCGGCGGCAGTGTCTTTGTGACAATCGAGGCACAGTGCCGTTTGACGCTCACGGTTGGCGCGGTCATGGCAATTGCTGCATTCGCCTTCGATCTTGGCGTGGGCCTTGGAGACGGGCCCCGGCATGATGAGCTTTTCGATGTTCGCTGCGTGGACAGCCGGAGCGAACAGCCAGGCGCACAACACCAACATCAGCGCCTTCGCCAGGATCCTCGAGCTGAACATGCGGTGCTGCTGCTGAGGGTCAGTACACGTGCACGGAAATCACATGCACGATGCCGGCGGCTATCAGCATGAGAAATAACGGCATGTGCAGTACGTGCCATACGGAGAACAGCTTCTCGTAGATCCGGAACTCAACTACCTCCCGTGTGACCTTCATCCTCCTCGCGACGTAGTCGAATGCTACACGCTCGAATCGATCGCTCTGTTTGGCGACTGCTTTGTGACGCTGGGCGGTGACGCGTATGGCGGCTCGGACGTAGCGGCGCAGCCGCGAGCGAGCGCCGGAGTAGCGCAGGGCGATGGTGGTCGGTGCGAACATCATCATGACCGGATTCCATTCGGCGACCTCCAGCAGCCGCGCCTCCTCGTTTTCGACGAGGTTGGCCAGCTCGGGCATCATCAGAAGCTTGGTGGAGCGCTCACGCAGCTCGGAGGCACGCTCCTGCAACTCAGACAGGGTGGCTTTGCGGCCGTACAGGCCGTGGTGAATCTTCGAATAGAAATAGCGCCCGAAGATGCCGCTGCCGGCCACGGTCAACATGGAAAACAGCGCGATGTTGCTGTTGGTGGCGCCCAGGCTGAAGCCGCAATGGATCAGGATGCAGACCGGGCCGATGATTCCCATCATCATGTGGGTCTGAAACCAACGGGGGACGCTGCCGAGCCAGCGCAGCGAGCGGACCCGCTTGCGCACGGCATACATCAGTTGGAGGAGAATCATGCTGCCGCCCACGATGCCAATCGCGTAGCCGAGGCCGCTCTTGGGGCTGAGGTAGTGCGCCACCGGCAGCTGAATGCCGACGATCAGCACCAAGGCCGCGCCTACGAAGATGATCTGTTCCGTTGAAAATCTTGAGCGCGCCTGCTGCATGAGACTTCAGCCAATTTCTCGATCAATGGAAATCTTAACGGGATGGCCGTCACGTGGATTCACACTGGTCACACTTCCAACAAGATCGCCGCTCGCGGGGAGCGCATCACCGTTTTTCGAGATGCGTGCCTCAATTTGGACACTGTTGGCGTTGGAGAGATTGCGCCCGGGGACCATGGCGTTGCCGTCATTGAGCGTGAAGGTGACCGGCCAATGCTCGGCCCGTACGCGCAGTACGGCCAGCGGAGGGCCTGGGGCATTTGGCTGTTTGGCGTAGATGAAGAGGGTGACACCGGACTTGGCCTGGCGGGCCAGTCTGGAGGTGATCTCAACGGTGCCGGAGATCTCGGCGTTGCCCGTGGTGTGCCCTGAGGTCGCGTCGGCGTGGGCCGCGGTGGTGTTGGCCACTGTCATAATGTGCGGCTCGTCGAAGGCGTCGGCCATGTCCGCTATCTGGTCACCCGAAGCCTGGGTGGGACCTTCGGCTGTTGAGCTGGCCGCCATCGGCGTCGCAGACGCTACGTGAGCTCGGGCCGCCTTTGCCTCGGCTGCCTTGCCCATGTACTCGTACGACTCCGCCAGGAGCTCCCAGTCCTTGTCAGAGCCACCTTGCGTGCCCAAACGAGCGGCCAGCTTGTTTGTGACGTCGTCCAGGGATCCTGCGGTTGGTGCGGGCTGTTGGCCCATCTGCATGTCGTGGGACGGTTGTGCTGCTGTCGCGGCCTGCGAGGAGGCGATGGAGTCCGGCGAGCCCAACAGGAAGTAGATTCCCAGTGCAACTCCAATCAGCGCCAGTCCCGCGGCGACGGGCACCGCGAATGACGGTATAGGCGGGCGCCTGGCACCGCTCTCAGCGGTCGCCTCACCCAGTGCTGGACGTTCACGCAGCCAGGCGCGCACGGTCACCATGATGGCAACCGCGACCAGCACACCGGCAAGAAACCAAAAAGAATCGCGGGGTGACATAAGCCCTGAGTTAAGTTGAAGGAATATCTACGGAACAGTTGTAACGTGTGTTGAGGTAAGCGTCTACGCGTCGCGGTTCGCAGACGCGGGTAATTTGCGAATCAGTTCACACTAACTTCCACCGCTGCTGTCTGTGTGAACAGACGTCTATGCCGTGATGATTTGAAAGGGTAATTTGTGACAGCGAAGCGCATGTGCCGTACACCAAGAAATGTGATCTGCGTCAATGAGTGCCTGGTGGGTCATTTATCTCATTCCTCTGTTGATCGTGTGGTCCTGGCAGGTTGCCAGGCGCCGCCGCATCGCGGTCAAAGGCCGCGAGGCACACGTGCAGGCACAGCGTGCCGGACTCAACGAGCCGGTCTCGCTCCATCCCATAATCAACGCCTCCCTGTGTGTTGGATGCAGTGAATGCGTCAAGGCCTGCCCGGAGAAGGAAAGCGACGTTCTCGGGATGGTTGACGGCAAGGCGGAGCTGATCAACGCGGGCGATTGCATCGGACATGGAGCGTGCCGAACGTCCTGCCCGGTCGGCGCCATTTCCCTGGTGTTTGGTACAGCCAAGCGCGGCATCGACATCCCGGTGTTGTCGCCCGATTTCGAGACTAACGTCCCGGGTATTTTTGTGGCGGGCGAGTTGGGCGGCATGGGCCTCATCCGCAACGCGCTCGTCCAGGGCACCGAGGCCATCGAAGCCATTGCGCATCGCCGGCAGCGGCGCCAGGGCATGGTGGATGTCGTGATTGTTGGCGCGGGACCCGCCGGGTTTGCTGCGTCGCTGACCGCGATGTCCCTGGGGCTGAAGTACGTTACCCTGGAGCAGGAGTCTCTCGGCGGCTGTGTGTTTCAGTATCCGCGCGCGAAGCTCGTCATGACTTCGCCGGTTGAGGTTCCGATCATCGGCAAGTTGAAGATCACACAGACTTCCAAGGAAGAGTTGTTGGAGTTCTGGCAGAACGTCGAGCGCAAGACCGGCGTGGCCATCCGGTACCGGGAGCGGGTGGAAAGCATCACTCCCCGTGGCGGCGGATTCCTGATCCGCACGAGTAAAGGTCAATACGCCGCATCCTCCGTACTGTTGGCCATCGGGCGCCGCGGCACGCCTCGCAAACTGGGTGTTCCTGGCGAGGAGCTTTCGAAGGTCGTGTATCGGATGATTGATCCCGAACAGTATTCAGGTCAGCGGGTGCTGGTGGTGGGTGGAGGGGATAGCGCGCTGGAAGCGGCCAGCAGCATCGCTGAATCAACCAACGCCAAGGTCGCGTTGTCCTATCGCGGCGATTCGTTCACACGTGCCAAAGCCCGCAACCGTGAGCGCCTCGAGAATGCCCGCCGAACCGGTCGCCTGCACGTTGTGTTGCGTTCGGAGGTCCGGCAGATAGCGCACGACGCGGTGGTGATGGAGCAGAGCGGCAAGCTCATGCGGATCCCCAATGAAGTGGTCATCGTCCAGGCAGGCGGCCTCGTGCCAACCGACTTCTTGAAAAATGTCGGCGTGCAGGTTCAGACGAAGTACGGCACGGCATGAAGTTGTTTCAGCGGAGCGAAGGGTGGCGGCAACTCGCCGTGGTGGCGGTTGCGTCAGGTTGGGTAGCGCACGCAGCCGCCCAAAGCGGCCCCGCCGCGCATGATCCGCTTCAGAACGAATCGGCACCGATGCATTCGGCTACGGACGCATCGGCAGACGCGGCACCGAGTCCTGCGCCGCCGGCTCCAGCGAAAGGTAAGAAGCACTCCAGGATGAAGGCTGCCGCGCCGCAGGCGAGCCCACAACCCGAGTTTTCGGTCGATGCACCTCAGGCGGTATCACCTGAGCCCGCCGTGTCTGGCCGGGCTGCCGCGCCCGCCGGGGCCGCGGTGCCTGGTGAGGCTGCTGTGCCAGCCGCGCCCGGAGAGGCCGCCATGCCAGCCCTCCCTCGAGAGGCGCCTGCGCCTGCTTCGCCGAGGTCCCCAAGCCATTCAGCGCAGACAGCCACAAGCGCGCCCGCATCTGGCGCGATGACGCGATCGGCACCATCAGCGGCTACGGATGGAGCCGGGCCAACTTCATCGTCGACGGCGAGCGCATCCACGGCGTCTTCGATAAGCGGTTCCACCTCATCGACGTCGTCGGCCAAACCGGCGGACGGCGCCAAGCCACACAAGTCCTTCAAGTCCCGCGTCAAAGACCTCGCTGCGAAAGTAACGCCGGGCCATCACAAGTCCGCGACGGGCGCTGCCGCTGGCGGCGGGGCCGCGGCAGCCGGTGGGGTTGCCACTTCGGGAGGAACTGCTGCGGCTGGTGGGGTTGCCACGGCGGGAGGAACTGCTGCAGCCGGTGGCATTGCCGCAGCTGGCGGAGTTGCCACGGCCGGCGGGGTTGCCGGTGCGTCTGCTATGTCACCTACGGTGATGCCGGGCGACACCGTTACTGCGGGTGCCGTGGCTCAACCGGGTTCATCGGCGCCAACGGCCGCTACAAAGGCGCACAAGTCTATTGGCACCCGCGTGAAGGATCTGGCGGCGAAAATTACGCCTGGGCATCATAAGTCGCCTGACGTTGCAGCTAACGAGCCGACGCGCGTCAGGGGCAAGACTGTTATGCGCCACCGGCCTGACAGTGCGCCGTCTGCGGAAGCGAAGGCATCTCTTCGTACGAAGCAATTTGGCGCCGCCATGCAGGAGTTGCGCAGGGCCGCTGAAAAGGGCGACGTTGAATCCGAGTACCTGCTGGGCCTCGTCTATGCAAGCGGTGTCGCCCCGGAGATCTCAACAACCGAGGCACGTCGCTGGCTCGAAGCGGCCGCCACCAGGTCACACCCTGAAGCTGCCCTGGCGCTCTCGGGATTGTTGGCTGATGGCACTGATCAGGACCGCACCGCTGCGGAAACGTGGCTGGCGCGCGCGGCAAGCGAAGGCGAACCCACTGCCATCAAGCTGAGAGCGGCCCATTCACTGCCATTGGCACCATCGCGCGACGCCAAGGGCGACACCGTGCTGGCGCGCGAGCTGTTGATTTGGGCGATTCGTCATGGTGACGAGCGGACACTCGACGTGTTCATCAAGGTCGCCGGCATCGAAAATGCCGACGAGTTTGGCCGTACACCGCTGCAATATGCCGTGATGAGCGGGTCACTGGTTGCCGTCGAACATTTGCTAGCGGCTGGCGCCGACACCGGCCACGCGGATCGATTCGGCGTCACGCCGTTGATGCTTGCCGCTGAAGCCGAGAACGACAGCATTCTCGACGAGCTGCTCAAAGCCGGCACTGACATCAACAAGAAGGACAGTGTGGGTGACACTGCGCTGTTCTATGCGGCCCGTGTAGGTCGAACTGACCACGTTCAACGCCTGATCGCAGGTGGCGCGGCGATTGATCAATCGAATTCGGATGGCTGGACTGTCGTCGACGTGGCTTCAAAGAACAACCATCCGGAAACGATTGCGGCTCTCAAGAAAGCAGGCGCCACGGGGCATCTCAAGGCCTCTGTCATGCGCGAAGGCGGTGGAGTTGACCCCACGCGCGGCGGTGAGCTCTATCAAGGCTGGCCGCCGATCGCCATTGCGGCTAGTCGCAATGAAGCGCGTTTGGTTTCAGACCTCCTAGCCGGTGGTGCTCGTGCGGACGAGCCGACCCCTCAACGGGACACGCCGTTGTTGGTGGCGGCAAAGTACCGCGCGTCCGCCGTCATTGCTCCGTTGCTGAAGGCCGGTGCAAATCCTGCTCACTTCGACGAGAGCGGTGAAACGGCTCTCGGCTATGCTGCGGCTCATAGCGAGCTCGACGTGCTCGATGCATTGCTGCAGAAGGGCGTGTCGCCCGACACGCGAGGGCATACTGAGGAACCCGCGATATTGCGGGCTACCCGAGTCCATGACGAAGTCGCCGTCAAACGCCTGATCGACGCCGGTGCAAACGTTAACCTTCAATCGGGTAACGGCACGTCTGCGTTAATGGTGGCTGCCGAGGCTTCGGATTCAAAGATCATGGAGCTGTTGCTCGGGGCGGGAGCTAAGGTTGAACAGGCGGACAAGACCGGGCGCGATGCGCTTTGGTTCGCCGCCGACAGCGGCACCGAAGAGATCGCAGACCGCCTGCTTGCCGCTGGTGCGCCCGTGGACTCGAACCGCAAACAACAGTCGCCACTGTTCGCCGCCGTCCGCGCGGGCCGCCCCGGCATGGTGGAGCACCTCATCCGCAAGGGTCTTTCACCGAACGCCAAAGGCAATGCCGGCGACACCCCAATCATCTCTGCGGCCGCCCGCGGCGACGCCGCACTCGTTACGGTCCTGGTGGGAGGCGGTGCTACCGTCGACGAACAGAACAACGCCGGCAACACAGCGTTGATAGTCGCCATCCGTGAAGGTCACGCGAACGTGTGCAAAGTCCTGCTGAAAGGCGGCGCCAACACCCGCGTCCGCAACAAGGACCGCATCGACGCGCTCGACACCGCTAAGCGCCGCAACATGCAAGAGATCGTAGCTCTGTTAGACGCGCACTAAGTGCGAAGCGACCGTGGCGGATCCGCGTCTGCCAGCGTCGTCCGTTCTATCGACGCGAGTTGGAGTCGGCGCTGAGGTTACGGATGGCGAGGGTGATTCAGGCGACAGCGTGGGGCGGCCATGACGAGAGAGTGTGGGCGGCCGTGACGAGAGAGCGCGCGGCGCCAAATGACGGCAGCGCCGGGCGGCTAGGGCTGCAGGGTGGGCGTGCTCTGAGGGCGACGGCCGGGCTTACTTGTTTGGGCCGAATTCCAGATGCACCTTCACGTGCGCCTGCGAGGCCAACCCGTCAACGAAGCGCGGATCGTATTTCCACTTCCGCACAGCATCTACGGCCGACTTGTCAAACATTCCCGAAGGCGCGGACCGGATAACGGAGACGTCTTGAACGACGCCTTGCGGTGAAACCGTTACTTCGAGATCGACCGAACCAACAATCCCTTCCTTCTTGGCCGCAGAGGGGTAGTCAGGGTTGACTCGGCGGATCAGCTTGGCCTCCTGAACCACCGGCGGCGGCTCACCACCACTGCGGCGGTGGCTGGCCGGAGCGGGCGTATGCGCCGATTCGGCGGCAGGAGTAGCTGTATCCGCAGGCGCGGACGATGCGGATGGAAGGGCCGACGCTGCGGATGTAGGTGTCGACGCTGTCGCAGTTGGCGCCGCTGATGCACTAGCCGCCGTGTCGCCAGGTTTTGCCGCTCCGACGGAAGGGCCAGCAGCGGCGGCGGGGCCAGCAGTGGCGCCAAGGCCAGCAGTGGCGGCAGAGCTGGCAGTGGCGGCAGAGCTAGCGGCGGAGGACGAAAGGGTTGAAGACGCCGGAGCAGACTCCGTATGAGCGCCTTCGGAGGACGTTGAGCTCGCTCGAGTTAATCCCACTGGCGTTTCGGGGGCGAGCCACGAAGACGGATCGGCCGTCGCGGCGGTTGATGCTCCTGTTGAGGCGGTTGTCCCGGGGCCGGTGGAAGAGGTAACGGAAGAGCGGGAATTACCCGTTGATGCGGTTGCCGCAGCGTTGCCCGATTCGGCGCCGTGCATGCTTGCGGCATCGGAGTTAGCCGAAGCGTTCGCGCCCGCGGCGGCAGCCCGGGCGGCTCCAGTCGACGCCGCGGAACCGGCATCGCCCTTGGCGACCGCAGAAGATCCGCCAGGCTTCGAGCCATTCTTCTTCGCGCCCTTGGCAGCGGCATTCTTGCCAGCCGCGTCGCCGCGACTGATCAACAAGCCGTCAAAGAAATCCAACCGCGGATGCGAAGGCGACAATTGCCGCAACTTATCCACATCGGCTCGCGCGGTCTTGAAATCATCCGCCTTGAAAGCAGCTTCAATCCGCGCAACGAGGTCCGTGACCTCACGCGGATATTCCGGCGCGTGGGCGACCACCGGCGGCGCAGCCCTGGGTGCCTCGCTCTTCGAGCCAAACATCTTGAAACCCAGGAGCACCACCACAACAACGACGGCAACACCGCCACCGAGCATCGTTGCCAGGCGTTTCGTATCAAACTCGTCCGAAGTTGCCTCGTAGTTGCTACGCGCGGCACGGGCCATGGCGGCGGCTTCTGAGAAATCGCCACCAGCGCGCGCATGTGGCGGCTCCAACGGCGGGATTCGCTCGAGTGGCGGAGTGCGCTCGAGAGGGGGTGTGCGCTCCAACGGTGGGAATCTGACTGGAGGCGCTTTGCCGGCGGCACGTTGCGAACCAGCGCGTCGCGTGCTGCCACCGTGTGGGCTCTCATCGCGTGAGCTGAAATCGCGCGAGCCGCCTGCGAATGACGCAGAACCGCCCGTACTGCCAGAACCGCCCGAAGCTGAGGTGCTCCTCGAGGCGGAGGCGCCCCTCGATGCTGACGTCGACCGGCCGGCTGCCGCGCCACCAGCATTCCTACGTGGCCCGAAGGTGCCCGAGCCAGGAAACTTCGCTGCCAGGTCATTGGCGTCGTTGTTCGACTCAACACCGCGGGCCCGTGCGCCGCGCGCTGCACCAGAGCCACCAAAGCCAGACGCACTCTCCGCGGGAGCAGAACGAGAACGCATTGGAGGCACTGACGACCGCGACTCCCCCGCGGCCGATCGCGGCTCCGCGCCCGGTCGCATCCCCACGCCCGATCGCGAGTGCCCCGCACTTGACTGCGAGTGTCCCGCGCCTGACTGCGAGTGCCCCGCGCCTGATCGCGACGGACTCCCCGCTGAGCGCGACTGCCCGGTGCCGGAACGTGTTTGTCCAACCCCTGACCGCGACTGGCTAGCCGAAGCCGAAGCACCGCGCGCGGATGACCGTCCGCCGCCCAGGGAAGTCACTTGCATCGGTCCCGCGCGACCCGCGCGCGCAAACCGAGGTTCGGAAAACTCGTCAGACTGCTCGACATCTCGAGAGACATCCGACTCGGGAGTCTCCGCAACAGGCTCCTCGGCCGGCGTCTCTTCACTCTCCCCAACCTGTTGGTCAGCGGCAGCGGCCAACTCGAGCGCTGCGATCAGCTTCTCGGCCTCGATAGGGTAGGACAGCGTCTGAAAAATATTGAACGGCCCCAGCCGCCCGCGCAACAACTGCAACCGCTGGCGATCGGCAGCGAATATCCGCAACACCGAGGGCCATTTCTTCGAGATCGTGCCCAACAGCTCGAGACCCGAGCCGTCTTCCAACCGTTCGGTGGCCACGATGACCTCGAACGTGTTCGAACGCAGCAGGTCGAGGCAGTCGCCTTTGTTGGTTACACAGTCGACAGTATAAAGATCCCGGAGCGATCGGGTGATCGCCAAGTTGCTGGCGGAATCCTGGTCGACAACGAGCACACGCATGCGGCAAATGTTACCGGACGCCTTCCCTTAGGCTCAGCGGCAGGTCACGGTTTCCATATTCTGGCCAGATACACAGTGTTGGCCTGCGCGCACAGGTTTTGAGTGTGTCGCACCGCTCAGTGAACACGCCGTGCATGCGTCACATTTGGCACGCC
>Ga0068858_100007625_pt1 | contig 10453 bp, 9 predicted proteins | sample KBSSwiS12_FD_66589 | JGI IMG/M metagenome (GOLD analysis project Ga0068858, IMG submission 66589) | Switchgrass rhizosphere microbial communities from Kellogg Biological Station, Michigan, USA - KBS Switchgrass S1-2 | ecosystem: Host-associated > Plants > Roots > Rhizosphere > Soil ... | reverse complement strand
GGCCCGGTGCCCTTGTACGGCACGTGCAGCACGAAGATGCCGGTCGCCATCTTCAGGTACTCGAAGGCGAGATGGCCGGCGCTGCCATTGCCCGCCGAGCCGTAGTTGAGCTCGCCGGGCTTGGCCTTCGCGAGCGCGACGAACTCCTTCAGGTTCTTCGCCGCAACGTCGGGATGGACGACATAGAGGCTCGGCACCTTGGCGAGCAGGGAGATCGGCTTGAAGTCGCGGATCGGGTCGTAAGGCAGCTTGTCGAAGATGAAGGGATTGACCGCGAGCGTGCCGATGTGGCCGAGGACCAGCGTGTGCTGGTCGTCGGAGCGGGCGACCTCGGCCATCGCCACGTTGCCGGCACCACCCGGCTTGTTGTCGACGTAGACGCTCTGGCCGAGCAGCCGCGACAGCTCGGTCGCGGTCGCTCGCGCGACGATCTCGGAGCTGCCGCCGGGAGCGAAGGGAACGACGAAGCGGATCGGCCGCACCGGCCACGCCTCGGCGGCCCGCAACGGCAACCCCCAGCTTGCTGCGAGCGCAGCCGCGGCGAGCCTGGTCAGCGCGGCGCGCCGCTCGACGCCGGTCGTCATGATTTCGCGAGCGCGGCGACGACCGCGCTCTGGCCGGCCTGGCGCGCGATGTCGACGGCGGTGAGGCCGCGGTCGTCACGCAGGTCGAGCCGGGCGCCGCGCGCGAGCAGCAGCTTCACGGCGTCGAGCCTGCCCTGGCCGGCCGCCCACATGAGCGCGGTGAGCTCGTGTTCGTACGTGGCGTTGACGTCGATCCCCGATGCGAGCAGCGCGTCGAGCGCGTCGGCGCTGCCTTGCCCGGCGGCGTAGACGATCGCGGGCTTCTTCATGCGATCGACGAGGTCGGTGCGTGCGCCCGCGGCGAGCAGCCGCTTGACGACGGGCGCGGAGCCGGCGTAGGCCGCCGCCATCAGCGGCGTCACGCCTTCGAGCGACGCCTGGTCGACGTCGGCGCCTTTCTGCAGCATCGCCTCGACGATCGCGAGGTTGCCCTTCTCGGCGGCGAGCAGCAGCGCGGTCTTGCCGAGGCGATTGCGCGACGCCGGCGACGCGCCGGCCTCGAGGACGCGCTGGACCTGCGCGAGGTCGCCCTGGCGCGCACCGACGAGCAGCTGCGCGTTCAGCGTCGGATTGCTCGGCGCCTGCGCCGACGCTGCGAACGAGACGGCGAGCGCTGCGAGGATGCAGGCGCGTCGCAAACGGTGGCGGTCGACGGACGCGGTCATCGGGACAACCTCGGGTGCGGATGCATGGCAGCGAGAGAGGCGTTGGCAGGCGGCACGATTGTGGGTACGCTTACCCCATTGTGAGAGACGCGGGCGGCTCCGGCTGGATCGCGATGAGACGGGCCCGATGAAGGCCCGCGCTCGACCCCTGCGCAGCGAGGCGCCGGAGACGATTCTCGCAAGTCACTCAAGAGCAACAGGGGAGACCGACATGCTTCGACTTCATCGCCCGCAGCGCGGCTTGGCAACTTTGCTGGTCGTGACCGCGTTCTTCGCTGCTTCGCCGGGCGCCTTCGCGCAACCCGAGGTGTCGGGCGGAGCGAACGCCGCCACCGGCGGGCCGGTGCCCAAGAGCATCTCGGTCCCGCAGCAGCGGCTCGACGCCGCCGACAAGGACACCGCCAACTACCTCCATTCGAACGGCAGCTACTCGCAGACCCGGTACTACCCGGGAGCGCAGATCAACGCCACCAACGTCGCCAAGCTGCGGCCGGCGTTCCAGTTCCAGACCGAGGTCGTCGAGTCGATGGAGACCGCGCCGATCGTCGTCGACGGGATCATGTACATCACGACGTCGTACAACCACCTGTACGCGCTCGACGCCGCGACCGGCAAGGAGTTCTGGCACTACAAGCACAAGATGGGTCCGGTGACGACCTTCTGCTGCGGCCCGAACAACCGCGGCGTCGCGGTGATGGGCGACCGCCTCTACATGGGAACGCTCGACGCCAAGCTGCTCGCGTTCGACGCCAAGACCGGCAAGGTGCTGTGGTCGACGCAGATCGCCGATCCCGAGCAGGGCTACTCGGAAACGATGGCGCCGGTGGCGGTCAACGGCAAGATCCTGATCGGCACCAACGGCGGCGAGTACGGCATCCGCGGCTTCGTCAAGGCGTACGACGCCAACGACGGCAAGCTGCTCTGGACCTTCTACACGATCCCGGAGAAGGGACACGAAGGCGTGTGGGCGAAGAACGACGCGACGCAGCGCGACATGCACCGCGACATCGACGCGGAGAAGGCGGCGTTCGCCAAGAACGCCGACTTCTACAAGACGCTCGGCGGCGGCGTCTGGATGGCGCCTGCGGTCGACAAGGAGACGAACACGATCTTCTTCGTCGTCGGCAACCCGAGCCCGGACCTGTACGGTGCCGAGCGGCCGGGCGACAACCTCTACACCGACTCGATCGTCGCGGTCGACCTCAACACCGGCGCGTACAAGTGGCACTACCAGTACGTGGCGCACGACGTCTGGGACCTCGATGCCGTCTCCCCCGTCATCCTCACCGAGGCGAAAGGCAAGGACGGCAAGATGACGAAGGTCGCGATCCACGGCGGCAAGACCGGGCACGTCTACGTCCACGACCGCGCCACCGGCGAGCTGATCCGCTTCAGCGAGGCGATGATCCCGCAGGAGAACATGTGGGTGCTGCCGACCAAGGACGGCGCGCGGATGCTGCCGGGCGCCAACGGCGGCGTCGAGTGGAGCCCGATGGCGTTCAACCCGAAGACGCGCCTCGCCTACGCCGCCAACCTCCACCAGCCGATGACGTACCACGTCGAGCAGGCGGCCTACCCCGGCGGCAAGCTCTGGCTCGGCGGCGCCTTCAAGGTCATCGCGAGCGAGAAGCAATGGGGCCGGCTGTCGGCGGTCAACATCGACACCGGCAAGGTCGCGTGGAAGTTCGACACCGAGCAGCCCCTCATCGGCGGCGTGCTCGCGACCGCGGGCGACCTCGTCTTCAACGGCGAGGGCAACGGCTACTTCCGTGCCTTCGACGCGCGCACGGGCAAGAAGCTCTGGGAGTACCAGGCCGGTGCCGGCGTCAACGCGCCCGCCGTGTCGTACATGGTCGGCGGCAAGCAGTACGTTGCCGTGGCGGCAGGCGGCAACACGCAGCTCGACTTCAAGCGGGGCAACACCGTCCTCGTCTTCGCGCTGCCCTGAAGCGAAAGCAGCCGACGCGCGCGACGCGACGATCGAAAGGAACTCGACCTGAGACCTCGCGCCCCGCGCTTCGGCGCCCTTGCCCTCGCCTTCGCGGCGACCACTTTCACCCACGCACAGGACGCGGCCCCGGCCAAGGCCGCGGTCTGCGGCTCTTGTCATGGCCCCGCGGGCAAGTCGAACGATCCGAGGTACCCGATCCTCGCCGGCCAGAACTCGCGCTACCTGTACCTGCAGCTGCGCGACTTCCTGGAAGGCCGGCGCAGCGATCCGGAGATGTCGCCGAGGGCAGCCGAGTTGACGCGCGACGAGATGCGCGAGCTCGCCGACTACTTCTCTAAGCAGAAGCCGCTGCCGCAGACCTTCAAGGCCGATCCGGCGAAGGCCGCGCTCGGCAAGGCCAAGGCCGACGAGACGCTGTGCACGATGTGCCATCTCGGCGGCTTCGCCGGCCAGAACGAAATTCCGCGCGTCGCCGGCCAGCACTACGCGTACATCGTCAAGCAGCTGTCGGACTTCAAGGCGCGCAAGCGCACCAACGACGCCGGCAACATGACCAGCGTCGCCCATACGCTGAACGACACGGACATCGAGAACCTGGCGCACTACCTCGTCGGCCTCTGAGCGCCGGGATGCGGGATGCCCCTAGGTCCTGCCGCGTCGCACGGCAGTAACTTCGGGTCGGAGGCACGCGTTCGGGCGAACGCCGATGCCGTCCAGGACAACAAGACGAGGAGACCACGATGATGCTGCGCCACTTTCTCAGCGCGCTCGTTCCCGCCGCCCTGGCCTCGGCGCTCACGCTGCCGGCGCAGGCACAGACGCTCTCCGACCTGCGCGCCGATCCGGCGCCCAACCGCGTCCTGACCTACGGCATGGGCTATGCGAACCAACGCTACAGCCCGTTGCAGCGCATCGACAAGCGCAACGTGGCGCGGCTCGTTCCGGTCTGGAACTACAGCCTCAACAACCTGCAGAGCCACGAGTCGCAGCCGATCGTCTACGAAGGGACGATGTACGTCACCACGCACACGTCGACGGTCGCGATCGACGCGCTGACCGGGCGCCAGGTCTGGAAGCAGGACCTCGAGTTCGCGAGCGACGTCGCGAAGATGGCGTGCTGCGGCCTCCTCAACCGCGGCGCCGCGATCCTGAACGGCAAGATCTACCGCACCACGCTCGACTCGCACGTCATCGCCTACGACGCCAAGACCGGCAAGCAGCTCTGGAAATCGCAGGCGGCCGACTACAAGGAAGGGCACGCGATGACGGGTGCGCCGCTGATCGCCAACGGCGTCCTGATGACCGGGATCGCAGGCGGCGAATACGGCACGCGCGGCTTCATCGACGGCTGGGATCCCGAGACGGGCAAGCGCCTCTGGCACCTCTACACGACCGCGCTGCCCGGCGAGAAGGGCGGCGACACCTGGCCCGGCGACACCGCGCAGAAGGGCGGCGCGCCGACCTGGCTGACCGGCGCCTACGACCCCGAGCTCGACCTCGTCTACTGGGGCACGGGCAACGGCGGCCCGTGGAACGCCGAGGCGCGCAAGGGCGACAACCTCTACGTCGACTCGGTGCTCGCGTTCCGGCCGAAGACGGGCGAGCTCGTCTGGCACTACCAGTTCTCGCCGAACGATCCTTTCGACTACGACTCGACCGAGGTCGGCATGCTGGTCGACCTCAAGGTCGACGGCGCGACGAAGAAGGTCCTCGTGCAGGCCAATCGCAACGGCTTCTTCTACGTGCTCGACCGTGCCAACGGCAAGCTGCTCGCGGCCAATCCCTACGTCAAGGTGAACTGGGCCGACAAAATCGACATGGCGAGCGGCCGGCCGGTCGAGTCCGAAGTGTTCAAGCGCGTCCGCGCCGGCGGCGACGAGGAGATCTTCCCGTCCGTGCTCGGCGGCAAGAACTGGCAGCCGATGTCGTGGAACCCGCGCACCGGCCTCGCCTACGCGAACACGTTGAACATGAGCTGGCCGTACAAGCTCGAGAAGCCCGAGTACAAGAAGGGCGAGTGGTATCTCGGCGTCACCTTCCGCGGCGTCAACATGCCGAAGGACCAGCCGCACGGCTATCTGAGCGCGATCGATCCGATGACCGGCAAGAGCAAGTGGCAGATGCCGTGGCCGGGGATGCCGAGCATGGCCGGCACGCTCTCGACGGCGGGCGGCCTCGTCTTCACCGGTGCCGCCACCGGCGAGGTGATCGCCGTCGACGCCGACACGGGCGCGAAGCTCTGGCAGTTCCAGACCGGCAGCGGCATCATCGGCCTGCCGGTGACCTGGGAGCAGGACGGCGTGCAATACGTGTCGATCGTCTCCGGCGGCGGCGGAGTGTGGGCGTTGCTCGGCGACGAGCGCATGGCCAAGGTGCCGCAAGGTGGGTCGGTCTGGACCTTCGCGGTCCGCTGAGCCGAGCGAGGTGGGGCACGCGCCGGGGTCGCGCGTCGCGCGGCTCGCGGCCGCCCTCCTCGCCGCTTGCGCGTCGCAAGGCGGGCAACGTTTCAGCGCCGACGAGATCGAGCGCGGGCACGCACAGTTCGAACGGACGTGCGCGCAGTGCCATGGCCGCAACATGGTGAATTCGGGAACCACGTCGTACGACCTGCGGCGCTTTCCGACCGACGACCCCGACCGCTTCTTCGCCTCGGTCACCAACGGCAAGGGCAACATGCCGTCGTTCCGCGAGGCGCTCTCGAGCGAGCAGATCCGGCTGCTCTGGGCCTACGTCGGCAGCCGCGGCGGCAAGGAGCGCTGAACGCGATGCGGCTCACGGCGTGCCATGCCCTTGCCTGCGCGCTGCTCGCGGCCGCCGCTTCGGCGACGGCGCAGAGCGGGCGTTCCGGACCGCTCACCGTGTGCATGGCCGAGGCGAATCCGCCGCTCTCGCTCGTGGTCCGCGGCAGCGCGCGCGGCGTCGATGCGAGGGTCGCCGAGGCGGTCGCCGCCGAGCTGCACCGGCCGCTCGCGATCGTTCCCTTCGAGTCCAAGCTGGAGGGCGACAGCACGCTGTCGCATGAAGTCAACGCGCTGCTCTCGTCGGGCGTGTGCGAGCTCGCGAGCGGGTTTCCGCTGCTGCGCACCGATCTCGGCGCGCCGTCGCGGCCGACCGCTCGCGTTCCGGACCATCCCGGCGCGCCGCCGCCGCCGAAGCGAGCCTGGGTCCCGCTCGGCGCGCTGAGCGCGAGCCGCGCCTACCACGCAGTGGCGATCGCGCTCGTCGTCCGCGACGCATCGCGGGCGACCGCCACGCTCGCCGAGCCGGGCGATGCCAGAATCGGCGCGATCAGCGGCACCCTGGCCGGCACCATCGTCTCGCTCTACCGCAACGGCAAGCTTCGCGCGCAGATGGTGACGCTGTCGCAGCACCAGGACTCGCTCGCCGAGCTCGAGGCGGCGAGGATCGACGCGGCGCTCGTCACCCTCGACCAGCTCGACGCCTGGCGGCTCGCGCATCCGGCCACGCCGATCGTGCGCACCGCGTACCTGCACCCGCTGCGCATCAACCTCGGCTTCGTAGCGCGCTCCGAGCAGAGCGACCTCCTCGCCGCCGTCGATCGCGTCGTCGACGCGGCGCTGGCGAGCGGCGAGCTCGCGCGCTGGCACGCCGCGAACGGCAGCAGCTGGGTCGCACCGACCGATCCGCAGATCAACGCAATGGTCGGGATCGCCGATCTGCTCCGTGACTGAGGCGCTCGTACGACCGGATCCGGGGGCGATCGCGGCGTCGGCCCCGCGCCCGGATGCGGACGAGGCCGCGCCGCGCCGCTACGACCGCGTCGCCGCGTGGCTCCATTGGGGAATCGGTGCGCTGCTGCTCGCCGAGATCGCGTTCGGTCTGCTGCTCGACGACATCGCGCCGCGGCGAACTCCGGCGCGCGCTGCCGTGATCAATGCGCACAAGTCGGTCGGCATCGTCCTCGGACTCCTGATCCTGTTCCGGATCGCCTGGCGGCTCGCGCACGCGCCGCCGCCCTGGCCGGCGTCGATGTCGGCGCTGCGCCGCCGCGCCGCCGATGCCGGCCACGTGGCGCTCTACGCGTGCATGGTGATCGCGCCGCTGACCGGCTACCTCGGCTCGAACTTCAGCAAGCACGGCGTCCGCTTCTTCGGCGCCGAGCTGGCGCCGTGGGGACCGGACTGGCCGCGCGCCTATGCGCTCCTCGTCGGCATCCATGACGCGAGCAGCTATCTGCTGCTGGCGCTCACGGTCGGCCACATCGCGATGGCGTTCAGGCACGCGCTCGTCGAGCGCGACGGCATCTTCGATCGGATCGTTCCGTGGCGCCCGTCGCGCCGCGGCGCTTCGTCGCCATGAAGCGGGTGCTCTCCCCGATCCTGTTGCTCGGCGCGCTCGCGGCGGCGCCGATCGGTGCGCGCGCCGCGCCGTTCGCCTACGTCCCCAACGAAGGCTCGGGAACGCTCAGCGTCATCGACACCGCGTCGGACCAGGTGGTAGGCGACATCGCCGTCGGCGCGAAGCCGCGCGGCACGGCGGTCTCGCCCGACGGCCGCACCGCATACGTGAGCGACCAGCCGAACGCGGTCGTCGTCGTCGTCGACCTCGTCGCGCGCAAGCGCTCGGGAGCGATCCCGGTCGGCGCTTCGCCCGAGGGCGTCGGCGGCTCGCCGGACGGTCGCTGGATCGTCGCCGCGGTCGAGGAGAGCAACGAGATCATCTTCATCGACACCCGCACCAACGCCAAGGCGTTCGCGGTCAAGGTGCGCGGCCAGAACCCCGAGCACGCCGTCTTCAGCCCCGACGGCCGCCACGTCTTCGTCAGCGCCGAGGACGGCCACGCGGTCGACGTCATCGACGTCGCCAGGCGCGCGCAGGTGGCGCAGATCCCGGTCGGCGTGCGGCCGCGCGGAATCGTCTTCTCCGCCGACGGCCGGCGCGCCTACGTCGCCGCCGAGACGTCGAACGAGGTGTACGTGATCGATGCGCAGCAGTTCACCGTCCTCGCCAAGCTCAAGGCCGGCCTGCGCAGCAACGGCGTCGTCCTGCATCCCGACGGCAGCCGCCTCTACGTCTCGAACGGCGGCGACGCGAACGTGTCGGTGATCGACCTCGCTTCGGGCAGCGCGGTGGCGACGATCGCGGTCGGCGAACGCCCCTGGAACATGGCGATCACGCCCGATGGCCGAAAGCTCTACGTCGCGTGCGGCCGCTCCGCGAGCGTGTCGGTCATCGACACGGAGAAGAACGCGAAGATCGCGGACATCGCCGTCGGCAAGCTGCCGTGGGGCGTGGCGATCCGTTGACTCGCCTGCTCGCCGACGTTCTCGCCGTCTCATACCTGCGCCGGATCGACACCCGCACCGTCAACGGCGACCTCAACGGCGACGCGCTCGACCAGCAGCTCTACACCCTGTCGGCAGCCGACCGCGCGGCGCTCGCCGCTGCCGGAATCGCCGCGCCGCCGGTCGTCGATGCGACGACGACCCCGTTTCCGTACCTGCTCTGCGTCGCGCAGGCGCTGCAGGGACGCGACATCGACACGAAGTGCAACGCAGTGCTGCGGCGCAGCCGGAGCAGGCAGCACCAGTCCGGCATCGCGGCGCAGGCGAGCGGCGCGTTGCAGCTGGGAGCGACGACGCATCGCACCGTCGTCGGCGCGACGTTCGACGCGAGCCGCACGCGCTTCACGCAATCGTCGCAGGCGGCGTTCCTGCTCGCCGATCGCAGCGTGCAGACGATCACCGACTTCCTGGCAGGCGCCGACGTCGGCGCGGCGGAGACGAACGTCGAGCTGGACGCCAGGACGCGAACGACGAGCGTCTTCGCCGCTGACAGTGTCTCGCCGGCGAGCGACCTGCACCTCACCTTCGCAGCCCGCTACGACCGCACGCACATCAGCAACCGCGACGCGCTGCGCAGCGCGCCCGATCCGGCGTCGTTCGACGGCGACCACGTCTTCGCGCGTCTCAATCCGGCCGCCGGCGTCAACTGGAACCCGACCCCGGCGCTGACGTTCTACGCCGGCTACGCCGAAGGCAGCCGCACGCCGAGCGCGATCGAGCTCGGCTGCGCGAACCCGGCGCAGCCGTGCAAGCTGCCGAACGCGCTCGCCGGCGATCCGCCGTTGCGCCAGGTCGTCGCGCACACGATCGAGCTCGGCGTCCGCGGCGATGCGCCGAGCGCGCGGGCGAGCTGGCGCGCCGGCGTGTTTCGCACCGACAACGTCGACGACATCCTCTTCGTGAGCAGCGACGCCGCGGGCCAGGGCTACTTCCGCAACTTCGGGCGGACGCGTCGGCAAGGGATCGAGCTCGGTGCGACAGGACACGCCGGCCGCGTGTCGCTCGATGTCGCGTGGACGCTCGTCGACGCCCGCTTTCGCAGCGCCGAACGCCTGAACGGCGCTGCCAACAGCAGCAACGACGAAGGCCCGGGGCTTGCCGGCGCGATCGAGATCGTCCCCGGCGACCGCGTGCCGCTCGTGCCGCGGCAGATCTTCAAGGCCGTGCTCGACGTCGCCACCAGCGAGCGAACGAGCGTCGTCGTCGATCTCGTCGCGACCGCCGGCGTTGCCGCGCGCGGCAACGAGAACGGCCAGCACGTGCCCGACGGTGGGTTCTATCTCGGACCGGGCCGCTCACCCGGCCACACGGTGCTCAACGTCGCCGGGAACTTCCAGGCGACCCGCCGGGTCTCGTTCTTCGGCCGCATCGCCAACCTGCTCGACCGCCGCTATTCCACCGCCGCGCAGCTCGGCGCGACCGGATTCGATGCGTCCGGACGCTTCATCGCACAGCCGTTCCCTGCCGACGCGCAGGGTCGCTCGCCGCTGCGCAATTCGACGTTCTTCGCGCCCGGAGCGCCGCGCCTCTTTACGGCCGGCGTCCGGCTCGCATTCGACTGACCACGGTATTCTCCCGCCATGTACATGCGGTTCTTCGGCCTCAAGCAGGAGCCGTTCTCTCTCGCGCCGGATCCGCGCTATCTCTACATGAGCAAGCGCCACCGCGAGGCGCTCGCCCACCTCCTCTACGGCGTCGGCGGCGGCGGCGGCTTCGTCCTGCTCTCGGGGGAGATCGGCGCCGGCAAGACGACCGTCTGCCGGTGCTTCCTCGAGCAGATCCCGAAGCGCTGCAACGTCGCCTACATCTTCAATCCCAAGCTGACGGTGCTCGAACTCGTCAAGTCGATCTGCGACGAGTTCCACATCCCGCCGCCGAAGGTGCGCGGGCCGGCGACGGTGAAGACGTACGTCGACGCGCTCAACGACTTCCTGCTGCGCACGCACG
>Ga0068858_100007622_pt1 | contig 10455 bp, 10 predicted proteins | sample KBSSwiS12_FD_66589 | JGI IMG/M metagenome (GOLD analysis project Ga0068858, IMG submission 66589) | Switchgrass rhizosphere microbial communities from Kellogg Biological Station, Michigan, USA - KBS Switchgrass S1-2 | ecosystem: Host-associated > Plants > Roots > Rhizosphere > Soil ... | reverse complement strand
CTGGTCCGCGTATTTGCGGTCGCCCTGGCCCATGGTGCGGGCGGCCGCTATGGCGGCCCGCTCCACCACCCTCACGAACTCCAGAAAGAGGTCGTCGCGATGCATCGAGTGCTCCTGGTTCTTTCTCTTCTATCTCAGGGGGGGCACTTGCGTTGTTCCGGGATGGCGCTGCGCGGCCCCCCCTGAAACCCCCCTCGCGCGCCGCCGCGCTCCGCGCGCCGTCACGCTCTCTTGTAGGGCGGCAGCTCGACGCGCCGCGGCTTGTCCTGGCGGAGGCCGAGGGCGTAGTCGGCTTGCATGACCTTGTGGATCTCGCGGGTGCCTTCGTAGATGACGGCGGCCTTGCAGTTCCGGTAGAAGCGGCCCACCGGGTATTCGTCCGAGTAGCCGTTCCCGCCGTGGATCTGCACCGCGTCCGAGGCCGCGCGCTCGCTCTGCACGGTCGCGAACCACTTGGCCAGCGAGGTCTCGCGGGTGTTGCGCTTGCCCTCGTTCTTGAGCCAGCCCGCGCGCAGCCAGAGGAGGCGCGCCGCGTCGTAGTCCGAGACCATCTGCGCGATCATCTCCTTCACGAGCTGGTGCTCGCCGATGGGCACGCCGAAGGTCTTGCGCTCGTTCGCGTATTTGACGGAAGCGTCCAGGCAGGCGCGAATGAGGCCGGTCGCCCCCGCCGCCACCGTGTAGCGGCCGTTCTCCAGCGCGAACATGGCGACGCGGAAGCCCTCGCCCTCCGCGCCCACCCGGTTCTCCACCGGCACCTCGACGTCCTGCATGGAGAAGCCCCCCGTGTTCCCGGCGAGGATCCCCCACTTCTCCTTGATCGAATACGAGCTGAACCCCTTGAAGGCGCGCTCCACGATGAAGGCGCTGAGCCCGCTGTGGTCGCGGTTCTTCTTCTTCTCGAGGTCCGTCCAGGCGATGACGAGGAAGTGATCGGCCACGTCCGCCAGCGAGATCCAGACCTTCTCGCCGTTCAGGACGTAGCGGTCGCCCTTCTTGACCGCGGTGGACTGGATGCCCACGGCATCGGACCCCGCGTTGGGCTCGGTGAGCCCATAGGTGGCGATCTTCTTCCCCTGGGCCTGGGGCACCAGGTACTTCTTCTTCTGCTCCTCCGTGCCCCAGCACATGAGGGTCATGCTGTTGAGCCCGACGTGCACGGACATGATCACGCGGAGGTGCGTGTCCACGTATTCGAGCTCCTCGGACACGAGGCCGAGGCTGATGTAGTCCATGCCCGCCCCGCCGTACTCCTCGGGGATGCAGATGCCGAGCAGCTGCAGGTCGGCCATCCCCTGGAGGAACTTGCGCTCGAATCGGTGCTCGCGGTCGAGGTCGTGGATCTTCGGCGCCACCTCGGCGCCCGCCCACTCACGCACGGTGCGCTCGACTTCCCTGTGCTCGTCGGCGAGGTCGAAGGAGATCATGACGTCACATCCATCAGCGGTCCTTCCAGACGGGCTTGCGCTTGGCCATGACCGCCTTGAGCCCTTCCTCCGCGTCCTCGGAGGCCATGAGCTGGTTGAGGTAGATGTCCTCCGCGTGGCGCACGGCCTCCGCGAAGGGCAGGTCGAGGCCGCCGCTCATGGCCCGGCGCGCGCTCTGCAGGACCACGGCCGACCCGTCCTGGAAGCGCTGGACGAGCGCCGCCACCTCGGCCTCCAGGCGGTCGTCGGGGATCGCGCGCGTGATGAGGCCGTAGCGCTCGGCGTCGGCCGCGGTCATGCTCTGCGCGCCCAGCAGCATCTCGAAGGCCTTCTTGCGCCCGACCAGACGCGGCAGGAGGGCGGCGGCCACGGGGTTGAACACGCCGCCCTTCACCTCGGGGTGCCCGAACTTCGCGCTGGCCGCGGCGTAGACGATGTCGCAGGCGGCCGCGAGCAGGCTCCCCGCGCCCAGGGCCGGGCCCGCCACCACCGCCAGCGTGGGCTTGTCCGTCTTGGCCAGGTTCTCGAAGATCTTGTGGAACTCCTCGAGCATGATGTACGCGCGGTCGCCGAGGTGGTCGCCGAGCTCGAAGCCGGGTGAGAAGTACTTGCCGGCCGCGGAGAACACGACGAGCTTGACCTCGCGCTGGTACTCCAGCGACTCGAGGGCGGCATTGATCTCCCGCATCGAGTCGATGGAGAGGACGTTGGCGGGCGGGCGGTCGAGGGTGAGGCGGGCGACGCCCTGGACGGTCTCGAACCGGAGGGTCGTGTAGGCGACGGCCCGCGGCGCGGTGTAGGCGTCGTCGTCGACGTTTTCGGTATCGCCCATGTTCAGACGGCCTCGAAGGCCGCGGCCAGCCCCATGCCGCCGCTGATGCAGAGAGCGGCCAGCCCGCGCTTCACGCGCCGGCGGGCCATCTCGTGCAGGAGGGTCACCGCGATGCGGACGCCCGTCGCGCCGATGGGATGGCCGAGCGCGATGGCGCCGCCGTTGACGTTGATCTTCTCCGGATCGAAGCGAAGCTCGCGGTCGCAGGCCAGGACCTGGGCCGCGAACGCCTCGTTGACCTCGACGAGGTCGAAGTCCTCCAGCCGGAGCCGGGTCTTCTCGAGCAGGCGGCGCACCGCGGGGACGACGCCGATGCCCATCACGTGGGGATCGACGCCGGCGGCGGCCACGCCCAGGATCCGCGCCATCGGCCGCACGCCCAGCTGCGCCGCGCGATCCGCGTCCAGGACGACCATGGCCGCCGCGCCGTCGGTGATGCCCGAGGAGTTCCCGGCGGTGACCGTGCCGTCCGTCTCCTTGAACACCGTGGGCAGCCTGGCCAGGGAGGCGACGGTCGTTTCGGCGCGGGGATGCTCGTCCCGCGACACCTCGATCTCGCCGCCGCGCGCAGGCACCTTCATGGGCACGACCTCCGCGCGAAAGCGCCCGTCCTCCCAGGCGCGGGTCGCGCGCTGCTGGCTGCGCAGGGCGAAGGCGTCCTGCTCCTCGCGCGGGATCCGGTATTGGACGGCGAGGGTCTCCGCCGTCTCTCCCATGACCTGCTCCGCGAGCGGACACAGGAAGCCGTCCTGGTACATCCCGTCCACGGCGGCCTGGTCGCCCATGCGGTAGCCCCAGCGCGCGCCCGTCAGGAGGTAGGGCACGCGGCTCATCGACTCCGTCCCGCCCGCCAGCACCACGTCCGTGTCACCGTCGCGCACGGCGCGGTAGGCGAGGTCGATGGACTTGAGGCCGCTGCCGCACGCCATGTTCACGGTGAAGGCGGGCACTTCCTGGGGGACGCCGGCACGAAACGCGACCTGGCGCGCCACGTTCGGCCCCCCGCCCGCCTGCCGCGCGCAGCCGATGATCGCCTCTCCCACCTGGCCGGGAGCGATGCCGCTCCGCCGCAAGGCTTCGCTGGCCGCGGCCGCGCCGAGCTGGGCGGGGGTCAGCGAGGCCAGCGCTCCGCCGAACTTCCCGATCGGCGTGCGCACGGCACCCGCCACCACGACGTCGCGCATCCGTCGATCCACCCCCGACAGCCGCTAAACCCAACAAAAGCCGGGCCGAGAACGGGGTTGATCATAACACACGCCTCGCACTACGACCGGCCGCCAAGGGCGGCCCGGAGACGCACGGAAGCACCGCGCGCCGCCCCGAGGATCCGCGCCGCGTTGCCGCCGTGGATCGCGATCTCGAGGCGTCGGCTGCTGCCGACGAGGGCACACGGCTCCCCCTCGGAGACGTCCCCGTAGGTCCGGACGAGGGGCAGCACGGCCCCCTCCACGACCACCACGACCTCGGTCGGATCACCCCCGAAGTTGGAGAGCATGTCGCTCAGCACGCGGTCCGAGATGTTGGTCGTGAGGTTGCCGAAGCGGTCCACGTGGACGACCTCGCCCTCCCATTCGTGATGTCCGCGGGCGCGCACCTCCGGGAGGCGGAGGCGATAGGGATCCTCCGCCACGGGTCCCACCTCCTCGAGCGCCATCCCGCGCGCGAGATGGCCGGCCACGGGTCCGAACACGTCGCGGCCGTGGAAGGTGGAGGAGACGTGGAAGCGGAAGAGGCCCGCATTGGTGATCGCGTGCACCCGCGCCGCATGGTGGTCGGCCAGGATGTGGGTGAGGAGCCCGTTGTCCGGGGCCACGAATCGATGCGCTTCCGTCTGGACGGCGAGGCCCCGCCGCGACGTGCCGACACCGGGATCGACGACGGCCAGGAAGACCGTCCCTGTCGGAAAGGCCTCGACCGAGGCGGCGAGCACGAAGCTGCCCGCCTCCACGTCGTGCGGCGCGAGGTCGTGCACGACGTCCACGATCTGGGCGTCCGGGCACACGGACAGGATGGCGCCCTTCATCGCCCCGACGTAATGGTCCTGGGTCCCGAAGTCGGAAAGGAGAGCGACGATCGTCCGCATGCCGCGGATTGTAGAGAAAAACGGCCCGGGCGGTAGAATCGCCTCGTGGACCGCATCTACCTGGATCACAACGCGACCACGCCCGTCGACCCCCGCGTGCTCGAGGCCATGCTGCCCGCGCTGCGCGAAGGCTTCGGGAACGCCTCCAGCCTGCACTGGTTCGGCCAGCAGGCGCGGGCGGCCCTGGACGACGCGCGCGCGGAGATCGCGCGGCTCATCGGAGCCAATCCCGCCGAGGTCGTGTTCACCTCCAGCGGCACGGAAGCGGACAACCTCGCCTTGCGCGGCGCGGCCGGGATCGCCCGGCCGCCGCGGCGCGGGATCGTCTATTCCGCGATCGAGCACCACGCGGTGATGAACACCGCGAAATCGCTGGCGGAAGAGGGATGGCCGGTCGCGTCCGTCCGCGCCACCGCCGACGGCACGGTCGATCTCGACGACCTCGCGGCCAAGGTGGACGAGACGACCGCGCTGGTGGCGGTCATGTTCGCGAACAACGAGACGGGCGTGATCCAGCCGGTGAAGGACGTGGTCACGCTCGCGCACGCGCGGGGGGCGCTCGTCCACTGCGACGCGGTGCAAGCGGCGGGCAAGGTCCCCATCGACGTGCGCGCCCTCGACGTGGACCTGCTCGCGCTCTCCGGGCACAAGATCTACGCGCCCAAAGGGGTGGGCGTCCTCTACGTCAAACGCGGGACGCGCCTGCGCCCGTGGGTGCGGGGCGGCTCCCAGGAGCGCAACCGCCGCGCCGGGACCGAGAACATTCCGGGCATCGTGGGCATGGGCCGGGCCGCGGCCATCGCGCGCGAAGAGCTGGGAGCGGAGACCCTGCGCCTGGCCGCGCTGCGCGACCGGCTGGAGGAGCGCCTGCTCGCCATCCCGGGCACGCGGCGCAACGGCACCGGTCCCCGCGTAGCCAACACCACCAACGTTTCGTTCGACGGGATCGAGGCCGAGAGCCTGCTGATGGCCCTCGACCTGGCCGGGGTCGCGGTGTCTACGGGGGCGGCCTGCGCGGCGGGGGCGGTCGAGCCATCACACGTGTTGCGCGCGATGAGTATCCCGACGGAGCGCGTTCAGGGGTCCGTGAGATTCTCGTTGGGGCGCAGCACTCGCGAGGCGGACGTAGACCGCGCGGCGGAAACAGTGTCAGTCGCCGTGGCGAAACAAAGGGCTCTGGCCGTTACCAGCCGCTGATGACCGCCGACCTGACCCGCACCCCTATTTGCTAACCGCGTCGACCGATTTCCGTTTGTCGTTGTTCGTTGCCGTTGACGTCGCTGGCACCTGCTCCTCCGCGTGGTACGACGATCGCACCAGCGGCCCCGACTCCACGTGGCGGTACCCGAGCGCGAGCGCGAACTCGCGGAGCTGCCCGAACTCTTCCGGCGTGTAATACCGGAGCAGCGGCAGGTGCTCGGGGCTCGGGCGCAGGTATTGGCCGATGGTGAGGATGTCCGTGCCCGCGGCGCGGATCGCCCGCACCGTCTCTTCGATCTCCGCCCACTCCTCGCCCAGCCCCAGCATGATCCCGCTCTTCGTGAGCAGGCCCGCGCTCTTCGCTCGCCCCAGCAGCTCCAGGGAGCGGCTGAAGCGGGCCCCCGGCCGCACCTCCCGATAGAGGCGCGGCACCGTCTCCGTGTTGTGGTTCAGGATGTCGGGACGGGCCGCGATCACGACGTCCAGCGCGGACCAGTCCCCCTTGAAGTCGGGGATCAGGACCTCCACCGCGCAGCCGGGCACGCGCGCGCGGATCTCGCGGATGCAGGCCGCGAATACCCCCGCACCGCCGTCACGCCGATCATCCCGGTTGACGGAGGTGATGACGGCGTGGCGTAGCCCCATGCGGGCGACCGCGTCGGCGACGCGGCCGGCCTCTTCCGGGTCGGGAGGACGCGCGGGGAGCCCGGTCTTCACCGCGCAGAACCCGCACGCCCGGGTGCACACGTCTCCCAGGATCATGAAGGTGGCGGTGCCGCGGTTCCAGCAGTCGCCGATGTTCGGGCAGTGGGCCTCCTCGCAGACGGTGTGGAGGTCCAGACCCCGCATGAGATCCCGCAGCCGCTCGTAGCGCTCGCCCATCGGGGCGCGCGCCTTGATCCACTCGGGCCGCGGGAGGAGAAGGATGGGAGCGCTCATGCCACCCTCAGGTCGAGGTCACTCCTCTTCCTCCTCCTCGTCCTCTTCGTCGTCGTCATCGTCGTCGTCGTCCCAGTCCTCGTCTTCCTCGTCTTCTTCTTCGTCTTCTTCGTCCTCGTCCTCATCCTCGTCGTCGTCATCGTCGTCTTCTTCTTCTTCGTCGTCGTCTTCGTCGTCCTCCTCTTCCTCGTCCTCTTCTTCCTCCGCTACGTCCTTGACGGAGTCCTCCTCCGCGTCGTCGTCCTCCACGTCATCCTCTTCCTCGTCCTCGTAGTCCTCGTCGTCGCCGAACCAGGCGGTGTCGTCTCGCCTCACGGATCCTCCTCTGTTGGCGGGTTCCCGTCCGGCGGGCGGGCGCCGGACGAAGTCGTTAGTCGTTTTTCCCCGGCGGAGCGCCACCGAGTGCCTCCTTCCCAACATACCTCATCGACGCGTCGGGACGGACATCGTCACGCACGGGGACGGCGGTGTGAGCGTTACCCCTCCGCGGCATTCTAGCAGTGCCGCCGTCCCGGGATTTCGTATTATGCTTCCCACCGCATGATCATCGTCTGTCCCAGTTGCCAGGCGCGCTACAAGTTCGACGAAAGCAAGCTGGGCAACAGGCCGCGCGCACGCACGAAGTGCGCGAAGTGCGGCGGCGCCATCGACATCGAGAACCCGCTGCTGGCTGCGATGACCTTGCCCCCGGGGACCATGGCCCCGCCTCCACCGGCTCCGCCCGAGCCGCCGCCGGCGGCGCCGCCCTCGCCCGCCCACGACACCGCCCCTTCCGCCACGCCTTCGCCCGCGCCGTCCACCGGCCGCTCGGAGGCGCTTCCGGAGAACGTCAAACGCGAAGCGGGCACGGGGACCATCACCGGGCGCGACCTGCACAAGGCGGGGCTCATCGAGCTGCCCAAGGACAAGCGGTTCTCGCTCGCCGTCATCCAGGGCGCGGCCACCGGCCAGATCTTCCAGATCACGAAGACGCGCACGACGATGGGACGGTCCGGCGCCGACATCAACCTCGACGATCCGGAGGCCTCGCGCCAGCACGCGATGCTGGAGGTGATCGGCGACCACGCGATCGTCCGCGACCTCGGCTCGACCAACGGCACCTTCGTCGATCTCGAGCGCATCGAGCAGCAGGTCCTGAACAACCACATGGAGTTCCGGATCGGCAGCCACGTCCTGATGTTCATCGTCACGGACGTCGAGTAACCTTCCCGCCGGCATGGACGACCTCGAGGCCTTCCGTACCGAAGGCCGCCGTCTCGTGGACTGGATCGCGCGCTATCTGGAAGGGGGCGAGAAGCTGCCCGTCCTGGCGCGTGTGCGTCCGGGCGAGGTCCGCGGGGCCCTGCCTGCTTCGCCCCCCGAGAAGCCGGAGGCCCTGGAGGCGATCCTGGCCGACGTGGAGCGGATCATCGTGCCTGGCCTCACCCACTGGAACCATCCCGGCTTCTTCGCCTACTTCTCGAACTCCTCCGCCCCGCCCGCGATCCTGGCCGAGATGCTCTCCGCCACCTTCAACGTCAACGCCATGTTGTGGAAGACCTCGCCCGCGGCCACCGAGCTCGAGGTGGTGGTCCTGGACTGGCTGCGACAGATGACCGGGCTCCCCGAGGGCCTGTTCGGCGTCATCCAGGACAGCGCCTCCTCCTCCACCCTCGTCGGCCTGGCCGCCGCGCGCGAAGCCGTGCCCGGGCTGGAGGCGCGCCGGCGCGGCCTCGTCGGGCAGGCCCGCTTGCGCATGTATGCGTCCGATCAGGCGCATTCGTCGGTGGAGAAGGCGGGCATCGTCCTCGGCATCGGCCAGGACGGGCTGCGCAAGATCGGGACGGACGCCGACTTCCGCATGGACGTGCGTGCGCTGGCCGCCGCCATCCGCGAGGACCGCGCCGCCGGCTGGACGCCGTTTGCGGTGACCGCGACCGTGGGCAGCACGTCCACCACCAGCATCGATCCCGTCCCGGAGATCGCGGACGTGTGCGCGAACGAGCGCGTCTGGCTGCACGTGGACGCCGCCTACGCGGGCAGCGCGGCGGTGGTGCCGGAACTGCGCTGGCTGCTGCGCGGCTGCGAGCGGGCGGACTCCCTGGTCATGAACCCGCACAAGTGGCTGTTCGTGCCCGTGGACCTCTCCGCCTTCTACACGCGGCGGCCGGAGGTCGTGAAGGCCGCCTTCAGCCTGGTGCCCGAGTACCTCCGGACCCCGGAAGAATCCGTCGCGCCGAACATGATGGACTACGGGGTCAGCCTGGGCCGGCGCTTCCGCGCCCTGAAGCTGTGGATGGTGATCCGGGCCTTCGGCCACGAGGGGCTGGCCGCGCGCATCCGCGAGCACGTGCGCCTGGCCCAGGTCTTCCGGGGCTGGGTCGCTCAGGACACCGCGTTCGAGGTGGTGGCCCCGACGCCGCTCTCCGTCGTGTGCTTCCGGTGGCGCGGCCCGGGGCTCGCCGCCGAAGACGCGGACCGGGCCAACGAGAAGATCCTTGACTCCGTCAACCTTTCCGGGGAGGCCTTCCTCTCGCACACGAAGCTGGGGGGGCGGACGGTGCTGCGCCTGGCCATCGGGAACGTGCGGACGGAGGAGCGGCACGTGCAAAAGGCCTGGGATCAGATACGGAACGCGGTCGGCCTGGTTAACAGATAAGAGGTTGAGAGCCAGGTCGGCAGGCCAACTACGAATGCCGTCTAACGGACCTGTCCTATCGTGCCGGCCGCCAGATGCGCCTCGTAATCCTGCGCGCTCGTGCGGATGACGTCGTGCGCCTCGTCCCTTCCGTACACGTGCGTGATTTCCACGGCATGTCCTGCTCTATCCGGACCTTGTTTGTAGGTCAGGAAGTAGTGTCGCAAGCGGTCCACCAGGGGGGCCGGACACTGCGCGATATCCGCGAACGACCCGAAGACCGCGTCGCCGCTGAGCACCGCGATGATCTTGTCGTCCGCCTCGTTGCCGTCGATCATGCGCAGCCCGCCGATGGGCACCGCCTGCACCAGGATGTCCCCGTGTGAGATCTCCTTCTCCGTGAGCACGCAGACGTCCATGGGGTCACCATCGCCGTGGATCCCGGGGCGGCCCGTGCGCTCGGAGCAGAGCGCGCCCACGCGCTCCGCGCAGAGGGTGCGCGGAATGAAGCCGTAGAGGCTGGGGCACACGTTCGAATATTGCTGGGGCCGGTCCATGCGCAAGATGCCGGTGAGCTTGTCCATCTCGTATTTGACGGTGTCGGTGGGCACGATCTCGATGTAGGTCGTGACCACGCGCGGCGCGTCCTTCCCCATGGAGACGCCGTGCCAGGGATGGGCGCGGAACGTGCGGTCCTCGGGATCGCCAGCGGTCATCGCCTGGTCCAACCTTATACTCGTTTCATGCGCGTAGTGGCCGCCATGTCGGGCGGAGTGGACTCCTCGGTGGCGGCGGCCCTCCTGCAGGAGCAGGGGCACGAGGTGGTGGGAATCTCCATGCAGCTCCACGACCAGACGGAGGGCGCGGGCCCGGCCTTCGGACGCTGCTGCGCCCTCGACGACCTGCATGACGCCAAGGCCGTCGCCGGCCGGCTGGGCATCCCCCACTACGTCGTCAACCTCGAGCGCTCGTTCCACGACGGCGTCATCGCGCCCTTCGTGAAGGACTACCTCGAAGGGCGTACGCCCGTGCCCTGCTCGCGCTGCAACACGGAGGTGAAGTTCCAGAGCCTGGTGGACCGCACGCGCGCGCTCGGCATCGAGCACGTCGCGACCGGGCACTACGCGCGCGTGGATCGCGACTCCGCCACGGGCCGCCATCGCCTCCTTCGCGGGCGTGATGCGCGCAAGGACCAGTCGTATTTCCTCTTCGGCCTGACCCAGGAGCAGCTCGGGCGCGCCGTCTTCCCCGTCGGCGAGCTCACCAAGGACGAGGTCCGCCGGCTGGCCGCGGACCGCGGCCTGCCCACCGCGGACAAGCCGGAGAGCCAGGAGATCTGCTTCGTGCCCGACGACGA
>Ga0068858_100007620_pt1 | contig 10455 bp, 5 predicted proteins | sample KBSSwiS12_FD_66589 | JGI IMG/M metagenome (GOLD analysis project Ga0068858, IMG submission 66589) | Switchgrass rhizosphere microbial communities from Kellogg Biological Station, Michigan, USA - KBS Switchgrass S1-2 | ecosystem: Host-associated > Plants > Roots > Rhizosphere > Soil ... | reverse complement strand
GCTCTACCTGGCCTCGCTCGGCTACGGCAAGGGCGCGATCGGGCTGCTCTGGTCGGTGGCGGTGGCGATCGAGGTCGGATGGTTCGCGTTCCAGGGGCGCTGGGTGAACCGGCTGCCCGTGCATGGCTGGCTGGCTCTGGCGGCGGGCGTCTCGGCCCTCCGCTTTGCCGCGATCGCCGCCTTCGCCGGCGACGTGGCGGTGCTCGTTTTCGCCCAGCTCCTGCACGCGATCACCTTCGCCGCCCAGCATTCGGCCTGCATTGCCGTCATCTCGCGCCATTTTCCAGGGCGCCTGCGCAGCCGCGGCCAGGCGCTCTACACCGTGCTCGGCTACGGCGCCTCGGGGGTGCTGGGTGGCGTGGTCGGCGGCGCCCTGAGCGAACGTCTCGGCTTCGCCGCGGTCTTCTGGGCCGCCAGCGCAGTCTCCGTCGTCGCCGTGCTGAGCTGCTGGCGGGCCCTGGTGCTGGACCGAATCCGGGACTGAAGCCGGCGGGGCGCCCGGCCGGCGCTTCGTCACCCATGCCTGCGGCCGGACCCCGCCAATCCGCAGTTTGTCGCACATGACACAGTGCCGAGAGCCGCCAGTCCTACACTCGCGGCCTATGAAAATTTCGTCCAAGAATACCCGTCGCAGACTCTGGGTGGGGGGTGCGCTGCTCGGGCTGGTGGCGGTCGCCGCCGCCCTGGCCCTGGTGCCACGCGCCGGCAACGGCTCGGCCCATCTCGACGGCGACGGCAAGGGCAAGGAGAAGGCGGCCGTTCCGCTCGAGTTCATTCCCTCCGAGGTGGCCCGGCCGGTGCTGGCGAAGATGCCGCTGGTGGTCGAGTTCTCCGGGCCGCTGGTGGCGCCGCGCACCGCGGTGGTCCGGGCCAAGGCGTCCGGCACGCTGCTGTCGTTGGCCGTGGCCGAGGGCAGCCGGGTCAAGGCCGGGCAATCGATCGGCGAGATCGACCTTTCCGACCTGCAGACCCGGGTCAGCGAGCGCTCGGCGATGGTCGAGTCGGCCCAGGCCACGCTGCTCGAAGCCGAGCGCCAGCACACCGCCAACGTCGGCCTGGCGGCCCAGGACTTCATCTCCTCGACCGCGCTGCAGACCTCGCAGGCCCGGCTCGACGCTGCCCGGGCCCAGCTCAAGTCGGCGCAGGCGCAGCTCTTCGTTTCGCGCATCGGCGTCAAGGAGGCGAGCCTGCTGGCGCCGATCTCCGGCATCGTCGGCAAGCGCCACGTCGTCCCCGGGGAGAAGGTGAGCGCCGAGCAGCAGGTGGTGACGATCGTCGACCTCGGCTCGCTGGAGCTCGCCGGCTCGGTCGGCACGCACGAGGTATCGCTGCTGCGCCCCGGCCAGGAAGTGCAGGTCCGGGTCGAAGGTCAGCGCGAGTCGGTGCCCGGCAGGATCGACCGGATCGCGCCGGCCGCCGAGACCGGCACGCGGGCGATCGGCGTCGTCGTCGCGCTCGACAACAAGGAAGAGCGCTACCGTGCCGGGCAGTACGGGCAGGCCCGGGTCGAGCTCGCCGATGACGCCTCGCGGCTGACCGTTCCTTCCGGCGCGGTCGGCCAGGCCTCGGGCCAGGACTTCGTCTGGGCGATCGAGAATGGCGCCCTGGTTCGCCGCATCGTCATCACCGGCCGCAAGGACCCCGCGGCCGGCCGGGTGGAGGTGAGCAAGGGGCTGACGGCCGACACGCAGATCCTCGCCGCCCGGTTCGACAACCTGAAGGAAGGGGCGCAGGCCAAGGTCGTCCCGCAGCGCGCGGCGTCCAGCGCCTCGGCGGCAACCCGGGCGAGCGCGCCGGCGTCGGCGCCGCCGCAGTCCTGAGCAGGGGCGCGCCGCCATGTGGTTCACCCGCGTCTCGATCAACAACCCCGTCTTCGCCACGATGGCGATGGCGGCGCTGTGCGTCCTCGGCCTGTTCTCGTACAACCAGCTGCGGGTCGAACGGCTGCCGGACATCACGCCGCCGATCGTCTTCATCGCCGTCGCCTATCCGGGCGCCTCGCCCGACGCCACCGAGACCGAGCTCACCCGGCCGATCGAGCTGGCGCTGAACGGCATTGCGGGCATCAAGATGATCCGCTCGAACAGCCTCGAGGGGCGGAGCGAGACGGTGGTCGAGTTCCAGCTCAGCGCCGACATGACCCGCGCGGTGCAGGACGTGCGCGACAAGGTCGCGAGCGTCCAGCCGAACTTCCCGCGCGACGCCAAGCAGCCCTACGTGTCGCGCTTCGACGGCGACAACGCCCAGCCGACCGTCTACCTCTCCCTGCTCAGCAAGGACCGGAGCGCGCGCGAGCTGTCGCTGCTGGCCGACCAGGTCGTCAGGAAGCGCCTCGAGCGCTCGACCGGCGTCGCCCGGGTCGACGTCGGCGGCCTGACGGTGCGCCAGGTGCGGATCGACCTCGATCCGCAGCGCCTGCGCGCCTACCAGCTGACGCCCGGCGACGTGTCGCAGGCGCTGCAGCGCGCCAATTCCGACATGCCGGTCGGCCTGCTCACCGGCACCCAGGAAGACGCGATCGTGCGCGTCGAAGGCAAGGTGAGGGACGCGAAGGCGTTCGCCGACGTCGTCGTCGCCAGTCGTAACGGCATGGTGGTCCGCCTCGCCGACCTCGGCACCGTGGTCGAGCGCGAGCGCGAGCCGGACTCGATCTCGCGCGTCGACGGCGTGCCGGCGATCTCGTTCCAGGTCTTCAAGCAGCAGGACGCGAACATCGTCGAGACCGGACAGGCGATCAAGGACGCCGCCGAGGAGCTGAGGAAGGGCCTGCCGCCCGGCGTCGAGCTGCGCCTGGTCTACGCCGACAGCGACTGGGTCGCGCGCTCGCTCGACGGCGTGAAGAACACCCTGATCGAGGGCGCGCTGCTGACGATCGCGATCGTCTTCCTGTTCCTGCACAGCTGGCGCAGCACCGTGATCACCGGCCTCACCCTGCCGATCGCCGTGATCTCGTCGTTCATCGCCGTCTACCTGTTCGGCTTCACGCTGAACTTCATGACGATGATGGCGCTGTCGCTGTGCATCGGCCTCCTGATCGACGATGCGATCGTGGTCCGGGAGAACATCGTCCGCCACGTTCACATGGGCAAGGGCCACCGCGAGGCGGCGAACGTCGGCACCGAGGAGATCGGCCTGGCGGTGATGGCCACCACCTTCGCCATCTGCGCGGTGTTCGTGCCGGTCGCCTTCATGAAGGGCATCGTCGGCAAGTTCTTCTTCCCGTTCGGCATCACGGTGGCGGTGGCGGTCCTGGTGTCGCTGTTCGTCAGCTTCACCCTCGACCCGATGCTCTCGAGCATCTGGCGCGACCCGCCGACCAACCGGCTGCTCGGAGTGCCGGTCCTCGGCCATCTGATGCGCGCGACCGACCGGATGCTCGACCTGCTGCACGGCATCTACGAACGGGCGATCCGCTGGATCTTCTCGGGCCGTCACTACCGCGTGCTCTTCCCGCCGGTCCCGGCCTGGGGCCGGCCGTTCGGCGCCGACGGGCAGCGCGACAAGAGCGCACCCCGGTCATGGCGCTTTGCCACCGTCACGCCGCGGGCGCTGGTGCTGCTGGCCGGCATCGCCAGCTTCGTCGGCGCGATCCTGCTGGCGCCGCTGGTCGGTACCGAGTTCATTCCCGAGAGCGATAACAGCTACATCCAGCTCAACGTCGAGCTGCCGGTGGGCACCAGCCTGGCGCGCGGCAGCGACAAGCTGCGCCAGGTCGAGGAGGTCGTCGCCACGTTCCCCGAGGTGCGGACGGCATCGACGACGGTCGGCGACACGGGCAACGGGCTGCGCAACTCGGCGCAGCTCGCCTTGCAGCTGAGCAAGCCGAGCGAGCGCAAGCGCAGCCAGCGCCAGCTGGAAGCGGCGCTGCGCGACGCCCTGAAGCCGATCCCCGGCATCAACGTCACCCTCGGCAACCAGCCGATCTACGTGGCGCTGCTCGGGCCCGATCCGAACGTGCTCGAGACCGAGGTGCTGCGGCTGCAGGAGAAGGTCGCCAAGGTCCCGGGCATCGCCGACCTGACGACCTCGGTCAAGCCGGGCATCCCGGCCTACGCGGTGCGGCTCAAGGCCGATGCGGTGCGCGAGCTCGGCCTCACGACCACCCAGCTCGCGGCCAGCCTGCGCAGCTTCGTCAACGGCGACGTCGCCACCTGGTGGACCTCGCCCGACGGCGAGCAGGTCGACGTCGAGCTGCGCCTGCCGATCGGCTCGCGCGAAAACGTGTCGCAGCTCGACAGCCTGCCGGTCGCCTATGCCAAGGACGGCACGCCGATCGAGCTCTCGCGCGTCGCCGACATCGTGCCGGTGGTGAACCCGGTGGTCATCAAGCGCCAGGACCTGCAGCGCCGCCAGGCGATCTATGCCGGAACGCAGGGCCGGCCGAGCGGCGACGTCGGCGCCGACGTGCAGAAGATCGTCAAGGCGACGCAGCTGCCGCCGGGCTACCGCTTCGACGTCGGCGGCCAGACCAAGGATCAGGCCGAGGCCTTCCAGGGCGTGATCATGGCGCTCGGCGCCGCGGTGATCTTCATCTACATCGTCCTGGCCTCGCAGTTCGGCAGCTTCCTCCAGCCGCTGGCCATCATGGCGTCGCTGCCGCTGGCGTTGATCGGCGTCATGCTGGCCCTGCTCGCCACCCGCTCGACCATCAACCTGTTCTCGATGATCGGCCTGGTGATGCTGATGGGCCTGGTGACGAAGAACGCGATCCTGCTGGTCGACTTCGCCAACCACGGCCGGCGGGCCGGCCTTTCGGTGCCCGAGGCCCTGCTGCAGGCCGGGCTGGTGCGGATGCGGCCGATCATCATGACCACCATGGCGATGATCTTCGGCATGCTGCCGCTGGCGCTGGCCCTGAACGAAGGCGGCGAGATCCAGGCGCCGATGGGCCGTGCGATCATCGGCGGCGTCATCACCTCGACCCTGCTGACGCTGCTGGTGGTGCCGGTGCTGTATTCCTATCTGGTGCGCGAGCGCAAGCCCGAGCCCGCCGGCGAGGCTGCACCGTCGGCCTCGCTCGCCAGCGGCGGCACGGGCGCGTTCATGCCGGCGTCCAAGGAGTGAAGCGTCGGTCGCGGGGCCGCGGCCGGCGACCCCGCTACTGCGACGTGTGGATGACGCCGCGGACGACCGGGTAGATCTGGTTCTGCCAGCGCTTGCCGCTGAAGACGCCGTAGTGGCCGACGCCGGCCTGGACGTAGTGGGTGCGCAGGTAGGGCCGCAGGCCGGGGCACAGGTCGTGCGCTGCCAGGGTCTGGCCGATCGAGCAGATGTCGTCCTTCTCGCCTTCGATGGTGAGGAGCGCGGTGCGGCGGATCGCCTTGAGGTCGACGGCCCGACCACGGAAGCTCAATTGGCCGAGCGGGAGGGCGTACTCCTGGAAAACCAGGCGGACGGTCTCGAGGTAGAAGTCGGCCGAGAGGTCGGAGACGGCCATGTACTCGGCATAGAACGCCCGCGTGATCTCCGCTTTCTCGCGCTCGTCGGCGACGAGGTTGCGGTAGTAGGCTCGGAAGGCGTCGACATGGCGCTCCTTGTTCATGCTCATGAAGGCGGAAAGCTGCATGAAGCCGGGATAGACCCGGCGGCCGGCGCCGCCGTGGCGCCAGGGCACGAGGCTGATCAGGTTCTTCTCGAACCAGGAGATCGGCTTCGAGGTCGCCAGCTGGTTGACCGCGGTCGGGCTGATCCGGCAATCGATCGGTCCGGCCATCAGGGTGAGGCTCACCGGTGCGGCCTCGTGCCGCTCCTCGGACATGAGCGCCGTCGCCGCCAGCGCCGCGACGCAGGGCTGGCAGACCGCCACCACGCTGGATCCCGGCCCCATCGCCACCAAGAAGTCGATGATGTGCTGGGTGTACTCGTCGAGGCCGAAGCGGCCTTCGGCCAGCGGCACGTCGCGCACGTTGTGCCAGTCGGTGACGTGCACGTCGTGGTCGAGAAGCAGGGTGCGCACGGTGTCGCGCAGCAGGGTGGCGAAGTGGCCGGACATCGGCGCGACCACCAGCACCTTGGGCTGGCCGACACTGCCCTCCTTGCGAAAGCGGAGCAGGGTGGCGAACGGGGTGACGAGCACGGCCTCCTCGGCGACCGGCACCGGCTCGCCGCCGACCGTGAGGGTGTCGATCTGCCAGGCGGGCCGCCGGTGGGTCACCTCCGCGAGCTCGAGCACCTTGCAGGCGGCGACGGCCTGGCGATGCACCGGCGGCGCCTCCGCGCCCTGCGATTCGAGAAAGGGCAGCGACAGGCGCGAGAGCGTGCGTACGGGCCACATCAGGTCGCTGTGGGTCTGGTACGCGTGGTACATCATGGGTCGGACGCCTTATGGTTGTGCGTCGGAGCGAGCAACTTGTGCGCCAGCCGCGCCAGGGCGCCTTCTGTCGTGGCACAGCGATTGCGTCATAAGCGTGCATGAGTGACGTCGCAGCCCCCAGCCGGTCCAAGGTCGCACGCAAGGCCGTCCCGGCCGGGCGGGCGGTGAAGGCAGCCGCCGCCAAGCCGGCGGCCGCGAAGAAGAAGACCGGGACGGCCGTGGCGTCGCTGACGCTCAGCAGCAAGAACTACTCGTCCTGGTCGCTGCGCGGCTGGCTGCTGGTGCGCTTCGCGGGCCTGGCGTTCGACGAGGTCATGGTCTCGCCCGACGATGCCGACGTCCGCAAGGAACTGCTGCTGCTCGCGCCCTCGATCCGGGTGCCTTGCCTGACCCACGATGGGGCGAAGGTCTGGAACACCCTGGCGATCGGCCAGTACCTCGACGAAGTCCGGCCCGACGCGGGGCTGCTGCCGGCCGACCGGATTGCTCGGGCGCATTGCCGCTCGGTCTGCGGCGAGATGGGCTCCGGCTTCGCCAACCTGCGCTCCGCCCTGCCGATGAACCTGAAGGCGCGCCACCCGGGCTACAAGATTTGGGCCGGCGCCCAGCCCGACATCGACCGCATCGTCGAGATCTGGACGGAGTGCCTGGCCACCTATGGCGGGCCGTGGCTGTTCGGCAAGCACCGGACGATGGCCGACGCGATGTTCGCGCCGGTCGTCACCCGCTTCCTCACCTACGACGTGAAGCTCAGCAAGACCTGTTTCACCTACTGCCAGACGGTGATGGCGATGCCGGAGATGCAGGAGTGGATCGCCGCCGCCAAGCGCGAGCCCGACGACATCGAAGAGCTCGACATGGACTTCTGAGCCGAGCGTGGAGCGCCCGGCCGGTCGTTACCAGGGCTTCGGATCCGGCACCGCCGCCGGCGCCGGCATGTCGACGGTGTTGAAGTCGGCCGGGCCGACGACCTCGAGGTACTCCATGTCGGGCGAGTAGTCGTAGAGGAAGTGGACGATGCCCGGGCGCTGGTGAACGCAGTCGCCGGCCTCGACCAGGGTGTCCTTGTTGCCATACATGAACCGGGCCCAGCCCTTCAGCATGAGCACGATATGGAACTGCGCCTCGTGCCGGTGCCAGCCCGTGCCCTTCTCCGGTGCCTGGTTGGCCTTGACGAGCTGGGCGATGACCTGCCCGCCGGTGGCCGCCTCGATGCCGAGGTCCTTGTAGAGGAAGAAATCGCGCAGGCCGCCGCTGCGCCACGACGTATCAGCGGGCTTGACGTGGGAAAAGACGGTCTTCGCTAGCGAGTCGGTCGTCATGGGCGAGCTCCTGGCCGCGGTTGCGATGCCGCGGAGCACGCATAAGCCGTTCCAGTCTTGCTGCGCCGCGTCAATCCTCGTAGGCGGAGAGCGGCGGGCAGGAGCAGGAGAGGTTGCGGTCGCCCCAGACGTTGTCGACCCGGCCGACCGGCGACCAGTACTTGGCGCTGCGCAGCGCCGCGAGCGGATAGGCCGCCTGCTCGCGCGTGTACGGATGCGGCCACTCGGCGGCGAGCAGCGCCTCGGCAGTGTGCGGCGCGTGCTTGAGCGGGTTGTCGTCGCCCGGCCAGGCCCCGCGCTCGACCTTCGCGATCTCCTCGCGGATGGCGATCATCGCCTCGCAGAAGCGGTCGAGCTCGGCCAGCGATTCGCTCTCGGTCGGCTCGACCATCAGCGTGCCCGGCACCGGGAAGCTGAGCGTCGGCGCGTGGAAGCCGTAGTCGATCAGCCGCTTGGCGACGTCTTCCGCGCTCACGCCCTGGGCGCCGCCGGTGGCGTCCTTCAAGGGCCGCAGGTCGAGGATGCACTCGTGGGCGACGCCGCCGCCCTGGATGCCGGCGACGTTGCCGCTGTAGTGCAGCTCGTAGTGGTCCGAGAGGCGGGCGGCGATGTAGTTGGCCGAGAGGATGGCGGTCTCGGTGGCCCGCTGCAGGCCCTCGGCGCCCATCATCCGCATGTACATCCAGCTGATCGGCAGGACCGCGGCGTTGCCGAGCGGGGCTGCCGAGACCGCGCCGACGCCCTGGCCCGGCTGGCCGCTGGCGGCATGGCCGGGCAGGTAGGGCACCAGGTCGGCGACGACGCAGACCGGGCCGACGCCCGGGCCGCCGCCGCCGTGCGGGATGCAGAAGGTCTTGTGCAGGTTGAGGTGGCTGACGTCGCCGCCGAATTCGCCCGGCGCGGCGACGCCGACCAGCGCATTCATGTTCGCGCCGTCGACGTAGACCCGGCCGCCGTGGCGGCGGACGATGGCGCAGAGCTCCTTGACGCGGCTCTCGAACACGCCGTAGGTGGAAGGGTAGGTGATCATCACCGCGGCCAGGCGCTCACGGTGCTGCGCGCACTTGGCCTCGAGGTCGGCGAGGTCGACGTTGCCGTCGGCGTCGCACTTGGTCACCACCACCTGCATGCCGGCCATCTGCGCGCTCGCCGGATTGGTGCCGTGCGCCGATTCGGGAATCAGGCAGATGGTGCGGCCGGCCTCGCCCCGCGCCGCATGCCAGGCGCGGATCGCCAGCAGCCCGGCGTATTCGCCCTGCGAGCCGGCGTTCGGCTGCAGGCTGACGCCGGCGTAGCCGGTGGCCTCGCAGAGCCACGCCTCGAGCTGGCGGCGCAGCAGCTCGTAGCCGGCGCGCTGGTCGGCGGGCGCGAACGGGTGGATGTTCGCGAACTCCGGCCAGGTGATCGGGATCATCTCGCTGGTCGCGTTCAGCTTCATGGTGCACGAGCCGAGCGGGATCATCGACCGGTCCAGCGCCAGGTCCTTGTCGGCGAGCGCGCGCAGGTAGCGCAGCATCCCGGTCTCGGAGCGATGGCGGTGGAAGGTCGGGTGGGTGAGGAAGGCGCTGCTGCGCCTGAGGGCGATCGGGATCAGCGACTCGATGCCCTTCTCGCTGCGTGCCCAGAGGTCGGCGGGCGGCTTGCCGAAAGTGCCGAACACCGACCAGATCGCCTCGACCTCGGCGCGGGTCGTGGTCTCGTCGAGGCTGATGCCGACGCTCGTCGGCGAGGCGCGGCGCAGGTTCATGCCGGCGGCCACGGCGGCAGCGAGCACGGCGTCGGTGCGCTCGCCGGTGACGAGCTCGAGGGTGTCGAAGGCGTCGTCGTGGGCGCGGGCCAGGCCCATCGCTTCCAGCCCGGCGGCAAGCACGGCGGTGTAGCTGGCGACGCGCCGGGCGATCCGCAGCAGCCCTTGCGGCCCGTGGTAGACGGCGTACATGCTGGCGACGACGGCCGGCAGCACCTGCGCCGTGCAGATGTTGCTGGTCGCCTTCTCGCGCCGGATGTGCTGTTCGCGGGTCTGCAGGGCGAGGCGATACGCGGGTCGGCCGTGGGTATCGACGCTGACGCCGACCAGCCGCCCCGGCATCGAGCGCTTGTACTCGTCCTTGGTCGCGAGGTAGGCGGCATGCGGGCCGCCGTTGCCCATCGGCATGCCGAAGCGCTGGGTGTTGCCGACGCAGATGTCGGCGCCGAGCTCGCCCGGCGGCACCAGCAGGGCGAGCGCCAGCAGGTCGGCGGCGACGATCGCGATCCCGCCTCTGGCATGAACCGCGGCGATCAGCGGCGCCAGGTCGTGGACCGCGCCGCCGACGCCCGGATACTGCAGCAGCACGCCGAATGCGTCGGCTTCGGCAGCCACGCTCGTCGGGCCGGTGACGACGGCGATGCCGAGCGGCGCGGCGCGGGTGCGCACCACCTCGAGCGTCTGCGGCAGCACGTCGTCGGCGACGAAGAAGGTCGTCCCGGCGGCCCCCTTGCCCGGACGGCCGACGCGCAGCGCCAGGGTCATCGCCTCGGCCGCGGCGGTGGCTTCGTCGAGCATCGACGCGCCGGCGATCGCCATGCCGGTGAGGTCGGTCACCATCGTCTGGAAGTTCACCAGGGCCTCGAGCCGGCCCTGGGAGATCTCCGCCTGGTAGGGCGTGTAGGCGGTGTACCAGGCCGGGTTCTCGATCACGTTGCGCAGGATGACGCCGGGCGTGTGCGTGCCGTGGTAGCCCTGGCCGATGAAGCTCCGCAGCACCCGGTTCTGCGCCGCGATGGCGCGCAATTCGGCCAGCGCCTGGGCTTCACCGAGCACCGCCGGCAGGCGCATCG
>Ga0068858_100007619_pt1 | contig 10455 bp, 4 predicted proteins | sample KBSSwiS12_FD_66589 | JGI IMG/M metagenome (GOLD analysis project Ga0068858, IMG submission 66589) | Switchgrass rhizosphere microbial communities from Kellogg Biological Station, Michigan, USA - KBS Switchgrass S1-2 | ecosystem: Host-associated > Plants > Roots > Rhizosphere > Soil ... | reverse complement strand
GTGATTGGTTCGCAGACGGGTTATCCGGCGGAGATGTTGGAGCCGGGTCTTGACCTGGAGGCGGATCTGTCGATCGATTCGATCAAGCGGACCGAGATTCTGGGTGAGTTGGCTGGCCGGTTGGGGCTGGCTGCTGGTGGTGAGCTGGACGAGTCGGTGGTGGAGGAGCTGGCGGCGATCAAGACGGTCGACGGGATCGTCGACTGGATCGTCGCGCACACCGGCCCGGCCGCCGAGGACGGTCAGACCGCTGGGCCGGCGGCCGCGAGCCCGGCGGGCGCCAGGATCCCGCTGCGCAGGTTTGTCGTCGAGCCGGTGCGGCTGCCGGCCGCGCCGTCGGCGGCGGAGCTCGGCACCGCTGGCCGGCTGGCCGGTAGCCGGTTCGCCGTCGTCGAGGGCGGTCTCGGCGTCGGCCTGGAGCTCGCGGACCTGCTGGAGCAGGCCGGCGCTGCGGTCCGGCTGCTCGACGCCGCCGCGCCCGACCTCGGCACCGCGCTCTCCAGTGGCGCCGCGGCAGACGGACTGCTGTGGGTCGCGGCGCTGGACGGCGCCGCGGGCTCCGCGGCCGAGCTGCCCGGCGCGTTTGCCGCGCTGAAGGTGGCCGTTCTCGGGAACACCCGCCGGCTGGTGCTTGCCAGCGGCCTCGGCGGCGACTTCGGCCGCCGCGCCGCGCGCGGCGGCCCGGCCACGGGCGAGGCCGACCAGACGGCGCGCGGCGGGGAACTGGGGCGGATCGCGGGCGCGGGCCTGGCCGGGCTCGGCCGTACGCTCGCCCAGGAGCTGCCGGACGTCGCCGTCCAGGTCGTCGACGTCGACCCGAAGGAGGCGCCGCGCCGGATCGCCGAGTCGCTGCTCGTCGAGATGCTCACCCCGGATGCCCCGCTGGTCGTCGGCCACCGCGACGGCGTCCGCTCGGCCCTGCGGGTCACCGCCGCCGAGCTGGACCCGGCGGCGGACGCCCACCCGGTGGCGGGGCTCGGGCCGGACTCCGTGGTGCTGCTGACCGGCGGCGCCCGCGGGATCACCGCCCAGCTCGCGCTGGAGATCGCCCGCAGGTCCGGGGCACACATCGAGCTGATCGGACGCACCCCACCGCCCGCGGCCCCCGAGGATCCGGCGACGGCGGGCGCCCTCGACGCCCCGACGCTGCGGCGGGCCCTGATCGCGACCGGGATGCGCAAGCCGGCCGAGATCGAGGCTCGACTCGCCCGGCTGCTCGCCGAGCGCGAGGTCCGGGCCACGCTCGCCGAGCTCGGCCGGACCGCGGCCAGCGTCCGCTACCACGCCGTCGACGTCCGCGACGGTGCCGCGGTGCGGTCCGTCGTCGCCGAGATCTACGCCAGGCACGGCCGGCTGGACGGCGTCGTGCACGGCGCCGGCGTGCTCGAGGACCGGCTGCTGCGCGACAAGACCCCCGAGTCGTTCGCCCGGGTGTACGCCACCAAGGTCGACGGGGCCCGCGCGCTGCTCGGCGCGCTGCGCGGTGACCGCGTCCCCCTTCCGACCGGCGTCGCGGCCCCGGCCGGCCCCGGCTTCGTCGTCCTGTTCGGCAGCGTCGCCGGCGTGTTCGGCAACCGCGGCCAGGTCGACTACGCCGCCGCCAACGACACCCTCGACACGCTCGCCCATGCCTACGCTGGCGTGTTCCGGGCCGGAACGCCTGGTTCGGCGGGTCCGCGGGACGTCGCGGGTCGCGTCGTCAGCGTCGACTGGGGCCCTTGGCGCGCCGAGGGCGGCGGCATGGTCTCCGCCGAGCTGGAGCGGGAGTACGCCCGGCGAGGCATCGGTCTGATCGAGCCGGCCGAGGGCGTCTCGGCGCTGCTGCGCGAGCTGTCGGCCCCGCTGACCGGCCCGGCGGCCGGGTCCCCCGGCCCCGCCCAGGTCGTCTACATGTGCGGGGAGGCGGATGCCTTCCATGGCTGATGACCCGAGGAGCCCGGGCGCGGGTCCGGGCGGCGAGCCGATCGCGATCGTCGGCATGGCGGCGCTGTACCCGGGCGCCGGCGGTGTCGAGCGGTTCTGGGCGAACATCGTCGGCGGTGTCGACGCGATCCGCGAGGCGCCGCCCGGCCGCTGGGATGACGAGTTCTACCGGCCCGACGCGGCGGCCACCCCGCCGCCCGGCACCCCGCGTGCCGACCGGCTCTACACCCGGCGCGGCGGCTTCGTCGACGAGCTGGCGACGTTCGACCCGACCGAGTTCGGCATCATGCCGCTCGCGGTCGAATGGGCCGAGCCGGACCAGCTGCTGGCGCTGCGGCTCGCGGCCGAGGCGATCGCCGACGGCGGCGGCGCCGACCGGCTGACCGACCGGGAGCGCGTCGGCGTCGTGCTCGGCCGCGGCGGCTACTTCGGCCCCGCATTCGCCCGAATCGAGCAGCGTGTCAAGACCGCCCGGCAGGTCGCGGTGACGCTGCGCGAGGTGCTGCCCGACCTGCCCGACGAGGCGGTCGAGCGGGTCCACGACGCGTTCGTCGCCAAGCTCGGCCCGGAGCGCCCGGAGGCGGCGATCGGGCTGGTCCCGAACCTGGCCGCCTCCCGGATCGCCAACCGGCTCGACCTGCGCGGCCCCGCCTACACCGTCGACGCCGCCTGCGCGTCGTCGCTGGTCGCCGTCGACTCCGGCGTCCGCGAGCTGCGCCTCGGCCGGGCGGACACCATGATTGTCGGTGGCGCGCACATCGTGCACGAGCCGACGTTCTGGTCGACGTTCGCGATGCTGCGGGCCCTGTCCCCGTCACAGCGGATCCGGCCGTTCGACAAGGCCGCCGACGGGGTGCTGATCGGCGAGGGCATCGGCATGCTCGTGCTGCGCCGCCTGTCCGACGCGCTGGCGGCCGGCGACCCGGTCCACGCCGTCGTGCGCGGCACCGGGATGGCCAGCGACGGCCGGACGTCGTCCCTGATGGCGACCGCGTCGCAGGGCCAGGCGCTCGCCGTCCGGCGTGCCTGGGCCGACGCGGGGCTCGACCCGCGCGCGCCCGGCGCTGTCGGCCTGATTGAGGCCCACGGCACCGCGACCCCGACCGGCGATGCCGCCGAGCTCGCCAGCATGGCCGAGATCTTCGGCCCGGCCGGCGCGGGCCCGGTGATCGGCCTCGGCTCGGTCAAGTCGATGATCGGGCATACGATGCCGGCGGCCGGCGCCGCCGGGCTGATCAAGGCCGCGCTGGCGCTGCGCCACGGCACGCTTCCGCCGACCCTGCACTGCGACGACCCCCATTCCGCGTTCGACGGCACCCGGTTCGCCCCGGTGCTCGCCGCGACGCCCTGGGGTGAGCCCGCCGGCGGCGGGCCCCGGCGGGCCGGGGTGAACGCCTTCGGCTTCGGCGGCATCAACGCGCACGCCGTGCTGGAGGAGGCGCCCGACCGGCCGTCGCCGTCACCGGCCGGCACGTTCCCGGCCCCGGCGCTCGCCGCATCGGCTACTGCTTCGTCGCCGACGGCTGAACCGGTGCTCCTGTTCGCCGCGGCCACCCCGGCCGAGCTGGCCGCCCAGCTCGCCGTCCCCGACGAGGAGCTGCTGGCCCGCGACGACGCGGGCAGCCCGCCGGCCGGTGGGCCCTGCCGGCTCGCGCTGGTCGCGCCGACGCCGCGCCGGCTCGCGCTCGCGCGCACGATCGTCGCGCGGGGCACGCCGTGGCGCGGCCGCAACGACCTGTGGTTCACCACCGCCCCGCTGCTCGGCCCGGGCGCGGGGCGCCTCGCGTTCCTGTTCTGCGGGCTGGAGGACAACTTCACCCCGCGGATCGACGACGTCTGCGCGCACTTCGGACTGCCGCTGCCGGATCTCGGCGAGACCGAGGTGCTCGGCGGGCACGGCCGGGCCAGCATCGAGGTCGGCCGGGTGCTCGACGTGGCCCTGCGCAGGCTCGGGATCGTCCCCGACCTGGTCGGTGGGCACAGCATCGGCGAGTGGAACGCGATGATCTCGGCGGGCATGATCCCGACCGACTTCGCCGACGCCTTCATCCAGGGCTTCGATCCCGGATCGGTCGAGGTGCCGGGCGTCTGCTTCGGCGCGCTCGGCTGCGGCGTCGAGCTCGCCGGCGAGGCGATCGCGGGGCTGCCGGACGTCGTCGTGTCGCACGACAACTGCCCGCACCAGTCGGTCATCTGCGGCCTGGAGGCGAGTGTCACCGAGGCGCTGGCCCGGCTGCGCGCCCAGGGCGTCCTGGGGCAGGTGCTCCCGTTCCGTTCCGGGTTCCACTCGCCGTTCCTGCGGCCCTACCTCGCCCAGGCGACCAGGTCGCTGGCCACGATGCCGCTGCGGCGCCCCGGGGTCCCGGTCTGGTCCGCGACGACCGTCGCGCCGTACCCGGATGACTCGGCCCAGATCCGGGAGCTTGCCGCCCGGCACCTGCTCGAGCCGGTCCGGTTCCGCCAGCTCACCGAGCGGCTGCACGCCGAAGGCGCGCGGGTGTTCGTCCAGGTCGGCATCGGCAGCGTCGCCGGCTTCGTCGACGACACGCTCGCGACGGCCGGGACGACCGACCACCTGACCGCCGTCTCCAACAGCCCGAAGCGGACGGGCCTCGACCAGCTGCGCCGCGTCGCGGCCGCGCTCTGGGCGGAGGGCGGTGCCCCGCGCCTGGACCTGCTGCCCTGCCGGCACCCGGCGGCGAGTGCTGCGACGGCGGCGGGCGCCACGGCGGCGAGTCCGGCGGCGGGCGAGGCTCGGCCTCAGAGCGTTGCGCGGCGCGGCGGCCAGCCGGTGCTGCTCCGGCTGGGTTCGCCGATCGTCCGGCTCGGCCCGCAGGCTCCCGAGCTGCTCGGCGAGCCGACGTCCGCCGGCGCGCCGGCCCAGGCCGCGCCCGCGCGGTCCGCCCGTCCGGCGGGGCCGGTCACCGGGCTGCCGGACCAGCGCCGCGGGTCGGACGTCGCCGGCCCGCCGGCGGGCATCGACCTCGTCGCGGCGATCGGCGCGGGCACCGGCGAGCCGACCGGGCACCCGGTGCTGGCGGAGCTTGGGCTCGCGCTCGCCGAGACCGCCGCCGTGCTCGCGGACGTCCGGGCCACCTGGGATCAGCGGCGCGCGCCGGCGGCGCCCGTCTCGGTGCTGGCGCGGCCCCCCGCGCTCCCGGTCCCGCTCGGGACGCCGCAGCGCCCCGTGACGTCCCCGGCGCCGGCAGCCGCGCTGCCGGACGCACCCCCGGGGCGGCCACCGCTGCCGCCGGGACCGCCGCCCGGGGGGCCGACCCTCGGTGGAACCGGTCCGATCACGACCACCGCGCGCCGGACGCTGTCGCTGGCCGACCTGCCGCACGTCATCGACCACTGCTTCTACCGGCAGCCCCCCGGCTGGCAGGACCTGTCGGACCGGTTCCCCGTCATGCCGATGACGGCGATCCTGCAGATGATGATCGACGAGGCGCGGGCGCTCGTCCCGGGCCGGGTCGTCGTCGGGGTCCGGGACGTCCGGGCGCTGCGCTGGGTCGCGATCGAGCCGCCGGTCGAGGTGACGATCGCCTGCACCGAGCTGCCCGACGGCGCGGTCCGGGTCTCGATGGACGGCTACGCGCGGGTTACCGTCGTCTTCGGCGACGCCTACCCGGCGGCCCCGGCACGGACCGTGGTCAGCGTCGACCTGGCGCCCGAGGGCCGGCTGCCCGACGAGGTCCCGTCGCCGCACCAGGCGGCCGAGCTGTACGGGGGCCGGTGGATGTTCCACGGCCCCAGCTACCAGGGCATCACCCATGTCGACGCGATCGCGCCGCTGGGCGCCCGTGGCCAGCTGGTCGTCACCGGCGCCCCCGGCGCCCTGCTCGACGCGATCGGCCAGCTCTACGGTTACTGGGCCACCCAGTACCTCGACGTCGACTCGCTGCTGCTGCCACAGGCGGTCGGCGAGATGCGCTTCTACGGGCCGGACCCGGCGCCAGGCGACCGGCTCACCTGCGTGACCAGGATCCGCGACATCGCCGCCAAGACGGTCACCGCCGACCTGGAGGTCCGGGCCGCGGATGGCACCGTCTGGTGCGAGGTCGTCGGCTGGACCGACCGCCGGTTCACCGCGAACGCCTGGCTGTGGCTGCTGATGCGCGACCCGGAGCGCAACACGGTCGCCGAGCCGCGCCCGGATGGCTGGGTGGTCGTCCCGGACTACTGGCGCGACATCGCGTCCCGCGAGCTGGTCGTCCGGCACTTCCTGGACGCCGATCGCCGCAAGGTGCTCGCCGGGAAGAACCCGCGCGCCGCCCGGGAGTGGCTGCTCGGCCGGATTGCCGCGTCCGACGCGGTCCGTCGCTGGCTGTGGGCCCGTGGCGCGGGCCCCGTCTGGGGCATCGAGGTCGTCGTCGACAACGACCCGTCCGGGCGGCCGGCGATCACTCGCGTGCCCAGCCGGCCGGGCATCCCGACCGGCCCGCTGCCCAACCTCTCGATCGCGCACAAGGTGGACCTCGCGGTCGCGCTCGTCGATGACGAGGGTGATGTCGGCATCGATCTGGAGGCGGTCGCGGTACGTGCGCCCGGCGTCTACGCGGCCGGGCTTGCCCCGGCCGAGCGCCGGCTGCTCGCCGCGCTGGCCGGCGGCGCCGCCGACCCGGCCCACGGCAGCGAGGCCATCCGCGCTCCCGAGGCGCCGGCTGACGACGACGCCCCGGCCGCGAGCGGACCTGGCGTCGGCGACGACTCGGCCGATCAGACGGCGCCAGCCAGGACGGCGCCAGCCAGGACGGCGCCAGCCAGGACGGAGGCGGCCGCGCTGGCGGAGGCCGCCTGGTTCGCCCGGATCTGGGCGGCGAAGGAGGCCGTGGCCAAGGCGGATGGCACCGGGTTGCAGGGCCGCCCGCGTCGCTACGTCGTCGACCTCGTCGTCCCCGTGGGAACTGGCGCGACCGACTTCGGCGCGGACCTCGCCGCCGAGCTGGGCCTCGCGGTCGAGCCGCCGGCCGCGGAGATCCTCGGGCCGGACCAGGTGACCGCCGACGGCATCAAGTCGCCACCGCCGCGCCCGGCCGAGTCCGCGCGGGCCGAGCCGCCGCTGCTGATGCGGGTCACGGTGCTCGCCGATCCCGAACCGGCGGCCTTCGCGAACGGCGACGACCCGAGTGTGACCGGTTACCCGCGCCGACGCTGGGTGGCGCTGCGTACGGTCGACGGGATGGGCCGTGTACGGCACGAGACCGGCGGGGGCGCTGCTGTCCGGGTAGGTGACCACATCGTCGCCTGGACCTCACCTTCGGTCGAACGGGCCGCCCGTGCCCGGCTGCCTCGGGGGTTATCCGGCCCGGCCGAATCCGGCCGGGGCACCGAGCCGCCGCACGTGGCGGCCGCGGACCCGGCGCTGCCCCCAGCACGGCGGCCCGACCCGACACCCGTCGAAGACGCCGCGTCACGCGAAACCTGAGCACCCTCACGAAGGAGCGCAGCCGACATGACCATTCAGGACACCCTCCGCCCCGCTGACCCGGCGCTGGACGCCGCCCAGGCGCGGGTCCTCGACGAGGTCGCCGCCATGCTGCGGGAGGTGATCGGCGAGGAGTACGTGGTGGACATGGAGATCACCATGGACACCTCGTTCAACGAGGATCTTGAGCTGGAGAGCATCGAGTTCGTGACCCTCGCCGACCAGATGCGGGCCGCCTACGGCGACAAGGTCGACTTCGTCGGGTTCCTCGCCGAGATGGATGTCGACAAGGTGATCAACATGCAGGTAGGGGAGGTCGTCCGGTTCATCGCAGAGTCGCTGCGGGCCGGCGACGGCGCGTGATCGCAGGCCGTTGGCCGGGCGGTCCGGCGGGCCTGGTAATACCGAGGACATTGCCCGCGCGGAGCCCGGTATTCCTGGCGAATGAAATAACCCCCGGGTTTTGCGCGGACAAGGCCAAAGTGGGGCGGAGAATATCGACGGGCCGCGCCGGCACGTCGCGAAAGGGGGCCGACCGTGGCTGAGGTCGTAGCGAACGGCGTGCGGCTGCACGTCCAGCGGCTCGCGCCGGCAGGCGGCGCGCGTCCCGACGCACCCGTCGTCGTCATGCTCCATGGCATGGTGATCGACAACCTGGCGAGCTTCTACTTCTCGCTCGGCAACGCGATGGCCGACGCCGGCTGCGAGGTCGTCTGTTACGACCTTCGCGGACACGGCAAGAGTGAGCGCACACCAAGCGGCTACGGCATCGAGACGGCGATGGCCGACCTCACGGCGCTGCTGGCCGAGCTGGGCATCGACCGGCCGGTACACCTGGTCGGCAACAGCTACGGCGCGACGCTCGGGCTGACCTACGCCGTCGAGCACCCCGAGCAGGTCGCGAGCCTCGCCCTGATCGAGCCGCCGTTCCGCATCGACGGCCTCGGCGAGGAGATGGCCCGCTCGCTGACCCAGGTGCTGGCCGCCATCTCCGACGACGAGGTCGAGGAATGGCTGGAGTTCAGCGCGGGGCGCGCCGTCGGACGGATCATGCGCTCGGCGCAGGCGCTGCTGCGCGACACCACAGTCGCCGAGGACATGCTCGCGACGAAGCCGATGTCGCCGGACGGCCTGCGTACCCTCCCGATGCCGGTGCTCGCCGTCTACGGCGGGAACTCGGAGATCATCGAGCAGGGCGAGGGCCTCGCCCGGCTGGTGCCGGACTGCACCCTGGTGGTCCTGGAGCACCACACCCACATGGTGCTGCGCGAGGCCGCGGAGTACCTGCGCCACCTGCTGCGCTGGTGGGTGTTGCGCCGCGAGGAGCCGATGCCCGCCTACGAGATGCGGGAAGGCAAGAAGTTCGAGCTGGCCGACTGGGTGCTCTCGCGCACGGTGCCGGCCGACCTCAACGCGGAGCGCCGCGCGGCCGCCGGCTGGTCCCAGGGGGCGGCCGCGGCGGCCGTGCCGGCGGGCGCCTCCGCAACCTCGGTGTCGGCTGGCGCGTCTCGACTGGCGGGGTCGGCGGTCTCGGCCGACGCGGGTGCCTCCACCGGGATGGCGCCGAGCGAAGAATGAGCCTTGTCCGTCGCCGTTGGCAAGCAGGCCCGACCTTGGCAAGTCGACGCATAAACGGACAAGGTTCAATGAACCATGGCCGAACCCACGACGGACGTGGCGTGGTGATGCGGCATCCTGGTGCCTGGCCCCGTTCCAGCGCCTCGGGCCGAGGCCGAATCTCCGGGGAGTGATCAGGAGTGGGTCGCATCCTGTTCGTCGTCCCGCCGCTGGCCGGGCATATCTACCCGGCCGTCGGGATCGCCGGCGAGCTAGCCGACCGTGGCCATGAGGTCTCGGTCGCGGGTCACTCGAGCGTCGCCGGGCCGTTGGTGCCCGCGCCGCTGCGGCTGGTCGAGCTGCCCGAGGGCATCACCGCCGAGCAGCGGGCCGAGGTCGAGGAGAAGTCGCGCCGCCAGCGGGGCACCGGCTCCTTCAAGTTCCTGTGGGAGGACTTCCTGCTCCCGTTGGGCGCCTCGATGGCCCGTGACCTCGAGCCCGTCGTCGCACGGCTGCGCCCCGACGTCGTCGTCGTGGACCAGCAGGCCGTCGGCGGAGCTCTGCTCGCCCGCCGCGAGCGGCTGCCCTGGGTGACGCTCGCGACGACGTCGGCCGAGTTCGACAACCCCTACGGGGTCATGGCCGCCGTCGGCCAGTGGGTCGTGGACCAGCTGCGCGAGTTCCAGCTCGCCGCGGGCGTGCCGGCCGCCGAGGCCGCGCGCGGTGACCTGCGGTTCTCCGACCAGCTCACCCTCGTCTGCTCGGTGACCGGGCTGTTGCGCACCCCCGAAGCGGTCGCGGAACTGCCCCCGCGGACCGAGTTCATCGGCTCGGGTGCCGGGTTGCGCCAGCAGCCGGCCGACTTTCCCTGGACCTGGCTGGACCCGGCCCGTGCCCAGGTGCTCGTCTCACTCGGCACGGTCACCCGGGAGGCCGGCGGGCGGTTCCTGCGCGTCGCGACGGAGGCGCTAGCGGGGATGGCCGACCGGGCGCAGGCCATCGTCGTCGCGCCGCCCGGCATCGTCGACGACCTGGCCGCCGCGGCGCCGGCGGACGTGCTCGTGCGCCCCTCGGTACCGCAGCTGGAGCTGATGGACCGGCTGGCGGCCGTGGTCTGCCACGGCGGCAACAACACCGTCTGCGAGGCCCTGTCCCGGGGGGTCCCGCTGGTGGTCGCGCCGGTCCGCGACGACCAGCCGGTGATCTCCGAGCAGGTCACCAGGGCCGGCGCCGGGGTGCGGGTCCGGTTCGGCCGGGTGAACGCGGCCGGTGTCGCCGCCGCCGTCGCGGCGGTCCTGGAAGACTCGGAGATCCGGGCGGCCGCCGAGCGGCTGCGCACCGAGTTCACCCTGGCCGGCGGCGTCGCGACCGGTGCCTCGCACATCGAGAAGCTACTGGCTTGACGACCTTACTCTGGTGGGCGCCGATCCTGGTCGTCGTCGGCCTGCTGGTCAACGGGGTGCGCCTGCGAGGCCGGTTGCGCCGGCTGGACACGCTGCCCGCCTCGGGCCGGCCGGTCGAGGAGAACCACCTGTTCGTCTGCGCCG
>Ga0068858_100007618_pt1 | contig 10455 bp, 9 predicted proteins | sample KBSSwiS12_FD_66589 | JGI IMG/M metagenome (GOLD analysis project Ga0068858, IMG submission 66589) | Switchgrass rhizosphere microbial communities from Kellogg Biological Station, Michigan, USA - KBS Switchgrass S1-2 | ecosystem: Host-associated > Plants > Roots > Rhizosphere > Soil ... | reverse complement strand
GGGCGGCCACGCTGGTCGCCGCGACGCTGACGGTGCCCACGGCGGCCGTCGCGGCACCGGACCAATCGGACCGAAAGGCGTCGCTGTCGTGGACGGCCTGCCCGTTCCCCGGCTCGCCGGCGGAGCTCCAATGTGCCTCGATCCAGGTACCGGTGGACTACGCCCACCCGCACGGGCCCACGGCGACCGTGACCGTCGACCGCCTCCCGGCTACCGGCGCGCATCCCGTCGGCAGTCTCTTCTTCGATCCGGGCGGCCCCGGCGGGTCCGGGACGCAATTCGTGTATGGCGAGGCCCTCGGGGCCGGCTTCTTCTCCGCCGCCACCCGGGAGCACTTCGATCTGATCGGTGTGGACCCGCGCGGCGTCGGGCTCAGCAGCCCGGTCCGCTGCGACCCGGCTCTGCTCAACCGCCAGGTCCCGGCGTTTCCGAAGAGCGAGGCCGAGTTCCGGCAGGTGGTCGAGCGAAACCAGGCCCTCGGCCGCAGCTGCCGCCGGCTCACCGGGCCGCTGCTGGAGCACGTCGACACCGTCAGCGCCGCCCGCGACCTCGAGCTGCTGCGCCGGGCGCTCGGCCAGGGCAAGCTCAACTACCTCGGCCTGTCCTACGGCTCCCAGCTGGGCTCGACCTATGCCGAGCTGTTCCCCGATCGCATCCGCACGCTGGCGCTGGATGGCGCCCTTGATCACTCGCTGTCGGCGTTGACGCTGTTCAAGGACGAATCCCGCGCGTACGAGGATTCTCTGAACCGCTTCTTCGATTGGTGTACGCGGACGGCGTCGTGCGCGCTGCACGGCAGGGACGTCCCGCGGCTGTTCGACAAGCTGGTGGCCGCCGCCGACCGCACTCCGATTCCCGCGCCGGCCTGCGTGCAGTCGGGCGCCTGCCGCCCGGCCGTGACCGGTGCGGACATCCGGCTCGCCGCGCAGAACTTCCTGCTGTTCCCCGAACCGATCCCGTTCATCTCGCCGGAGGGTCGCAACGGGCTCGCGCTCGCCCTGCGGCAGACCGAGGCCGGTGACGCGTCGGCGTTCTCCCCGCCGGTCGCCACCGGGCCGAGCGACGGCAACGCCAACGGGAGCCAGATCGCCATCGAGTGCCTCGACTGGCAGACGCCGGTCCGGACCTTCGACGACCTCCGGCGCCTGCAGCGGCTCGGGCGGGCGGTCGCGCCGCGCCTCGGCGGCGCCTCCCAGTCGTGGACCATCCTCACCGGGTGCATCGGCTGGCCGGCGCCGGTGGTGAACCCGCCGAAGCCGATCGTGGTCCGGCACGCGCCGCGGATCCTGATCACCAACGCCACCCACGACCCCTCGACGGCCTACCCATGGGCCCTCCAGTTGCACCGTGACCTGCCCTCCAGCGTGCTGGTGACGCGGGACGGCGACGGCCACACCAGCTACCTGGCCGATGGCGTCAGCCACACCAGGGACGCGATCGACAGCTACCTGGCCACCGGGCGGACGCCGCCGCCCGGCACGGTCTACACCGACTGAGGATGGGCGTCCGACCCCAGATCGACGAGGGCTGCCACGGCACACCGTCGAGGTGCACCGGTGGCGAGGCTCTGGGTCTGCGGCATGAAGACGTCGACGCGCGGCGGCCATGATCGCGAGCACCACGGTGTTGCCGGCCGCGATCGCCGGCTTGCCGGTGTTCCGGCTCTCCACCGCGACGATAGGGTGGCGACCGTGGCGGGCTGGGCGATGCGATCCGCCTCGGCGGCAGACGTCGAGGCGGTGGCCGAGTTGCGGGCCGTGGTGCTGCGCGCTGACCTCGAGCGGCTCGGGCGGTACGACGAGCAACGGGTCCGGCAGCGGGTACGGGACGCGTTCGCTCCGGCACACACCTGGGTGATCGAGGTGGATGGCACGTTCGCGGGCTGTGTGTCGTTGCGACCGGCCGAGGAGGCCCGCTGGCTGGAGCATTTCTACCTCGCGCCGCACCTGCAGGGCGGCGGCATCGGCGCGTCCGTGCTGCGTGCGCTGTTGGAGCAGAGCGACCGCGACGGCGTCCGGGTCCGGCTGAACGTACTCCAGGGCAGCCCCGCCCGCCGGTTGTACGAACGGCACGGATTCGCACTCGAGAGCGAGGACCGGGTGGACGTGTTCATGGTGCGCGAGCCCGCGTCACCCGGGGCGTAGCGGTCAGGCGGGCGCGGCGAGACGGATCGCGTCGATCGGGCCGTCCAACCGGAGCGGGCCGGCGGCGTACGGGATCAGCAAGGTTTCGCCTCGGCGGATCGGGCGGTCGTCGTGGTCACCGTGCAGGCGGCCCTCCCCCGCCACCGCGACCAGCACGGCGAAGCCCTGCTCCAATCCGTCGCCGCCGCGGTGGCGTGAGGCGCGGAAGAACTCGTCGGCGGCGGGCGGCAGCAGGCGCTCGCCGCCTCCCGTCCCGGCCGGCTGGGAGGGACTCCCGGCGCCGCGCAGGCCCGCCGGCCGGGACGGGCTCCCGGCGCCGCGCAGGCCCGCCGGCTGGGACGGGCTCCCGGCGCCGCGCAGGCCCGCCGGCTGGGAAGGGCTCCCGGCGCCGCGCAGGGCGGCCAGCCGGGACGGGCTCCAGGCGCTGCGGTCCACACAGGACAGCGCCAGGTCGTAGCCGAGCCCGAGGTGGCCGTCGGGCAGCCCGAAGTTCGAGTACTCCAGCAGGACGGAGAAGTCCGTCGGCTCCTGGACCTCGACCAGCAGGATGCCGTCGCCGATCGCGTGCGGCAGGCCGGCCGGGCAGAGGATCGCGTCGCCGGCCGCCACCGGGATCCGGTTGGTCGCCGCCAGCATGCCCGCCGAGTCCTGGTCGGCCACCCACTTGGCCAGTTCCTCGGTCGACACATCACGATCAAAACCGAGATGGACGTACGCGTCGGGGCGCGCCGAGACGATCACCCAGGCTTCGGTCTTCCCGTACGGCGAGGCCAGGTGCTCGGTCGCGAAGCGGCGATCCGGATGGGCGTGCAGGGGCAGCCGCTGGCCCGCGTCGAGCAGCTTGACCAGGACGCCGGTGTCGGTCCGGTCGGGCCCCAGCCACCAGAGCGGATCGGCGGCGATCGCGTCGGCCAGCAGGCGGCCGTCGGACAGCGTGGACAACCCGGACGGCGCGAGACCGAACCGGCTGGTGGTCGAGCCCACCCAGTCCTCGGGGCGGCGCGGCAGCTCGGGCACGTTGCGGAAGGCGGCGATCCGGCCGGCGCCACGGTAGAACGTCTCGGGCTGGTTGGCGGGCAGGGCCTCGACGGTCATCTGAGTCCTTTACGCGCTACTTCGGCCAGGAAGCCGCCGACGAAGGTATCGCCTAGCCCCACGGTAGTCGGGTTCTCGACGTCGAGCGCGAAGCCGGGCACGCACTCGATGGCCGGGTGCGAGCGCAACGCCGCCGCGAAGGCGACCGATTCGGGCCGCCGCGGCAGCCGGCGAATCCGCTCGACATCGTCGTCGGTGAAGTCGTCGCCATGCGCGTAGCGGGTCGCGGCCATGACCGTGCCGGTGTCGAGGGCTTCGGTGTGTTCGCCGGCGCCGAGCGCCACCGCCCAGTATTTGGTGTGCAGCACCAGGGTCGGCACCGGGATGAGCGCGTGGACGGCGGCGAGCGCGTCCGCGACCGCCGCCGGGTCGAGCAGGTCGACCGCGCGGTTCAGGTACGACTGGAGTTCGTCCTCGTTGAGCCCGTACACGTCGATGCGATCGAGCAGTGCCTCCCGGACCCGGCGGCTGAAGGCGGGCTCGTGGTAGGCCGCGTCCTCGAAGTAGGTGACCACCTCCGGCGGAAGGCGTCGCATGTGGTCACGCAACGACGCGAGGCGCGCGTCGAGCTCATCCGAGGAGCGCATGGCGTTGAAGCCCGAGATCAGGAAAACGGCGGCCTTGCTCAGCCGGTCGCCGAGGTCGTCGGTGAGCAGCATGTCGCCGTTGGCCGGGTCGTTCACGTAGATCAGGCGGTTCGGGGCCGGCGCGGTCAGCGAGATGTCGCCGGCCCGCACCCGCAGGCCCTGGTCGTACTGGACGATCAGGTGCGGATAGAAGGTGTCGTCGCGGCCGCTGTTGACATACTCGATGCCGGCCGGGAGCAGCCGCCGGAAGGTGTCGTTGACGCTGACCAGGTGCAGTGTCGAGGGCACGCCGAGCCGGCTCATCAGGATCCCGGCCCGCACCGAGGTGCCGCCCAGCGTCTCCCGATGGGGAAACCGGTTGGCGAAGGCCGACAGCGCCGGGGCGGAGGCGACGAAATGCTCGCCGCCCGCGCCCCGCGCCACGTACCCGAGGATCGACACCACCAGGTCCCGCTCGCCGGTCACCACCGCCGGCGACGTCAGCTCGGCGGCGACGACGCCGTACTCGATGATCAACCGCTCCAGGACGGAAGCGGTCAGCTTCAGCTCGTAGTCGACACAACCGCCGAGGCCCAGGAGCACGCGGGACGCCTTGGTCATCTCAGTAGAGCGAGCCCTTGCCGGCGGCGCCGAACAGCTCGATCTTCTGCGCGGCGACCGCCTGCATGGCGCGAATGCAGGCCGGTTGGATCGCGTTGGGCTCGCGCACCTTGGGGTCGTCGCCGAGCACCTCGCGCATCTTGTCGTGGTAGGCGACCTTGATGTCCGTCGAGATATTGATCTTGTTGATGCCGATCCGGGCGGCCTCGCGGATCTCGTCGTCCGGGTTGCCGGAGCCGCCGTGCAGCACGAGCGGGATCGGCACCCGGCTCTTGATCTCCTTGAGCAGGCCGAGCTTGAGCTCGGGCTTGAGGTGGGCCGGGTAGAGGCCGTGGAACGTGCCGATCGCGATGGCGAGGCTGTCGACGCCGGTCTGCTCGACGAACGTCACGGCGTCGTCCGGATCGGTGTAGATGATCTCGGCGGCGCCCGCCTCGGCGTAGCTGTCGTTCCCGCCGATGGTGCCGAGCTCGCCCTCCACCGAGACGCCGACCACGTGCGCGGAGTCGGTGACCTTCTTGGTGAGCGCCAGGTTCTCCTCGAACGGCTTGAGCGAGCCGTCGATCATCACGGACGTGAAGCCGTACTGGATAGCCTGCAGAATCTCCTCGTAGGCGGCGCCGTGGTCCCAGTGGATCGCGATCGGGACGCTCGCGGAGTGCGCCCGCTCGACGATGCCCCGGATCATCTCGGGGCCGATGTGCCGGACCTCGTCCGGGTGGATGGCGACGATCAGCGGAGCGTTGGTCTCCTCGCTGATCTCCACGATCCCCCGGAACATCGCCCAGTCGCTGATGTTGAAGGCGGGCACGGCGAAGCTGTGTTCGTTGGCGACGTCCAGGATCGCCTTGCCGGTCGTCAGCATTACGGTGTTTCTCCTTAGCAAAGCCGGGATGGTCTTCAGTCCGTTTTGGGGTGGCGGCGGGGCCGGTTGGATGGGTGTCAGGCTTTGACGGCGCCGGCGGTCAGCCCGCCGATGAACCGCTTCTGGAAGAGGAGGAAGAGCACCAGAACCGGGATCGACCCGAGGATGCTCATCGCCATCATCTGGTTCCACTCGTACGAGTGCTGGCCCATCAGCAGCTGGATGCCGATCGGCACGGTCCGCATGTCGTCGGTGCGGGTCAGGGTGAGGGCGAACAGGTACTCGTTCCACGAGATCATGAAGGTGTAGACCCCGACCGCGATCAGACCGGGCACCGAGATCGGCACCAGGATCCGCCACAGCGCGGTCCAGCTGGTGCCGCCGTCGACCTTGACGGACTCGTCCAGCTCCCGGGGCAGCGTGTTCAGGTACGCGGTGATCATGATGATCGCGTACGGGAGGGTGAACACCATGTGCGTGAGGATCAGGCCGGGATAGGTGTTGTACAGCCCGAGCGCGACGACGAGCCCGAAGTACGGAATGACCAGCGTGATCGGCGGCACGGCCTGCACGCTGACGATCACGGCGTTGATGGTCTTCTGGAGCGGGAAGGTGAAGCGGCTGAACGCGAAGCCGGCCAGCAGGGCCACCAGCAGCGTCAGGATGGTCACCGAGAAGGCGACGATGTAGCTGTTGAGGAAGAACCGCAGCTGGGTGGCGTTGCCGAAGATCTCCCGGTAGGCGTCGAGCGAGAAGCCCTTGGTGATCAGCCGGGGCGGGTTCTGGAAGACCTCGCCGTTGTTCTTGAACGAGGTCGAGAGCATCCACAGCACCGGCAGCCCGGCGAACAGGCCGCCGAGCACGAGCCCGGTGATGACGCCGGCCTTGGCCAGGGTGCGACGGGTCTTCATGGTGGCCATCGGTCTCACCGCTCCCTTTGCTGGCGTACGTAGAAGAACGCCAGCACCATCGTCAGGAGCAGCACGATCACGGCGGCCGCGGACGCGGTGGCGAACTCGTACTCGCTGAAGGCCTGTTTGTAGGTGTAGGTGCTGAGCATCTCGGTGGCGTGCAGCGGGCCGCCGCCGGTCGTCATCCAGATCAGCGCGAACTGCTGGGACGTCCAGATCAGGTCGAGCACCGCCATGCTGATGATCACCGGGCGCAGCTGCGGCAGCGTCACGTGCCGGAACCGCTGGAACCAGTTGGTCCCGTCGACGGCGGCCGCTTCGTACAGGTCGCCGGGAATGCCCTGCAGCCCGGCCAGCAGACTGATCATGAAGAACGGGTAGCCGGACCAGATGTTGATGAAGGTGACCGCCCAGAGGGCCTTGCCCGGGTCGCCGAGCCAGTTCACGCCCTGCTGGATCGCGCCGAACGCGTGCAGCACGTAGTTGACCACGCCGGACGGGTCGAGCAGCAGCCGCCAGATGACCGCGATCACCGCGATCGTGAACAGCCAGGGCAGGATGTAGACGATCCGGAAGATGGCCTTGGTGACGCCGCCCAGCAGCGGGGTGTTCAGCATCATCGCGAAGGCCAGGCCGAGCACCAGGTGGGCCACCGTGCTGACCGAGATGAAGACGGCCGTGTTCTTGATGGCGGTCAGGAAGTCGGCGTCGGTGAGCACCTTGGTGTAGTTGGCGAGCCCGGCGAACACCGAGTTGTCCTGGACGATCACGTTGTCCCGGAACGAGTAGCTGATCACCATGGCGATGGGGATCACCATCAGCACCACGATCAGGATCGCCGTGGGCGACAGATAGCCGTACGGGATCAGGCGCCGGGCCAGCGTCTTCCTCTTCGGTGGCGCCGCCTGCTCGACCGGCGGCGCCACCTGGGAAGCGATCAGGGATGACATGACTAGCCGATCACCGACGACCAGGACTGCTGCGCCTTGCCGAGCGCGTCGTCGACGCTCGCCTTGTTCGTCAGCACGAGCTGGAGCTGCTCGTCGAAGCTGCGCATGAGGTCCTCGGACTTGGGCAGGCCGACGAACTCGTTGGCCGGGTAGCCCTGCTGGTAGATGTCGAAGGCGGTCTTGAACAGCGGGTCGCTGTCGCCGAAGTCGGGCTGGGCGGTCTTGTTGCCCGGGAAGCCGTTGGCGATCGTGCTGAGCTTCGCGTTGGTGTCCTTGCTGAGCAGGTAGGACACGAACTTGAACGCCTCGGCCTTGTGCTTGGTCGAGTTGGAGATGCCAATTCCCCAGGAGGCGTACGGGATGCCGCGCTTGCCGGTGTAGCCGTCCTCGGCCGGCAGGGCCGCCACCTCGAACTTGAGGTTCGGCTGGTTCTTCTTGATCAGGTTGATGTGTGCCAGTGAGTCGATCATCATGCCGACCTGGCCGTTGGTGAACTTCTCGACCTTGTCCTGCTCTTTCATGGTCAGCGAGCCGGGTGCGATGACGCCCGCGTCGTTGAGGCTCTTCACGTACTCGACGACGCTCTTGACCGCGGGGGTCTGCAGCGCGGGCTTGCCGTCCTGCAGCATGCTGCCGCCGGAGGCCCAGAGCCAGGACATCACGTCGTTCTGAACGCCGTTGGGGACGGCGGTGTCGAGCGGGAGCGCCCAGCCCTTCACGTCGCCGCCGAGGGCGCTGATCTTCTTGGCCGCGTCGAGGAACTCGGTGCGGGTGGTGGGCGTCTTGGCGACGCCGGCCTTGGCGAGCAGGTCTTTGTTGACGAAGAGCGGATAGACGAAGTTGACCACCGGGATCATGTACGTCTTGCCGCCGATCTGGACCTGGCTGGCGAGCTGGCTGGGGTCGTAGCTCGCGTCGGTCATCAGCTTCGACATGTCGGTGATGGCGCCCTGCTTGGCGAAGTCGTTGACCCAGGCGCCGTCGAGGCCGACCACGTCGGGCAGGGTCTTCGAGGCGGCGCCGGTGATCAGCTGCTGCTTGGTCGAAGCGTACGGCGCGCTCAGCAGTTTGATCTTGATGTTCGGGTTCTGCGCCGTGAAATCGTTGACGATCTTGTCGAACTCCCCGGCCGGAAGCTCGGCCCCCCACCACTGGGCGAACTCCAGCGTCACGTTTCCGCCCGACGCGGCATCGCCCGAGTCGCTCGAGCCGCACGCCGCCGCGAACGCGACCGTCGCGACCGCCGTCATCGCCCCTATCACTCGCTTCAGCCGGGTTGCACGAACCGCCATGGTGGCTCCTTCTATATCGAGATCTTCCTGTTCTCTGCAACGTTGGCGTCACGTTAGCAGCGTGTTACGGACAGAGACAAGAGAAGAACAGCAGAAAACTGCGGAGTACGGCATACTGTTGCGAGGAGGCCCGTCTCAGCTGGGCAAACGACCGCCCCCGCGCTTGCAGCTCTACGCTGCTCTCCGCGGCGGGAACCTCGATGGACACGCGTTTGTGGCATACTGCCGCACTGACGAGGGGGAATCAGTGAGCGTTGACAGCAACGACCGGCAGCGTCACCTACCGGCCGGCCGCAAGGCTCAGCTGGCTGCGTATGTGGCCGAGACCGGCCAGGTCACGGTGAGCGAGCTGGCCGAACGCTTCGGCGTCTCGATCGACACCGTGCGGCGCGACCTCGACCAGCTGGCCGCCGAGGGCAGCCTGGTCCGCACGTACGGCGGGGCCGTCAGCCTCTCCACCGTCTCCCGCACCACCGACCGGGCCGTCGACCAGCGGCTCACCGTGCAGGAGCAGGAGAAGGAGAAGATCGCCGCGCTGGCCGCCGCGCTGGTCCAGGACGGCTCCACCATCATGATCAACGGCGGGACGACCACCCTCGCCCTCGCCCGCAACCTCGGCCAGCACCGCGACCTCACGGTGGCGACGAACAATCTGCTGCTGCCCGGGGCCCTCCCGCCCTCGGCCGTCCGCGACATCTACGTCTTCGGCGGCGCGGTGCGCGCCCTCACCCTGGCCACCATCGGCCCGGTCAGCTTCCGGGCGAACACCGGCGCCGATCTCGACATCAGCTGCGACCTGGCCCTGGTCGGCGTCGGCGCGGTCGCCGCCGACGCCGGCTACACCACGAGCAACCTGGCCGAGGCGGCGATGATGCAGGAAATGATCTCGCGCGCCGCCCGGGTGGCGATCCTCGCCGACTCCTCCAAGTTCGGCCGCCGCCTGTTCGCCCAGGTCTCCGAGCTCGGCGTGGCCGACTACCTGATCACCGACACCGCGCCGCCGCCCGACCTGCGGGACGCCCTCGCCGCCAGCGGCGTGGAGCTGCTCACCCCCACGGCAGGCGCGACCTCTCCCGCCAGTACCGATCGGCCGGCATCGACAGGTCCCGGCCGAACCGGTCGGTGACCTTCTCCGCCCGCAGGTTCGAGGTCAGCTGATCGACGGTCGCGGCCCCGGAGAGCACGATGCTCACCCAGGGCTGGTGCAGCGCCGCCGCGAGAGCCACGGCGTCGCCGGGCTCTTCTCCGGCGAGCCGGCCGTTGGCGAGCGCCTCCTTCACGATCACCAGGCAGCCCGCGTCGTGCGCCTCGGCGAGCGCCGGCCCGGCGCTGGGCTCCAGCAGGTTCCAGGTGGCCTGCACGCTGCGGAACAGCGGCCGCCCGCCGACCCGGATCGCGAGCGCGGCCCGGATCGTCTCGGCCTGCGCCGGGCCGCTGGTCGAGAAGCCGACCACCGCGCCCTGAGCGGCGAGTCTCTCGTGCAACTCCGGGTCCTGCAGGGCGCTGCTCTCCGGCGTCAGCGAGTGGATCTGGTAGAGGTCGAGACGGTCGCCGAGCAGCGCCCGGGTCTCGCCGAGCTGCCGCTCGTAAGCCGCGACACTGTGGTCCTTGACCTCGTTCACCTCGGCGTCCAGCCGCCACCCCGCGGTGTAGGTGTAGCCCCACTTGCTGCCGACCACGACGCCGCCCGGCTGCCGCCGGTCCAGCCACTGCGCGAGGAATTCCTCGGCGCGGCCGTAGGACCGGGCGACATCGAAATACCGGACCCCCGCCGCGTACGCCGCATCGAGCAGTTCGTGGGCGCGCGCCCGCATCGCCTCGACGGTCCGCTCGGCCGGCAGGTCCGACTCGCGGCCGAGGTTGATGTAGGCCGGGCGCCCGACGGCCGCCAGCCCCAGCCCGATCCGGGACGCCCCGGCCAGCCGGTCGACAAGAGGCATCGCTTCCGCTGTCATGAGTACACGTTAGGGGTGCGACTCGTGAGGAGTTCCGATGCGGCCTGATCTCACCA
>Ga0068858_100007615_pt1 | contig 10456 bp, 11 predicted proteins | sample KBSSwiS12_FD_66589 | JGI IMG/M metagenome (GOLD analysis project Ga0068858, IMG submission 66589) | Switchgrass rhizosphere microbial communities from Kellogg Biological Station, Michigan, USA - KBS Switchgrass S1-2 | ecosystem: Host-associated > Plants > Roots > Rhizosphere > Soil ... | reverse complement strand
GCATCGCTTTCCGCGGATCGCGTACTACCGCGGCGCCGTCGACCAGAAGCACCGCTACTTCGGGCCGTATCCGACCGCGTGGGCGGTCAAGGACTCGATCCAGCTGCTGCAGAAGGTGTTTCACCTGCGCACCTGCGAGGACACCGTGTTCGCCAATCGCACGCGGCCGTGCCTGCTCTACCAGATCAAGCGCTGCTCCGGGCCGTGCGTCGGCTACGTCACGCCCGACGACTACGCGCAGGACGTCGCCAACGCCGAGCGTTTCCTGTCGGGCGAGCAACAGGAGCTGATCGACTCGCTGCAGGCGCAGATGGCGGCGCGCGCCGAGGCGTTCGAGTTCGAGAAGGCGGCCGAGCTGCGCGACCGCATCGGCTCGCTCGCCCGCGTGCTGCACCAGCAGGCGGTCGAGGACAACACCGGCGCGCGCGTCGTCGACACCGACATCCTCGCGGTCAAGGTCGAGGGCGGGCGCGCATGCGTCAACCTCGCGATGGTGCGCGGCGGCCGCCACCTCGGCGACCGGCCGTATTTTCCCAAGCACGTCGAGAGCGCGATCGACGTCCTCGGCGACGGCGGCGCCGACGACGCGCTCGCCGCGGCGGCGGAGCCGGCGAAGTCGCCCGAGGTGCGCGTCCTCGAGGCATTCGTCGCGCAGCACTACCTCGAAGGCGGCATGCCACCGCTGCTCGTCGTCAGCCATCCCGTCGACAAGGCGCTGATCGAGACGCTCGCCGCGCGCAGCGGCGTGCGCACGACGCTCCAGCACCAGCCGCGCGAGCCGCGCCGCGCCTGGCTCGACATGTGCATCCAGGGCGCGGCGCTGCGGCTCGCGCAGCTGCTCGCCGAGGAGGGCTCGCAGCAGGCGCGCACGCGCGCGCTCGTCGACGCGCTCGACCTCGCCGTCGAGGACCTGCACGCGTTTCGCGTCGAGTGCTTCGACGTCAGCCACACCGCGGGCGAGGCGACCCAGGCGTCGTGCGTCGTCTTCGAAGGGCACAAGATGCAGAGCTCGCAGTACCGACGCTACAACATCGTCGGCGTGACGCCGGGCGACGACTACGCGGCGATGCGCCAGGTGCTGACGCGCCGCTACGCCAAGCTCGTCGAGGCGGCCGCGCAGGGGCAGGGGAGGCTCCCCGACCTCGTCCTCGTCGACGGCGGCCGCGGCCAGGTCAACGTCGCGCGCGCGGTGTTCGAGGAGCTCGGCATCGAGCTCTGGCGGATCGTCGGGGTCGAGAAGGGCGAGGCGCGCAAGGTCGGGCTCGAGGAGCTCGTCTTCGCCGACGGGCGGCCGAAGATCGCGCTGGGCCGCGACTCGGCGGCGCTCATGCTCGTCGCGCAGATCCGCGACGAGGCGCATCGCTTCGCGATCACCGGCATGCGCTCGCGCCGCGCCAGCGTGCGCACGCGCGCCAGCTCGCTCGAGGAGATTCCCGGCGTCGGCCCGAAGAAGCGCGCCCGGCTGCTGCAGCGATTCGGCGGCGCGCGCGGCGTCGGCGCTGCGAGCGTCGAGGATCTGCAGTCGGTCGACGGCATCTCGCGCGAGCTCGCCGAGGAGATCTACCGTGCGCTGCATTGATCCCGGGTGCGCGGCCGGAAGCCGTCGCCGCGCCGCGGCCGCCGCCGCGGCGGCCGCGCTCGCGCTCGCGGCGTGCTCGCTGCCGTCGTCCGAGCGCGCGCCCGGCGAGGCGAGCGACGTCCGCCATGTCGATCGTTCGTCGCCGGCGACGGTCGCCGCGCCGCCCACCGAGACCGGTGCGCGGCACGCGCTGCCGGCGCCGCGCAGCGTGCGCAGCTGGGCCGACGTGCGCCAGCAGGCCGCCGAGCGCATCGTCGCCGCCAATCCCGAGATCACCTACGTCGGCAGCCCGCCCGATCCGCTGCTCGCGATCCCGGTCCTCGAGATCGAGCTCAACGGCGACGGCAGCATCCGTCGCATCGAGGTCCTGCGCGAGCCTCGCCAGGCCAAGGACACGCTGAAGATCGCCGTCGACGCGGTGCGTCGCGCGGCGCCGTTCGGCGACGTCAGCCGGCTGCCGCGGCCGTGGAAGTTCGTCGAGACGTTTCTCTTCGACGACGCGCGCAGGTTCAAGCCGCGCACCCTCGAGCGATGAACGACGCCGCGCGCGGCCGGCCGCAGCCGGCCGGAACGAGCCCGCTTCGGCACAATCCGCCGATGTTCTTCAACCTGCCGACGCTCTTCACGTGGGCACGCATCCTCGCGATCCCGCTCGTGGTCGGCGTGTACTACACGGGACTCGCGCCGGAGACGCAGAACATCGTCGGCACGGCGCTCTTCATCGTCGTCTCGATCACCGACTGGGCCGACGGCTACCTCGCGCGAAGGCTCGGCATGACGTCGTCGTTCGGCGCCTTTCTCGACCCGGTCGCCGACAAGCTCTTCGTCAGCGCCGCGCTGCTCGTCCTGGTGCACCTCGGCCGCGTGCACGCGCTGATCGCGCTCATCATCATCGGCCGCGAGATCGCGATCTCGGCGCTGCGCGAATGGATGGCCCAGATCGGCGCGTCGCGCAGCGTCGCCGTCCACATGGTCGGAAAGGTGAAGACCGTGGTGCAGATGATCGCGATCCCGTTCCTGCTCTACCAGGGGATGCTGTTCAGGATCATCGACACGAGGCTGTGGGGCACCGTGCTCATCGTCGTCTCCGCGGTGCTGACGATCTGGTCGATGGTCTACTACCTGCAGAAGGCGTTGCCGGAAATCCGCGCCCGTGTCCGCTGAAGCGCGCGTGGCGACGCCGAGCACGCAGCACCGCACCGCGTTCGCGCGGGCGATGCCGTGGCTGTTCGTCCTCATCTGGTCGACCGGCTTCGTGGTCGCGCGGCTGGCGATGCCGCACGCGCCGCCGTTCGGATTCCTGACGCTGCGCTTCGTCTTCTCGGCGGCGTGCTTCGCGGTCTGGATCGCCGCGGTCCGCGCGCCGTGGCCGCGCGGGCGCGCGCAGGGGCTGCACCTCGCGGTCACCGGCGTCCTCATGCAGGCGGGCTACCTCGGCGGCGTCTGGGCGGCGGTGAAGGCGGGCCTCGGCGCCGGCACGACGGCGCTCCTCGTCGGCCTGCAGCCGGTGCTGACGGCGCTCTGGCTGTCGCGCAACGCCGAGGTGCGCGGCACCTCGGCGATGTCGCTCAGGCGCTGGCTCGGCCTCGTCCTCGGCTTCGGCGGCATCGTCCTCGTCGTCTGGCCGAAGATCGGCGGCGAGGCGACGCCGGCCAACCTCGCGATGGCGATCGTCGCGCTCCTCAGCATCACCGCCGGCACGCTCTACCAGAAGCGCTTCGTCGCGCCGTGCGACGTGCGCACCGCGAGCGCGGTGCAGATGGCGGCGGCGTTCGCGGTCTGCCTGCCGCTCGCGCTGCTCGAGCACGAGGCGATCGACTGGCACCCGAACATGGTCGCCGCGATGGCCTGGTCGGTCGGCGCGCTCACGCTCGGCGGCAGCTCGCTGCTCTACCTGCTCATCCAGCGCGGCGAGGCGACCGCGGTGACGAGCCTGCTCTATCTCGTGCCGCCGTGCACCGCGCTGATGGCGTGGGCAATGTTCGGCGAAACGCTCACCGCCGCGATGATGGCGGGGATGGCCATCACCGTCGCCGGCGTCGCGCTCGTCGTCCGGCCGGCGAGCTCAGACCTCGAAGGGGAACCGAGATGAAGAAGACGCACCGGATCGCCGTCATTCCCGGCGACGGCATCGGCACCGAGGTCGTCCCAGAAGGCCTGCGCGTGCTCGAGGCGGCAGCCGACCGGTTCGGCATCGGCCTCGCGTTCGACCGCTTCGACTTCGCCTCGTGGCCCTACTACGAGCGCCACGGCAGCATGATGCCGGCCGACTGGAAGGAGAAGATCGGCGGCCACGACGCGATCTTCTTCGGCGCGGTCGGCTGGCCCGAGAAGATCGCCGACCACGTCTCGCTCTGGGGGTCGCTGCTCAAGTTCAGGCGCGACTTCGACCTCTACGTCAACCTGCGCCCGGCGCGGCTGATGCCGGGCGTGCGCTCGCCGCTCGCCGGCCTCGCGCCGGGCGACATCGACATGATGATCGTGCGCGAGAACACCGAGGGCGAGTACTCGTCGATCGGCGGCCGCATGTTCGAGGGCAGCGAGCGCGAGGTCGTCGTCCAGGAGACGGTGATGTCGCGGTTCGGCATCGACCGCGTCCTGAAGTACGCGTTCGAGCTCGCGCAGTCGCGGCCGAAGAAGCACCTGACGTCGGCGACCAAGTCGAACGGCATCGCGATCACGATGCCGTACTGGGACGAGCGCGTCGACGCGATGGCGGCACGCTATCCCGACGTCCGCGTCGATCGCTACCACATCGACATCCTGACGGCGCACTTCGTGCAGCGGCCGCAGATCTTCGACACCGTCGTCGCGAGCAACCTGTTCGGCGACATCCTGAGCGACCTCGGGCCGGCATGCACCGGAACGATCGGCATCGCGCCGTCGGCCAACATCAATCCGACCCGCGAACACCCGTCGCTGTTCGAGCCGGTGCACGGGTCGGCGCCCGACATCGCCGGCCGCGGCATCGCCAATCCGATCGGGCAGATCTGGTCCGGCGCCCTGATGCTGGACTTCCTCGGCCATCGCGACGCGCACGACGCGGTCCTCGCCTCGATCGAGACCGTGCTCGATCCGCGCAGCGGCAGCCCGAAGACGCGCGATCTCGGCGGCACCGCGACCACATCGGACCTGGGTCGCGCGGTCGCCGAAGCGCTCGCTGCGGCGAGTGCTGCAACGCGGTAACAACGCTGTCAAGCACGAATTGCACAGCGGGTCGAAGATTTCCTGCGCCCATCCATCAATTTGACGCGCGAACCCGTCTTGACACTGCTGTTTCGCAAGGCTGTAATCGTTTCGCCCCGGTGAGCACCTCGCTGCCGCCGCGCGCCGCATCCACCGAATTCCTTGTGAGCCAGCATTCCTGAGGGGGACCCTTTTGTGAACAAATCCGAACTGATCGAGCACATCGCCAAGCAGGCAGACATCTCGAAGGCGGCCGCGACGCGCGCGCTCGAAGCGATGATCGGCGGCGTCAAGACGAGCCTGAAGAAGAACACCGCGGTGTCGCTGGTCGGATTCGGAACCTTCACTGTCGGCAAGCGCGCAGCGCGCAGCGGCCGCAACCCGCGCACCGGGGCGGCGATCAAGATCAAGGCCGCGAAGGTGCCGAAGTTCCGCGCCGGCAAGGCGCTGAAGGACGCCCTCAACTGATCCCGCGACGCGGCGCGGGTGCTTAGCTCAGCTGGTAGAGCGGCGCCCTTACAAGGCGTAGGTCGGGGGTTCGAACCCCTCAGCACCCACCACCCTGCCGCCAGGCCAGACGGCGCGCTCGGCTAGAATTCCTCCTCGTTTCCACGCAGACGAAAGGCGAACCGCGGTTCGCCTTTCTCGCATCTACCCGCGATGTTCGATTTCTTCCGCCGACACACGCGCGCGCTGCAGTTCGTCCTGTTCCTGCTCGTCTTCCCGTCGTTCGTCTTCTTCGGGATCCAGGGCTACAGCCGCTTTGTCGGCAACGACCAGCAGGTCGTCGCGCACGTCGCCGGCCAGCCGGTCTCGCAGGCCGAGCTCGAGGCCGCGCTGCGCGAACGCGTCGAGCGGGCACGCCGGCAGATGCCGTCGCTCGACCCGAAGCTGTTCGAGACTCCCGAGATGCGTCGGCTGGCGCTCGACGGCGTCATCCGCGACCGCGTCACGATGGCGGCCGCCGACAGGATGAACCTGCGCGCCACCGACGATCGCCTCGAGCGCTTCTTCAAGAGCGACCCGGAGTTCGCGTCGTTCCGCAATCCCGACGGCAGCATCAACCGCGACGTGCTGACGGCGATCGGCATGTCGTCGGAGGCGTTCGCCGAGCGGCTCCGCCAGGACCTCAGCCGCCGCCAGGTGTTCGAGCCGATCGGCGGCTCGGCGATCGCGCCGGCGGCCTCGGCCTCGGCTGCGCTCGAGGCGATGTACCAGCAGCGCGAGATCCAGGTTGAGCGCTTCGACGCCAAGGATCAGCTCGCGAAGGCGGCGCCGACCGACGCCGAGGTCGAGGCCTACTACAAGGACCCGGCGAACGCGGCGCAGTTCCAGGCGCCCGAGTCAGCGCAGGTCGAGTACGTCGTGCTCGACCTCGACGCCGTCAAGAAGGGCATCGCGGTCTCCGAGGACGACCTGCGCAGGTACTACGCCGAGAACGAGAAGCGCTACACCGCGCCCGAGGAGCGTCGCGCGAGCCACATCCTCGTCAAGGCGGACAAGGACGCGCCGAAGGCCGAGCGCGAGAAGGCCCGCGCCAAGGCCGAGACGCTGCTCGCCGAGGTGCGGAAGAACCCGCAATCGTTCGCCGAGCTGGCGCGCAAGAACTCGGACGACGAAGGCTCGGCGGCCAAGGGCGGCGACCTCGACTTCTTCGGCCGCGGCCAGATGGTCAAGCCCTTCGAGGACGCTGCGTTCGCGCTCAAGGCCGGCGAGACGAGCGGCATCGTCGAGAGCGACTTCGGCTACCACATCATCCAGGTGACCGGCGCGCGCGGCGGCGAGAAGAAGAGCTTCGAGTCGGTCCGCGCGGCGATCGAGAACGAGGTCCGCAACCAGCTGGTGCAGAAGCGCTTCGCCGATGCCGCGGTCGAGTTCGGCGACATCGTCTACGAGCAGCCCGACAGCCTCAAGCCCGCGGCCGACAAGTGGAAGCTCGAGATCCGCAGCGCGCAGCACGTCACCCGCGCGTCGTCGCCGGCGGCGAGCGGCGCGCTCGCCAACCCACGCTTCCTCGACGCACTCTTTTCGACCGACTCGACGCGCGACAAGAAGAACACGAAGGCGATCGACATCGGCGCCAACCAGCTCGCCGCCGGCCGCGTCGTGCAGTACTCGCCGGCACACCTCCTGCCGCTCGCCGACGTCAAGGAACGGGTCCGCCAGCAACTCGCCGCGCGGCGCGCCGGCGAGCTCGCCGCCAAGCTCGGCCAGGAGCGTCTCGCCAAGCTGCAGGGCAATCCGGGCGAGGCGTTCCAGGGCACGCCGGTGACCGTCTCGCGCGCGCAGCCGCGCGATCTGCCGCGTCCGCTGCTCGACGCCGTCCTGAAGGCGCCGGTCGCGAAGCTGCCGGCGTTCGTCGGCGTCCCGCTCGGCGACCAGGGCTATGCCGTCGCCAAGATCCTGAAGACCGCGGGCCGCGATCCCGTCGTCGCCGATCCGGCCAAGGCGATGGGTCAGTATGCGCAGGTGTGGGCCGAGGCCGAGGCGCAGGCGTACTTCGCCGCGCTCAAGTCGCGCTTCAAGGTGAGCGTCAACGACGCCGCGCTCGCGCGCGAAGCTGCCGCGAGCGAGCCGCGCTGAACATCGCGACGCAGCCGCGCTGAATTTCGCAGCGCAGCCGCGCTGAAGGTCGCAGGCAGGCGCGCTGAAGGTCGCAGCGCAGGCGCGCTGCGCGAAGCGGCCCGCCGAGGGTGCGCTCGTATAATCGATCGCTTCGGCGGTGGCTGTAGCTCAGTTGGTAGAGTCCGGGATTGTGATTCCCGTTGTCGTGGGTTCGAGTCCCATCAGCCACCCCACGCAGCACCCCGCTCCGCGGCCTCTCCCGAGGCGCGACGCGATCCTCAGCCGCCGGCGAGCAGCCCCGCGCTGACCGCGGCGACGGTCAGGACGAGCGCGAGCCCGAACAGCCGACCCCATCCCGCCGACCCGTCGTCGGAGTCGGCGGCGATGCGCAACGCCGTGAAGGTCGAGTCGGGAAACCGCATTGGCAAACGATAGGACAACGCGCGCCGCCCGTGCGCGTCGCGGGCGCACGAAGTGCGCGTGCGCCGTCAAATTTCCACGCTCGCGCGTCGCGGCGTCGTGCGACGCCGACACTCTCAGCGCCGATTGAAGATCGGCAGGTCGAGGACGCTGCCCTTCGGCTTCTCGGTCGTCTTCGGCGCCTCGGCGCGCAGCTTGGCGACGAGGCGCTGGCGATCGGCTTCCTGCCGCGCCTTCGCCGACTCGGCGCCGTGACCGGCAACGGGCGCGGACGACGCTGCAGCGGCAGGCGCGGGCGGCTCGCCGGCGAGCACCGAAGAGGACGCCAAGGCGGCGAGTGCTGCCGCGAGCCAGGGGAGGATGCGGGGGATCGTCATGCCAGCGTCATCGGCCGCGACGACGACTTCTCAAGCGCCGTTCAGATGTTTCGCATCGGCCGCGACGAGAACGACAGGCGGTCCTCGCCGACGGCACGCGCATAGATCGCCTCGGCGACGGCCTCGGGCGGCATCGTCCGCCAGCGCGTGATCCTCGCCATGTCGTCGACGGTGTGCATCGCGGCGAGCGGGTCGAGCTCGGGATCGAGCTCGAGCATGCGCTTGGCGCAACGGTGCACCCAGGCGCTCGTCGAGGGCACGTGCACGGGGGGAAACAGGGGGTCCGGGCCTTGCGTGTCGGGGCTCATCGATCGCTGTCCAAGCGCGAGGGAGCGCAAGGCTAGGCAAGCGTGCCATGCGCGTCGCTGCCGTCCGGCGACGCCGGCAGACGACCGTGCGGATTTCACGCGGCGCCGACGGCGCCGCTCAGCCGTTCGTCATCACCAGCTTGCCGCGCACCGTGCGCGAGCCCATGCGCTCGTACGCGGCCGGCAGCTCGCGCATCGGCAGCCTGCGGTCGATCACCGGCTTGACCTTGCCTTCGGCGTACCAGCGCGCGAGCTCGGCGAGCGCGGCGGCGTTGGCCTTCGGCTCGCGGCGGGCGAACTCGCCCCAGAAGACGCCGACGATCGACGCGCCCTTGAGCAGCGCGAGATTGAGCGGCAGCGCGGGGATCCCGCCCTGGGCGAAGCCGATGACGAGATAGCGGCCGCGCCACGCGATCGAGCGGAACACCGGCTCGGCGAGGTCGCCGCCCACCGGGTCGTAGACGACGTCTGCGCCCTTGCCGCCGGTGAGCTCCTTGAGCGCGTCGCGGATGTTCGCGGTCGCGTAGTTGATCGTCGCGTCGGCGCCGATCGAACGGCAGAGCTCGCCTTTTTCGTCGCTCGACGACGCCGCGATCACGCGCGCGCCGAGCACCTTGCCGATCTGGATCGCGGCGGTGCCGACGCCGCCGGCGGCGCCGAGGACGAGCAGCGTCTCGCCGGCGCGCAGCTGGCCGCGGTCGACGAGCGCGTGGTGCGTCGTCGCGTAGGTGAGGATGAACGCCGCGGCGTCGTCGAACGCGAAGCCGGCGGGCAGCGGCATGACGAGCGCGGCGTCGACGACGGCGTGCGTCGCGAAGCCGCCGGTGCCGCCGAACGCGGCGACCGCGTCGCCGACCTTCAGGTGGCTGACGCCGGGACCGACGGCCTCGATCGTTCCTGCGTACTCGGAGCCGGGAACGAACGGCAACGCCGGCTTCATCTGGTACTTGTTCTGGACGATGAGCAGGTCCGGAAAGTTGAGGCTCGCGGCGCGGATGGCGACCCGCACCTGGCCGGCCTTCGGCTCGGGCGTCGGCAGCTCCTTCCACTGCAGCGCCTCGACGCCGGTCGGGTTCTCGCACAGCCACGCATGCATCTCGGTCCCCTTCGCCAATGGCGCTCGCGCCGAACGCCGTGTCGAAGATCATACGCAGCGCGCGCTGCGCGGCGGCCGGCGGCGTCGACTCCCTACAATCTTCGCGTGCGCATCCTGATCGCGAACGACGACGGCTACCTCGCGCCCGGGCTGGCCGCGCTCGTGAAGGCGTGCGAAGGGCTCGGCGACCTCGACGTCGTCGCTCCCGAGCAGAACGCGAGCGGGACGTCGAACTCGCTGACGCTCAATCGCGGCCTCTCGGTCTACGTCGCGGCGAACGGTCACCGTTACATCAACGGCACGCCGTCCGACTGCGTCCACCTCGCGCTCTCGGGACTGCTCGAGCACCGTCCGGATCTCGTCGTCTCGGGGATCAACCAGGGCGCGAACATGGGCGACGACACCCTCTACTCGGGGACCGTCGCGGCGGCGATGGAGGGGTTCCTGTTCGGCATCCCGGCGATCGCGTTCTCGCAGGTGCAGAAGGGCTGGCACGAGCTCGACGCGGCGGCGCGCGTCGCACGCAGCGTGATCGAGCACGTGCTGCGCGCGCCGCCGGCGGCGCCGCACTATCTGCTCAACGTCAACATCCCGAACCGCGCCGATGCCGATGCGCGACCCCGTCGCATGACGCGGCTCGGCCGCCGCCACGCGAGCGAGCCGGTGATCCGGCAGGTGAGCCCGCGCGGCGACATGCTGTTCTGGATCGGTCCCGCAGGCGACGCGCGCGAGGCCGGCCCGGGAACCGATTTCCACGCGACCGCCAACGGCGAGGTCTCGATCACGCCGTTGCACGTCGACCTCACGGACCACGCGACGCTGCCCGACTGGCGGCGCTGGCTCGGCGACGCAGCGCCATGACCGGCGAGCGGCCGCCGCGCCGCTTCCCGGCCGCGCTCGGCGACGTCGCCGGAGCCGGCGATTC
>Ga0068858_100007610_pt1 | contig 10463 bp, 9 predicted proteins | sample KBSSwiS12_FD_66589 | JGI IMG/M metagenome (GOLD analysis project Ga0068858, IMG submission 66589) | Switchgrass rhizosphere microbial communities from Kellogg Biological Station, Michigan, USA - KBS Switchgrass S1-2 | ecosystem: Host-associated > Plants > Roots > Rhizosphere > Soil ... | reverse complement strand
TCAGTTTGTCGGGATCGAGATTGACGACAATGGTCCGCTGATTTCCGCCGAAGGGGGGCGGTGCAGATACTCCAGGAAGCGTGGCAAACAGCGGCCGCACCTGATTGAGCGCGTAGTTCTGCAACTCGCCTTGCGTGTGATTGGTGCTGGAAAATAGCAGCAGCCCCACCGCGACGCTGCCAGGATCGAACCGGGTGATAAAGGGAGGAACCGTTCCGGGCGGCATGAAAGCGTGGGCCCTGTTGACATAACCAACGGTCTCGGCCATGGCCTGCTGCATGTTTGTGTTTTCGCGAAAGGTCAGCTTGAGCAACGAGGCACCCTGTACGCTCTTGCTGTCGACAGACTGAATTCCGGTGATGTAGAGGAAATGGTACTCGTAGTAGTAGGTTACGAATCCTTCCATTTGTGCAGGTGTCATGCCTCCATAAGGCTGCGCGACATAGATGACGGGATTGCCTACCTCGGGGAAGATGTCCGCGCGCATGCGACCGATCGCCATGATGAAGCCGGTCAGGACGGCAATGAGCGCCACGATGACCGAGAGCGGATGACTTAGCGCTGAGAACACGAGACGCATTGTTTGGAATCCTGTTTATTTGTTGACAGCCTGCAAAAAGGGTTGAAGATCGCCGCGAGCGGCATCGAGCTGTAGGAGGGCACGCCAAACGGTAAGGCGAGCAATGGAATCGTCAACCTCTGCCTGAACGAGCAGCCGCTGTGCTTGTGCGAGATCATCGATTGGCGTCAGACCTGCTTGATAACGCGCCTTTGCCTGATCAAACGCCATGTGAGCCGACCTCAATTCGATCGGCGTATTTTTTGCGACTTCTCTGGCCGCCGCCAGAGCCGCTTTCGCTTTCTCAAACGTTTCGTTCAGGGTCTTGTCGATCAGTTGTTGACGGGCCTGTTCGACTCGAACCGTTGCGCTTTGGGCTGATTCCCTGGCATGAATGCTGGCGAAATCCAGGAATGAAAAGGTGACGTTGAACCCCGCTGCGCAATTTTGGACATTGGGCGCAAGCCCATTCCAGCCTGGCAGACGTCTTCCATCTGACTCGGCCCCGGTGCCGCGGGCAGATGCGGCTCCTTCGAGTGTGAACTGTGGCACCCAGGTCCGTTCAAGCGCGTGCAACTGGTCGGCCGATTGAGCTACCGCTGCCTTTTGCTCTTCCATCAAAGGATGGTTTGCGCTGCTGAATCCGGGCTCTTCGGCATCAGGTGGCAGATGGGCCAGCAATCGCTCCGAATCAAGGGTGAGGTCCGCGGTTGGCGATGTGAGGAATTTGACCAGTGTGGCTCGGCTGTCTTGCTCAGCCTGCTTCGCATAGACGAGCTGGTTCCTGGCCATTGCTGATTCCGCTTCGATCCGTGATTCGTCGGCGCCTGGTCGCAGTTGCGTTGTGGTCAGGGCGTGAATGGTTTTGAGGAGAGTATTCCAGTTCTCGACGGCGGCGCTGGCAGCCCGCACCGTTTCCTTAGCTGCGACGTACGTGAGGAAGGCGTCTGCGGCTGCGGCGCCCACTTCGAGTCGGCTATTCGACAAAGCGGCGTCCAATTTGTTTTTCGCAGCACGTGCTGCCTGGACGTTTGCGTGCCGCAGCCCGAAATCAAACGGCTGCCAACTGACGAGCACCCCGGTCGCGCTTCCCCAGACAGACCCCGCGTTGTTGCTATTGATCACTGGACCCGATATCGACGGAATTGTGCTCTGCGGAAGCAATGTACCGAAGACGTTGTTTCGTGTTGCACGATTGGCCTGCAGCAAAGCGTCTGCTCGGGGAAGGTATGCAGTCCGGGCTTGCCGAATCTCAGCAATCGATGCGTTCAGTTCCTCCTGCGAGACGCGGATCTGCGGATAATCGCGCAGAGCGGCGTCAACAACTTCCTTCAGCGAGATCTCGCCATCCGTCGTTTTAGATGACGCGGCCTGCGTCGATTGGGCAGCTACCCGATCCATACAAAAGAACAGAAGGATCATCCATCCGATTCGACGCCGCATCGTCACCAGCTGCCACCTTCATCAGGAATGGCCACCCGACGTGTCTGAAATCCGAGACTGTCGCGCTTCGGCAATGAGGACCTCATTTGGGGAAGATATCAGGCGGACCGGTGCCCATGGTTTCGCATAGGTGGAAGGCGAAATCGAATGCACCTGAGGAACTCCTTACAAATTCCTGACAGGCACATTAAGTAACCTGTCAGAAACATTTCAGAAAAGGACTGCGCGCTGTTTTGACGCCAAATTGTTGTCGATTGTTTCTTCTGCGACATTTGAGCTCCGGTTTGGACGAGAAACGCGATTCGTTGGTGAGCATCGACGGGAGCTTGCAGGGAGACGCAAAGTATGTAACATTTGCGTTGTAATGGATATTACACTACAAAAAGACGCAACGCCATGGCTCCTGCTGATCTTTAGCTTGCCGTCAAAGAAGGGGAGCGAGCGGGTGGGCGTATGGAGGAAGCTGCAGAAATACGGAACGCTTTCTTTGCGTAATTCAGGGTATGTGCTTCCGAACAGTCCTACAAATCAGGAGCGTTTTGAATGGCTTGCGGCCTCGATCAGGGGTTCCAAAGGGGAAGCATCTGTTCTGCAGGTACGCTCGATCGATGACCTGCCTAACGAAATCCTGAAGGAGCGATTTCGTGTGGAGCGCAAGCCGGATTACAGGGCATTAATTCGGGAGGTGCAAGCGTTCAAGCGCTCTAATCCCGCTTCTCCCGCACAACTGGCAAGATTGAAGCGCCGCTTGAATGAGATCGTCGAGATCGACTTCTTCGAGAGCCCTCTCCGTGGCAAGGCTCAAGAAGCTTTGCTTCAGGCAGATCGGCCTGTGACGCCCGCCGCGCGTCCTGGTAAGGGCCGAGTGGCAAAAGCTGATTACCAGACTCGTCTTTGGATCACGCGGCCGAGACCCGGGATTGACCGGACCGCCTCAGCATGGCTGATCAGGAGGTTTATCGATCCGAAGGCGAGTTTTATCTATGACACCGATGCGGGGGCTCACCCAGACGCCGTTCCGTTTGACATGTACCAGGGCGGCGGCTTTGGGCACGAAAGCGAGAACTGTACATTTGAGACCCTAGTTGATCGTTTCGGCATACGCGACAAGAAGATCAGCCTGATCGCGAAGGCAATTCACGATGCCGATATTGCGGACGACAAGTACGGCCGAAATGAAGGGATCGTTATCAACCAGGTCTTGAATGGCTGGGCGAGTCAGGGAATCAGTGATGAAGAACTCATGCGACGTGGAATGGACCTGATTGAAGGGCTGTACGGTTCGATCTCCTGAACGAGCGCCGAGCGTGATCGGTACGAATGGCATGCACTGAGACCGGAGCGCGAGGGGTGCACACAACCCCCGTGAATTCGCGACTGAAGTGAGTGAATGCATGGAACAAGCGCAGATGTTCAAGCAAGCCGGCGAGGACCACCCTACGTCGTCTGCATCATTGCCTTGTGGTGTTGCCTTCGTAGTGGGTCTTGCGTTCAGTCCCGTCCTTTTTTACTGCGTCGTAGTCGATGGTGTACCGAAGAATGCATTGCTGTTTGCTGTCGACCCAGGCGTTGCCCTTTATCGTGTAGTCCTTCAGGCCGCCTGCAAGCGTCAGGGCCATTTTGTCGAGTTGGCTCTGCCCATCTGTATCGACGGAATACTTGATCGCGTCGAAGCCGGATACGCTTTCGCTCCCGACCTGTTTGACGTTGGGTTTTGCGATGAATAGGCCCCAAGGAGTGAAGCCCTGGACCTGCCCGCCTGATGCCATCGACCATCCTGAACGATCGTCGCGTGTCTCGTGCAGCGGCCGAGTTGTCTCCACAAAGCCATCCACCACCGGAGGGCCGGGTGCGTTCTTCAGCTGCGCCAATTCGCGATCCATGTCCGTCGCCACGTGCTTTTCGTGGGCGCTGGAATCGAGTTTGTCTCCCGCAAGATCGCCCTCGTATTCCTTGAACGATCCGTCGCCCTCGCTCTGCTTATAAGAGAAGTGCACGGTCTTTGAGTCCGCTGGACCTTGCGCAAATGTCTCCAGGCAGTACGTGCCACCAATTGGGTGGGATGGCGATGCGCTTATATTTGGAGTTTCGCTCCGGTCAGTTTCTGCCTTCGCCGTAGCGTGCGATTTGCAGCCTGCGGTGGTGATCAGAATGGCGGCAGTAAAGATGTGGAGCAAAGCGACATGTGAGAATCTTCTGTTGCTGGTCATATACTCTCCTTTCCGTGGGTGCGCTTAGCCGATAACGCCATCAACTCTGTGCCTGCTTGCTCGCAATCGCGCCCAGAACAGGTATGCGGAATTCGCGGTCGTTGTAGGCCTGGAACATCAGATAGAGCCAGAGCCCAAACATCGCGAGTCTGATGATCATCCGCACCGGGAAGGCCACAACCAGTACCCACCCGCTAACGCTCATCAGCATGCCAATGACGATGCTCCACGCAATGCTGAACGCCACAGCGAATACGAAGTAGAAGATCGACTGGAAGGCATGGAAACGCACGAAGCGATCGCGCCGGTAGGGCTCGAGTACGAGGAACAGAATGCCGGTAATGATTCCCAGCGAATACGCCAGCGCTCCGGCGATGTTCCGCGTCAGGCCTGTTCCGGCTGTGGATGTCATGACCGGTGCAGCTGCAGCACCTGGCTGAACTGCGGCCCCGCTCCAACCCTGCCCTGAATTCGACGCAGTCGTGGTTGTGGATTGATTCGGGACAGAGTTCCATCCGCTATTCTGCGGGTTTCCATTCGGCACCGATGACCACGACATCGCATCTGGTCTTTGTGCGGGAGCCGGTGGTGGAGTCTGTTGGGTGCTCACCGGCGCCCATCCGGCACTGCCTGAGCTAACTGCCTGAGCCGGCGCAGCGGCTGCCACGTCGGGGTCAGAGGCTGCGTTGACTTGCTTGCCGCAACTGCCGCAGAAGCCGTTTGCTTGCGTCATCGATGCGCCGCAGTTTCCACAGAATGTCATTTTGATCGCTCCTTTTCTGGTTAGCTTTTGCCGATTTCCTCGCACAACCTCATGCCGGGCGGATCTACTCTCGTCATTGATTTCTTGAAAATCTCTTTCGAAACAGTGCCAACACTCTTGCCCCACACTTCTGCAGACGCGCCCACTTGCCCAACCAGGCTCAGGTCATAACGCGAGCAGGGGCTGATGGCAGACATTCCTGTATGGCTCGACGCGGAAGTGCCGATCATCTGGAAGTAAACGGCGCCGTCAGAAGACAACGCATTCTTGAAAACGTCACCAAGATGAAGGCCGTTCTTCTGATAATTGGCGTACTGGTCCGCACTCAGGAGATGTTTAGCAACAACATCTGCAAGCTTGTCCACAATCTCCGCGGCCTTTTTGATATCGCTTGCGTCGTAGATCTTGTTCAACCCGAACGTCAGTTCGACGCGTGGCGCCGCGAAGGCAACTACCAGGCCCAACGGAGCGGTCGGCGAGATGTCCTGATGATCGCCGAGCTGAACGTCACCGCCGATGCTTCCATCGGTATTCAGCGTTCCACGGCTCAGCTTGAAGTGCTGGCTGCCGTCGTAATCAATCCGGAAGTGTCCTTTGGTGATCTCACTGCCGCCGGTGATTGCGGGATGAATCAGAATGGCTCCGCTCACTTCCAGATACAGTGGCAGTCCATCCAGAAACTCAGACAATGGAACTTCAATGGCGCCGGGCAGCTTGATCCTGCTCTCTTCTGCCATGACGCCGCCGGTGTTCTTCCCCACCTGCCACTGGAAATCCATTCGCCCGTTCAAATTGCTGAAGCTCGTGTCCATGTTCTGCAGCACGTTCTGCTTGATGTCGATGGCAGAGTCGAACTGGAAGTTCGAGATAAAGCCATTGCCGGTGACGAGCGCCTCGAATCCTCCTACATCTCGGGTCAGCGTAATCTTGAGGTCTGTTCTGCCCTCGCTCGGAGTGGCCTGCAACGTCGCGTCCCATCCGTTGACGACGGACTTGACGGCTCCCTTGACGATGTTTCCATAGGCATCCATCGTGCCCTTGGCCACGGCATTTTGCACGATGGCGTTTTCGGGACCCTGCGCGTAGGCTGGGGTGGCAAGTAGATTCAGCCACTGCGGCAAGGGTTGAATGGGTTGCTCGAGTGCTGCACGGAGAGCTCCGAAATGAACTGGCGCCTGGATTCTGATCTCGCCATCCTGGATTACATCGGTCAGCAGCGCGTGCTGCGTCAACACCACCACACCATCCGGCGTTGTTTCAGCGCCGAGCACGGTTCGCGCCATGAGGCCTCTGATCAGGAGCACATCTCCCGCATGCAGTGATCGCGCCGTGGCATTCGCTGGATCGAAAAGCAGACTCGCGCCGTTGCTGCTCACCCCAATCAGTGCCTTCTTGCCTTCGTCTGCCTGCATCACCCGAACGTTGGATCGATACGTTACGTGTGCGTATCCACTCGCATGTGTCGCCATCGGAACCTGCGCGGCGTGTCCTCCAGTCGCCCCCGCTATGGCAGGCTGCGCCGAAGCCTGCGCGGGGGCCGGCGCGTCTGCATGTCTGCATCCCGCGCAACAGAGGAGTGCGGATCCAAGAAGAGCTGCGTTGGACCACCAGGTTCTCATCGCTATCACTTCCTTTCTCCGGCCGACAGCTAAAAGTTACTGCGCTTCATCCGCAATCTGGAACGTCCAGATCGCATCGAACATCAGCCCATCTCCCTGAGCGCGCGCCACCTCTCCGCCTGAGAACTTCTTGTCTTTCGAGACAGGACGCAACACAAGCCCGTACTCGCCCGGCAGCAGTTGCGACAAAGTCACGTTGAATATTCCCGGTCCAACCTTCTGCGGGTCAGTCTTAACGCGCTCCTCGAGATAGTGCGAGTAGACTTGCCAGTCCGCTGCGGCGCTCGCGCTCGCGTCGGCTTTGGCCTGAGTGGCTCCGACGATCCGGCAAGTGTTCTGTGCGGGAGTGAGCTTCACAATCGCCGGTTCATAGTCGTCAGGGTTCACGCCGGGCGCATGCGAAAAATTCACTTTGAAAGTTGGAGACGCCGTTTGCAGCACATTGCCGGAAGAAGGCCCCGTCACACCCCATACATACGTCACCGTCGGCGTGCGGTGTGCCAGCATGCCTGAAAAGACCGTTCCCGCCTGCTGAACCGCCGAGCCGGCAACCATTGAGTTCATATGTGTTGCGGCGTCCCAACTCACCGTACTCACTCCAGCCTGCATCGCCTGTGTCATAACGGAATCGCTCGCGAGGCTCTTCATGGAAGTTGGCTTGTTCTTGGTCTGCGCCAGTTGCGTCTTCTCGAGCTTTAGTTCCGCGGACTTGCTGCCTTGCGTGACGGTCACGATCGGCATCTGCCATTTTCGAGATGCAGCGGCATCGGCAGTCCCGGCCTTTGTGGCGGCAGGTGTATCGCTATCCTTGTGCGCAACGGACATCATGGCGTTCAATTCGTTTTCCGTCAGCCCCGCTGAGTTCAACCGGATCAGTTGATTGGGCGATGTGTCGTATTTGCCTGGGCTGCTCTTGATGGCCGACACAATCACCGACTCCGGAAGCTTCTTGTTCACCATCGCGAGGACGTCGTCATTGCTTAGCGGTTTTCCTGCCTGTCCGAACGCCGCCGCATTGATAACAATCAGACTCGAGGCGCATGTGAGCGCGAGTGTGCGTAATGGACAGATTCGCATTGGTGCTCCTTCATTCATATTCAGAAACTTCATCCAGGGCATCCTGGCCCCCGATCTTTCTCGGAGAGTCTTCGAATGTTCTTGTGCTTTACTCAATTGGCTTCTGACTCGGCCCTGGGTTGGCCGCTCCGGTGCTTGAGGCCGGCAGAAGCGTGCGTTGCTGCGGACCGGGGTTGACCATTCCGTTGTTTGCTCCCGAGGCCGGCAACAGAGTCTGCCCCTGGACGATCGTCAACGTCCCCGGATTCTGTGTCAGGCCCGGAATGCTTGGTTGTGGCTGCATCAGGTAGTTGACGTTGTACGCATAATCGCCGCACGTCCACCATGCGCTGCCCAGGGTCGAACTCGAGGGCACTGCGGGAGGCAGTTGATTGCACTGGCCCCCCGTGATTTGGATCGGTTTATTCAGGTCGTTCGCTGTTGGAGGTAACGTGAAGGCCACTGCAGTCTGGAACGCTCCCCTCGGCGGTGCAATTTGTACCTGGAGATCTTTGCTTTCGGGGAGGTGGTCCACCGAGTACTGGCAGACGGTGTACTTGCCTACCTTCCCAACACTGGCGAACTTGTTCTGGTACGTTCCAATCACGGTGAACTGCTCAAAGCCGACGGCTCCGCCACTGGGCGGCGTACCCTGGTTGACTCGAACAACGAATCCCTGGCAGGGCGAACTCATGGTGGACGCGATTAACGACGCGTCCCAGTACACGTAGCCCATCAGGACGCCATTCAGCACCTGTACTTGTGGGTGCGTTTGCGGGACCTTCCCGATCGGTGATGTAAGAGGCTGTCGGCCGCCGTCCTGCGGTTGCTGTCGCTGCGGCGACGGAGCTGTTGCTGCAGGAGCCTGTGTGGGTGAAAGCGGAACCTGTGCGCTTGCGCCCAGGCCGAACAGAACTACGACTGCGATCGAACTGATATGCGGAGCTCGCATGGGGAATGACCTCGTATGCGGCTCAGGTATACGGCAGCTGGTTTCCGGGGTCAAAGGAACTGCAAGTGAAACGGGGCTGACCTCCTAAGTGCTTATTGCACTGCGGCTTTTTCCCCTTGCTGACCAGTTCCGAAACCCTTCATCTGATTCCCGCGGAGTTCGCATTCCACTCGCTGCAGATGTTCTGCGTCTCTGTCTCGTCGGACTGACGACTCTACACGCTCGCCGAACGGTCTGAACCCATCGATCATCCGAATCCATTGATCACCATATATAAGGAGAGTTTCTCCCGAACCGAGTTCAGAAACGTAACTATCTCAAGATCTCAGGGTGTCCCCGCCGCGCCGTGTCAGCAATCGTTGCAAGTCTTGACAGAACAAGCTTTAGCAGGTCAGCCACGAATCACGCTGAGTTCCGTTGACCCTGTTGCTGAACGCGTCTCTACTCACGCCATGTGCCGGGTTCGCCTCCTCATTGCCGGGAGCATATTGCTGGTCTTCCCTCATCCGCTCGTGGCAGCCGGCACTCTGCTGACCCGATCAATTGTTGCGGCACCCTCCTCCTCAACTCAAACTGGTTTGCCTGAGGGGAACCTTCCGGCATCCCGCTATCTCGAGTTGAGAGCTCAGACTCTGGCGCGCGCGCGTCTCATCGCCGGACCGCGCCTGAAAAATCCCAACCTCACTACCGGTGGACTCGATCGCAACACCGCGACAACGCTCGCCGAGCAGCGCGCCGATCGCCTCAATCGTGTTGGCTTCTCATCGGCATCTGCCCGCGCCACCAATCTCCTCTCCGATCACCCCGCCACCCTTCTTCCTTCGTCAACGTCCACCCGGGGCGCACAACAACCCAGAATTCCCATTCAGTCCGAACTCGTCCCACCCAAATTTGCCTGCCCTGTACCGGCGATTCACGCGGTCAACGGCCGTACCACTACTCCCGTCTTCACGCCGGCTGAACCGGATAGTCACTACCGCATCACGGGCTGCGGATTCGGATCCGCCCCTGGCATTGTCCGGCTCCAACCCAGCGTTTCAGGTTCCTCGTCTGGCGCGGCGCTCCAGCCGATTGCGCTGCAAATCGAGTCATGGACTGACGACCACGTTGATGCTCACATAAACCCTGGCTTGACCGGCATTCCCGATTTCCCAGCCGACCTCGTCATTCAGCTTCCCAGCGGTCGCAGCCTCCAGCTGACGCGTTGCCAATTCCTCGCTGCTCGTGGGGAGCCACAACTGCTCCGTTCCATTCCAGCAGCGTGGGTCCGCCTCGATGCAACATCGCTCTCGACCCGTGTGATCCACCAGGTTGAATTTGAATCGCCTCCGGTTGGGGATGCAGAGGTGCCACCCGATGCCGTCGGATCAACCTCCTTCATCGTGCGTTCCGATCCTCAGGCCTTCGCCACCGGCAGAGACAGCTACGAGCTTTCGCAACTCGCTCCAGGCTGGGTCGTTGAGAGTGTGCAGCTTCGCGTTTTCAATGCCTCTTGTCCCGGAGACAGCAAACTGCCTGTATCGAATGGAAGCTGGGAGACTTCCTGGACTCCCCGAGGATTTGTTGTGGCCTGGGCCGACGAAACCTGCTCCTCTCCGATACCACCCGTGTTCAACTTCACGCTCAGCTCTTCCCAATATGCAACCAATGTCTGGGTCATCGGACCGGCCGGCACACAACCGATTCTCAACGGCATCAGCGCAAGACAACCTGACGATCACTAGCTTTGACCGAAACGCAACCGGAGGACAACATGCGACACTTCCAATTCCTTCTTGCGCTCGGCGCGATCTCCGCATGCGCCAGCGCTCAATATCAACCACTCAACGTGAAAACCGGCCAGTGGCAAACAACCGTCCTG
>Ga0068858_100007609_pt1 | contig 10463 bp, 4 predicted proteins | sample KBSSwiS12_FD_66589 | JGI IMG/M metagenome (GOLD analysis project Ga0068858, IMG submission 66589) | Switchgrass rhizosphere microbial communities from Kellogg Biological Station, Michigan, USA - KBS Switchgrass S1-2 | ecosystem: Host-associated > Plants > Roots > Rhizosphere > Soil ... | reverse complement strand
AGCGGCATCGGCAAGGTCTTCGGGCCGATCATGATCGTCTGGTTTTCACTGATCGCGATCCTCGGCCTCCCGCCGATTCTGAAGAACCCCGGGATCCTCGCGGCGCTGAATCCCTGGTATGCGTACGAATTCTTCGCGATCCACCGGTTCGGGTCCCTGCTGACGCTGGGCTCCGTGTTCCTTGCGATCACCGGCGCCGAAGCGCTCTACGCGGACATGGGCCATTTCGGCCGCGAGCCGATCCGGCTGGCGTGGTTCGCCCTCGTCCTGCCGACGCTGCTCGTGAACTACTTCGGCCAGGGAGCGCTGCTGCTCGCCAACCCCGAGACGCGCGTCAACCCGTTCTTCCATCTGGCGCCGGCGTGGGGGCTCTATCCGCTCGTCGTGGTGTCGACGATGGCCGCGGTGATTGCGTCGCAGGCGATCATTTCCGGCGCCTTCTCGATGACGCAGCAGGCGATTCAGCTGGGGTACTCGCCGCGCTTCGACATCCAGCACACGTCGGCCCACGAGATGGGGCAAGTCTATATCCCCGAGATCAACTGGATGCTGATGGTGGCGACGCTCGGCCTCGTGTTCGGCTTCCGCTCGTCGACGAACCTCGCCGCCGCGTACGGCATGGCGGTCACCTTGACGATGATCATCACGACGCTGCTGGCGTTCGTCGTCGCGCGCGAGCTGTGGCGCTGGAGCCTGTGGCGCGCCGGTCTGATCACCGCGGCGTTCCTCTCGCTCGATCTGGTGTTCTTCGCCGCCAACGTGCTGAAGATCCAGCACGGCGGATGGTTCCCTCTCGTGGTCGCCGGGCTGGTCTACGGCGTGATGTCCACCTGGAAGCGCGGCCGCGAACTGGTGGTGGAGCGGCTGAACGCGGCCGAAGTGTCGCTCGACGCGTTCTTCAAGCAGCTCGCGAAGACGCCGCCGGTGCGGGTGCCAGGCACCGCGGTGTTCATGACCGCGCGTCCGGAAGGCGCGCCGCCGATCCTCGTGCATCACCTCAAGCACAACAAGGTGCTGCACCAGCAAATCGTCCTGCTGACGATCTCCATGCTGAACACGCCGACGATCAGCGAAGGCGAGCCGATCGACGTGCAGTCGCTCGGCGGCGGCTTCTACCGCGTGATCGCGCGTTTCGGCTTCATGGAATCCCCTGACGTACCGATCGCGCTGGCGCGCGCCCGCGCGAAGGGGCTGTCGATGAACGACGACGACACCACGTTCTATCTGGCCGACCTGACGCTGCTGGCGAACGGCCAGATCGGGATGTCGCGGTGGCGCGACACGATCTTCATCTTCCTGTCGCGCAATGCGCGCCGGGCCACGAATTTCTTCAACATTCCGGTCGACCGCGTCGTGGAAATTGGTATCCAGCTCGAAATCTAGAGCCCCAGCGGGGCTAGAATGTCGCTGCCTTGGGAGGTGTCTGATGAAACTCGGGATTCATACGTTCGTCGCCGGTCTGCTGCTGGCAGGAATGTTCGGCGCGAGCGCGGGCGCGCAGGCGCCCAAAACCAATAGCGTCGAGCTCGGCTCGATCAATTTTCCGACCTCGGCCAAGCCGGCCGCGCAGGCGCCGTTTCTGACCGGCGTCAAGGCGCTCTACAACTTCGAATTCGACATCGCCGCCGATGCGTTCCGCGAGGCGCAGAAGGCCGATCCCGGCTTCGCGCTCGGGTATTGGGGCGAGGCGATGAGCTTCAACCATCCGCTGTGGGCGCAGCAGGATCTGCCGGCGGCGCGCAAGGTCATGGAACGGCTCGCGCCGACCGCTGCCGCGCGCGCGGCGAAGGCGCCCGCCGGCAAGGAGCGCGAGCTTATTGAATCGATCGAAGTGCTCTTCGGCGCCGGCGACAAGCTGGCGCGCGACATCGCCTACGCGGACGCGCTGAAGGCCATGCACGCGAAGTATCCCGCCGACGACGAGATCGCGTGCTTCTACTCGCTGGCGCTGCTCGGCACGGGACGGCCGGGCGTGTCGAACACCCGCAACGCCATGCAGGCGGCGGCGATCGCGCAGGGCATCTTCCAGCGCAACCCGAAGCACCCGGGGGCGGCGCACTACATCATCCATTCGTTCGACGACCCCGATCACGCGATTCTCAGCCTGACCGCCGCGCGCGAGTACTCGAAGATCGCGCCGTCGGCCGCGCACGCGCTCCACATGCCGTCGCACATCTTCGTCCAGCTCGGGATGTGGGATGACGTCGTCGCGTCCAATGTCGTGGCGTACAAGGCCGCCGTCGACCTGGCGGTCGCCAAGAACCTGCCGCGCGGACGCGAGGACTTCCACACGCTCGGCTGGCTGCAGTACGCGTATCTCCAGCAGGGCAAGTTCGACGAGGCCCAGAAATGCGTCGACCAGGCCAAGGCGGTCGCCGACAAGGAGACCGCGCCGAATATCCGCGACGGCTACGCCGCGATGAAGGCGCGTCAGGTCGTCGAGAGCGAGAAGTGGGAGAAACTCCCGCTGCCGAACGGTCCGGTCCGCGACGGCGGCGCGCCCGGCTACGACGGCAACGCGGCATACGTCTTCGCCGCCGGTTTCAGCGCCGCACACCTGAACGACTCGGAGACGGCCAACCGCGCGCTCGAAATCCTGACGGCGATGCAGAAGCAGGCGGAGTCGGGATCGAACGCCTATCGCGCGAAGCCGATTGCCGTAATGGCGAAGGAAGTCGCCTCCGGCATCGCGCACATGCAGCAGAACACCGCCGATGCCGAGCGGTTGCTGAAGGAAGCGACGGCGATCGAAGCGACGATGGATGCGCCATCGGGTCCCCCGGAACCGATCAAGCCGTCGTTCGAGTTGTACGGGCAGTTCCTGGGCGCGCAGGGGCGCGCCAAGGAAGCTGCGGCGCAGTTCGAGCAGTCGCTGCTGCGGATGCCGAACCGGCGTCTGTCGGTGATGGGCCTGTCCAAGACCGCGGCGACGCGCTCGTCGCAGGCAGGTGCGCGATGAATCGCTTTGCCGCCGCATCGGTCGCAGCCGCAGTAGTCGCGGTATGCGTCGCGGGCGTTCAGGCCCAGGAAACGCGGTCGGCGACGCTGCTGACCACCGAGCACTGGCTCGATTGGGAGCGCGTCAGCGACGCGCAGATCTCGCCGGACGGTTCCCGCATCGTCTACACGCGGCAGCACGTGAACCAACTCGAGGACAAATGGGACTCGGAGCTGTGGATCCTCAACGCCGATGGATCGCAGCAGCGGTTCCTCGTCAAGGGCGGCGCGCCGCGCTGGTCGCCCGACGGCAAGCGCCTGCTGTATCAGGCTGAAGGTGAGCCGAAGGGATCGCAGCTCTTCGTCCGCTGGGTGGATGCGGAAGGCCCGGCGACACAGATTACGCATATCAACGAGGCGCCGCGCAACGCGAAATGGTCGCCGGACGGCAAGTCGGTCGCCTTCTCGATGTTCGTGCCTGCGACAGACAAGTGGACGATCTCGATGCCGGCCGAGCCGAAGGGCGCGAAATGGACGCCGGCGCCTCGCGTCGTCGCGAACCTGCACTTCCGGCAGGATCAGGTCGGCTTCCTCGAAGACGGCTATACGCACCTGTTCGTGGTGCCGAGCGACGGCGGCACGCCGCGCGATCTGACGCCGGGCAAGTGGAGTGCCGGCGCCGGCGAGCTTCGCGGCGGCTCGGCGATCGACTGGACCCCTGACAGCAGGTCGATCGTCTTCGACGGCAACAAGGCGCCGGACGCCGACATGCAGTACGAGGCGTCGCAGATCTATGTCGTCGACGTGTCGTCCGGCAGCGTGCGCGATCTGGTGGCGAAGGCCGGCAACTGGGGACGGCCGGTGGTGTCGCCGGATGGCCGGACGGTCGCGTTCAGCGGCCACGCGCCGACGGGGCATTCCCATACGGTCAGCGATCTGTTCGTCATTCCGCTGACGGGCGGCGCCGGCGACATGCGCAAGATCAGCGGCGACTACGACCGCGATCCGATCAACATGCGCTGGGCGCCGGACGGCACCGGCTTGTGGTTCGACGCCGACAACAGCGGCGCCCGCAACGTCCAGTTCGCGTCGATCACCGGCGGCGTCAAGCCGCTGACCACAGGCCGTCAGATGCTGTCGTTCGACTCGATGTCGAAAGACATGATCGCCGCCGGCATATCGTCAGACCTGAACACGCCGCCGGACGTCGTCAAGTACAACCTCAAGCAGCCGGGGCAGATCACGAAACTGACCGACGTGAACGCCGACGTGATGCAAGGCAAGCAGCTGGCGAAGATCGACGAGGTCACCTACACCTCGAGCGGCAATGCGAAGGTGATGGGCTGGATCGTGAAGCCGCCCAGCTTCGACGCGTCGAAGAAGTATCCGCTGATTCTCGAGATTCACGGCGGGCCGTTCGGCAACTACAACGTCGGCTTCAACTACATGTTCCAGAACTTCGCCGCCAACGGCTTCGTCGTGCTGGTGACGAACCCGCGCGGCAGCACCGGCTACGGCAGCGACTTCATCAACGGCATCGACCACAACTACCCGGGCCCGGATTACGACGACCTCATGGCCGGCGTCGACACCGTCGTCGGCAGGGGCTACATCGACACGTCGCGGATGTACGTCTCCGGCTGCAGCGGCGGCGGGGTGCTATCCAGCTGGGTGATCGGCCACACCGACCGCTTCGCGGCGGCCGCGGTCCGCTGTCCCGTGATCGACTGGATCAGCATGGCGGGGCACACCGACATTCCGCTCTTCACCTACAGCTTCTTCAAGAAGCCGTTCTGGGAAGATCCGTCGGACTGGCTGGCGCACTCGTCGCTGATGTCGGTCGGCAAGGTGACGACGCCGACGCTGCTGATGACGGGCGTGCTGGATCGGAGGACGCCGATGCCGCAGACCGAGGAGTACTACGCGGCGCTGAAGGTGAAGGGCGTGCCGGTGAAGCTGCTGCAATTCAACGAGGAGTACCACGGCACCGGCTCGAAGCCGTCGAACTACATCCGGACGCAGCTCTACATGATGAGCTGGTTCAACCAGTGGACGCGCGCGGCCGGCGGCCGCGTCACGACCACTGCTGCCGCCCAACCATGACACGATTCGCGTTGACCGTGGCCGCTGCGCTCCTCAGCGCGGCGGCCGCCGCCCAACCGGCGTCGCCGACTACCGCGATTCGCGCTGGACGCCTGCTCGATCCCGAGGCCGGCCGGGTTCTCACGAATCAGATCATTCTCGTTTCCGGGAACAAGATCACCGACGTCGGACCGAACGTCGCGATTCCGGCCGGCGCGCAGGTCATCGATCTGTCGCGCATGACGGTCATGCCCGGCCTCGTCGAGGCGCATAACCATCTCGCGCTCACCTACAAGCCGGATCCCGAGAACAACATCTACTACTACACGTACGTGCAGGAGTCGACGGCGCTGCGCGCGATTCAGGCGGCGTCCAACGGCATCCAGATGCTCGCGTCGGGCTTCACCATCGTCCGCGACATGGGCAACAACGCCCTGTATGCGGACACGGCGCTCCGCCAGGCGATCGAGCAGGGGTGGATTCCGGGACCGACGATCATCAACTCGGGGATCATCATCGGCGGCATGGGCGGACAGTTCTTTCCGACGCCGGAGATGGCGCAGCAGCACAACATCGTCTATCCGGAATATCTGGACGCCGATACGCCGGACGAGATCGTCAAGGCGGTCCGGCAAAACGTGCTGTTCGGCGCGAAGGTCATCAAGATCTGCGTCGACTGCAAGCCGTACGGTTACACCGCCGACGAGATCCGGCTGGTCATCCGCGAGGCCGCCAAGGTCGGGATGAAAGTCGAAGGGCACGTGCAGACGTTGAACGGCGCGAAGAACGCGATCGAGGCCGGCATCTGGTCGATTGCCCACTCCACCGGGCTGAACGAAGAGATGCATACCTTGATGGCGCAGAAGGGGATCTACCGGGCGGGCACCGATACGCCCGACACGCTCGCGGGACATCCGGTGTCGCCGCAAGCCTACCAGCGCACCGTCGCGAGCCTCAAGGATGCATACGCGAAGAAAGTCCCGCTGACGTTTTCCACGGACGCCGACTACTACGTCGCCGGCAAGACGCGCGGCGAGGTGTGCATGGAGTTCCTGAAAACGTGGAAGGACGCCGGGATTCCCAATGCCGACATCCTGCGTGCGATGACGATCGGCGGCTACAAGGTGAGCCAGAGCGAGAATACGCGCGGCCCCATCAAGGCCGGGTTCTTCGCCGACCTCATCGCGCTGCCCGGCAATCCGCTCGACGATGTGGACGCGCTGAAGAACGTGCAGTTCGTGATGAAGGACGGTCAGGTGTTCAAGAAGGACGGCGTGATGACGCCGGCCGCGTTCTTCCACGGCGGCCCCGTCAATGGCTGGAGGATCCGATAGCGCGGAAGTCAGAAGTACGAAGTCAGAAGTCAGAAGTGCTTCTGCTGGAACTCAACGAAGCGTCGGTGGTGCTCGGCGGGACGCGAGTGCTCGATCGGTTGACGTTGTCCATCGCCGCCGGCGAGCACACCGCGATTCTCGGGCCGAACGGCGCCGGGAAGTCGACGTTCATCAAGCTGCTCACACTGCAGCAGTATCCACTTGCCACCGCCGGCGATGCGTCGCCGATCCGCGTCATGGGACAGGATCGCTGGGACGTCTTCGAGCTCCGGTCGAAGCTGGGGATCGTGTCGGCGGACCTGCACGACCGGTTCGTCCACGGCAACTCGAACGGCGTGGTCACGGGCCTCGATGCCGTCGTCTCCGGATTCTTCGCGACGCACGGCGTCTTCCGTCATCAGCGCGTGACCGACGCCATGCGCAGGCAGGCGATGGAGGCGCTCGATCGCGTGGGCGCGGCCAGGCTCGCGGGCGCCACTCTCGATACGATGTCGACCGGCGAAGCGCGCCGCGTCCTGATCGCGCGCGCGCTGGTGCACCGGCCGGCGGCACTGGTGCTCGACGAGCCGACGCGCGGACTGGACCTCGTCTCGCGGCATACCTTCATGGACCGTGTCCGCGCGATCGCGCGAGAAAGCACGACGATCATCCTCGTCACGCATCATGCGGAAGAGATCATTCCGGAAATCGGACGCGTGATCCTGCTGCGCCGAGGGCGCATCGCGTTCGACGGCGCGAAGGACGAGGTCCTCACAGCGGAGTGCCTGACCCACACCTTCGACGCGTCGCTGTCGGTCGAGCAGCGCGACGGCTACTTCCACGTTCGAGTACAGTAAACTCTCAATTCTCAACTCTCAACTCTGATTCCGCGAGGCGAAGCCGAGCGGTACCCCATAGTCCGGCAAGGCGTCCGGAAGGAGCTCGATCGTGCGCATCATCACCTCCACGTCCGCGGCGGTCCGGCTCGAGGCGGCACGCGAGTTCCTCGGCGGACGTCCGCCAGACACCGAACGGATCATTGTCGGCGCGTCGCGCGGCGCGGCAGACGATCTTGCGCGCGCCGTCGCGCGCCACACCGGCTCGACGTTCGGCATCTCCCGCTTCAGCCTGACGGAGCTCGCCGCCCGCGCCGCCGCGGCGCAACCCGCCGGCGGACGACGCATGGCCGGGACGCAGGCAGGTGCGGAAGCGATCGCCGCGCGCGCCGTGCACGAGGCGCTGGGCGCCGGCGAGCTCGCCTATTTCGAGCCGGTCGCGCGCATGCCCGGATTTCCCAAGGCGCTCGCGCGGACGGTGCACGAGCTGCGTCTGGCCGGTGTCAGCGGCGACCGTCTCGCGGCGGGTCCGCAAGGACCCGCCCTACACGACCCCGAACGCACACCGCATCCGAAGGGACCCGCCCTCGAAGACGAATGTAGGCCGGCCGGCGATCTCAGCGTTCTGCTCGCGCATATCGAGGAAGAGCTGGATCGATCGAACGTCGACGATCGCGCCGCACTGTTCCGGCTCGCCGCGGCCTCGTGCCGCGCCGGACACGTGCGCTGGGCGCAGATGCCGGTGCTGCTGCTCGACGTGCCGCTCGACTCGCGGGCGGAACAGGAGTTCGCCGCGGCGCTGATCGCGCGGTCCCCCGACGTGCTGGCGACAATCCCCGCAGGCGATACGTTTGCCCTCGACGCGTTGCGCAGTCTCGGCGGAATCGTCGAAGCTCCTCGTACTTCAGACTTCGTACTTCCCACTTCCGATCTGTCCTGTTTGCGTCAGTACGTCTTCCAGACCGAGCGTCCGGCGGTACGGGAGCGGGCGGGCGACGTCGTGATGTTTTCGGCGCCGGGCGAAGGCCGTGAAGCGGTCGAGATCGTGCGCAGGGTCCTCGACGAGGCCGGCCGCGGCGTGCCGTTCGACGAGATGGCGGTGTTCCTGCGCACGCCGCAGCAGTATCTCGGGTTGCTCGAGCATGCGTGCGCGCGGGGCGGCGTGCCCGTGTACTTCGATCGCGGTACCCGCCGTCCGGATCCCGCCGGCCGCGCGTTCGTCGCGCTGCTGTCGTGCGCCGTCGATGGCTTGTCGGCCAAGCGCTTCGACGAGTATCTCTCGCTTGGTCAGGTGCCGCAGGTCTCGGACCAGCGCGCGGCGCCCACGGTCGTGACGCCTGCCGATGAAGTGTTCGCGGACGAGGATCGCCGCGGCGGATCGCTGAGCCCCGCCGATGCATGGACCGATGCTCAGTCCGTCCCGACAAACCCGCCTCTCGATTCGGACGACGAGGCCGTCGTCGCCGGCACGCTGCGATCGCCGTGGAAATGGGAAGAGCTGATCGTCGAGTCGGCGGTCGTCGGCGGACGCACGCGCGACGAAGGGAAGGCGCGGTGGCGGCGCCGGCTCGACGGGCTGGCGGCCGATTTCCGTTACCGGATCGACGAGCTGAAGAAGGAAGAGCCCGAGTCGGCGCGCATCGCGCGGTTCGAGCGCGATCTGCGGAACCTGGCGCACCTGCGGCAGTTCGCGCTGCCGATCGTCGACGCGCTGGCGGAGTGGCCCGAGCAGGCGACATGGGGAGGCTGGATCGAGCGTTTCACCGCGCTGGCCCACCGCGGCCTGCGCCGCCCCGCGCGCGTGCTGCAGACGCTGGCGGATCTGCGTCCGATGGCGGATGTCGGACCGGTGACGATCGAGGAAGCGCGGGACGTGCTGCACGACCGTCTGGTGACGCTCGACTGGGAGCCGCCAGCGCGGCGCTACGGCCGTCTGTTCGTCGGGACTCCGCACCAGGCGCGCGGCCGATCGTTCCGGGTCGTGTTCGTGCCCGGGCTGGCCGAGCGCGTCGTGCCGCAGCGTCCGCGCGAAGATCCGCTCCTGCTCGACGAAGGGCGCCGTGCGATCGATGCCGCGCTCGTCGGACAGGACGAGCGCGGCAACGCCGAGCGTCTGCTGCTGAAGATTGCGATCGGCGCCGCCAGCGAGCGGCTCTACCTGTCGTATCCACGGCTCGACGTCAGCGAGACGCGGGCCCGCGTCCCGTCGTTTTACGCGCTGGACGTGGTGCGCGCGATCACCGGGCGCGTCCCCGACCACCGCGTCCTCGCGTCCGAGGCGGCCGAAGAAGGCGGCGCGAGCCTGGCGTGGCCGGCGCCGAAGGATCCGGACCGCGCAATCGACGATCTCGAGCACGATCTCGCGACGCTGAAGCCGCTGCTCGACGCGCGCGATCCGGCGACGGTCAGGGGACACGCGCACTATCTGCTGGGGCTGAACGAATCGCTCCGGCGATCGGTGATCAGCCGGTGGGCGCGCGGACGCGGCGGCTGGTCGCCGAGTGACGGCCTGATCAAAGTCGCACCCGGCACGCAGGCGGCGCTGGCCTCGCAGCGCTTGCGGCAGCGCCCGTACTCGCTTTCGGCGCTCCAGCGCTTCGGCGCCTGTCCGTATCAGTTTCTGCTGGCGACGATCTATCGCCTCGAGCCCTGGGACGAGCCGGAGCCGCTCGTTCGCATGGATCCGCTGACCCGCGGCAGCCTGTTTCACAAGGCGCAGGCGGAGTTCTTCCGTGCGCTCGAAACGGAGGGCGCTCTTCCGGTCACGCGCGCGTCGCTGGGATCCGCGTCGAAAACGCTCGACGCCGTGCTCGACCGCGTGGCCGGACAGTACGCCGAGACGCTGGCGCCGGCGATCGATCGGGTGTGGCGCGACGAAATCGACGAGCTGCGTCGCGATCTCGGCATCTGGGTGCAGAAGATTGCCGACGAAAAAGACTGGACGCCGACCTACTTCGAGTTCAGTTTCGGGCTCAGCGACGAAGGGCGCGATGCGCGCAGCCTGCCCGATCCCGTGCTGGTCGACGGCCGCTTCCTGCTGCGCGGGTCTGTCGATCTGATCGAGCACCGCGCCGATTTCGATCTGCTTCGCATCACGGATCACAAGACCGGCAAGAACCGCTCGAACCCCGATCTCGTCGTCGGCGGCGGCGAAATGCTTCAGCCGGTCCTCTACAGCCTCGCGATCGAGCAGGGCCTGGGCAAGAAGGTGTTCGAGGGACGTCTGTTCTATGCGACGACGGTCGGCGGCTTCGTCGAGAAGCCGATCCCGATCAACGAGTACACGCGCGGCCAG
>Ga0068858_100007606_pt1 | contig 10465 bp, 4 predicted proteins | sample KBSSwiS12_FD_66589 | JGI IMG/M metagenome (GOLD analysis project Ga0068858, IMG submission 66589) | Switchgrass rhizosphere microbial communities from Kellogg Biological Station, Michigan, USA - KBS Switchgrass S1-2 | ecosystem: Host-associated > Plants > Roots > Rhizosphere > Soil ... | reverse complement strand
CATCTACGAGAAGATGGTGGTCAAGGGCAAGGAGTTCGACGAGATCTTCGACCTCGTGGGCCTGCGCGTGATCGTCGACCGCGTCGAGGACTGCTACGCCGCGCTCGGGTCCATCCACGCCACGTGGAAGCCGGTGCAGGGGCGCATCAAGGACTACATCGCGATGCCCAAGTTCAACCTCTACCAGTCGTTGCACACGACGGTGGTGGGGCCGCAGGGCAAGCCGCTCGAGGTGCAGATCCGCACGCGCGAGATGCACACCCGCGCCGAGTACGGCGTGGCCGCCCACTACGCGTACAAGGACGGCGAGGTCTCGAACAACGACATCGCCTGGCTGTCGCGCATCGTCGACTGGCAGTCCGAGACGGGCGACCCCAACGAGTTCATGGAAACCCTGCGCGTCGACCTCGAGCAGGACGAGGTCTTCGTGTTCACGCCCAAGGGCAAGGTCATCACGCTGCCCGACGGCGCCACGCCGCTCGACTTCGCCTACGCCATCCACACCGATGTCGGTCACGCCTGCATCGGCGCCCGCGTGAACGGCCGGCTGATGCCGCTCGACTCGAAGCTGCAGTCGGGCGACACCGTCGAGATCTTCACCTCGAAGGTCGAGCACGCGCCGTCGCGCGACTGGCTGAACATCGTCGTCACGCCGCGGGCGCGCAACAAGATCCGTCAGTGGTTCTCGCGCGAGCGGCGCGAGGACGCGCTGGAGACGGGCAAGGACGAGCTGGTCCGGTCGCTGCGCCGTGAGGGCCTGCCGGTGCAGAAGCTGCTGGCGGGCCCGGTGCTCGCCGAGGTCGCCAAGCAGATGTCCTACGCCGACCTCGACGCGCTGTACATCGCCATCGGCGAGAACCACGTGTCGTCGCAGTCGGTCGCCCAGCGGGTGGCGCGCGAGCTGCGGTCGGGGGAGGCCGAAGAGCAGCTCCCGATCACGGCGCGGGCGCCCCGGCGGCGCAAGCCCACCTCCGGCGTGCACGTCGAAGGGCTCGACGACGTGATGGTCCGCTTGTCGCGGTGCTGCACGCCCGTGCCGGGCGACGAGATCATGGGGTTCGTCACGCGCGGGCGCGGCGTGTCCGTGCACCGCGCCGACTGCGCCAACGCCGTGTCGCTCGCCGCCAAGCAGGGCGACCGCTTGATCGAGGTCGAGTGGGACGAGAACCGCGGCAACGACACGTTCGTCGTGTCGATCGAGGTGCGCGCCCTCGACCGCGCTCGCCTGCTGCGCGACGTGTCAGCCGCCCTCGCCGATCACCACGTCAACATCCTCGCCTGTGCCACCCAGACGGGCGCCGACCGGATCTCGCGCATGCGGTTCGACTTCGAGCTGGCCGACCCGAGCCACCTCGACTCGTTGCTGAACACCATCCGGCGCATCGACTCCGTGTACGACGCCTACCGGTTGCTACCGGGAAGCGGCTGACGTCGCCTCGCTGGAGGTCTGGAGTGCCTGTGTCATCGCGTCGGGAGCCATCGGTCGGGCAAAGAGGTAGCCCTGGGCCATGGTGCATCCGAGTCGTTCGAGACTGAGCGCCTGGTCGCGGTCTTCGACGCCTTCGGCGACAGCCCGCATGCCGAGGGAATGGCTCAGGGCGACGACGGCACGGACCATCGTCTCGCCGTCCGCGTGGTCACCGAGACGGTCGATGAACGACTTGTCGATCTTGACGACGTCCACGGGGAACTCGCTGAGCCGCGCGAGGGATGAGTAGCCGGTTCCGAAGTCGTCGATCGCCAACTTGACGCCGAGCGCCTTCAGCTCTCGTAGCAAGACTCCGCCCGGATCGAAGTCGTCGACGAGCGCGCTCTCGGTGACCTCGATGAGGAGCGCGTGGGACGGGAGGTGGGAGCTCTCGAGGGCGCTGGCGATGTCATCGATCACCTGACGGTCCCGGAAGTGTCGGGCCGAGAGGTTGACGCTCACGTAGAACGATTCTTCGACCAGGCCATCGTGGCGCCATTCGCTGGTCTGTCGGCATGCCTCGGTGAGTGCCCACTGGCCGAGTGGGACCACGACGCCGGTGCTCTCGGCGATGGGGATGAAGTCGATGGGGAGTATGAGTCCGCGGCGTGGGTGGTTCCAACGAACGAGGGCTTCTGCTCCGAGGACGTGTCCGGTGACCACATCGACGATTGGTTGGTAGAAGAGCACGAGCTGGCCGTCGTCGATGGCGCCGGGGAGCTCGGACCCGACTTCGAGACGGTGCATCGCCTGTTCGTGCATCTCGGGCGCGAACCGCTCCGATCGGCCACGGCCGTTGCGCTTGGCGACATACATCGCCAGGTCGGCGTCGCGGAGCAGTTGGCTCGGGCTACAGGCGCGGGCACGGCCGACCGCGATCCCGATGCTGGCATGCAGCGGCACCACCTCGCCTCCGATCTCGAACGGTGCCTTCAATGCAGCTTGCAGTCGATCGCTGACGCGTTCGGCCGCTGTGCCGACGTCGTTGCCTTCGATGAGCACGACGAACTCGTCACCTCCGAAGCGGGCCACGGTGTCGCCAGACTTCAGGACCGACAGCAGCCGTGCCGCGACGGCCACCAGCAGCTCGTCGCCGGCGTTGTGGCCCAGACTGTCGTTGACCAACTTGAAGTTGTCGAGGTCGAGGAACAACACCGCGACCTCGCCCTGCGTGCGGTCGGCGCGGCCCAGGGCGTGCGCCACACGGTCCTCGAAGAGCGACTTGTTGGGAAGACCGGTGAGCGTGTCGTGGAGTGCCTGGCGACGCAGTTCTGCGTCGAGGACCTTTCGTTCGCTGATGTCGCGCATGGTGAGGACCAGTCCCTGGATCCTCTTGTCGTCTCGAAGGTCAGCAGCGATGACCTCGAGATCGCGGGGCGTGTCATCTGCGGCGCGGATCTGCCATTCCACCGTGGTGGTCACGCCGGGGGTCGACAGCAGGACGCTCAGCTCGCGCTCGTCGTGCTCGGTGAGGAACGTTCCCATGGGCCGATCGAGCATGCCGCTCGGGTCCTGGCCGAGCACGCGCTGGGTCGATTGGGTCGAGTACTTCACCCGGCCGGCGGCGTCGATCACGATGACGGCGTCCGACGCGTTGTCGAACAGGGCCTGGAGCCGTGCTTCGCTTCGTGTGTCGGCGACTTCGCGTGCCACGCCGGTCGTGCGGATCAGCACCAGAACGAAGAGGGCGGCACCAGCCAGGGCGATGGCGTACCCGTCGGTGATCCGCCCCATCGCCTGTTGGACGAACAGGACGCCCGGTGGGATCAGCGCGGCGGAGCCGACGACGGCGAGCCGTCGACCGCTCGCACGAGGCGATCCGCCGGCTCGGACCGACAACGCGCGCATCGAGGGGTGCAAGGCGGCCAGCCCCCAGCCGGCATGGAAGAGGAGCCAGCCGAGGTCGATGGGGTTGTGCTGGTGCCAGGTGCCTGCGAGGTTCACGTAGCCATACAGGCCGTCGGCGATCAGGAGCGGGATGACACTGCCCGCCAAGAGCCAGAAGGCGGGCGGGCGCCGCCCGGACCCGACGACCAGCCGCACGGCGACCGCGAGGAGGGCGATGTCACCAAGGGGGTAGGTGATCGATGTCAGTCGGGCGAGAACCGACATGTCCTGGCTTCGGAAGTAGGGAACGATCAGGAGCACCCAGGACACGAGCCCGATGCCGACGGTGATGATGCAGGCATCGAGGACGCTGGCCAGGTCCCGGCCCGGGGTCCGCTTCCGGACGAGGAGGACCAGTCCGGCGATCAACAGCGGGTACATCGCCAGATAGGCGATGTCCACGTACGACGGGAACGGCACGGCCTGGTGCTGCGCGAACGAGCGGTAGGCGTAGAGGAAGTCGCCCAGGACGAACATGGCGAGCCCAGCGGCGAGGAAGTACCACGCGCGGCGAACGTCGGGCCGATGCAACCGGACACCGATGGCCATCGCGGCGACCGAAGAGCAGCCGATCGCCGGCCACACGATGAGCATGGCCTGGCCGTCCGGCACGATGGCGTACGCAAGTCCCAGCCCACAGACGACGGCGAGATACCACTTCCACGCCGCTGATCGGATCGCCGGGCCCGGGCCGAGGCGCATCATTTCAAGCCTGATTCCATACAGGGGCATCGGCACCTTGTGGTCCCGACGGTAGGTTTCTCTCACGGAAGGCCTCAGGACCCCTGGTTCAGGCGGTCATGTGGCCTCGACCTCGCCTTGCGACCGGTGCGTCGAGCACCTCACCGGTGGACCGCCGCCGCTCCGAACGTTGTCGCGTTGTGGTCGCTGGGCGACCACAACGCGACAAAGAACGTGGCTGGGTGGCCCGCCGGGCGCCCGGCGCGCTACGTCAGGGTCTGGCTGAACGCGGTTGACGTCTTGGCCAGGTGGTGGACGTCGCCGTTGTAGGTGGCCGTGATCGTGTGGGTGCCGGCCGCGAGTCCGCTCAGCGTGGTCGTCGCGGCGCCGCTGCTGGTCGTGACCGGCGCCCGGTCGACGCCGTCGACGTTGAACGTCACGGTGCCGGTGATCGTGCCCGTGGCCGGCGCGACGTTGGTGACCTTGGCCGTGATGGTGACGGTCGTCGTCGCCGGTGCCGGGTTGGCCGAGCTCGTCACGGTCACGTTGGTCGCGCCCTTGTTGACCGTCTGCGTGAACGTCGTGGCGGTGCTGCCCACGTGGCCCGCGTCACCGCTGTAGCTCGCGTCGATCGTGTGGCTCCCGACGGAGAGGTTGCTCAGCGAGAACGTGGCCCTGCCGGTGGACGGGAGGTTGACGGGCGTCCGTGGCGTGCCGTCGACGGCGAACGTGATGGTGCCGGTCCGCGTGCCGCCGCCGGGCGCGACGTTCAGCACGGTCGCCGTGAAGGTGACCGACTGGCCGGAGACCGACGGGGATGCCGATGACGTCACCGTCGTGGTGGTGCTCGCGATGGTGACGTCCTGCGTGAAGTCCGACGCGGTGCTGCCGACGTGTCCCGCGTCGCCGCTGTAGGTCGCGCCGATGGTGTGGGAGCCGACGGTGAGCGTCGACAGCTTGAGCGTCGCGAGGTTGCCCGAGACGGTGACCGGTGCGCCCGCGGTGCCGTCGACGGTGAAGGTCACCGTTCCCGTCCGCGTGCCGCCGCCCGGTGCCACGTTGGCCACGGTGGCGGTGATGTTGCCTGTCTGCCCGAACACCGACGGTTCGGCCGAGGAGGACAACGTGAGGGTGGTGGTCGCCTGGTTGACGACCTCGCTCAGGTTCGAGGACGACGCGCTCGGCAGGTGCGTGGTGTCACCCCCGTAGCTGGCGCTGATGGTGTGGGTGCCGACGGTCAGCGCCGACAGGTTGAGCGTGGCCTTGGTCGACACCAGCGTGACCGGTGTGCGCGGCGAGCCGTCGACGAAGAACGTCACCGAGCCGGTGGCCGCCGCCTGGCCGGTGACCGTGTTCGTCACCGTGGCGGTGATCGTGCCGCCCTGGCCGAACGTGGCCGGGTTGGCGGTCGTCGTGAGCGCGACGGCGGTGGGGACGGAGATCTTCTGATTCATCGACGCCGTCGCCCCGAGGTGAGCGGCGTCACCCGAGTACGTGGCGGCGATGGTGTGCGTGCCGACGGTGAGGCCGGTCAGCGTCGCCGTCGTCGCCGCCTGGGTGACCGAGAGCGTGGCCTTCGTGACGCCATCGACCTTGAAGGTCATCGTGCCCGACGGTGTCGGACCGCCGGTGGTGATGGTGGCGGTGGCCTTGACCGATTGGCCCACGGCGCTCGGGTTGGCGGGCGTGGTGACGGCGAGACCGGAGGTGAACGGCGACGACACGATCACCGTCGTGGGCGTTCCGTCGCCGACCGCGTTGGTGGCGAGCACGGAGTAGGTGAACGTCGTGCCGCCAGGGAGTCCGGTGTCGGTGAAGCTGAACTTCGTCGCGGGAACCGTCCCGACGATCTCGCCCGGGGTCGGCGCGCCGGTCCGCCGGATCGTGTAGCCCGTGACGGGGGAGCCACCGTTGTCGAGCGGCGCGGTCCACGACAAGGTGACCTTGCCGGCGCCCGGTCCCGGCACGGCCGAGAGCGAGTACACCGCGCTCGGAGGGCTGAGCGGCGTGGCGGTGTTCGACACGCCGGCGTCGCTCGTACCGCTCGCGTTGGTGGCGGTGACGGTGAACGCGTACGTGGTCCCGTTGGTCAGCCCCGTGATCGGCGCGCTGGTGGCCGAAGATCCGGCCGTGGTCACGATGCCGCCCGGGAAGGTCGTGATCGAGTAGCCGGTGATCGGCCCACTGCCGGTCGACGCCGGGGGCGTCCAGCTGACGGTCGCCGAACCGCCTCCACCGACGGCGCTCACGCCCGTGGGCGCGTCGGGCACGCCGGGAGTCCCGGCCACGACGGTGAGGTTGAACGTGGTCGTGTGCGTCACGATCGTGCCGGTGCCGGTGACGGTCAGCGGATACGTGCCGGTCGGCGTCGAGCCCGATGTCGTGATCGTCAGCTGCGTGTCGGTGCCAGCCGTGGTCGACGCCGGCGCGAAGGTCGCCGTCGCGTTGGCCGGCAACCCGCTGACGGACCATGCGATGCTCTGCGCCGCGCCGGAGGTGACGGGGCTCGTGATGTTGGTCGTGGTGCCCTGGCCGGCCGTGACGCTCCCCGCCGCGGGCAGCGCCGCCGGGGCGAAGTCGTCGGCGTCGCAGCCGGGCAGCGTGAACGACGCGATGCGCGTCGACCAGTTGAACGCCCCGTTGGCCGGCAGGTACTCGCCGGAGTACCAGAACGTGCAGTCGTCGACCGGATCGACGCTCATGCTCGAGTAGTCGCCCCAGCGGGTGAGGTTGCTGCCGATCTGCGAGCCGGCGCCGTCCATGAGCGTGCCCTCGCCCTGCGTCATCTGACCGGCGGCGTCTCCGGCGAGGCGACCGGTGTAGCGGAGGCTCGGCGTGACGGTGCTGCTCGAGATCGAGTAGCCGACGCCGATGTTGCCGACGTGGTCCATCGCCATGCTGCTCATCCACCGGTAGTTGGTGTCGGGCGCGTAGGTGCCTTGTTGGAAGACCGTGGGATTGCCGCCGGTGAGGCGCAGCTCGTACCAACGGACGCCGACCGCGCCGCCGGCGGCCACGGCGTGGCTCACGACCAACGCCTCGTGGTTGCCGAAGTTGCGATACGCGAGGCGGAACATCAGCCGGTCGCCGAGTGAGTCGAGCTTCTGCGTCGTGCCGGGCTGGGGGATGCACGTGCCGCCGCCGCACGCGAGCGTGTAGGCCGCGACGGCGAGCGTGCTCGGGCCCGTCACCGTGGAGTTGGCCGGGGTCGCGAAGTCGACGTGGAACTTCCAGTAGGCGAGCGAGGTGTTCGTGGTGCCCAGCGCGACGAGGACGTTGGGCGCGCCGGCGGGCGGTGGTGTCTTGCCGTCGAGGTCGGAGGGCAGCAGGGCGCCGTACGCGGTCGACGTGATGAAGCACTGCTGCGTGGCGGCGAGACCCTGCAGCATCGCCGCGCGGTTCATCGCGCACGCCTCGGCGCCGGCGAACGTGGTCTTGTTGGTGAACAGGTTGTAGGTCGCGTAGTACGCGTCCGGCCAGACACCGACCTTCGGGTAGTCGGGCAGGTTGTTGCCGAACGAGAAGCTGTAGCGGTACCACTGGCCGGTGGGGTCGCTCGTCTTGGACACGGCGAAGCACTCGAAGAACGGCGCCGCGTTGGCGGTGAACTGCGTCATGATCCAACGGTCGGCGAGGCTGTCGTAGCGGATCACGGCGTCACCGTCGTTGCGCGTCTGGCACGCACCGCCGAAGCCGGACCACAACGTGTTGGTCGGCACCGGGCCATAGAGGACGGTGCCCGTCTTGTCGAACACCGCCATCCCCGTGTTGACGACCTCGACGATGGCGTTGGGGCCGACGGCGGAGTTCGTGTCGGGCGGCGCCGAGTTGACGGTGAACGACCCGGCGGGACCGGTGAAGCCGTTGCCGACGCCGAGGATGCTGCTCGATGCGGTGGGGACGGCGGTCGAGGCGGACGACTGCACGACGGGGTCGCGGGGCGCGGGGGCCGGGTGCTGCGGCATGAACTCGTCGCGGTCCGGCGGTTCGTCGCTCGGCTCGTCGGGCACCGCGGCGGGGGGCAGTGAGCTGAGCGCCGGCGACAGGTCGTGGTGGTCCTCGGCCCGCACCTCGGTGTGGAGGCGCTGGCCGGGGTGCCCGCCCTCGTCGGCCAGGGCCGCCGCAGGATGGAGCACGACGAGGAGCGTCGTGAGGAGCGAGGCGAACACGACAGATGAAGCGCCTCGACGGCGGATGCTCGACATGGGCTCTCTCTTCTGGGCACGCGGGCGCGCCGGCCCCCGAGGCGCAACGATGTGCGTGTGAGCATCGTGGCGAGCAAGGGGCGCCGGGGCAAGGGTTGCTCGGGGGGTTCGCGGCCATCGAGCGCCCCGCTTGCTACCGGCTTGTCCGGATTGCTCCTTTTGGCGGCGGTCACAACCGGGTGTGGCTCGTCGTCCACGGTCGGCTCAGCGGTGTCCTCCACGACGGCGTCCACGGAGACGACCGCGGGCACCGGCGGAACGGTCTCGTCGTCGGTGACCACGACGACCTCGCCGACTCGGATGACGACGACGACCGTGGCGAGGTCGACGACCACGACAGCGCCACCCGCCGGCAGTGGCCCGGGCGTCGCCGGTCACGTGACGGCCGGCCCGACGTGCCCCGTGCAGCGCGCCGACCAGCCGTGCCCACCCACTCCCGTGTCGGGCGTCGTCGAGGCGGTCGACGCCTCCGGGCAGGTGGTCGGGCGCGACGGCACCGACCAGGCCGGCGCCTACGCCATCTCGTTGCCGCCGGGCCGCTACACGCTCGAGGTCCGGCTGCAGGGCACGTACCCGCGGTGCCCCGACACGCCGATCTCCGTCCCTGCGGGGTCGCCGGTCACGGTCGACATCGGCTGCGACACCGGCATCCGCTGAGCGCGCGGTGACTGTCACACCCCCTCGGTAGGGTCGACGACGTCGCTTCCCCCGTGACGCAGACGATCACCGGGAAGGGACCGACATGTCCATCATCCGCACGCGGCGCATCCTCGCCGCGCTCCTGCTGCTCCTCGCCGCGCTGGCCGTCGTCCGGCCAGCTCCGGCCGAGGCGGCGGCCCGCCACCGAAGCTCGTCGAGGACGTCTCGGTACGTCGTCGTGCTGCGCGACGACGTCGACAGCGTCAAGGCCTCGGACTACCACCACCACCGCTACGGCGCGCGCGTCGGCCACGTCTACTCCGCCGCCCTCCGTGGCTACGCCGCGTCGCTCACCGCGGCCCAGGCGCACGCCCTGGAGGCCGACCCCTCAGTGGAGCGGGTCGAGAAGGACGTGCGAGTGCGGCTGAAGCCGCGCCGGCGCCGGTCGTCGCCGTCGGCGGCGGTGCCGTGGGGGCTCGACCGCCTCGACCAGAACACGCTGCCGCTCGACGGGAAGTACGACCCGGCGGGCGACGGCACCGGCGTGACCGCCTACGTCATCGACACCGGCATCCGGCTCACCCACCACGACTTCGGGGGCCGCGCCGTGAGCGGCTTCGATGCCGTCGACGGCGGGTCGGCCGACGACTGCAACGGCCACGGCACCCACGTCGCCGGCACCATCGGCGGCACCACCGCGGGCGTGGCGAAGGGCGTCCGGCTCGTCGCCGTCCGGGTGCTCGGCTGCCGCGGCGAGGGTTCGGTCAGTGACGTGATCGCGGGCGTCGACTGGGTGACCGCGCATCACCCATCCGGGCAACCGGCCGTGGCGAACATGAGCCTCGGCGGTGGCGTCTCGGCCGCGCTCGACAAGGCGGTGGCGAAGTCGGTGGCCGACGGCGTTGCCTACGCCGTCGCCGCCGGCAACGACGGTGCCGACGCGTGCACCTCGTCGCCGGGCCGCCTGCCGCAGGTGATGACGGTGGCGGCCAGCGACCGCACGGATCGACCGGCTTCGTGGTCGGATCGCGGCAGGTGCGTCGACTGGTACGCGCCCGGCGTCGACATCACCTCGGATTGGGACACCAGCGACACCGCGACGAAGACGATCAGCGGCACGTCGATGGCCACGCCGCACACGGCCGGTGTCGCCGCCGTGTGGCTCGGCCGTCACCCGGGTGCCACCCCCGCCCAGGTCCACGCCGCGCTCGCCGCCGCCGCCCTCGCGGCGGCCGTTCCGGCGCCGGCCGGCACCACCGGCGCCCTGCTCCACCTCGTCGGCTGAGCCCGGCCAACGCCGCCGGAACCCATCGCGGGGCCGAGGGTCGGGGCCACTAGCGTTGCTCGACGTGTCCGGCGAGATCTTCAAGGCCCCGACGGGCACGCACGACGTCCTGCCGCCGGAGTCGGCACGGTGGCAGGCGCTCGAGGCGACGTTCGCCGCCATCGTGGGCGCGGCCGGCTACGGGCAGCTGCGCACCCCGCTGTTCGAGGACGCCAGCGTGTTCCACAGGGTGGGCGAGGCGACCGACGTCGTCCGCAAGGAGATGTACGACTTCGAGGACAAGGGCGGTCGGCGCATCGC
>Ga0068858_100007603_pt1 | contig 10467 bp, 6 predicted proteins | sample KBSSwiS12_FD_66589 | JGI IMG/M metagenome (GOLD analysis project Ga0068858, IMG submission 66589) | Switchgrass rhizosphere microbial communities from Kellogg Biological Station, Michigan, USA - KBS Switchgrass S1-2 | ecosystem: Host-associated > Plants > Roots > Rhizosphere > Soil ... | reverse complement strand
GGGTCGCCGTAGACGAGTCCGAGCACTCCGGGCGGCAGCCCCGCATCGGCGAACGCGCGGATCAGCGCGGCAGGCGCTCCGGGCGTCTCCTCGGGCGCCTTCACGAGCATCGAGCAACCGGCGGCAAGCGCTGCTCCGACCTTGCGCACGACCTGGTTGATCGGGAAGTTCCACGGCGTGAAGGCAGCCACGGGCCCGACCGGATCCTTGAGCACCATCTGCCGGATCGCCAGGTTGCCGCGCGACGGCACGATCCGCCCGTAGACGCGAAAGCCTTCCTCCGCGAACCATTCGATGATGTCGGCGGCCGCCTTGGCCTCGCCTTCGGCCTCCGCCAGCGGCTTGCCCTGCTCCTGGGTCAGGACGCGCGCGATCTCGCCGGCACGCGCTCGCATCAAGCCTGCCGCGCCGCGCATGATCTTGCTGCGCGCCGCCGGAGCCATCTCGCGCCACGTCTCGAAGCCCTTCTGCGCTGCGGCGAGGGCGGCGTCGAGGTCGGCGCGGCCGGCATGGGCGACGCGGCCGATCTCCTTTCCGTTGGCGGGATTCAGGACGGCCAGCGTGCGGCCGTCGGCTGCATCCAGCCATTCGCCGGCGATGAAAAGCCGTGTATCGGGGTAACCCATGGCGCTTGCTCCGTCTCTGGTGGTCGATCTGCGAAGGCAGTTCCGCGAATGATAGGAACCGCGACCCTGCATGCTACGTGTCCGTGCGGCTGCCGGTGACGCGGCCAGCTGGAAACGACGCGACCGGCGCGGCTTGTCCGCTTCGACGGCTCCGGATCGTTCATGTCGGCATGGAACCGCGCTCCGGCTGCACGGCCTGCGGCCGCCTCGCTGCGCACCGCGGCCCCGGCGCACGGCGCGGCGGATGGCCGCGGACGATCGTGCGTCGCTGCTGTTCGAGCGCATTCGCCCACCCGCGCTTCTGGTACGCTCCATCGGCGCCGGCGCGAGGTCGTGCGCCGGGCGCCGAGCAGATGCGCTTTCACCGCGGCCCTTCGGAAGATCCGCGACGCAGGCAGCGGGCCGATCCGCGCATGTCGGACGTTCTCGCGATGTGCACCTCCGAGGTCCTCGACTAGCCGGGCGGCGAGCGCACGCCCATGGACCAGAGCAACTTCCGGCTGCCGCAGCAGCAGTGGGCGCTGCTTCGGTCGCTGCTCGACGAGGCGCTCGCGTTGTCGCCGGCGCAGCGCGCTGCCTGGCTCGCGGCGATGCCGCCCGAGCACGCGACGCTGGTGCCACGCCTGCGCGCGCTGCTGGCGCATGCCGAGGCAGGAATCGCACCTCAGAACCTGGTGGAGACGCTGCCGAAGGTCGAGACGCGGGACTTCGCGCAGCCGGCGCCGGCGTCGGACCGCGGCGGCGAGCTGGTCGGTCCCTACCGGCTGCTGCGTCAGCTCGGCGAAGGCGGCATGGCGTCGGTGTGGCTCGCCGAACGCGTCGACTGGCCCGAACATCGCCGCGTCGCCTTGAAGCTGCCGCACGGCGCATGGCGACGTGCCGGGTTGGTCGAACGGTTCGCGCGTGAGCGCTCGATCCTCGCGACGCTCGAGCATCCGCACATCGCCCGCTTGTACGACGCCGGCGCGACGCCTGCCGGACAGCCCTACCTGGCGCTCGAGTATGTCGACGGCGAGCGCATCGACCATTGGTGCGACTCGCACGCTTGCGGCATCTCCGATCGCCTCGCGCTCTTCATTCAGGTGTGCGAAGCCGTCGCGCACGCGCACGCGAAGCTGATCGTCCACCGCGACATCAAGCCGAGCAACGTGCTCGTCGACGCCGGCGGACAGGTGCACCTGCTCGACTTCGGCATCGCCAAGCTGCTGGAGGGCGACTCGGCAGCCGAGACCGAACTGACGCGCGAGTCCGGCCGTGCCCTCACCCCTGAATACGCCGCGCCCGAGCAGATCGAGGGCGAGGCCGTCGGCACCGCGACCGACACGTACTCGATGGGCGTGCTGCTGTACGAGCTGCTGGCAGGGCGACATCCCTACGTGAATGGAGAAGCGACGCTCGCCGCGCGGGCGCGCGCCGCGCTCGTCGCCGATCCGGTGCGGCCGAGCGACGCGACCGTCGATCCGGCGCGCAGGCGCGCGCTGCGTGGCGACCTCGACACGATCGTGCTCAAGGCGCTCAAGAAGCGCCCGACCGAGCGCTATGCCAGCGCCGATGCGCTCGCCGCGGACGTGCGCCGCCACCTGGCGCACGAACCCGTGCTCGCGCGGCCGGACAGCAAGGCGTACCGACTGCGCAAGCTCCTTCGCCGCCACCGGGTCGCGTTCGGCGGCGGAGCTGCGGTGGCCTTCGCCTTGCTGGCCGGCGCTTCCGTTGCGCTGTGGCAGGCCCGCGAGGCGCGGTTGCAGCGCGATGCGGCGCTGCTCGCCAAGGCGCAGGCCGAGCACTCCGAGCGCGTGGCGACGGCGGAAAGCGAGCTCTCCGGCTTCCTGTTGATGGAGATGGCAGCGGGCAGCGACGAGCTCCCCGGGCACCTCGAGCGAGCGCGCCGGATGTTCGATGCCCAGTACCGCAACGACCCCGCGCTGCGCGGACGGCTGCTGCTTCATCTCGGCGGGCTCTTCAACGGTCGCGGCGACGTCGTCCGCGCACAGGCACTCTGGGCCGAGGCCGAACCGCTGCTGCGCGAGCAAGGCGAGTGGGCGGCGCTCGCCGAGCTGCGGTGCTTTCGTGCGCGCGACCTCGCGCGTGGCGGCGACGTCCAGCAGGCGCGCGCCACGATCGCGGAGGCGCTGCAGTGGCTCGACCGGGCGGACCCGGCAACGGCCGCGCCGACGCGTCGCGACTGCCTCGCGAGCGAGGGCGTCGTCGAGCGCACGGCGGGCAACGCGGCGCGCGCCGTCGCGCTGCTCGAGACTGCGGTGGCCGCGGAGGAACAGGCCGGGCGCTCCGAGCAAGGAACGTTCGTCGAGCTGCTGAACGTGATGGCGCGAACCTACTACGACGCCGCGCGCTACCGCGACGCGCTGCGGACGGCGCGCCGCGCATCGGAGCTGGTCGCGCGGCTCGGGCTCGATCACACGGGCCACGAAGCGACCGCGCGCGTGATGCAGGCGCTCGCCCTGCGCGAAGGCGGGCGGCCGCTCGAGGCGTTGCGGCTGCAGGCGCCGGCTGCCGGCGCGGCCGCGCGCGTCTCCGAGCGCATTCAGTATGCCAACACGCTGCTGCAGCTCGGGCGCTACGAAGGTCTCACGGCGACGCTCGACGAGTTGCTCTCCGCCAGCAGTGGACTCAACCCGGCGGCCGAGCGCGAAGCGCGGTTGCTGCAGGTCCGCGTCCTCGTCGAGCTCGGTCGCCTGCCGGAAGCAGCGACGGCACTCGCCGATGTCGGAGCGCGATTCGCGCCGCTGCGCAAGGCCAGGCACTTCTCGGTCCACCGCTTCCTGCTCGAGCAGGCGCGCTGGGCGCTGGCGACCGGTGACCTCGCGGGCGCGCAGGCTGCGGTCGACGAAGCCGGCGCAGTTGTTCAGGCCGCCGGGCAGGCCGATGGCGCGTCGTGGCATCGGATCCATGAAGTGCAGGCCCGGGTCGACCTCGCGAACGGTCGCGCGACCGATGCGCTCAAGGTCAGCGAGGACGCGCTCGAGTGGGCACAGCGCGCGGCGATCGATCCGAACGCAAGCCTGCAGATTGCCGACGACCGTCTGCTGCGCGCGCAGGCCGAGCGCCTGCTCGGCCAGACCGACCTTGCGCACGCCGACGCGGTGCTCGCCGAGCGCCACGCCCGGGCCGCTGGCGGCGACGACCATCCGCTGGCTCGACTGGCGCACGCGGAGTCGTTGCGCTGAGCGGCGGCGAGGGCCGACGCCCGTTCGGCGTCGGGCGATCATTTCAGCGCCTCGGCGAGGAACAGCTGTGCCTGCTGCCAATCGCGCCGCACGGTCCGGTCGGTCACGTCGAGAGCGGCGGCGATCTCGAGGTCGTTCAGGCCGGCGAAGAAGCGCATCTCCACGACCTGTGCCATGCGCGGGTCGACCTGCTCGAGCTCCTCGAGCGCCTCATGGACGCGCAGGATGTGCTCCTCGGCGGCCAGCGCATCCTCGAGCAGGTCGGTGCGCAGCGTGATGCGGGCGAGACCGCCGCCACGGCGGTCCTGGCCGCGCTGGCGAACGAGGTCGACGATGACCGACCGCATGACCCTGCTCGCGTAGGCGAGGAACCGCGAACGATCGGGGAAGGCGACGTCGCCGCGCTGCGCGAGGCGGATGAACGATTCGTGCACCAGCGCCGTGGTGTCGAGCACGACGTCGCGCCCGCCCCGGCGCAGGCGGGCACGTGCGAGCTGGCGCAACTCGGCGTAGCTCGCCGCGAACCATTGCTCCAGATCGGCCGGCCGGCCCTCGCGTGATGGCATGCACCCGGCGCCTGGCGCAGCGCGCGCCGGCGCCAGTCGAGCGTAGCAGAGGCGCGAGCTCCTCGCACTCGTGCGACGCGGCGTCGCTGCGCTGTGCGCTCGCCCGGACGGCAGCCGGATGTCCGGGTTGACACCTCGACCGTCGTTCAAGAGGGTGCCAAGACTTCCGGCGCGCAGCCGATCCAGGGGAGCTCACCATGACGCTGAGGCATTTCGCATATTCGACGTGTTTGCAGGCATCGCTGCTGAGTGCGGCCGTGATCGTGCTCTCGGCGCCGGCGAACGTCCGCGCCGACCCGGTGCCTGCGGGCCTGTTCGTCACACCGCCCACGTTCTCCGTGTCGGTCAAGGAGAACCTGCTGCCCGGAGGCAACGTGTTCAGCGATGGCGAGGTCGTCGATACCGGGCAACCCGACGCGTCGACGAGCGTGGCACGCCTGCACCGGACCGAACGCAGCTCGAATTTCTCCGGCCGCTCGAAGCAGATCGACCAGGGCTTCGCGTCGGCGCAGGCCGACAGGTCCGGCAACGGCGGCGTCGGCGTCACCAACTGGCTGGCCATCACCCCGGGCGTCGACGTCACTTCGCAGCTCGCGGCGACGGTGCTCTGGACGCAGACCTTCAGCAACACCGGCACCGCCGACATCACGCTGTCGGGGGACGTGCACGTGCCGTCGATGGAGATCGGCCTGATCGGCGTGCCGCCGAACCGCAGCGCTCCGAGCAACACCGAGACCGCCCTCGCGCAAGTGGAGCTCGCCGTCTCGATCAACCGCGCCGACGGCACGCTCGAGCACGGCGGCGACTTCACGTTCGGAATGAAGATCAGCGAGAAGCAGTTCCCGCTCGGAACCGGCCCCAACGTCACGACCTTCAGCAACTTCGCCGTCGTCGATCCGTTCAGCTCCGGCAAGCTGCCGATCAATCCGTTCCTGACGCTCCAGGACAACGGAGACGACTCCGTTCCCAAGATCACGATCGACGACCTCTCGTTCAGCCAGCGGCTCGGCACGCTGCATCCGGGCGACATCCTGAGCTACGTCTACACGCTGACCGCCGAGGGAACCACGCACGGCGCCGAGCAGGGTTTTCTCGCCTTCGTCGGCGATCCCTTCGAGCTCGCGGCGAGCGGCGGCGGTTTCGAAGTCACGGCGGTTGCCGCGGCCGTGCCGGAGCCGGCGAACTGGCTGCTGAGCGTGCTCGGCCTAGTGCTGATCTCCGGGAGACGGTGGCGAGCGCTCCGAATCGCGCGCGGGCAATGACGCCGTCCTTGGCAGCAGCGGCGACCGTGACTCGCGCCCCGCGCGATGGCGGTTGCCGACGTCGCAAAGCGCGGTCGGGATGCGCGCGCCGTCAGGCGGGCGCCGCGGCCGCCATCGACTCGCGGTCGGAAGCGTCGATGACCACGCGGTCGCGGCCATGCAGCTTGGCCTCGTAGAGCGCGGCATCCGCGCGCATCAGCAGGAGCGACGACTCCTCCGTCGGCTCGCGCCATTGGGCGATGCCGATGCTGACCGACAGGAGCAGCGTCGCGCCCTCCACCGTGGGCGCGCTGGTGACCAGTGCCGTCCGCAGACGTTCGGCGACGGGCAGGGCGGTGGCGACCGTGGCACCCGGCATCAGCACCAGGAACTCCTCGCCGCCGAAGCGGCTGACGGCGTCGACCTCGCGCAATTCGCCCTTGAGCGACGCGGCGGCGTGCCTCAGCGCGAGATCGCCGGCCGCATGGCCATGGCGATCGTTGATGGTCTTGAAGTGGTCCAGGTCGAGCATGAGGACGGTGAACGGCTCGCCGGTGCGACGGCTGCGCTGCATCTGGCCGAGCAGCGCCTCTTCGATCGCGCGGCGGTTGAGCAGGCCGGTCAGTCCGTCGTGGCGGGAGCGATGGCGCAGGTCGATCAGGATGCGACCGATCACGAGGCCGATCAACGTCGCATGGAAGGTCAGCGCGATCACCATGTAGCCGATCGCCGAGACGACGTTGACGGCGCTGTCGGTGATCATCTCGGTGGCCACCGACTGCGGCTGCCACGCCGCGCGCAGGCCGCGCAGGGAGAATCCCGCCGCCGCCGCCAGCAGCGGCACCATCGGCAACCACGCGTGGCGCCGGGGCACGACTTCGCGGCCGTAGCGATGGAGATCGGCCGCCATGGCGAGCGCGAGCAGCGCCAGCACTGCGGAGTTGACGCCGACGCGCAGCGCCGCGTGCGCGGGCGTCAGCCCGAACCACGACACGACGAGCACGACGGCGAATGCGAGGGCGTGCTCGACTGTCGGCAACGGTGCGTCGATGAAGAGCCGGACGCCGCGATGCAGGGCGATCATGGCAGCCACGCCGAACAGGTTGCCGAGCGCGCGCACGGCCTCGGCGTGCAGCGGCAGCTGCTGATGCAGCGCCGCGACGAGCGCGAGGAAGCTCAGGGTGCTGAGCCCGGCGAAGGCCGACCAGTGCAGCGCCGACCGGCGGACGTCGCCGAAGACCCACGATCCGAGCAACCAGATCGCGCAGAACACGCCCTGCATGACCGCGTTCATCGCGAATGCGATGTCGGTGGCGGACACGAGGGGGACCATCGTTCGGGATCTATGCCATTGTCGAGAGACGGGCGGCGCGCCGCTGCACCAGGCAGACAGGCGCCCACCGTCGATTCTGGGGCCGAACGTCGGCCGGCAGGTCGACGCCCGTCAGGCCGGGTGCAGAGCGATCGCGGTGAAGCTCGGATGAGCAGACTGCGCGAGCAGCCCGATCCGCTGCTCACGTCGCCTCCAGCAGCATGTTGAGCAGCGTTGCCCGGGTGTGAGCAGACGTATCAAGCGGCGCCACATGAAGCTGGCGTGAAAAGTCTGTCGTCGTCGGTCGCACCCGTGCGTTGAACAGACCACGCGGCGCGCCGTCGCGCCGCTGCGCTCAATCAACTGTGGGAGGGAGTTCCATGCGCACGCTGTTCAGATCGGTTCGCGTTCACTCGACCTGGCTGCTGGTCGCGCTCGGCGCGTTGCTGGCGTCGTGCGGCGGCGGCGGCGACGCCGCATCGAGCGCGGCCACGCAGTACACCTCGGTGGCGATGGCCGGCGAGCTGCTGACCTACACGATCGACCCGGTCGCGCTGACCTACAGCTACACGATCACCGAGAGTCAGTTCGGCCTCACCGGCAAGACCGGCTCGGGCACGCTCGTCCGCAATCTCGACGGCTCGTATTCGCCGTCGGGCATTCCGACTGCGCGCATCGTGATCCTGCCCAACGGCTTGCTGCTCGGCGCAGTGCGCGAGCGCTTCGGCACCGCGGTGGTCACGGTGCCGATCATCGGCCTCAGCAACCCGGTGACCAGTGCGTCGTCGCTCGCCGCCACCTACAACTACATGCACCGTGGCTGCCTGAGCGCCGTGTGCGCGACCGATACCGGCACGTTCGTGATCGCTGCCGACGGCACCTGGTCGTCGTGCCCCGGCGCCAATCTCGGTGCCGGCGCGTGCGCTTCCGGCGGCCGCAGCGGCACGCTGGTGTCTGGCGGCAACGGCCTGTTCCAGGTGATGGAGGGAGCGACCGACGTCGGCACCGCGATCGGCTTCAACTCGGCCGGGCAAAACGTGCTGCTCATCGACCTGAAGGATGTGCGCGTCGGCGGCCTCGGCATCGGCCTCGTCGTCGGCTCGCAGCAGACGACGCTGACGTCGGCGCAGACCGACGGCACCTGGATCGCCGGCACTTCGGCGGGCGACTGGGCGATCTTCACGGCGAGCGGCACGACCATCACCGTCACCAATGTCGATGGCCTCCCGGTCAACATCGTGGGCAGCTTCACCGCCAACGCACCGTGGCAAGGGATGGCCACGACCAACGGGGGTGGCCTGGGCTTTCTCGCCGGCAACGGCGTCTACGTGCTCGAGACGGCAAACGGCTACGCCGAGCTCGGCGTCAGGCTGCACTGACTCTGCGCCACGCTGCGAGCGGCGTGGCGCTGTTCAACGGCGTGGACCGCTACGCTGCAACAGCTCCCACGCCCGGTCGTGGTACCAGCGGGCTCGTCCGATCCGCTTCCAGAAGATCGGAAACACGTCCTGCAGCGCGAGCAACTTGTCCGCTTCGCAACTGTCGAGCGGTTGCTCTCTGCCGACGGCCGCCGGGTGGGCGGACACAGCTCGGAAGGCTTGCGACGCTGGTATCCGTCCGACGTCCATCGAGGGGCGACCCAGCCGGCGTGAGTCGATCGAGAGCGAGGCGCGCGGGTCGAGAAGACTCGAGCGATTTCATCGCCATCTCTTGTCGTGGCGGCTCAAGCGCGCGCCGATGCGACGTCCTCCGCCCAGTCGACGCGCGCCCCCAGCGACTGCAGATGGCCGACGAAGTTCGGATGTGCGCGGCGGATCGGCTGCGCGTTGCGGATGACCGAGTCGCCTTCGATGGCCGCCGCGAGCATGAACAGGGCGACTGCGACCCGGATGATGTAAGGGCTCTCCACGGTCGCTGCACGCAACGGCTTGCCGCCGTAGACGATGAGCCGGTGCGGGTCGCAGAGCACGGTGTGGGCGCCGAACTTGTTGAGCTCCGCGGTCCAGCCGAGGGCGCCCTCGTAGACCTTGTTCCAGAACATGGCGGAGCCTTCGGCGCGAACACCGAGTGCGACGAAGATCGGCAGCAGATCGGCCGGGACGTACGGCCAGGGCGCGGCCTCGACCTTCTGCAGCAGGTTGCCGGCGATCGCGGTGCGCAGCTGCAGCCGCCCCGCCACGTGGGCGCAGCTGAATCCGTCGCGATGCTCGAGTGCGACGCCGAACTTGGCGAACGTGCGGTCGAGGAGGGGAAACTGGTCGACGACGTCGTTCTTGACGACGACGTCGCCGCCCGTCACGGCGCTGAGCGCCAGGAAAGTGGCGACTTCGTGGAAATCGTCGTCGAAGGTGTACTCGGTGCCGCCGAGCGCATCGACGCCGTCGATCTGCAGCCGGGAGCTGCCGCATCCGGCGATGCGCGCTCCCATGCGCGAAAGGAAGCGGCAGAACTCCTGCACGTGCGGCTCGCAGGCAGCATTGACCAGCCGCGAGCGGCCGCGCGCCAGCACGGCAGACATCGCGAAGTTCTCGGTCGTCGTCACCGACGCGTATTCGAGCCAGTGGTCGCTGCCCTTGCACGGCCGCGAGGTGCGGATCGTCGTCGCGCGGTGCTGCAGCTCCACTTCGGCGCCGAAGGCGAGAAAGACGTCGACGTGCGGATCGATCTCGCGCACGCCGAGGGTGCAGCCGGTGACGTCGTCGTCCAGCCGTGCCTTGCCGAAGCGATGAAGCATCGCCGGCACCAGCAGGATCGACGAGCGCATGCCGGCGGGAAGCCGCGCCGTGCTCGCGTCGATCGCGTCGTGGTGGTGCACCTTGAGCGTGCCGGTCGCGAAGTCGACCTCGAGCGACGAGCCGAGACTCTCGAAGAAGCGCAGCAGCTTGCGAACGTCGACGATGTCGGGCACGCGGTGGAGGACGACGGGCTCGCTCGTCAGCAGTGTCGCGCAGAGGATCGGCAGCACGGCGTTCTTGTTGGCGGAAGGCGAGACCGTGCCGCGCAGAGGAACGCCGCCGTGGACGACGAGATCGCTCATCGAAGACCTCCTGGAGTGCAGTGCGCAGCAGTCTTCGGGAATGCAGTGAATCCAGCATGAAGCCGAAGTGAAAGCCGGTTCGCGGGAGGCTCGACGTCGACGAACCCGCGCATCGTTGCCGCGATCGGTCGGTGCGGCGCCGGAAAGCACCGCGCGCGGTGGTGGCAGGCCGCGCCGGCTTGACGCCACGCGGCATGAGCGCACAGTCGGCGTCGTGGCGGCGATCCGCGGCCGCCCGAAGGAGGTTCCATGGGCAACTTGATCCGTCCTCTCCCGCTGGTGGTGGCGCTCGCCCTGCACGCGCCTGCGTTCGCCGACGACAGCCATGCCCACGCGCACGACGGGCACCTCGGCAAGGTGTCGTTTCCGACGAGCTGCGATCCCAAGGTGCAGCCGGCGTTCGAGCGCGCCGTCGCGATGCTCCATTCGTTCTGGTACTCGGCCGGCGAACAGGCGTTTCGCGACGTGCTCAAGGACGATCCCGCCTGCGCGATCGCGAC
>Ga0068858_100007602_pt1 | contig 10468 bp, 9 predicted proteins | sample KBSSwiS12_FD_66589 | JGI IMG/M metagenome (GOLD analysis project Ga0068858, IMG submission 66589) | Switchgrass rhizosphere microbial communities from Kellogg Biological Station, Michigan, USA - KBS Switchgrass S1-2 | ecosystem: Host-associated > Plants > Roots > Rhizosphere > Soil ... | reverse complement strand
GGGTGATGACGGTGTTGGTCATGGACACCACGCCCTCGATGCGGTCGAGGTTTTCCAGGCCCTGCACCGTCCTGTCGAACGACCCTTGCGTGCCGGTGATGCCGTCGTGCGTGGCCGCATCGGCCGCGGTCACACTGACGAAATATTCGTCCACGCCGGCCTCTACGAGCTCGGCGCAATAGGCCGGGTCCGCAAGCCGCATGCCGTGTGTCTGGATGCGCACGTGCTCGAAGCCGCTGGCGCGCGCGCGGCGGGCCAGTTCGGGCAGGTCGCCGCGCAGCGTGACCTCGGAGCCGGTGAGCACCACGCCTTTCCAGCGCCTTTGCTGCACGTTGAGGGCCAGGATGCGCTCGAAATCGTCGACCGATTCCGGCTTCAGCCAGTCCATGGTGCCTTCGATCATGCAATGCTCGCATTTCAGGTTGCACTTGAAATGCACGGTGAGCTCGACATAATCCGCCGCGGCAAAGCGTCCCCGCGCCGGGATGCTGTCGGGAGCGGCTTGCAGCATGGCTAGCGGCCCGGCTTGACGCCGGTGACGACGAAGAACGGGGAATCGAGGTCGATGTCGCGCACCGCCACGTCGCGCAGGCCCAGCGCTTTCATCTCCTCGACATACTCGGCCGCGGGCCGGTAAGAGCGGAAAAACAGCAGGTTGGGGAGCTGCGAGAAAGGCGTGGGCGCGTCGCGCAACCGCAGCGGGCCGCGCTCGAAAATCAGCAGCGTGCCCCCCGGCGCGAGGGCCTGCGCCGCCTTGGCGATGAAGCGCTTCGCCTCCTCCAGCGGCCAGTCGTGCAGCATGGACTTGAAGGTGACGAGGTCGTAACCCTCGGGCGGCCGTTCGCTGCGGATATCGCATTTCACGAACGAGATCCGGGGGCGCTCGGCCTCGGCAAGCACGTGTTCCATGCCGATTTCGCACACCAGCGGCAGGTCGAGCACGGTGGCGCGCAACTCGGGGTGGCGGCGGCAGAGCTGCAGCACGAACTCACCGCTGTTGCCGCCGATGTCCAGCATGCTGCGGTAGGCGCCGAAGTCGTGCAGCCGCAGGCAGGCGCGCGCCTCGTAGCGCGTCAGCGCGGAGGTGATGCGCATCCAGGCCCGGGTCTGGGCGTAGTTCTCGGCGCTTGGGGTCATGGCGCGGCGGTAGTCGAACAGCTTGAACATGCGCGCCTTGCCGACGATGCCGCCTTCGTCCTTGACCAGGGCCGTGAACAGGTCGGCGAAGTCGTTGATGCTGAAACCCGCGAAGTCCAGCTTGGCCTCGAGCAGGTCGCGGTAACGCAGGGCCGCAAGGAAGCGCGTCGACAGGCGCACGTCGCCGTCGCGCTCCTCGATAACGTTGTTGCGCGCCAGCAGGTCCAGCAGGACGCCCAGCCCCGCCGCGTCGACGCCCAGCGCCCGTCCCAGGGCGTCCGCGGAACCCCGGCGATGCTCGGCCAGCCGGTCGATCAGGCCGAGTTCGAAAGCGGTCTTCAGCGCCCGGGCATCGACCAGCGAGGCGATGAATTCGTCCACCACCAGGAAGCGCAGGTCTTCGCCCCATTCGGCGGTCTTATCGGCGGCAGCTTTGGCGGTGGCCTGGCCGGCCATGTCGGGCATCCCGGTCATGGCGTCAGGGGCGGCCGGCCTCGGGCGTCATGATCGGCAACCACCCTGCCCAGCACCTCGTGCAGGCGTTTCGCCACTCGCGGGTTGAGCGCCAACTGGTGCAGAAGGTCCAGGGTGAGTTCGCCCGGATGGCGCTCGCCGCCCCGGCTGATGCCGAAATTCAACGTCACCCCTTCCGGGTTGCCGGTTGCGACCGCGACGGTGCAGTAGGAGCTGCGCGCTCCGGAATTGCTCCACTGAACCACGCCGGGCGATTGGGGAACGGGAGAGGTGGCTCTTTCGGGGTTATCCATCATGGCCCTTTGACGGCGTTGACGCGGTCGACTTGATCGGTGCGGAAAGTGTATCCCAGCCCTGACTGGTCGAGTTGGCCGCAGTCTACTTCGCAGCAACGGCATCGGATTATGCATTAGTTCGCACACCCTGCCGTTTCGCCGAAATAAATGGGCGGCCTGAGCTGCAGGCACTTTTAGGTCCAGATTCTGGGAGAGAATTCTCTGGAAACTGGAACTGGAAGAAGTCGAGCGATGGGAGTTGGAAAGAAGCGTTTAGGGGCTGAGCAGATCGTCAACCTGCTGCGGCAAATCGAAGTGATGCAGGCCGGGGCAAGAGCCAGCCGGAGGCGTGCAAGTCGGCGGGGATCGCCGAACAGACCTATTACCGTTGGCGCAAAGCCTACGGGGGCCTGAAACTGGATCAGGCCAAGCGGCTCAAGGAGCTGGAGACCGAGAACGCCCGGCTGAAGCGCGTGGTGGCGGACTTGGCGCTGGACAAGGCCATGCTCAAGGAGGTCGCCAAGGGAAATTTCTAGCCCCCAGGCGCAGGCACGCGGCGGTGCACATGCTGCAAGAGTGCTTTGCAGTGTCAGAGCGGCGCGCCTGCGCGGTACTGGGGGTCGAGGTCGGCCTATCGTTACGAGGCGCTGCCGCCGCGCTCAACCGTGATTCAGATATGTAATAACATCATTTACAATCGTCATATCTACCTCCCAAAGCAGATATGGACCTGGAACTGCTCCGCCGCTTCGTGGCCGTCGCCGAGACGCTGAGCTTCAGTACGGCCGCCGCCCGTCTCAAGATAAGTCAGCCGTCGATCAGCCGCTCCATCGCGCTCCTGGAGCAGGAAATGGGCGTCCCACTGCTGAAGCGCAACCAGCGCAGCGTCACGCTGACCGGCCCCGGAAAGGTGCTGATCGAAGAGGCTCCCCGCCTCATCGCGCACGCTGACATGCTCAAGCGCGTGACCCAGCATGCGACCGAGTCCAATCGGCTCAACCTGGGACTTCTCACCATGGCCTTGTACAGGACCGTGCCGAACGCCCTGCGCGAATTCAAGCGCCGCTGGCCCGGCGTGGACCTCCGGATCACGGAACTCTCCTCCGTGGAGCAGTTCCAGCGCCTTCGGGACGGCACCCTCGACATCGGCATCGTCCTGCTCGACTCCACCATAAAGCATGAAATGGCCATGCGGATCATCGAGCGCTCCAGAATTCAGTTCGTGGTTCCCGCTCGTTCCGAGTGGGCGCGGAAAAGCACCATTGCGTTGAAGGAACTGGCGAATGCCCCGTTCATCGTCGCCGGCCGGAGCGCCGCGCCGTGGTTCCGCAATCTGCTGGAACTCAGATGCCGGGAGGCTGGCTTCGTTCCCAACATCGTGCATGAGATGAACCAGATATTTCCCTCGCTCAAGCTCGTTTCCTCCGGCCTGGGCGTGGCGCTCGTTCCCGAGAACGCGCGGGTGCACCCGGTCTCCGGCGTGAAGTACCTTTCCGTGAAAGACTCGTCGTGGAAGGAAGAAGCGCTGCTGGCCATGGTATGGGTGGAGCGTACCCTGCCCGCCGTCATGAAGGACTTCATTCATTGCATGACCGAGATTTCTTCGCCCCGCGCGCCCAAACCCAAGGGGCGTCGCCGGCACCCGGGGCGGTAGGCCGCGGCGCTGCAGACTATACGGGATTCGTATCGCTCAATGCGGGAATGGCATTACTGTTGAGAATTCGACCGGTATCAAGCGATACTTAATGGCTAACTCGTGGAAGTTTCCCGTCTCGCCGTAAAGGAGGTTGTTGATGGAAGCCGAACTTATCCCCATCCCCACCGAACGCAAGCCCGATGGCTGGCGCCCCCCCGCCGACATCCGCATGATTTCGGCTGACGACCACAACATGGAGATGGAGCATCTCTGGGAAGAGCGCCTGCCGGCGCGGTTCAAGGACCGCGCCCCGCGCCTGTGGCACGACAAGGCCACCGGCAGCTGGCACATTGAGATCAACGGCCGTCCCTTCGACGTGCCCGGCGACGCCGGGCAGATTTCCCAATCCATGAGCGGAATGTGGAACGTGGACGAACGCCTGCGCGGCATGGACGCCGAAGGCATCGAAGCGTCGGTGCTGTTCCACGGCAAGCTGCAGACCCTGAACGCATTGATCGCCGATGACAAGGAGCTATACGTGGCCTGCATCGACGTCTACAACGAATGGCTGGCCGAGTACACCGGCGCGGTGCCGGGCCGGCTGATCGGGGTGGCCGTGCTGCCCACCTTCCTTCGACCCGAGGCCACTCGCGACTACCTGCAGAAGCTGAGGCAGCTCGGCTACAAGGCGGTGCAGATGCCCTCCTATCCCCGCGGCGTGCGCTACAACAGCCTGTCCATGGAACCGCTGTGGAACGCCTTCGAGGAATCCCGCTTTCCGCTCTCCTTCCATGTCGGAGCGGTCCTCGAGTTCGCCGGGCACGGCTCGCTTGGCGCGAACATCGCCCGCAACCTGTGTCCGTTCCGCCCGCTGCTGGGCCAGCTCATGTTCTCGGGCGTGTACGAGCGCCACCCCGGCCTTACCACCATTTTCACCGAGGGCGGCGCGGGATGGGTGGCCGATGCGCTGTACGGCATGGACAAGATCTGTCGCGAGTACCATACGGTGCTGAAACCCAAACTGGCTGAACTGCCCAGCTTTTATTGGAAGCGCCAGTGTTATGCCACGTTCATGGACGACCCGGTGGCCATGCGGCTGATCGACTTGATCGGCGAGGACAACGTGATGTGGTCGCTGGACTTCCCCCATGCCGAGGGCGTCCACGGCTACGCCGGCAAGGTGGCGAAGAGCATTTACGACACCATCGGGCACGACCGGGCGAAGAAGGTGCTCGGGGGCAATGCCGCGCGGGTATGGGGGCTTTGATCGCCGGAAGGCGGCCGATTACCCTGTCAAGCCCGTCCGCTGGATCGTCCCTTTCGTTCCCGGCTCCACCGACGTGCAGGCGCGCGTGGTGGCCGAGAAAGTGTAGGCGCGCATCGGACAGCCCATCGTGGTGGAAACAAAGCCCGGCGCAAGCTCCATCATAAGCACCGAGTACGTGGCAAATGCGGCTCCGGACGGCTACACGCTGCACCGGTGCCGAAGCCGTGGGCTCCACGCCCGAAGTGCTCGCCCGGCGATTGGAACATGATTCAAAGCGCTATGCGGAGGCGGCCCGAGCTGCCAATCTCCAGCCCGAGTAAGCGTCATCAGCCAACGTGCGCGAGGGGTGCGGGAGATATGGAGCGACTCCCGCACCTAGTCACCCCCCCCTAGATTCCTCAGCCCTTCCGGCGCCTCTCGCGGTCTTTGTAGGCCCATACAATGCTGCAAACCACTGCGCGTGGAATACTGCATATGGACAGGTTGGAAAAGGGGGATATCTCGCTACCATGAAATGTTGCTACCTCAAAGGAGGTTGCATGAACGCCGCCGACATGAAAAGTGATTGCCGAATTGCTTGCCAAAGGCGTCAAACTGCGGTGATCCGCACCCCGACTATTCGGTAGGGCAGTCAAGTTTTGATCGAGGCGGTTCAGAACGCTGCAAAATGGGCTCACAGTTGGCAAACATCGTTCTGGCGCACAGCGGGGCGCCCAGGGATAGATGGAAGGAGCAAACAGATGACAACATCATCCCGAGAGGGCTATTACGAGGTCTATTGGCCGCGCGCGCCGAAACCGAACGCAAAGAAGGCGGGTGCCCGTCGTCTGGAAAATCTGGCGGGAAGAAAAGTTGCGTTTGTATGGGACGGGATGTTCCAAGGCGATCTGATGTTCGAGGTCATCGCAGAGGAACTGGGTCGAACCTTCCCTGATATCAAATTCCTGCATTGGAAGGAGTTCGGCAACACTCATGGTGCACAAGAGCGAAAGGTGGTCCAGGAACTCCCGGCACTGTTGCGCAACTTGGATGCTGATGCCGTAATTTCCGCAGTAGGCGCTTGAGGCAGTTGCACGCCCGCCGTGTTGCGTGCGAGTGCGATTTGCGAGGAGGCGGGTTTCCCCACTGTTTCGCTGATTAGCGACGGCTTCCTCGGTCAAGCCGGCATGATTTCCAAGGCGCTGCGCTTCGAAAAATTGCCGGTTGCGCGCTTGGCAGGGCATCCGGGAGTGCAATCCCACGAGGAATTGAAGCGAAACGTGCGTAAGTATACGGTTCCAGAGGTCATTTCTGGGCTGACGCGGGATGCCGGGCAGCTGCCAGGCAAGACAGATGATGAGTCCGCTGAGGCAACGGCCGGATCATCCGTTTTCGCAGGCACCCTGGATCAAGTAAATGCACATTTTGTGAATAAGGAGTGGAGCGACGGTTTGCCAATCGTTCCCCCGACGCACGATCGCATTCAACTTTTCCTGAAGCACACTCAGCGGTCCGCGGATGATGTGGTGGCGACCTTGGTACCCGAGGAGCGAGCGGCCACTGTATGGAGCATCGCCGTGAATGGCGTAATGGCAGGGTGCAGGCCGGAATACATGCCCATTCTGATCGCCTTGGTGGAAGCCATGTCCGACCCTGCGTATGGCTTGGAGGATAGCGGTAACAGCCCAGGTTCAGACACTCTCATCATCCTCAACGGGCCCATCATACGGAAATTGGGCTTCAACTATACCCAGGGCGTAATGCGCGATGGTTTCTTGCCCAACACGTCCATCGGCAGATTTTGGCGACTTGCCCTACGCAACCTTGCCGGGTTTCTCCCACATAAGATTGACAAAGGCACGTTCGGCAACACTTGGCGCGTAGTCGTGCCAGAGAACGAAGAAGTGCTAGCCAAGATCGGCTGGCCATCTGTCTCCACAGAAATGGGGTTTGCGTCCAATGATGACACCGTAACGATATCTCGTTTCGCCGGCGGCCAGCCTGTTGTCTCCGTCACTGGCTCCACCCCCGAGGAATTACTACCTTACGTGGCGTGGAGCATGGTACGTCAGCATTCCTGGCACTTGGCCTTCACCTTTGATATGGGCAACGGTACACTGCGGCCGCTGTTACTTCTTTCACCTGTGCTCGCCGAGACGATTGCGGCGGCTGGTTGGTCCAAGCGCCGTGTGAAGGAATATCTTTTTGAGCACGCACGCATGCCGGCCTGGGAAATAGAGCGCCTACGTGAGTGGCAAGGCTCCGCCGGCTGGTCTTTGGCTGGCGAGGCCAAACGCGGTGCAATCCATCCGCAGTTTGCTGAATCCGACGATCCAAACCGCATGCTACCGCTTGTGGTTGAGCCTGACCATTTCATGATTGCTGTCACCGGCGATCCGCTAAGAACCAATGCTTATGTATTTGGTCATAACGGTCACTTTGGATTTCCGGTAACCAAAAGAATCAAGAGTGCATCCATGTGATGTCCATCGAACATTGGCCCGTTACGATTCCATGTCTCCGACTTGACGGTTTGATGGGAGTTTTGTCAAAGGCGCGTTTTTTTGTCAAAACCCTTCGTCCAATGAAAAACGGACCACCTGCAAGCAGATGATCCGTTTCAGTCTTCTGGTCGGGGCGAGAGGATTTGAACCTCCGACCACCTGCACCCCATGCGGGCCCGAGATTTTATTATATTGTTTTTTAACGTTAATTGTACGGGACGCTCGCTGCAACGTGCATCACCGTGCAGAGCAATGCATAACGGGCTCCCGCAAGACTACTTGGCAAAACCAGGGCTGGGAGTCGAACCTGACCGCCAGATGCCCGGAAATGATACGCAGACTTGCCTGCTCGGACTTGACATCCTGAATGGATCATCGATCCATTACATCCCGCCGAAAGCGCTCCATCGAGTCAATGACCTCCCGATGGATGGTCCAATTTCGATTCAGGCTCGCTTCGTCGCGCTTTTCTCCCGCGCCTGGAAGTGCGGAATGACGTGCTTGCCAATGAGTTCGATGGACTTCATCACGTGCTCGTGCGCCAGCCCCCCGAACTGCATGTAGCACAGCAGGTGATCCACGCCGACCTGCTCGTAATGCTCCATCTTGCGGATGAGCTGGTCGGGATCGCCGACCAGGATCTGGTCCTCGCGGTTGAAATCCTCCAGGTTGAAGTCGCCGCTCGCCCATTTTTCCATGCCCGGGAAACGCTGCGCGCGCTCGGCCGGCCCCCACAGCGCGCCCTCCCACTCCAGCGTGGAGGAGGCCAAGTGCTTGTAGAACCAGGTGAGCGCGTCGTATACGCCGTTGTCCTTGGCCTTCTGCTGGGTCTCGGCGCAGTGCACGTTGGTGTAGGCGGCGTAGCGGTTGTTGATGAAATGCCCCACCGGCTTGGCGTTCTTCAATGAGTCGCGGTAGAGCTTGATGCGCTTGGCGCACATTTCCAGCGACTGGAACAGCGTCAGCCCGAGGGTGCCGATGCCCATTTCGCCGGCGCGCTTCTGGCGCTCGTCCGACGTGGCCGCGGTCCACAGTGGGGGATGCGGCTCCTGCACCGGCTGGGGCAGGATGCTGCGCTCGTGGACCTCCCAGTACTTGCCCTTGTGCGAGAAACTGTCCTGAGTCCACATCTTGGGCAGCATGTGGATGGCCTCTTCCCACATTTCCACGGTCTGGGCCGGGTCGATGGCGAAACCGTCCTGCTCAAAGAGCGTGGACCGTCCGGTGCCGAACTCCACGCGCCCGTTGGAGAGAATGTCCAGCGCCGCGGCGCGCTCGGCCAGGCGCACGGGATGGTTGAAGGGCTTGGGCAGCAGCGCCACGCCATGGCCCATGCGGATGTTCTTGGTGCGCTGCGAGGCCGCGCCCAGAAACACCTCGGGCGCGGAGCAGTGCGAGCGCTCCACGCGGAAGTGGTGCTCAACCATCCACACCGTGGAGAATCCCATCTTGTCGGCCAGTTCGATCTGCTCCATGGCGTCGCGGTAGATGCGCTGTTCTTCCTTGCGCTGGCCGTTGGTCCAGGGTTTGCGCACCTCGAGTTCGTACAAAAGGTCCAATTTCATTTGGATATTTCCTATAAGTCAATGCTTGAAGTTTGCGCGGGTGGATCTTCCAGCCCGACAAGCCGGGAGCCCTTCGGACCGTTTTCCACGATGAAGAAAGCGGCGTTCAAATCGGGCTGCTCCGATGCAAACCGAATCGCCCGTGCGACGGCCTCCGGGGACAGCATGCTGCCTTGCGGCGCCGACTTGCGGGCCGGGGCGTCGGCCGTCATGGGGGTGTCGACCAGCGAGGGCAGGATGGCATTGACGCGGACCTTGTGAGGCTGGAGCATAACCGCCAGCGAGCGCGTCAGGCCCAGGACGCCCGCCTTCGCGGCGGCGTAGCAGGGTGAGTAGGGTACCGGTGTAACCGCACCCAGCGACGCGATGTTAACGATGACACCCCCTCCGTTCCTGCCCATCATGGGAGCCATGGCGCGGCTGGTGATGAACAGGCCGGTGAGGTTAACGTCGATGACGCGGCGGAATTCGTCCAGCGTCCATTCTTCGATACGCTCGTGACGCCGCATGATGCCGGCGTTGTTCACGAGCGCGTCGATGCGGCCAAAGGCGGCGAGGGTCTCGTCCGCGATCGCCGCGACCTGCTCTTCCTTGCTGACGTCGGCTTGGACAAAATGCGCCCTGGCGCCGCTCTCCCGCAGTTTGCGAGTGTTGGCCTCGCCGACCTCGGCATTCACATCGACCAGGGTTACCGCGGCGCCGTTCTTGGAGAACAGCGCCGCGGTGGCTGCTCCGATACCCGTGGCCGCCCCAGTGACCACCACAACCTTGTTGTTCCAGGCATTCATGTGTTTTTGGTCTATAAGGTGTCGGATTGACTACGTTGACACTTTAACGCGTTCCCCGGAGAACAGCGGTTGTAGCCGCGTACAATTGAGAAAAGCGCATCGCTCACAATGATGAGACTGCGCGATGAGACTGCGCCACTCAAAGCGGTCGCTGGGGTCGATTCGGTGGATTGACGCTTAGGAATCGCGATCTTTTCAGGCTTTTTGCGATATCCGAGGCAGCTGGCGGCCGATTTCCGGGGTTACGTTGCATGTCGCAGGTCCCTCAACCCCGGAAATTGTATGGCCCTACAACCGCGACCAAGACACTGACGTGGGATACTTTTTGCGCGCTTAGTAAGTGGCAAGTCTAGGGAATGCATCTCAGAGGAAAAAAATCATGCCCTCGTTGACCCGTTTCTGCATGCTCGTCGTGCTTGCCTTCATTCCCGCGTTGGCAGGGGCGCAAACGGCCGCCAATTATCCGTCAAGGCCCATTCGCGTCATCGTGCCATTTGGGCCGGGAGGCCCCACGGACATCTTCGGCCGCTTGTATGCATCCCACCTGGAAAAAAAGTACAAGCAGCCTGCCATTGTGGAAAACAAGCCGGGCGGCGGCCAGATAGTAGCCACAGACTTTGTGGTCAAGGCTCCCGCCGACGGGTATACCTTGCTCACTGCCGCCAATACGCTCACGTATGAGAGTCTGCTCAACAAAGATGCTCCCTTCGATTCAACCAAAGATATCTTGCCCTACGGCGTCATCGGGGGATCAGGCCTGTTCATTGCCGTGAACGCCGGCCTGCCGGTGAAAACCATCCAGGAGTTCGTGGCCTGGGTGAAGGCCAATCCCGGCAAGCTCAA